>Ga0299913_10006615_pt1 | contig 10051 bp, 9 predicted proteins | sample RVTome_9_FD_201360 | JGI IMG/M metagenome (GOLD analysis project Ga0299913, IMG submission 201360) | Soil microbial communities from uranium-contaminated site in the Upper Colorado River Basin, Wyoming, United States - RVT155D38 (version 2) ... | reverse complement strand
CGTAAGTAACATTGTAAACTCGACCGGCGGCTGGTGTCAAATAGCGGGTGCGCAACATGTTGTAGTCGCGCCCACGATTTTGCCGCCATCGCTACCATGCGTAGCCATTCGCGCGGTCCACGCCGCACGCACACGCGAATCCCTATCGTGAAAGACGTCACACGCCAGCACAACGATTCGACCCGCCGCCCTGAAGTGGTGGCTCAGCGGACGCCCGACCGGTCTCCGCCCGATGTGGCGGGCGGCTCCCCCGAGCCAATTCTCGTGGTCGACCGGCTCCGGACCGGTTTCGTGACCGACGAGGGCTTCGTTCCCGCGGTCATCGATGTCAGCTTTCACCTCCACCAAGGGGAGACGCTGTGCCTGGTCGGCGAGTCGGGCAGCGGCAAGTCGTTGACGGCCCAGTCGATCATGGGGCTCGTCGACCCTCCCGGCTGGGTGCAGAGCGGGCGCATCCTGTTCAAGGGCCGCGACCTGCTGGACCTGCCGGAGCGCGACTGGCAGCGCGTCCGCGGCGCAGAGATCGCGCTCATCTTCCAGGAACCAATGGCCGCCCTGAACCCTGTCTTCACGATCGGCGCGCATATCGAGGAGATGCTGATCGTCCACCGCCGCGCGACGCGCCGGGCGGCCCGCCAGCGCGCGATCGAACTGCTGGACGCGGTCCGGGTGCCGGACGCCCCGCGACGCGCCCGCGACTATCCGCACCAGTTGTCGGGCGGGCTCCGCCAGCGCGCCATGATCGCGATGTCGCTCGCGTGCAACCCGGACATCCTGATTGCCGACGAGCCGACGACGGCGCTGGACGTCACCCTGCAGGCACAAGTCCTCGAGCTGCTGCGAGACATACAGTCGCGGCTCGGCCTCGCGCTGCTGCTCATCACCCACGATCTCGGAATCGTGGCGGAGATGGCCGACAGGGTCGCCGTCATGTACGCCGGGCGCATCGTCGAGGAATCGCGCGTCGGCCCTCTGTTCACGGACCCGAAACATCCCTACACGCGCGGCCTGCTGAAGTCCATCCCGGGCGGCGCACCAGGGTCGCAGCTCGTCGCCATTCCCGGCACGGTGCCGCGGCCGGGCGCTCTGCCGGCCGGCTGCTGCTTCGAACCGCGCTGCCCGTCGCGGTTCGAGCCCTGCCGGCAGGCACATCCGGGGGTGACGGACTTCGGGATGGGCCGCACGGTCAAGTGCTACCTGCACGGACCGGCCGTGGAGCCCGAGGTGTCGGCGCCCGCGGGCCTCGACGCCGGCCACGCGCCCACGGCATGACACCGCTGCTCGAAGTGCGCCAGCTCGTCAAGGAGTTCCCGGGGAAGGCGGGCTTCTTCCGGTCCCCCGCCCCCGTTCGCGTCGTAGACGGAGTCAGCTTCGCGATCGACAGCGGCGAGACGTTCGGCCTGGTTGGAGAATCCGGAAGCGGCAAGACGACGACCGGCCGGTGCATCCTGCGGCTCATCGATCCGACGGCGGGAGAGATTTATTTCCGTGGCGAGGACGTGCTGGGCTTCACGCGCCGCCGCATGCGCGAGGCCCGGCGCGACATGCAGATCGTCTTCCAGGATCCGTTCTCGTCATTGAATCCGCGAATGCGGGCCGGCGCGATCGTGGAGGAGCCGCTCATCATCCACGGTGTCGGTACGAAGGACGAGCGGCGCGCCCGCGTGCTCGAGCTGTTCCAGCTGGTCGGACTCGAGCAGGATCACATCACGCGCTATCCGCACCAGTTCAGCGGAGGGCAGCGCCAGCGCATCGGGCTGGCGCGCGCGCTGGCGCTGAATCCGTCCTTCGTCATCGCCGACGAGCCGGTATCGGCGCTCGACGTCTCGGTACAGGCGCAGGTCGTGAACCTGCTGATGGAGCTGCAGCAGCGCCTGCAGCTGACCTATCTGTTCATCGCGCACGATCTCCGCCTGGTGCGCCACATCTGCACCCGCGTCGCGGTCATGTATCGAGGCCGGATCCTCGAGCTGGGTGCCACCGAATCGCTCTTCAGCGAGCCCGCGCATCCGTACACGCGCGCGCTGCTATCGGCCATACCGGTGCCCGATCCCACCGCCGCGCGGCAGCGGATCACCCTTGACACCGAGAGCTTCGATCCTGGTACGGCTCTACGCGAAGTGGCGACGGGTCACTGGGCCGCCGTGTAGAGCGCGAGCCCTGCTTCTACCGCGCGACCGCGGGCTCCGCGTCGCGCCGAAGGTCCTTCTCGACCAGGCCATCCCGGATCGAAATGACGCGGTGGGCATGGGCGGCGATCTCCGGCTCGTGCGTCACGAGCACGATCGTGTTGCCGGCGGTGTGGAGCCGCTCGAACACGCCCATGATCTCGGTGCCGGTCTTCGAGTCCAGGTTCCCGGTCGGCTCGTCGGCGAGCAGGATGGAGGGATCGTTCACGAGCGCCCGTGCGATGGCTACGCGCTGGCGCTGCCCCCCGGAGAGCTCGTTGGGCCGGTGCGCCGCGCGCGCGGTCAGTTCCACGCGCTCCAGGGCCTGTCTCGCCTTCTCCTGTCGTTCCTTCGACGGTACGCCCGCATAGATGAGGGGCAGCTCCACGTTGTGGAGGGCCGTGGCGCGCGGCAGCAGATTGAACGTCTGGAAGACGAAGCCGATCTCCTCGTTCCTGATCCGCGCCAGCTCGTCGTCGTTCATGGATGCCACCTCCTTGCCGTTCAGGAGGTAACTGCCCCTGCTCGGGGTATCCAGGCAGCCGATCAGGTTCATCAGCGTCGACTTCCCGGAACCCGACGGTCCCATGATTGCCACGTATTCCCCGCGCTCGATCTGCACGGAGACTCCCTGGAGCGCGTGGATCTCTTCGGAGCCCATCACGTAGGTCTTCCACAGATCACGGGTCTCAATGAGTGCCATGGCAATATCCGCTGCGAGCGCTGACAGCTGTCCCGACCGGGTGGTGATCCTTCGGTTAGACGTCCGGGGGCGGCCGCCGGTTCACCCTTCCTTGTCCGCGTACTCGGCTTTGAGCCGCGCGACGACCGCCGGGTCGGCCAGCGTCGTCGTGTCGCCGAGGGTCTTCCCTTCGGCGATATCCCGGAGCAGGCGGCGCATGATCTTGCCGGAACGGGTCTTCGGCAGATCTGCGGCGAACAGGATCTGGTCGGGGCGGGCAATGGCGCCGATCTTCCTGACGACGTGCTCCTTCAGCTCGTCGGCCATCGCGGGGGATGCCTTGTACCCCTCTTTCAGCGTCACGAACGCCACGGCCGCCTGCCCTTTGATCTCGTGGGGACGTCCGACCACGGCGGCCTCGGCCACGTGGGGGTGATCGACGAGCGCGCTCTCCACTTCCATGGTGCCGAGCCGGTGGCCCGCCACGTTCAGCACGTCGTCCACGCGGCCGAGCAGCCAGTAGAACCCGCCTTCGTCGCGGCGGGCGCCGTCGCCGGTGAAGTACACGCCATCGTCCCAGCGCGTGAAGTACTGCTTCACGAACCGTTCGGGATCGCCGTAGATGCCCCGCAGCATCGCCGGCCAGGGCCTGGTCAGCGCGAGCAGGCCGCCGCCGGTCTCGACACGCTGGCCCGCATGATCGCGGATCTCGGCCGAGATGCCCGGAAATGGCAGCGTGGCTGACCCGGGCTTGGTGGTCGTCATCCCCGGGAGCGGCGTGATCAGGATCATCCCGGTCTCGGTCTGCCACCAGGTGTCGACGATCGGGCACCGCTCGCGCCCGATGTGCGTGTGGTACCACATCCAGGCTTCCGGGTTGATCGGTTCGCCGACCGATCCCAAAAGGCGCAGCGAGCCGAGATTCCGCCGCGCCGGCCACTCCGTTCCCCAGCGCATGAACGCGCGGATGGCGGTCGGCGCCGTATAGAAGATCGTGACGCCGTAGCGCTCGATGAGCTCCCAGAAACGATCCTTGTGCGGCCAGTCGGGCGCGCCCTCGTACATGAGCACGGTGGCGCCGTTGGCCAGCGGCCCGTACACGACGTAGCTGTGCCCGGTGACCCAGCCGATGTCGGCGGTGCACCAGTAGAGATCGTCGTCCTTCAGATCGAACACCCACTTCGTCGTTGCGTAGGTGCCGACGAGGTAGCCGCCGGTCGTGTGGACGATCCCCTTCGGCTTCCCCGTCGTGCCCGACGTGTAGAGAACGTAGAGCATGTCCTCCGCATCCATCGCCTCGGGCTCACAGTCCGCGGAAGCGTGCTGCATGAGGCGGTGGTACCAGTGGTCGCGGCCCTCCTGCACATCGACGGGAAACGGCGCGCCTGGCTGTCGCTGCACGATGACGACGTTCCTGATGGACGGAGTGTCCTTCAACGCTTCGTCGGCCATCTGCTTGAGCGGCACGATCTGGCCGCGGCGGTACCCGCCGTCGGCCGTGACGAGGAGCACGGCCTCGGCGTCGTTGATGCGATCCCGCAGCGACTCGGCGCTGAAGCCGCCGAACACGACGTTGTGGACGGCGCCGATGCGTGCGCACGCGAGCATCGCGATCGCGAGCTCGGGGATGAGCGGCAGGTAGAGCGCGACACGGTCGCCGCGTTTCACGCCGAGGGATTTCAGGACGTTGGCGAACGCGCTCACCTGCCGATAGAGATCCCAGTAGGTGAGCGTCTTCCGGTCGCCGGGCTCCCCTTCCCAGATGATCGCCGCGCGGTTGCGCCGGGCGGTGCGGGCGTGGCGATCGACGCAGTTCACCGATGCGTTCAGCTTCCCGCCGACGAACCACTGCGCGTCGGGGGGCTTCCAGCGGAGCACCTCGTCCCACGGGCGCATCCACTCCAGCTCACGCGCAAAGCCGCTCCAGAACGCTTCGGGGTCGCGGAGGGCGCGATCGTAGACGGCCGGGTCCGCGATGTTCGCACGTGCTTTCCAGTGGTCGGAGGGCGGAAAGGTGCGATTTTCCTGGAGCAGCGCGTCGATTTCGGCCATGGCACATTCTACTCCGCGGGCCGGTCGTGCCCCCGCGCCAGCTATTCCGGCGGCAGCACTTCCACGGTGCCTGGCGGGGGCGGAGGCGGCGTACGGCGGAACATCGCCACGCCGAGCAGCGCACCGAGCACGGAGAAGATCGGGTAGATGACCAGGACGACCACGAACGAGACCAGGAACCAGAACGCCGCCGGCACGTCGCGCAGCTGGACGAGGACCTCCGCGGCCTCGGGCGGAAGGTCCGTCAGCGCACGCTCGATCTGATCCAGCTGATCGCGCACCGTCATGCCCGTCACCAGCGCGACGGCCGGAGACAGCACCGATCCGACGACGGCGCCAATCGCCCCCGCCACGAGGCCGGCAATCGCCGCGTCCCCGGCGGTGACCGGCGTCGTCGAGCGCTCCTGCAGCAGGTAGGTGGTCAGCGCCCCGCCCACGACGACCCACAAGCAGCAGCACCAGTTCAGGCCGCCGATGAACGGCAGCGCCGAGAGCACACCGATGAACAATCCGCCCCAGAACGCCGGCTGCAATCGCGCAGACATCAGTCGTAATACTCGAGACCGAGATGGGTGATGAGATCCGCACCCCGCAGGAAGCGCAAGGTGTTCTTCAGCTTCATGAGCTGGATGAAGAGATCGTGTTCCGGGTAGAGGCCCGCGGCGTGCATCGGGCTCTTGAAGTAGAACGACAGCCACTCCTGGATTCCCGACATGCCGGCACGCTTCGCGAGATCCAGGAACAGCGCCAGATCGAGGACAATCGGCGCCGCGAGGATGCTGTCGCGGCAGAGGAAGTTGATCTTCAGCTGCATGGGATAGCCGAGCCACCCCACGAGATCGATGTTGTCCCAGCCCTCCTTGTTGTCGCCGCGCGGCGGATAGTAGTTGATGCGGACGACGTGACACAGCCGATCGTAGAGATCGGGATAGAGATTCGGCTGAAAGATGTAGTCCAGCACCGACTTCTTGCTCTCCTCCTTCGTCTTGAAGGACTCCGGATCGTCGAGCACCTCGCCGTCGCGGTTGCCGAGGATGTTCGTGGAGTACCAGCCATCGACGCCGAGCAGCCGCGCCTTGATGCCGGGCGCGACGAGCGTCTTCATCCACGTCTGTCCGGTCTTGAGGTCCTTGCCGGCGACGGGCGCACCCGTCTGCTGCGCCAGCTCCAGGAGCGCCGGTACGTCGGCGCTGAGGTTCGGCGCGGCGTTCGCATACGGGATGCCCTCCTTCAGCGCGGCGTACGCGTAGATCATGCTCGAGGGGATGGAGGGATCGCTCGCCTCGAGCCCCTTCTCGAGCGCCGCGAGATTCGCGTGCGTCTCCGACTCGGTGAGATAGATCTCCGTGCTGCCGCACCAGATGAGCACCAGGCGATCGAGCCCGTGCGCCTCCTTGAAGCGCCGCATGTCGTCGCCGAGCGCCTCGGCGAGCTCGCGCTTGTTCGCCGCCTTTTTCACGTTCGGTCCGTCGAGACGCTTCACGTACCGGCGGTCGAACACCGCCGGCATCGGCGCGATCGCCTCGAGCTCGGGCTTCACGCTGTCGAGCAGGGCGCCGTCGAGCACTCCGGCCGTCTTCGCTGCCTCGTACGCGTTGTCCTCGAAGATGTCCCAACCGCCAAACACCACGTCGTCGAGACCCGCGAGCGGGACGAAGTCTCTGATCGGCGGCGACCGCCCTTCGGTGCGCTTGCCGAGACGCACGGTGCCCATCTGCGTCAGCGAACCGATCGGCTTGGCAACCCCGCGCCTGACCGCGATCGTGCCGGCAATGGTCGTGGTGCTGACCGCACCGAGCCCTACGAGGAGCACCCCCAGTTTTCCGGATGCATCAGCGATTTTCGGCACATTCTTCACAGGGAGGCACTATATCATCGGACTGCCGTGCACATTCCGGCGGCGGGTCTCACGTGATGTGCACGGCCGCGCGTACACGAGCGGCCGTCCGCGATGCGTCTTCTCTGGTGAAGCATGTCCTGGTTCCGCAAGGCTGCCGGCGATCCGCTGACGGTCTCGATGTGCAGCGTCAAGCTCGGCGATCGCCTGCTCGTCGTCGGATGCTCCGACACGGTGCTCGCGGCGGCGCTCGGCGCGAAGGCGGGGCTCTCCGGTCGCGCGTGCCTGGTGTGCGAGTCGGAGGAGGAGCGGATCCGGGCCGCCGCCGCGGTCGAGCAGGCAGGCGTCCTCGTCGAGAGTTTCGCCGCACCGTTCATCGCGCTTCCGTTCGAGGATGAGGCCTTCGATCTGGTGGTGCTGCGGAACGCGCTCCCCGCGCTGGATGCATCTCATCGCGCCCCGTCGGTGGCCGACGTGCGGCGGGTCGTCCGTCCCGGCGGGCGCTGCATCGCGATCGACGATGCGCCGCCGACGGGCCTGGCGGCGCTCGTGCGCGGATCCGGCAGCGGCCGCGGCTACACCGACACCAGCGGCGCCGCGGGCCTGCTGGCCGCCGCCGGCTTCCGCGGGGTCCGCACGCTCGCGCAGCGTGAGGCGCTGATCTTCGTCGAAGGCGTCAAGCCGGGCCTCGGGGACGCGGCCCCAACGGAGCCCTCCTGACTGTCCTGTTCTCGCCGAGGCGGCTGTCCTGTCGCGAGCACACCGGATCGAGCGCCTCGTCCACCTGGCGACAAACAGCGCACCATTCGCGCGGCGTCGGACGGCAAGTCTTTTGCCCTTCGACCTGCCGGTTACCCATGCCCGGCACCCACCCGTTCGAGCTGGAGATCTTCAGCGTCCGAGAGATTGCCATGGCCGCGAGCACGTCTCCGGCTGCGATTCTCGACCTGATCGCGGCGGGAGCCATGCGATCCGCCTCGGGGTACGTCTCGTACCCGGATGCGGTCGAGCTCGTCAGGATGGCCCGCGCCGTCGACTCCGGTGCGGCGCCCCGGCCGATGTTCGCCGCGCCACCGAGACGCGGTCGCGACACGACCCCACTCGTCCTGTCCGGCGCGTTCCACCTGGGCATCGTGATCCTCGTGCTCGTCGCGGGGACCGTCAGCACCCGCACCGCCGCACACAGACCGCGGCCGCAGGACGCGACGCGGCTGGTGTTTCTCGCCACGCCGGGACCCGGCGGCGGCGGGGGAGGCGGCGGCCTGCGTCAGGCCGCCGCGCCGCCACGGGCTCAACTGAAGGGCGAGCGCGCCGTCAGCAGTCCGGTGTCGGTCACCCGGCGCGCCGAGCACCGCGACGCCGAGCGGCCCGTGCAGCCGGCGATCGCCGCTGAACCGGACCTCGCCCGGTTCGCGCGAAAGGCCCAGGCACGCATCGCTCCGCCGGTGACCGCGCCGGTCGCGAGTGGTGCCGCGGATGCAGAGGACGCGACAGGCTTGGTAACGGACACCGACACCACGACAGACAGTCAGGGTCCAGGCGAGTTGGACGGCAGCGGCAGCGGTCGTGGCGAGGGCATCGGGGAGGGCGATGGCACCGGAATCGGGGACGGCTCGATCGCCGGAATCGGGGGCGGCCCCTACCGCCCGGGCTCCGGCATCACACCACCCACGCTGCAGCGGGAGGTCAAGCCGGTCTACACCGAGGAGGCGCGCCGCCGGGGTGTCGAAGGCGATGTGCTCATGGAGGTGGTCATCCGCTCTGACGGCTCGGTTGGGGCGGTGCGAGTCGCCACAGCTCTTGGTGCCGGGCTCGACGAGCGCGCGCTGGAGGCCGTCCGGCAGTGGCAATTCTTCCCGGCTCGGCGGCTCGGCACGCCGGTGGACGTCATCGTGGAGATTGCCGTCGAGTTCAGGCTCCGCTGAACGAGCAGGAGGCCAGCGCATGACGATCATCCTTTTCGCGCTCACCGGCGTCTCCCTGCTGCTGGTGGTGGCGCTGGCCGGCGTGCTGCGGCGGACACAGCAAATCGAACGCCGGCGGTCCGAGGCCAGGACGGCCCTGCTGCGGGAGGCTGCCGGGATTCCGCCTGCAGCATCACCAGTGTCGGACGATGTCGTGGAGGAGCGCGTCGCGGCCCATGACGACATGTTCGCCCGACGGGAGCCGGCGTCGGCGCTCGCAGCACGCGCGGCGGCGGCGGTGGTGTTCGCCTCGTGTGCAGCACTCATCGGGCTCGCGCTCCTGCCAGCCCGGCCCGATACCGCCTCGAGCCGTTCCGCTGCGGGCGCTGAACCCGGGCCACTCGAGCTCGTCGCCCTGGAGCACGCGCCGGAAGCGTCTGCGCTCACGATCTCGGGCATCGCGCGGAATCCGCAGGACGCTCGGGCGCTGCGGGGCATCACCGTGGTCGCCTCCGCGCTGGACCGCGAGGGTCAGGAGCTCGCCCGCGGCGACGCGGCGCTGGCGCGCGCCACGCTCGAGCCCGGCAGCGAGTCCGCTTTCGTGGTAAAGATGGCTGTGGACGGACGCGTCAGCCGCTTCCGCGTTGGATTCCGCGCCGCCGACGGCACACCGATCCCGCACGTCGACCGGAGGCCCGACGGCATCTCGGCCCGCGAGCAGCGTTCCTCCAGGGGTGATCAATGGGTCCAATGAAGTGCACGACCCTGGCGGCGGCGCTCGCGGCGGCGATCGCCACCGTCGCCGCCCAGGAACCCCAGGATCCGGCGGTCGAATCGTTCCGGTTCCGCACGGGCGTCGAGCTGATCAACGTCACGGCGACGGTGAGCGACGGCCGCGGCCGTTTCGTCGAAGGACTGCGGCAGGAGGACTTCCGCGTCTTCGAGGACAACGAGGAACGGCCGATCACCCACTTCACGAGCGAGCGCGTTCCGGTGAGCCTCGGCATCCTGCTCGATACCAGCGGGAGCATGGACGGCGAGCGGATCCGCGCGGCGCGCCAGGCGCTGCAGCGCTTTCTCTTCGAGCTCCTTGGACCAGACGACGAAGTCTTCCTGTATCGGTTCGACAACCGGCCGGAGCGGCTGCACGGCTGGACCAACGATCGCGAGCAGATTGCTGCCGAGATCCGCCGCATCCGGCCGCGGGGCGCCACGACGCTCTACGACGCGGTCGCCGAGGCCATCCCGCTGGCCTCCAGCGGACGACACCGGAAAAAGGCCGTGCTCATCATCTCCGACGGCAACGATACGAGCAGCGACAGGAGCATCGCGGAGCTGAAGCGGGTCATCAACGAGTCCGAAGTGCTGGTGTACGCGATCGGCATCGACTCGCTCGTGCGCCGCACGT
>Ga0299913_10006614_pt1 | contig 10051 bp, 9 predicted proteins | sample RVTome_9_FD_201360 | JGI IMG/M metagenome (GOLD analysis project Ga0299913, IMG submission 201360) | Soil microbial communities from uranium-contaminated site in the Upper Colorado River Basin, Wyoming, United States - RVT155D38 (version 2) ... | reverse complement strand
GGCGGAGGCAGAGGCGGCCGCAGCCGGGCGCGAGGAGGCAGAGCCGGCCGCAGCCGAGCGCGAGCCGGAAGCGAAGCCGGCAGTACGCGCCGAGAAGCCGGCGGCGGCGACGCCGGCGGCCGCGGCGGCGACGCCGGCGGCCGCGACGCCGACGTCGGCCGAGACGAGACCCGCCCCGGCTGCGACCCCCGCTCGACGCGAGGAGAAGTCCGCCGCGCCGGCCGCTCCTTCAGAAGGAGGCCCGGACAGCATTCGGGTGCCGATCCCGGGCGCCACGCTCGACATCAAGCTCCCCAAGGTCCCGATTCGCGACAACGACCGGGTGGAGGACATGAGCCGGGTCCGGCTGCGAACGATGGAGCACATGCTCATGTCGCAGAGCGTGTCGGCCCACGTGACGTCGGTGTCCGAGATCGACTTCGAGCGGGTGGTACAGCTACGTCGCAAGCTCAAGGGGAAGTACGCCGAGCGCGGCGTGAAGCTCACGTTCGGACCCTTCATCTACCGCGCCGTGATCGAGGGGCTGCGCGAGTACCCGATCCTGAACTCGTCGGTCGACGGAACCCGGATCGTATACCACTCGAACATCAACCTGGGTCTCGCGGTCGCGGTCAACGACGGGAAGGAGCTGATCGTCCCGGTCCTGAAGGACGCGGACCAGCTCAGCCTCATCGGGCTCGCGAAGGGCGCGAACGACCTGGCCGAGAAGGCGCGCACCCGGTCGCTCGATTTCGACGACATCCAGGGCGGCACGTTCACGATCACGAACGTGGGCGTGTTCGGGAACCTCTTCGGAACGCCGATCATCAACCAGCCGCAGGTCGCGATCCTCGGGACCGGGGTGATCGAGAAGCGCCCGGTGGTCGTCCAGGACGATCTCGGGAACGACGTGATCGCGATCCGGCATCGGGCCTACTTCGGGCTCTCGTACGATCACCGCATCGTGGACGGCGCGATGGCGGCGTTCTTCCTGAACAAGGTCCAGGAAACCATCGAGAACTTCCCCGACGAAGGCTGAGCGAAAGGCGGCGCCACGTCCCCCGACCGTGTCCGGAGACGCGTGATGCCGGCCACCCGCCGGGGGGAGCGACCCCCCCGGGGGGGCGCCCCCCCGGGGCCGGCGGCGCTGGGTTCGGGCACCGCTCCATGAGCGGCCCGTGAGCCAGCAGGCGCTGGACGACCGCGTCCGGAACGACCTCGCTCCGGATTTCCGGGTGGTCCGCGTGCTCGGCCGCGGCTCGATGGCGAGCGTCTATCTCGCGCTCGAGGTCGCCATCGATCGTCTCGTCGCGATCAAGGTCCTGGCCTCCGGAGGCGCGGACGATCGCACGGCCCGCACGCGGTTCGAGCGCGAAGCGCGCTCGGCGGCCCGCATCCGGCACCAGCACGTCACGGCCGTCCACCAGGTGGGTCGGCTCTCCGACGAGCGGCCCTATCTGGTCATGGAGTACGTGGACGGGCGGAATCTCGAGGACCTTCTCGCGGGCGGAGGGCCGCTGCCGCCGGCCGAGGCGCAGGAGGCGCTGCGCCAGCTCGCGTCCGGGCTGGCCGCCGCGCACGAGCAGAAGATCGTCCACCGCGATCTCAAGCCCGCCAACGTGCTGCGCGAGAACGCCACCGGACGGATCGCCCTCACCGACTTCGGCGTCGCCGCCGTGCGCGACGCGGCGGGGGCCGACACGACGCGGATCACCGTGCAGGGACAGCTCCTCACCGACATCGCGTACGTCTCTCCCGAGCACCTCCTGGGCGAGGAGCTCACCGAGATGGCCGATATCTACGCGCTCGGGGTGATCGGATACGAGATGCTCGCCGGGCGCGGCCCCTACCCGGGGCGGTCGCCCGGCGAGCTCGCGACCGCGCACCTCAACGCCTCGCCGACGCCGCTCCTGTCGCTCGTCCCGGACCTCGAGCCGGCCGTCGCGGGCATCCTCGAGCGGTGCCTCGCGAAGAAGCCCGCGCACCGACCCACGGCGGCGGCGGTCGCGGCCACGCTCGCGAGCGCCGGACGCCCGGCGACCCCGCGGGACGCTCCCCGGGAGCCCGAGACCGCGCTCGACGCCTTTCTCGCCGAGCTCAAGCGGCGGCGCGTGTACCGGGTGGCGGTCACCTACATCGTGATCGGTCTCCCGACCATCGGGGGCGCCAGCGACGTCTCCGGTGCGCTCGGCCTTCCCGCGTGGGCGTCGCGGGGCATCGTGGTGGCGATCCTGGCGGGCTTCCCGGTCACGCTCGTGCTGGCGTGGATGTTCGACCTGCGCGCCGGCCGTCTGACCCGCACGGCAGGCGGGGAGACCGAGACGCGGCGCGCGCGGACCGTGGCCTGGCTCGCGCTGACGCTCGCCCTGGGCATCGCCGCGACGCTGGCGTGGCTCCTCGCCTGACGCCCCGGCGCCGGCTCAACCGGAGCGTCGACGGCGTGCCCTCAGATAGTCGCGGTTCAGCCACGCGATGAAGTCGATGGAGATCTCCTTGGGGCAGGCGATCTCGCACGCGCCGTGGTTGGTGCAGTTTCCGAAGCCCTCCGCGTCCATCCGCTCCACCATGTCGAGCACGCGCGACCAGCGCTCCGGCTGACCCTGCGGCAGGAGGTTCAGATGGGCGACCTTCGCGGCCGTGAACAGCATCGCCGACGCATTGGGGCACGCCGCCACGCAGGCCCCACAGCCGATGCAGGTCGCGGCCTCTAACGCCCGGTCGGCGTCGGGCTTGGGGACGGGGGTCGCGTTCGCCTCGGGCGCGGAGCCGGTACGGACGGAGATGTAGCCGCCCGCCTCGATGATGCGGTCGAACGCGGTCCGGTCGACGACGAGGTCCTTCATGACCGGGAAGGCGCGCGCCCGCCACGGCTCCACCCAGATCTCGTCGCCGTCCTCGAAGCTCCGCATGTGGAGCTGGCAGGTCGCGGTCCCGCGGTGCGGCCCGTGCGCCTCGCCGTCGATCATCACTCCGCACGAGCCGCAGATCCCCTCGCGGCAGTCGTGATCGAACGCGATCGGGTCGCGGCCCGCCTCGATGAGACCCTCGTTCAGCACGTCGAGGAGCTCGAGGAACGACATGTCCGGACTCACGTCGTCATGGTCGTAGCGCTCGAAGGCACCGGGGGCGTCCGGCCCGGCCTGCCGCCACACGTGGAGCGTGATCCTCATCGCCCGGTCCCCCTCTCGAGCGGAGCCGCGGCCGCGCGCCACGGGTCCGTTCGCGCGCACCATCCTCGCGCCCGGTGCCGTCGCCCGCGGTTCACTTGTAGCTCCTCTGACTGAGCGAGACGTCCTCGAACTCCAGCGGCTCGCGGTGCTCGACGGGCTCGGTGTCGGGTCCCTCGAACTCCCACACCGACACGTGGGTGTAGCGCCGGTCGTCGCGCTTCGCCTCGCCCTCGGGCGTCTGGTGCTCCTCGCGGAAATGCGCCCCGCACGATTCCTCGCGGGCCAGCGCGTCGCGGCACATGAGCTCCCCGAGCTCGAGGAAGTCGGCCACTCGGCCCGCGCGCTCGAGCGGCTCGTTGATGCCGGTCCCCGAGCCGACCACCTTCCCGTTCTCCCAGAACTCGCGCTCGAGCTCGGGTAGCCGTTCGAGTGCCTCGCGCAGTCCGTCGGCGGAGCGCGACATCCCGCACTTGTCCCACAACAGCCGCCCCAGCTCGCGATGGATCGAGTCGACCGTACGCGATCCGTTCAGGCTCGCGAGTCGCGTCAGACGCTCGCGCACCCCGGTCTCGACCGCCCGCACCTCGGGGTGGTCGTCGGCGACCGGCGCGAGCCGCGTGCGCGCCACATAGTCCCCGATGGTGAGCGGGAGCACGAAATAGCCGTCCGCGAGACCCTGCATGAGCGCGCTCGCCCCCAGCCGGTTCGCGCCGTGGTCGGAGAAGTTCGCCTCGCCGATCACGTGGAGCCCGGGGAGCGTGCTCATCAGGTTGTAGTCCACCCACAGCCCGCCCATGGTGTAGTGCGGAGCCGGATAGATGCGCATCGGCACGCGGTACGGGTTCTCCCCAGTGATCCGCTCGTACATCTCGAACAGGTTTCCGTAGCGCTCCTCGACCGCCTCGCGCCCGAGACGCTCGATCGCGCCGGAGAAGTCGAGGAACACGCCGCGCCCCGTGCGGCCCACGCCGTGTCCGGCGTCGCACATGTCCTTCGCGCGCCGCGAGGCGAGATCGCGCGGGACGAGGTTCCCGAACGCGGGGTACATGCGCTCGAGATAGTAGTCGCGCTCCTGCTCGGGGATCTGGTTCCCGGGCCGCCCGTCGCCCTTCGTCTTCGGCACCCAGATGCGGCCGTCGTTCCTCAGCGATTCGCTCATCAGGGTGAGCTTCGACTGGTGCTCGCCCGACTCGGGGATCGCGGTGGGATGGATCTGCGTGAAGCACGGGTTGGCGAAGCCGGCGCCGCGCCGGTAGGCGCGCCAGATCGCGGTCGCGTTGCACTTCATCGCGTTGGTGGAGAGGTAGAAGACGTTGCTGTAGCCGCCGGTCGCCAACACCACCGCGTCGGCCAGCCACGAGCGCACCTCCCCGCTCACGAGGTTCCGGGTCACGATCCCCCGGGCGCGGCCGTCCACGACGATGAGATCGAGCATCTCGTGACGCTGGTGCGTGCGCACCTTGCCGGCGCGTACCTGCCGCTCGAGCGCCTGGTAGACGCCCAGCAGGAGCTGCTGTCCCGTCTGCCCGCGGGCGTAGAACGTCCGCGAGACCTGGGCGCCGCCGAAGGAACGGTTCGCGAGGTGGCCGCCGTACTCTCGCGCGAACGGGACGCCCTGCGCCACCGCCTGGTCGATGATGTTGAGACTGACCTCGGCCAGCCGGTACACGTTCGCCTCGCGCGCCCGGAAGTCGCCGCCCTTGATCGTGTCGTGGAAGAGCCGGAAGACCGAGTCGCCGTCGTTCTGGTAGTCCTTCGCGGCGTTGATCCCGCCCTGGGCCGCGATCGAGTGCGCGCGCCGGGGGCTGTCGTGGAAGAAGAAGGACTCCACTTCGTACCCCAGCTCGGCGAGCGTCGCCGCCGCCGACCCGCCCGCGAGCCCCGTCCCCACGACGATCACGCGGTGCTTCCGCTTGTTCGCGGGGTTCACGAGCTTCATCTCGAACTGGTGCCGCGCCCATTTCTGCGCGAGCGGACCGGCGGGGATGCGTGCGTCGAGCTTCATCGGAGACCTCGGCGACCGAGCGCGACGGCCCGATCCTGCTTCCGGCTCCGGTGCTCCGGAGTCATCGCTCGTTCATCCGGGAAGCCCGACCCATCCGGCCATGACGGCGACGGGGAAGGACAGGTTGCCGATCGTCACCGCCCCCGCGATCACGCCGGCCATCGGACGGCGGAGCCGATCGATGCGCGGGCGGTCGATGCCGAGCGTCTGCGTCATGCTCCAGATGCCGTGGTACAGGTGAAGCCCCAGAGCGACCATGGCGAGCATGTAGACGGCGGAGACCGGCCAGGAGCGGAAGCCCACGACCACGTTGCGGTACACATCGCCCGGCACGTAATCGGGGTGCACGCTCCCGACCGTCAGGTGGAGCACGTGGTACACGACGAAGAGGAGGATGATGACCCCGCCCCAGCGCATCGTGCGCGAGGCGTAGCTGAGCTCGTCGTGGGGCGGGGTCCGGTAGCCCACCGGTCGCGCCCGGCGGCTCATGCGGGCGAGCTGGATCGCGGCCACGACGTGGATCACGACCGCGGTCAGGAGGACCAGCCGCGCGAACCACAGGAGCTCCCCCGGGCCGAGGATCGGCGCGCCGGCCTCGCGCAGGAACTCCGCGTACGCGTTCAGGTGCTCCGGTCCCTGGTAGAGACGCAGGTTCTCGAGCATGTGGACCACGACGTAGAGCACGAGAAGCACGCCGGTGACCGCCATCGCGATCTTCTTGCCGACGCTGCTCCGATACCAGGCTGTGAGTCTCGTCATCCGGAATCGGCTCTCCGCGCGCCGCGTATGCCCGACTCCGACGGCCCCCCGGGACCGGGCCCTCGGAGGCCGCCCATTCTACCGGGGCGGAGCGTCGCCCTCAACCGCAGGGGGGTCCGGCGGCGATTCCGGCGCCTCCGCGTAGTCCTCGAGGTTGGCGACCGTCATCCCCACGATGCGACGCAGGCCCGAGCCCTCGGTCACGTACACGTCCGCGCCCGCCACGAGGGCGGTCGCGATCTGGATCGCGCGCTCGGGGCGGCCGCCGAGCTGCGCCCGTACCTGGGCGGCCTGGACCGCGATCTCGTCGGTGGCCGGGACGAGCTGGAGACCCTCGTGGACCATGAGGCTGCGGGCGACCTCGCGCGCACGCTCCCGCTCGCCACGGCGGTAGACCTCGGCGAGAAGCTGGTAGAGCGTCATCACGGACGTCTGCGCCCGTACCTCGCCGTCGCGGATCGCGGCGACGAGCCGTCGCGTGAGGGGGAGGAATCGCGACTCGCCGATCAGGTGGAGCGCGAGGACCCGCGCGTCGACGTGGACGAGCGTCGCGTCGGTGAGGCGATCGAACAGCGGGCCCGCCCGGCTCACGGCCGCCGGTGCGCCCGGTGGCCGCCACGGGGCGCGCGATGCGGATGCGGGGGCCGGGCGCTCACCCGTTCCCGAGCTCGGGCCACAGGTCGGTTCCCGAACCCACGTCGCCCAGGTATCCCGCGAGCCGGTCCTCGAGGTCGGGGGGCTGCTTCTCCATCTCGATCACGTCTCCGCGCACGGTTACGATGAGCCGATCGCCGGGCTCCAGGCGAAGCGCGTCGCGGGCCGGCTTCGGCACCACGATCTGGTTCTTGCTGCTCATCTTTACCGAGACCGCCACGGGGCGTGCTCCGGCGAGGGGGAAAGTCGCCGGCAGTATAACGCTTTACGGTCTCCCTTTACAACGGCCCGTTCGCGGAGATCGAGCGCGCGAGTCGGCTGCTACCCGAGCGCAGCGCCCGATCGCCGCTCCCCTGGGATCGCGACGCGCGATCGCCCGCTCCCTGTGGTCGCGACGCGCGATCGTCCGCTCCCGTGGTCCGCCGCGCCGGGATCAGAGGATCAGCCAGGTGACGAAGCCCGCGTACCCCAGCAGAAGGAGCGCACCCTCCCAGCGATCGACACGCTGCTGCGTCAGGGCGAGGGGGATGAGGAGGATCGAGAAGAGAAGCGCGGGCAGGACCTGGCTCACCACGATCTGCGGAGGGAGCTGGAGGGGCCGGAGAAGAGCGGCCGTCCCGAGCACGAGACCGAGGTTGAAGACGTTCGAGCCGATCACGTTCCCGAGCGCGATGTCACCCATCCCGCGCACGGCCGCGGCGAGGGTGGACGCGAGCTCGGGGAGCGACGTGCCCACCGCGATCATGGTCGCGGCGATGACCGCGTCGGGGACGTCGAAGCGCTCGGCGATCGCGGTCGCGTGATCGATGAGGAGGTGCGCGCCGAACAGGAGGAGCGGCAGGCCGATCAGGATGCGGACGATCGCCCACCCGGTCCCGGGCTCACGCTCCGGGGTGGCCGTCGCGACGTGCGGGGGGACTGCGGCGCCGTCGTTCGCGTCCCGCGCCTCCGCCTCCGCACCGAGCTCCTCGCCCGGTGGCCCGGACTCTCCGGCGGCCTCTTCCGCTTCGACCTCGCGCGCGAGCTCGTCGAGTCCGCCTCCGCCCCACCGGAGCAGAAAGATGAGATAGAGCGCGAACCCCGATACCAGCGCGAGACCGTCCAGCCGCCCGAGGGCGTCGTTGAGCGACAGGAGCATCACGATCGTCAGGACGAGGATGACGAGCGGGGTCTCGCGGACCAGCAGACGCCGGTGAACCGAGATCGGGCGCAGCATCGCCCCGAGCCCGACGATCAGGCCGACGTTCGCCACCGTCGACCCCATCACGTTGCCCACGGCGACGTCGGGGCGACCGGTGAGGGCCGCCGCCCCGCTCACCACGAGCTCCGGCGCCGAGGTGCCGAACGCCACGACCGTCAGGCCGACGATCAGGTCGCTCACCCCGAGGTGTTGCGCGAGGTTCGAGGAGCCCCGCACCAGCCAGTCGGCACCGACGGTGAGGAGGACGATCGCCACGCCGAACAGGACGACGTGCAGGATCACCGCGTCACGGCGAGTGGACGCTGTTCAGGGAGATGGACCGATGCCGGCACCCCCCGCGCCGCGGCGGCCGCGCGGGGGTCCGGCCCGACCGTGTCGCGCCCCCGTGCCGGACCGGGCCGTCCGGTCTCGAGCGCCGGGCGCGCCGGAGGGTGTCTATTTGGTCGCCGCCGCCGGGAGACCGGGTCCCGAACGGTCGGAGCTGTCCGCCTTGGACTCGGACTTGCCGTCGGGCTTCGACTCGGACTTCGAGTCCGTCCGCGCGGACGACAGCGAGGGGGTCTCCGGACCCTTCTTTCCGGCGGCCTCGGCGCCCATGTGGAGGCGTCCCTCGACCCGACCGCCCTCATCCAGCTTGACGCGGCGGCTTCGGATGTCGCCTTCGACCCGGCACGTCTCCTGGAGCTCGACGCGGCTCGCTCCCACGACCGTCCCGGTGACCGCGCCGGCCACGACGACGTCCTGGGTCTCGATGTCGCCCTTGACCGTCCCTCCCTTGCCGACGACGACGGACTTCGTGGCCTTGATCGACCCCTCCACCTGTCCCTCGACGCGCACGGTACCATCGCACTTGATGTCGCCGACGATCTGCATGCCCGGCCCGATCACCGATACGACATCGTTCAGGTCTCGCGCAGGCGTCTCGGTCGTCCTCTGTTCTCTGGCCATTTCCCCCTGATCCTTACCTCTGTTCCACACCATTCTGTCCCAGCCCACCGGCCGCACGAACCGCGCCCTCGTTCACGAACGCCAGCGGGTCCAGGAGGACGCCGTCCTGCGTGATCTCGAAATGCAGGTGTGGCGCCGTCGATCGCCCGGTCGATCCCGACAGGGCGATCACCTGGAGCCGCTCCACCGAATCCCCGACGGCTGCAAAGAGCCACGAGTTGTGGCCATACAATGACGAGAGGCCGTCGCCGTGCGCAATCCGCACGTGGAGGCCGTACACGGGATCGTCGCCCGAGGACTCGATCACGCCCGACCGGATGGCGCGCACGTAGGAGCCACTCGGGACGGCGATGTCGATGCCCGTATGACCCTGCTCGCCGGAATCGCCGAGCGAGCCGAAGGAGCGGGTCACGAACCCGCGCTGCACCACCGGCCACGCGGGAGCCGAGGAGGTGCGGGCGGGCTCCGCGTCTCCGCCGGGGACCCCGGCCGGAACGGAAACCGTGGCGTCTCGCGCGGGGGCCCCGTCGAGCAGCATGCCTCGCAGGCGACGGTACTCGCTCTCGACGCGCTCGAGACGGCTGGCCAGCTCCGCGAGGCGCGCCTGCTCGCCGCGGAGGCTCCGGACCTCGGCCCTGAGCGCGCGGACCGTGGCGGACTCCTCCGCCGCGGCCCATGAACGCCCGATCCCGAAGCCCGCGACGAGGAGGATGACGGCCGCGAGGGCGACCACGGCGAGCAGCCCCAGACCCACCCGGGCCGTGTGCGACCGGCGGCCGTCCTCGCGCACGAGGTGGACGGTCCACCGGGTGCTCTCGTTCTTCACCGGAGCCGATCCGCCGCGCCGCTCCCGGCGAACATCTCGAGGAGGCGTACGAAGTCGTCGTCATCGTGGAAGGAGACCACGATCTCGCCCCCGGGGGGGCGTCGGCGCACCCGGACCTGCGTCCCAAGCGCGCGCTCGAGGATGAGCTCCGCCTGTCGCACGGTCGGGTCCGTCGCGGGCGGCGGGCGCGGGGGCGAGGCGTCCCGGTCGGGCCCTCCGGCCGGCATGCGCGCCGCGCGTACCCGTCGCTCGGTCTCGCGGACGGACCAGCCCGCTTTCGCGGTACGCTTCGCCATCTCGATCCGCGCGGGCGCGTCCTCGAGGCCGAGAATCGCGCGCGCGTGACCCGCCGTGATGCGGCCCTCGGCGAGCAGACGCTGAACCTCCTCGGGCAGTGTGAGCAGACGGAGCGCGTTCGACACGGTGGAACGATCCCGCCCGACGTGCCGACCCACGTCCTCCTGCGTCAGACCGAACTCGTCGATGAGCTGCTGATACCCCTGCGCCTC
>Ga0299913_10006613_pt1 | contig 10052 bp, 8 predicted proteins | sample RVTome_9_FD_201360 | JGI IMG/M metagenome (GOLD analysis project Ga0299913, IMG submission 201360) | Soil microbial communities from uranium-contaminated site in the Upper Colorado River Basin, Wyoming, United States - RVT155D38 (version 2) ... | reverse complement strand
GGGCCGAGGGTTCGCGCGTCGCTCGGCATCGATCTCTCCCCCGATGCCTTCCAGTCCGGCATCGCTGACGGGACGGTGGTCGGACACGCCGGATTCCCCGAGAGCCTGCGCATCCTGGCGACCGCGATGGGGCGCGAGCTCGAACGGATCGAGGTCGTGTCGGAGCCGATCCTGGCCGGGCGAGCCCTTCCACTCCCTGATGGGGCGGTCGTCGCGGCGGGTCGAACCGCGGGCGCCGACCAGCGGGCGACAGGCTGGTTCGACGGCCGGCCATGGCTCGACATCTCGATGACCCTGCACGTCGACCCGGCCGGCGCGGGCCTGACCCCGACCGATGAAATCCAGCTCGACGGCCGCCACGGCCTCCACGTCCGGGTCGAGCCCGGCTGCAGGGCGCTGCTGTCCACGGCCGCGATGATCGTCAACGGGCTGCCCCGCGCTATCGCGGCTCCCCCGGGCGTCCACGGGCCGGGAGGCCTCCCGCCGGTTGCGCCGTGGCTGGGCGCCCGGCCGCCGCGGTGGGTTCCGTTGCGCGACTGACGCCGACCGCGGTGGGTCAGCGGTCGACGCGGTGCTTCTCGATGAACGCCTCATCGAGAACCCACCCGAGACCCGGTCCCTCCGGGAGGGGGAACTCGCCATCCACGAGCGCCGGCCGGTTCTCGATCATCCCCCAGAAGATCGGGTCGCGCGCCGGGGCGAAGGCCTCCACGTAGGTGCCGTGGGGCTGCGATGCGAGCAGGTGTGATGCGACCTGCGCTTCCTCGTGGTGGCCCAGCTGGACGTCGAAGGCGGAGGCCAGCGCGGCGATCCGACGCCACTCGGTCGGTCCCCCACCCCACGACGCGTCGTAGTTGCACACATCGATCGCGCCGGCGGCCATCATCTCGCGCATCCCGACCCGGCTGATCTCGCTCTGGCCGGCGGCGACGTCGACGTTGCCGCGCATCCGGATGTCGCGCAACCCGCGGAAGTCGGCGTGCCAGCGCGTCGGTTCCTCGAACCAGCGGATCGCGATGCCCTCGGCACGGATGGCGGCGAGGAACTCGAGCGCCTCGGGCACGGTGTAGCCCTGGTTGGCGTCGACGACGAACAGGAAGTCGTCGCCGGCGTGGCGGCGGGCCCGTGCGAGCCGGGCGGCATCGACCGAAGGCGGCTCGGCGCCGATCTTGAACTTCATCCCGACCATGCCGTGGGTTTCCTTGAAGAAGTCGATCTCCCGCTCGATCTCCTGGCCCTTGGCGCTCTCGTCGTCGGGGATGTAGTAGCCGCCGATCCCGATCATCGGGATCCGGTCGCGGTAGCCGCCCCAGATCCGCCACAGTGGCTGACCCATGGCCTTGCCAACTGCGTCCCACACCGCGGTGTCGATGCAGGCCATGGCCTGCATCGCGTACCAGCGCGGCCGCAGTTGGTCGAACGTCGCCGGCAGCATCTCCTCCCAGATGCGCTCGGTGCCGAAGACGTCGAGACCGACCACCCGCGGCACGAGCTCCTCGTGGAGGATCGCCAGGATCTCCGACTGGAGTGGCTCGTCCTCGTCGGCGTTATAGGCCTCACCGACGATCCCGTCGGAGGTCCGGATGCGGGTGATGATCGTGCACCGGTTGCGCATCCGGTAGTAGCTGCCCTTGTACGTGAAGGGCAGGGGCACGCGGATCGGGATCGTCTCGATGGACTCGATCTTCATCGGGTTGGGCGACCTCGGTGGGCGAGCAAAGTTGACGCACGGTAGCGCTGGATGCGACGATCGTGCAATCGTAACTGGAAACGGTACCGCCAGCCAGTCCCTGCCCATCCAGTCCCCCGCTCGGAAGGAGTCCATGGACGCGGACGCCAAGTCGCTCGATCGTCCCGCCGGAGACGGGGATCACCCGGCCGCGCCACTCGCGGGGGTCCGGATCGTCGCAGTCGAGCAGTACGGTGCCGGCCCCTTCGGGACGATGTACCTCGCGGACATGGGCGCCGACGTCATCAAGATCGAGGATCCGGGTACCGGCGGTGACGTGAGCCGCTACATTCCGCCGGGGCGTTCGGGTTCGGACAGCCTGTTCTTCGAAGCCTTCAACCGGAACAAGCGGAGCCTCGCCCTGGACCTGAAATCGCCGGCCGGGCGCGAGGTTCTCGAGCGCCTGCTGGCCGGGGCGGATGCGGTCTTCAGCAACCTGCGCGGCGACCAGGCGGAGCGCCTCGGTCTGACCTACGCGACGCTCGGCGCGATCAATCCCGCGATCGTCTGCGTCGCTCTGTCCGGATACGGAGCTCGGGGCGAGTCGGCCCACTGGCCGGGCTACGACGCGCTGATTCAGGCCGAGTCCGGGTGGGCATCGTTGACCGGAGCGCCGGACGGGCCGCCGACCAAGAGCGGACTTTCGCTGGCCGACTACATCGCGGGCCTGACCGCCGCCCTCGCCCTGATGGTCGGCATCTTCGACGCCCGACGAACGGGCCGGGGCCGCGACGTCGAGACGAACCTGTACGACTCCGCGCTGGCCATGCTCAGCTACCCGGCGACCTGGCTGCTCACCCTCGGCTTCGTGACCGAGCGGCGCGCGTTGTCGGCGCATCCGAGCGTGGTCCCCTTCCAGTTCTTCGCCACCGCCGACGGCCACATCGCCGTCGCGACTCCCAAGGAGAAGTTCTTTCGAACCCTGGTGGAGGCGATCGACCTGGCTGACGTCCTGATCGATGAGCGGTTCCGTGACTTCGAGGCTCGGAACCGCCATCGCGATGTACTTCTTGAGATCCTCGGCCGACGATTTGCGGAGCGTCCGACCCGAACCTGGGTCGACCTGCTCCGAGGCCGCGTGCCGATCGCGCCCGTCCGGTCGCTGGCGGAAGCAGCGGACCCTGACGAGCTGCGCGCACGGTCGATGCTGGCCGAGTACGACCACCCGTCCTTCGGGCAGGTCCGAACGATCGGGCTGCCCGTGACCATGGGCGAGTTCGCACCGACATACCGGCCCGGGCCCGCGCTCAACGCCGACGGCGCGGCCATCCTCGCCGACATCGGCTACGACACCGAGGCGACCGAGCGCCTGCGCGTCGAAGGTGCGTTCGGTGTCCCGGACGGAGGCCGAGGTGGAGCCTTCGAGCCAGGCTGACCGCCCGCCCGTTCCGGGCTGGCCCTCACGGACCCGTCAGATCGACGGCGTACCGTCGAGGGAAAGGGCCGCGCCGCGGAGCCGGCGCGGCTTGAGGGCGGCCGAGGCACGCGTCGGCAGGACGAGGTCGCCGGCCTCGAGAAGCCTGTCGACCGCATCGACGTCCATGGCCCGCGCCATGAGGTAGCCCTGGCCGACGTCGAGGTCGGAGTCGATGAGCGTGTGGACCTGGTCGGATCGCTCGATACCCTCGGCGATCAGGTCGACACCGACCACCTTGCTCAGCTGGACGATCCCGCGCAGGAGCGCACCGCCGTCCTTCGTGTTGACGTCGTCGGTGAACTCGCGATCGATCTTCAGGATGTCGACCGGGAACTGACGCAGGTAGCTCAGCGAGGCGTACCCGGTCCCGAAGTCGTCGATCGCAAGGCGGACGCCGAGGCCCTTGAGCTCGGCGAGTTGTGCCGCCGCGGCCTCGCCGTCGCGCAGGAGATAGGTCTCGGTCACCTCGAGGACGAGCTCTGAGGGATCGATGCCGGCGCCCTGGACGGCTGCCCGGACGGTCTCGACCAGTCCGCCGTGCTGGAATTGGCGACCCGAGATATTGACCGACACGCCGAGCGGCCGGTCGGCGCGCTGCCACGACCGCAGGTCGTGGCATGCACGCTCGAGGACCCAGGCACCGATTTCCACGATCGCGCCGGTTTCCTCCGCGGTGGCGATGAAGTCGGCCGGGGCGAGCAGACCGCGAGTCGGATGATCCCATCGGACCAGCGCCTCAAATGCGATGATCCGGCCGGTTCGGAGCTCGACGATGGGTTGGTACTGGAGGCGCAGCTCATTGCGATCGACGACGCCCACGAGCTCCGCGGCGACGGCGGCCCGCGCATCCTCGAACGCCCTGTCGGCAGCCTCATACATGCGGAAGGTCTGCTTTCCGGCCGCCTTGGCCGTGTACATGGCGAAGTCGGCGTTGCGCATCAGCTCGTCGGTCGACATGCCGGTTTCCCGGGCCAGGTCGATCCCGATGCTCAGCCCGACGACGATCTCGCGGTCCCCGACGGCGACGGGTTCGCGGAATGAGGCCAGCATGCGCTCGGCGACGGCCTCCGCGCTCTCGGCCCGTTCGACGTTCTCGAGCAGCAGCGCGAACTCGTCCCCGCCGAAGCGAGCGAGCGTGTCACCGACGCGCAGGAAGCGGCCAAGTCTCTCGGCGACCCCGCGCAGCATCGCGTCACCGACGTCGTGGCCGAACTCGTCGTTGACGCGCTTGAAGTCGTCGATGTCGATGAACATGAGCGCGACCCGCGAGCGATCCCCCTCGCGCCGACGAGCAAGGGCATGTTCGACACGATCCTGGAAGAGCAGCCGGTTTGGGAGACCGGTCAACGGGTCGTGGACGGCCTGGTGCCGTAGCTGGTCGTAGAGGCGCGCATTCTCGAGCGCGGTGCCGGCCTCGTCGGCGAGGGTCTGGGCGAGCACCAGGGCGCCCGGCTCGAGTGCAGGCGCGGTTCGGTTCACCAGCTGGACGAGGCCGATGGCCTGCCCGTTCACGACGAGTGGTACGAGGGCGACAGAGCGTGCCTGCTGCGCGGCCAGGAAGGCGGCTACGCCCGCGTTGGCCGTCTCGTCGGTGACACTGAGCACGACGGCTCGCCGTTCGACCAGCGCGTCGCGACCGTGCGGGATCTCGTCCAGCGATCGCGCCGCGGCTGGCGAGGTGCCGGGGCGGGCCGGGTAGCAGCCAAGCTCGACGACTGTGGCAGCGGCGCGATCCCAGCCGGCGATCTGGCCTTCGTCCGCCCCGACCGCACGAACGATGTGCTGCGCGAGCAGATCGGGGCGCATCCCGTCTGGCGAGCGCGAGATATCGTGTCCCATCGAGACCACGGCTTCGAGATCGCGAGTCTTTCGGGCCAGCTCACCGGCCTGGGTCGCGAGGATCGCTGCCTGCGTAGCGAGAGTGGCCTTCGCGGTCTCATGGGTCACGATCAGCCTCACGATGAAGAAGATCACGGCGCCGGTGATGGCCAGCCCCGGCACCTGGAGCAGTGCGGTCCCACGCCCGACCTCGGGCAGCAGCACGACGGTGAGGACGTACATCCCGATGTAGGTGGCGATCCAGACTGCGATCCGGTACCCGGTGCTGCTCACACCGCGAATCGTGAGTGCGGCGTAGACCACACTGACGGCCGCGGCAGCGCCGAGCGTCGTACCGACAATGACCAGCGCGATGGCTTCGGGGACTGTCCAGCCAAGCCACGAGCGGCCCCTGCGATGATCGATCGTCCAGATGGCGCCGAGCGTCGCGAGCGCTGCCAGGGTCACCGGGACCATGGCCACGTTCGAAGCGCCCAGCGCGAGCGGCGACGTCGACAGGATGGCGACGTAGCCAAGTGCGAGACATCCGGCCCGCATGCCGCGGAGCATGCCGCCGGGCGCGCCCCAGCTCTCGCGCAGGCGCGCCAGCAGGCCGCGCGACCCGGCGCGCGGATTCATGCCACCAAGTAACTTCGGTGCGGGGACGGCGCTCCTACTGGTCATGACATGAGCCTGACGGGCCACGATCGTGCCCGATGCCGCCCACAGGTCCGACCGGGTTCGGCACCTTCGGCCGGGCTTGTCTACGTCATTCGTCGGAACCCGGCCGGGAGCCGAGGTCGCGCCGGTAGAGCGCACGCCCCCGCCCCCTGCCCGCCTTCAGCAGGCGAAACCCGGCGCGTGTGAACATCGTGTCATAGCCCGTGTACGGGTCGACGTTACCCACCTTGACCGGATACGCCTCGACGGCGGACGCGCCATGCCTGGCCGCGCGGGCGATGGCCGCCGTGAGCAGGGCGTTCCCGACACCCGTGCGCGCAACGGATCGATGAACGTAGAAGCACGAGATCGACCAGGCCCGCTCGTCTGGAGGCGAATCTTCCGATCGAAGGCCGGCGAGTTGGCAAGGCGCACGAGCGCGGATCGAGGTGACACGGCGACCCATCCGACTGGCCGGCCACTCCGGTACGCGAGGAGGCCGGGGATGACGCCGTCGGCGACGAGCTTAGTCATGTGGGCCTTGTTGGGGCCTCCCGACTCATTCTCAAGGGAGCGACGGCGGAAACCCAGCTCGTAGTCGGCCGACGGCAGCCGCCAGAACATGCAATAGCAAGCACTCGTCCGCGGCCAGGCGCCCAGCGGACCGGGTCGTTCGAACAGCTCGACCATGTCGTCCCATCGATCGGGCGTGACCGGCCGAAGCTCGAGAGGGCTCACGGGACGATGAACGATGGCGACGAGGCCGTCACCACAGCCGTCGCGAGGGAGCCTGGGCCCGCGTGCTTTCCGATCAGTGCAGCCAGGTCGTCCAGGGCCGCGGCCACGTCGCCCGCCGCGCCGTCATGGTGACCCTCGACCGTCACGAGGATCGTGGTCGTCTCGGGTCCCGAGGCGCTCTCGGCAGCCTGCCGCCAGCACCAACGGCGCGCGCTGACGAGGCCTGCCTCATCCACGAAGATGACCTCTCCTGGGGCCGGGGTCTCTCGCTCTCCGGATGCGAGATCGGTGAACCGCTCCGTGCTCGTCGCGAAACGGACGGTCGTGCCGCCGGTCATCGCCCGCTGGTCGAGGACCGCGACCGGCAGTGCGTAGCGGATGCTGACGAGGTTGCCGATGTCGACGAGCGTATTGATCGAGGGTATCGAGCCCTTCTTGGTCAACCGTCGCAGGAGCGCCTCCGCGGCTGAACGATAGGCCGTCGGGTCCACGCCGAACTCGCGGAACGCTCTCCGCCAGGCCGCCAGGCTGGGGATTTCCGAGAGCGGGGTCGAACCGATCCGTTCGAGCGCCGCTACCTGTTCCGCTCGGAACGCTGCGAGCAGGCTGGCCGATGACGGCCCGTTTGCGACCCCGCCGGCATCGACGACCCCACCGACGATAGTCGGGAAGCGCGCCACGATTGCCGGGTCATACGTGAACCGGTGCGTCATCATCAGTGCGGCTCGTGCGGGCCGGCGATTGCACCGAGTGCAGCGGCAAGCACGCGAAGTTCCTCCTCGCTCATCCTGCTCGAGAAGTACTCCCGGATCCCGCCGAGGTGCGTTCGCGCGGCTGCCCTCGCCCTGGCCCGACCACTACTGGTCAGGCTTGCCGTCATCACGCGCGCGTCGGACTGCTCACGACTCCGGTCGACGAAGCCGGCGGTGACCAACCGGTCGACGACCCTCGTCAACCCGCTGGGCGACATCATGACCCGCCGCGCCAGCTCGGTCATCCCGAGGCGACGTCCCGGGGCCCGCGCAAGGCGGACGAGGACGTCGTACTCGTTCAGGCTCAGGCCATGGGCCCTGCGAAGGTCCTCGTCGAGGCGACGGATCAACCGATCGTGGGCGTGCAGGAACGACTGCCATGCCTCGAGCTCGAGGTCGCTCGGTCGGGTTGTCATCGACCTGAGTCTAGCCAGTTGTCGGATGCGAGCAGTGGCCCGCGAGGAGCCATCCGCGACGACCGTCGGCTCGCCTTCAACCGAGGATCGCCGACGCGACCAGAGACACGCCGAAGAAACCGAGGATCACGGCCAGCCCTCCCCTGATCATCCGTCCCGCTCGGGGGTTCGCGCGTCGAAGCCCGGTCGCGCCGATCACCACGATCGTTGCGTCACCCAGCCCGGCCCCGGCCAGGAGCGCCGCGGCCGCGGCAAGTGCCACCATCGTCCCACCCGCGAGCGACACCGACGCGAGCAGCGGTGAGGCAACGGACCCGAGGAAGATCCATGCCCCAGGGTTCAGCAGGATCGCGAGCGATCCCCGGGCGGCGACCGGCAGGCCGCGACGCGCCGTCGGCTCAACGGGCGTCCGCCCGCCGGAGCGAATCCCATCGATGGCGAGGATGACGAGCAACACGCCACCGGCTGCACGGAGCACCCGGACGGCCGGCCCTTCCGGTGGCGCGACCGACAGACCCAGCGCGGTCAGCGCCAACAGGAGCCCGAATGTCGCAACAACACCGGCCAGGGTTGCGAGCCCACGACCGATGCCGCCCCGGATCGACTCGGAGAGGAGGATCGCCTGGACGGGCCCGGGAGCACCGGACAGGGCGAGCCCGATCCCGAACGCGATGAGCATCGGCTGCGCTGCCGGATCAACCATGCGACGTCGGACCCGTCGCGTCCGAGGGCGCCTGGCCAAAACGATCGATCCAGCGCGCGAACGCCGCGAGGAATGCCTCGAGCTGGTCCGCCAGGTGGCGATCGCGGAGTCGACCGTCCGCGTCGAACACCTGCTCCGCGTTCCGAACGAAGATCGATGGTGGTGGCAAAACAAGCGATCCTGTGGTGGTCAACACGTGGCGCAGTTCCTTCTGCGCGAGCCGCGTGCCCCACGGCCCCGTCGTGGCACCGACGACCGCGACGGGCTTGCCGTCCAGGACCTCGGCGGGACCCGGCCTCGAGAGCCAGTCGACGACGTTCTTCAGGACGCCGGGGATCGACTGGTTGTACTCGGGAGTGGCGATCAGCAGCCCGTCGGCGGCGTCGACCAGGTCCCGGAGCCGCCGGACCGATGACGGCCCGCCACCGACCTCGAGGTCCTCACTGAAAGGAGGGACATCTGCGAGGTCGTCAAACGGGATGACCTCGATGTCGTCCGGGGCGTGCGCTCGGGCTGCCCTGATGACCGATCGGTTGTGGGATCCCTTTCGAAGACTCCCGGCGAGTCCGATGACCCGCTTGCGACGTCTATTCACCTGACGTGTGCCTGACCTGCGCCTCTGCGGTTGCCAGTACTTGTGACAACAATATTTCGCGTAGCAAATACTACCTGTCCCGTGGCGCCGTCGTCAAGAGGTCGCACGCGTCGTACATACGGCATCTGGACGAGCCCCGGCGGGCCGATCGGGCCAGACCGATGTGACTCCTGAAGGATCGATGCGCGGCACGTCCACGTGGAGGCTTGGACGATGGCACGCACCCTGGCCACCGCATTCCAACGACCTGCGCTCTCGCTTCGGGGCGATCGGGTGAGCGGACGGCCGATGGCGGCACGACGCCTGGCGATCGCGGCGGCGACGCTCATCGGCTACGTCATCGTCTTCGTCGCGGTCTACCCGCGCACCGGATCGGTCATCGCTGCCCTGTCGGTCCTGCCGGTTATCGCGGTCGCCTGGTCATTCGGCCTGCGCGCAGGCCTGGTGGCAGGCTTCAGCGCCGTGGCCATCAACGGCGTCCTCCACATGAGCGTCGGCGAGCCGTGGTGGACCGTGGTCGGGCCACGCGGCGCGACCGGCAGTTTCGTCGTGGTCATCGTCGGGATCCTGTCGGGACACGTCCAGGAGTCTCGGCGTTCGCTGGCCCTGGAACTCGGCCGCCGTGCCGAGGCTGAACGGGAGGCACGCTCCGCCGCCGCGCGAACGCGCGCGATTCTCGACGCCGCGGTCGACGCGATGGTCGTCAGCGACGAGTCCGGCGTGATCCGCGACGCGAACGAGGCGGCACTACGCGTGTTCGATCGGTCTCGCGACCAGCTGATCGGGATGGATCTCGAGAGCATCCTGCAGTCGACCGCCGGGCCGAACAGCGAGATCGCGGCTCGCGGCCTGCGCCCCGACGGCGGCCAGTTCCCGGCCGAGACGTCAATTGCTCCGATCGGCCACAGTGCCGACGCTGGGTTCGTCACCACCGTCCGGGATATCAGCCAGCGGATCGCTGTCGAGCAATCCATGCGCCAGGGGCAACGGATGGAGGCGGTCGGCCAGCTCGCAGGCGGGATCGCGCATGACTTCAACAATCTCCTGACCGCGATCGGCGGTTACGCCAACCTCCTGCTGACCGAGCTCGATCCCGCAGACGAACGCCGGGCCAATGCCGTCGAGATCCGGAACGCTTCGGACCGGGCGGCATCCCTGACCCGGCAGCTCCTCGAGTTCTCCCGCCGCCAGCACATCCAGGCCGAGTCAGTCGACCTGAACGAA
>Ga0299913_10006612_pt1 | contig 10053 bp, 8 predicted proteins | sample RVTome_9_FD_201360 | JGI IMG/M metagenome (GOLD analysis project Ga0299913, IMG submission 201360) | Soil microbial communities from uranium-contaminated site in the Upper Colorado River Basin, Wyoming, United States - RVT155D38 (version 2) ... | reverse complement strand
GACGGGCGCCCAGAACGACCTGCAGCGTGCGACCGACATCGCGCGGGCGATGGTCACCGAGTTCGGCATGAGCGAGTCACTCGGCCCGGTGAACTACAACGGGCACAAGCGCCCGGCCTTCCTCGATACGCCATTTGCGCAGGAGCGCGGCGCGTACGCGGAGGACACGGCGCAGAAGATCGATCAGGAAGTGAAGCGGATCCTGAGCGAGGCACACGACGAGGCGCGCCGGATCCTGCGCGAGCACCGCGACGTCCTCACGGTCCTGTCCGAGCGACTGCTGGAGAAGGAAGTGATCGAGGCCGACGAGCTCCAGGCGCTGATGGGCGGCGCGCCGCCGCGCCAGGCCGACACCGTGCCCGCCGAGATCCCGCCGGCGCCGGCGAGCTAGTCAGCCCATCTTCTGCATGGCGGCGAGGAAGTCGCCGTTCGACTTCGTCTTCCCCATCTTGTCGAGCAGCAGCTCCATGGCCTCGACCGCCGAGAGCGGGTTGAGCACCTTGCGCAGCACCCAGACGCGGTTCAGATCCTCGCGGGGGAGCAGCAGCTCCTCCTTGCGCGTCCCGCTCTTCTGCATGTCGATCGACGGAAACACGCGCTTGTCGGTGAGCTTCCGGTCGAGATGGATCTCCATGTTGCCGGTCCCCTTGAACTCCTCGAAGATCACGTCGTCCATGCGGGAGCCGGTGTCGATGAGGGCCGTCGCGATGATCGTGAGCGACCCTCCCTCTTCGATGTTGCGGGCGGCGCCGAAGAAACGCTTCGGCTTCTGAAGCGCGTTCGAATCGAGACCGCCGGACAGGACCTTGCCGGACGGGGGAATGACGGAGTTGTAGGCGCGGGCGAGACGGGTGATCGAATCGAGCAGGATGAGGACGTCCTTCTTGTGCTCGACCAGCCGCTTGGCTTTCTCGATGACCATCTCGGCCACCTGCACGTGCCGCTGCGCGGGCTCGTCGAAGGTCGACGAGATGACCTCGCCGTTCACCGAGCGTTGCATGTCGGTGACTTCCTCCGGCCGCTCGTCGATGAGCAGGACGATGAGGAACACCTCGGGGTGGTTCCGCGCCACCGACTGCGCGATGCTCTGAAGGAGCATCGTCTTGCCGGTGCGCGGCGGCGCGACGATCAGGCCGCGCTGGCCCTTGCCGATGGGCGCCATCAGATCGAGGACCCGGCCTGACAGGTTGTCGGGCGCCGTTTCGAGCACGAACCGCTCCTGCGGGTAGAGCGGCGTCAGATTCTCGAAGAACAGCTTCTCGCGTGCCTGCTCCGGTGACTCGAAGTTGACCGCCTCGACCTTGATGAGCGCGAAGTAGCGCTCCCCTTCCTTCGGCGGCCGGATCTGACCGGAGACGGTATCGCCGGTCTGCAGGTCGAACTTCCGGATCTGAGAGGGAGAGACGTAGATGTCGTCAGGGCCGGGCAGATAGTTGTAGTCCGGCGCCCGGAGGAACCCGAACCCGTCGGGCAGGACCTCGAGGACCCCCTCGGAGAAGATGAAGCCACTCTGCTCGGTCTGCGCCTTGAGGATCTGGAAGATCAGCTCCTGTTTGCGCATGCCGGTCGCGCCGGCAACGGTCAGCTCCTTGGCAATCTGCGTGAGCTGCTGGATGCTCTTGTCCTTCAGCTCGGAGATGTTCAGCCCCTGCCCGCGGCGCCCCTCGTGCCGCGGCGGCTGGTCCTGGCGCGGTGGCTGGTCCTGCCGTGGTGGCTTGTTCTGCTGCGGTCCCTGAGCCTCCGGCGATCCCTGCTCCGCCGGGGTTCCCCCCTCCTGCCTCGGCGGCCGCTCGTGCCGGGATCCCGGCTCCTGCCGCGGCGCTTCCTGATCGCCCTGCTCGACGCCGGGTCCGGCATCAGGGGCGGAGGCGACGGTGGTGGCCTGAGCGGCCGCAGCCTGATCGGCCGACTGGCGCGCTGACGAGCGCTTGCTGGGTGGGGGCATGGGAACTTCCGGTGGTGAAACGTTGAATGAGGCGCTGACGCCTAACGGACGGTGCCTGCGATGCTGGGGCTGGAGCGCCCCGACGCGTCCTTAGAGGGAGCGAACCCGACGCAAAACTGCTCTGGTCGGAAGTATAGGCGTCAGGCCAGCAGGTGTCAACGCGCACGGCCGTGCGCTCGGCTGCCCGCGTGCAGCTGCGCGCCCGCTCGGAGCCGTCAGGGGCGCTCTCCGATCGCCAGGATGCTGCAGGCGCGGATCACGTGCACGCCGAACTCCCGCGCCCGCGCGACGACGGCTGGGCTGTCGGCGCCGGGGTTCAGCCAGATCTCCGGAACGCGCTTCTGCGCGAGCTGCTCGATGACTTTCACGCCCTGGTCCGGCTGCACGTACACGGTCGCCATGTCGATCCGCTCCGGCACATCCAGCACCGTCGGGTACGTGGCGTGCCCCTCGACCTCGGCCTCGTTCGGGTTGATCGCAAAGACCGTGTAGCCCTGCCGCAGGAATGCCCGGAACGCCTTGTTGCCGAACTTGTGGCGGTGAGGTGAGGCGCCGATCACGGCGACGGTCCGGGGCATCAGCAGCCCATTCTACGTGCAACGGCCAACGTGCTACGTGCTATGTGCTGCGGCGCGCTCGCGACGTACTCGAACGAGGTCGTACAATGCAGGCATGGCTACCCTGGCCGAGGTGCTCGAGGCGCGGACGGCAGAGGCGGCGCCTGAACTGGTCGAGCCGATCTCCCGCAACCGGCTGCGCTGCTATGCCTGCGGACATGAATGCCCTATTCCGGACGGGTCGTACGGGGTGTGCAGAGTGCGCTTCAACCGGGGCGGCACGCTGCACGTGCCCTGGGGCTACGTCGGCGGCGTGCAGTGTGACCCGATCGAGAAGAAGCCGTTCTTCCACGCGCACCCCGGCGCACTCGCGTTCAGCTTCGGGATGCTCGGGTGCGATCTTCACTGCTCGTACTGTCAGAACTGGGTGACGTCGCAGGCGCTGCGCGATCCGCACGCCGTCTCCCCGCCGATCGAGACGACTCCCACGGACCTCGTCCATGAGGCGGTCCGCCTTGGCGGCCGCGTCATGGTGTCGACCTACAACGAGCCGCTCATCACGAGCGAATGGGGGGTCGCGATCTTCAAGGAAGCTCGCGCCGCGCGCCTGATGACCGCGTACGTCTCGAACGGCAATGCGACGCCTCAGGTGCTCGACTACCTCCGGCCCTGGATCGACCTGTACAAGGTCGACCTCAAGACCTTCGACGATCGGCACTACCGGCAGCTCGGCGGTCGCATCGAGCCCATCCTCCAGACGATTCGCGCGCTCCACGGCATGGGGACCTGGCTGGAGATCGTGACCCTCCTGATTCCCGGCTTCAACGATGCACCGGACGAACTGGAGAGGCTGACCGCGTTCCTGGCAGGCGTGTCGCCGGACATTCCGTGGCACGTGACGGCATTCCACAAGGACTACCGGATGAGCGATCCGGAGGATACCACGCCGGACATGCTGATGGCTGCGGCCGACACGGGGAAGAAGAACGGCCTGCGCTACGTGTACGCCGGCAACCTGCCTGGCCGCGTCGGCGATCTCGAGAACACGTACTGCCACGCCTGCCGCGCGCTCCTCGTGGAGCGCTACGGGTACTTCATCCAGCGGTACCGGCTGACCCCGGAGGGCCGATGCCCGGACTGTGCCACCGCGATCCCCGGCCGCTGGGGCCGATCGTTCGACGGGCAGATCGCCGCGTCGCCGTTCCTGCCCGGCACGAGGCGGTTGCGCACGCTGTAGCGGATCGACTGGGCCCGCTGACAGCTGACAGCTACTTCCCTGCCGCGACCTCGTCGATCGCCTTCTGAAACGCCTCGAACGGCTGCGCGCCTTCCACGATCTTCTGAACCGTGACCGTCGCGGAACCGGGCGTCGTCGGTCCAATCAGGAACATCGGGGTGCCGTTGATGTTCAGCGACTGGATGCGTCGTACGCTCTCTTTCACCGCCTGGGCGTGCGTGCCCGAATCGAGACAGGCGCGGAACGCCGTGACGTCGAGACCGGCGCCCCGCGCGAGATCCGTCAACTGATCCGGCGCCTTCGCCGGCGCTTCGAACAGCTTCGCGTGATACTCCCAGAACTTTCCCTGATCCGCCGCGCAGCTGGCGGCCTCGTGCGACGTGTGGGCGTCAGGATGCAGCTGCGCGATCGGATAGTGGACGAAGACGTGCCGGGCCTTCCCCGCCTTCACGTAGTCGGCGTAGATGCGCGGCTGCGTCTGCTGGACGTGCCGCCGGCAGAACGGGCAGTGGTAGTCGGAGATCTCGACGATGGTCACGGGCGCCGACTGGGCGCCGTTGACCGGCGCATCGCCGATGTCGAACGTCGTGTTCACCAGCGACGGCGCGCCGAAGCGGCCGCCCGTCGCCGCGCGCAGGAACTCGCGCACCTCCTCGAGGCTCTTCTGCATCTCCGCCTGCTCGGCGCGGAGCGCCTCGACTTCCTTCTGGAGCTCGCCGACGTCCTTTGGCGCCTGCGCAGACGAGGGACCGCAGGCCAGGAGGACGAACAGGAGCGGAACTGTTACCACGACGGAGCGGGCGTTGGGCATCTGAGGAGGATAACAGCTCCAAGCTTCCGGCTTCCAGCTGGCCGCCCACAGGCGGCAGCCTGCCAGTTTCAACGCCTCTCGACTCACGGAAAGATCTTCCCCGGGTTCAATATGCCGTTGGGATCGAACGCCTCCTTCACGCGCTTCATGAGTGCGATCTCCACGGGCGTCAGCTCCAGAGGCACGAACGGCATCTTCGAGACGCCGATACCGTGCTCGCCGCTGATCGCGCCCTCGAGCGCGACGACACCCTCGAACAGTGCACGCTCCGCGGCTCGCGCCCGATCGAGGGCGCCGGGCACCTCGGGGTCCAGCATGATGTTCACGTGGATGTTGCCGTCCCCGGCGTGTCCGAACAGCGGAATGCGTGCGCCGTGCTCCGCACGCAGCCCGGCGACGAGATCGAAGAGCTGCGGGATCCGTCCCTTCGGAACGACGACGTCGTGGTTGATCTTGAGGGGAGCCACCGTGCGCAGTGACAGCGACAGCTCCCGCCGCACACGCCACAGGTCCTGCCGTTCGGCCTCGTCCGCGGCGTGGCGCACCTCGGTTGCGCCCGCTGCGCGGCATGCCGCGGCCACCGCGGCGGCCTCCTCCTCCACCGCGGCCGGCACGCCGTCCACCTCGACGAGGAGCAACGCCGCGGTCCCCTCCTGCGCCAGCGTCCTGGCGCCGAGGCTCTGTGCCACCGCGTCCAGCGATTCCCCGTCCACCAGCTCGATCGTCGCGGGCACGACCCGCGCGCGCACGATGCCACTGACCGCCGCGACCGCGTCCCGGACGTCGTTGAACGTCGCGCGCAGCGTGGCCTGTGCCGAGGGCTTCGGCACCAGCCGCAGGATGACCTTCGTGATGATGGCCAGCGTGCCCTCGGATCCGACGAGCAGCTGCGTGAGGTCGTAGCCGACGACATTCTTGACTACTTTCCCGCCCGTCTCGATGATCTCGCCGTTGGGCAGCACGGCTTCGAGCCCCAGCACGTAATGCCTCGTCGTGCCGTACTTGAAGGCGCGCGGACCGCCGGCGCACTCGGCGACGTTGCCGCCGATCGACGACTGCCGCAGTGAGGCGGGGTCGGGCGGATAGAAGAGGCCGATCCGCTCCACGGCGTCCTGCAGGTCCCCCGTGACGACGTTCGGCTCGACGACGGCGATCAGGTTCGCCTCGTCGATCTCCACGATGCGATTCAGGCGTTCGAGCGAGAGGACCACGCCGCCCCTGACAGGGACAGCGCCGCCGGTGTAGCCCGTCCCGGCGCCGCGCGGCACGAGGGGCACGCGGAGATCGTTGCAGAGCGTGGCCACGGCCGAGACCTCGCGCGTGCTGCCTGGCAGCACGACAACGTCGGCCGGCGTGCCGCGCTTCAGGGCGTCGACACCGTAGGCGATCCGCGCCTCGTGGTCAGTTCTGACGTGGCAAGGGCCGACCGCCGCGATCAGCGAGTCGATGAAGGTCGAAGGGAGCATCAGATCAATTTCCAACTCCCCGTGTCGTCCCGAACCGGGAGCTTGTCGCGTGCTGTCCAGGCTCCAACTGCTCGACTGATCTCGACGCGGGAGCTGGAAATTGGAGGTTGGGAGCTGAGACGCGTCCCTCCGGTTCACGCCCGTGCCGGCTGCCGCCGCTGCTCGAGCGCGCGCACGAACTCGACGATCTTCCCCGTGCCGCGCTTCAACTCCTCGATCGACGTCGCATAGGAGATGCGGATGAAGCCAGGGGCGTCGAACGCCTCGCCTGGTGTGATCGCCACCTGCACCTGGTCGAGCAGCGCCTGCGCCAGGTCCGCGCTCGTGCGCAGGCCGTCAGGCGACAGGAAGTCCGTGACGTCGGGAAAGAGGTAGAACGCCCCGGCAGGCTTGACGACGCGGAGGCGCGGTTCGACCGCGAGCCAGTCGCAGACCTGGTCGCGCCGGCGGCGATACTCGTCCAGCATCGACGTGACGCAGTCCTGCGGCGCGGTGAGCGCCGTCTGCACGGCGCGCTGGGTGATCGAGCACACATTGGACGTCGAGTGACTCTGGAGCGCGTTGGCCGCCCCGACGACCGCGGCCGGCGCGATCATCCAGCCGCAGCGCCACCCCGTCATCGCGTAAGCCTTCGAGGCGGACCCGCAGAGGACGGTGCGCTCGCGCAGCCGGGCGTTCAGCACGCCGGACAGGTTGTGCGGCACCGGATCATAGATGAGCTTCTCGTAGCAGAGGTCGAGGAGTACCCAGACGCCGCGCCGCGCCGCCTCGTCGGCGATGGCGGCCATGTCGTCCTCGGAGATGAGGGCACCGGTCGGGTTGCCCGGCGAGTTGATGATGATGCCGCGTGTCCGCGGCGTCACCGCGGCGAGGATGGTCTCCGCCCGCAACGCGAAGCCGTCCTCAGCGTGCGTGCGGACGACGACCGGCGTCGCCTCGGCGAGCCTGACCTGCTCGACGAGCGTCGGCCAGCCGGGCATGTGCGTGATCACCTCGTCGCCCGAACCGAAGAGCACCATCACGGCGTTGTAGAGCGCCTGCTTGCCGCCGGCCGTCACGATCACCTCGTTGGTGGCGTACTCGACGCCGTAGTCCTCGCGGTATCGAGCGGCGATCGCGCGCTTCAGGTCGTCAGTGCCGGAGTTCGTCGTGTACTTGGTGAAGTTCGCATCGATCGCCGCCTTCGCCGCGTCGGCAATGTGCTGCGGCGTCGGGAAGTCGGGCTCCCCCGCCCCGAAATCGATGATGTCGACGCCCTGCGCCTTCAGCCGCATCGCCTCGGCGGCCACTTTCATCGTCGGCGATACGCCGATCCGTCCTGCCCGCTCCGCCAGCATCGTCTTCATGCTCTCAATGTTTCCCGTGCGAGCTTCTTCTCGCGTAGACGCGCCTCGACGATCTCCGGCACCAGCCCGTGCACGGATCCGCCGAGCGCCACGACTTCCTTGACGAGCCGGGAGCTGACGTAGGTGTACGGCTCGGCCGGCATCATGAACACGGTTTCGACCTCCGGGCTCAGGCGGCGGTTCATCAGCGCGCGCTGCAGCTCGAACTCGAAATCGGAGATCGCGCGCAGCCCGCGGACGATCACCGTCGCCCGTCTGCGCCGGGCGTAGTCCACGAGGAGTCCGTCGAACGTGTCGACCTCGACGTTGGGCCAGTCGCGGAACACGTGGCGCGCGATGTCCACGCGCTCGGGGACGGTGAAGAGCGGCGCCTTTTCGAGGTTGATGAGCACGCCGACGACGATCCGGCTGAAGAGCCGCGACCCGCGCTGGATGATGTCGATGTGCCCGTTGGTGAGCGGGTCGAACGACCCGGGATAGATGGCGACGATCTCGCTCATACGGCTGCTGCGGCCTCCGGGTCCGCGCCATAGATGCTGAGCGCGCTGTCCCCCGACAGGATGTCGCGCAGTTTGGTCAGCGCCGCCGTGCGCTCCGGCGCCTCGTCGCGGCGCGCACGCTCGACGACGAGCCGGCCGTCGTGCGCCACCAGTGGCGCCGCCGCGTCGAGCACCTGCACCAGGTGGTCGCGTCCATACGGCGGATCGAGCAGCACGAGATCGAAGGCACGCAGGGGGAACCGGCGTGCGGCGTCCGCAAATCTCGCGCGGATAATAGCATAGCGGTCCGCGACGGCGCAGCGCTCGAGGTTGCGTGCGATGAGCCGCACCGCGCGCGGATCGGACTCCACGAAGGTCACCGACGCGGCGCCGCGGCTGAGGGCTTCGATGCCGAGCGCACCGGTGCCCGCGTACCCGTCGAGCACGCGCGCGCCGGGCAGCCGGGCGGCCAGGACATTGAAGAGCGTCTCGCGCAGCTTGTCGGAGGTTGGCCGCAGCCCCTCCCACGTCGGTGTCTCGAGACGGCGGCCCTTCAAGCGGCCTGCGATGATGCGCATGCTCACTATGGGAGACGTGACCCCAACCCCTCGCGCCGTCGGTCGCAGCCGGCGCCGATTGCCTTCTGCCTTGGCCCTTGGCCCTTGGCCCTTGGCCCTTGGCCGCTGGCCCTTGGCCCTTGGCCGCTGGCCCTTGGCCCTTGGCCGCTGGCCCTTGGCCGCGGCCGGTCACACGCGCGGCCTGGTCGCGGTCACGCTACCCGACGCCTACCAGCCCGAAGCGCCGCTCCCATGACGAACGCACGAGGGCGACGAGCGCCTCCGCCTGCGACGGATCGTCCAGCGCTGCCACGGCTTCGCGCCGGGCGTCTTCCATCACCCGGTGATCGCGCAGCAGGTCTCCGACGCGCAGCGTGGGCAGGCCGGACTGGCGGGTGCCGAAGAAATCTCCCGGCCCTCTGAGCTGCAGGTCGCGCTCGGCGATCTCGAAGCCGTCGGTCGTCTCGGTGAGCGCCGCCAGCCGCGCTCGACCCTGGTCGCTGAGCGGCGCCTGATACAGCAGGCCGCAGTACGACTGGTGCGCGCCGCGGCCGACGCGGCCGCGCAGCTGGTGCAGCTGCGAGAGGCCGAAGCGCTCCGCGTGCTCGACGATCATGACCGTGGCATTCGCGACGTCGACACCGACCTCGACGACCGTCGTCGAGACCAGGACGTGGAGCTCGCCGCGCGCGAACGCGTTCATCACCCGGTCCTTCGCGTCCGGCTTCATCTTGCCGTGCAGCAGACCGACCCGGTACGCCGGAAAGATGTCCTGCGCCAGGTGATCGGCCATCTCGGTCGCCGCCTTGAGGTCCACCTTGGCCGACTCCTCCACCAGCGGGTAGATCACGTAGGCCTGCCGTCCTGCGTCGAGCTGCGCGCGGATGAACTCGTAGACCTCGTCCCGGCGGGACTCCGGACGCGCGGTGGTCTTGACCGGCCGGCGCCCGGGCGGCATCTCACGCATGATGGACGTGTCGAGGTCGCCGTAGGCGGTGAGCGCCAGCGTACGCGGGATCGGTGTCGCGGTCATGACCAGCACGTCGGGATGCAGTCCCTTCGCCCGGAGCGCCGCGCGCTGCATTACGCCGAACCGGTGCTGCTCGTCGATGACCACGAGCCCCAGCTCGCGGAACCCGACCGGATCCTCGATGAGCGCGTGGGTGCCGACGACGAGGTGCATGGATCCGCCCGCGAGCTCCGCCTGGATCTCCCTCCGCTTGCGGGCGGGAGTGGCGCCGGTGAGCAGTGTCAGCCGGAAGCGGGCATGCTCGAGGAGCCGGCGGATGTTGGCGAAGTGCTGCTCCGCGAGGATCTCGGTGGGCGCCATGAATGCGACCTGCAGACCGTTCTCCATCGCGACGAGCGCCGCCATGAGGGCCACGATCGTCTTGCCCGAGCCGACGTCCCCCTGAAGGAGGCGATTCATCGGCTGCGGGCGCTTCATGTCCTCGACGATCTCCGCGACGGCCTTTTTCTGATCGCCGGTCAACCGGAACGGCAGGACGCGCCGCGCGGACTCGCGGATCGCGTCGGTGATGACCACCGGCCGCGGCTTGCGCTCGGCGTCCGCCGCGCGGCGGCGCAGCACGATGCCCAGCTGAAAGAGGAAGAACTCCTCGAAAATGAGCCGGCGGTGCGCGGGCGAGCGGAAG
>Ga0299913_10006611_pt1 | contig 10053 bp, 12 predicted proteins | sample RVTome_9_FD_201360 | JGI IMG/M metagenome (GOLD analysis project Ga0299913, IMG submission 201360) | Soil microbial communities from uranium-contaminated site in the Upper Colorado River Basin, Wyoming, United States - RVT155D38 (version 2) ... | reverse complement strand
GGCGTGAAGATGCAATTCGTCTTGTTGCCGAACGGTCAGTTCCAATCGGTGAGCGACGATGTCTCGGTGTTGATCACGGTCGCCTGGATGGTGGCGATGATCAACGCCGTCAACCTGATCGACGGTCTGGATGGATTGGCCGCGGGACTCGTGGCGATCGCCGCCTCGGCCTTCTTCGTCTACACGTATCAGCAGACCGTTACGTTGGGCGAGAGCCTGCGTCTCTACGCCGCGCCGCCGGCCCTGCTGGCCATCGCACTGGTCGGTGCGACCCTCGGGTTCCTCCGCTACAACTTCCATCCTGCGAAGATCTTCATGGGGGATTCGGGCAGCATGTTGCTGGGTCTGGTGCTCGGGGGCGCGACCGTATCGGGGATCACGAACACCTCGGTCATCTCGACGTCGTTCTCGGCCTCGACGTCGCAGGTCTTCCTGGCCTATTCGCCCCTGGTCATCCCGTTGCTCGTGATCGCGATCCCGCTCGTGGACTCCGTGCTCGCGATCGTGCGCCGCGCCCGCCGTCGCACGAGCGTCTTCCATGCCGACAAGGAACACCTGCACCATCGCCTGATGGATCTCGGCCACGGACATCGGCAGGCCGTGGTCGTGATGTACATCTGGGCCGCTCTCGCCGCGGGGGCCGGGCTCGCCTTTACCTTCCTCGAGAGCGAGGACGTGATCTTTGCCCTGCCGGTTCTGGTGGCCGCGATCGTGCTCTACACCCTGTTCCCGCTGCTCACGAAGCTGATCGAGGAGCGCCTCGCGCCCTGACCCGGTTCTCGCTAGCTGCAGTCGCCGTCCACCGGAGCCCCGACGAAGCTCGAGTACTCGAGTTGGATCGTGGCCACCAGGTCATGGGTGCCGGAGATGCAGAACCCGTTGTCGTCCGCGTCCACGATGTCGAGCGTGATCGACTCCGCGCCCTTCCACCCCTCGTCCTCCAGCCAGGCCATATCGGCTACCGAGCTCTGCGCGGTCCCCCCGGGCGGCTCGTAGTCGCCTTCGTTCTTTGTCCCCCATCCGTGCAGCACGGTGGCCGCGTTCTTCAGGCCCGATACCACCTGGGCCTGCTGGGCCTTGTCCCGCTGGGAGAAGAAGATCGGGATGGCGATGGCGGCCAGGATCGCGATGATCACGATCACGACCAGCAGCTCGATCAGCGTGAAGCCGCGCTGGTCGGCCCTGATGGCCCGGTTTGGTCTCATATCTCTCCGTCGTCAAAAAGCGGCGTGAAGCGCATACGTAGTGCTGCGTACCAGGGGGCATCCTGAGGGTTTTTGTGCGGAAAGTCCACCTTGCTCGACGACGGAGAGTGACCACACCGGCCGCTATCGCACCCGCGAGAACGACCGGCAGAGCGCTTGTGAAAAGTTTCACAAAGTCCGGCCGATTGCGGTAAGGTGCGGTCCTCGTGAGCCAGTCTCCCCAACGGCCCGGTTCCTCCTCCTCCCGCTCGGGGGGCTGGGGCGCCGATATGGCCAGGGGGACGTCGCAGGCTTCCGAGGGGCTCGCACTTGCCTCCGGATTCGTCCTGGCGGTTCTCGGCTGCTGGTTCGCGGGACGTCTCCTGGACGGGTGGCTCGGTACCGAGCCATGGTTCCAGGTCGTTGGATCGGTCGTTGGTTGGGTGCTCGGCTTCGTTGCGGTGTATCAGACCGCCACGCATCGCCGGCAGTGACGAGGAGCGGGGTCTAGAGAGTGGTCGAGGTTCAGATGGTCCGCCGGATGGTCGTGCGTGGCCTCTACGTCGCTCCCTTCCTTATCGCCGCTCTCTGGATCTTCAACGGGGCAACCTGGGCTCTCTCCGGGGGGATCGGACTCGCCATGACCCTTGGGAACCTCTTGCTGGCGGCTCGGATCATCGGTGGGATCGCCGACCGCAACCCCCGGCTGCTTCTCGCCGGGGCCATGGTCGCCTTCTCGCTCGGCCTCGCGGTCCTCACGGGGATCGCGTTCGCGCTCAGAGCTCTCGACTTCGGATACTTCCCCGTCACCGGTTTCACCCTGATCGGGGCCCACATGGTTCTCGTTCTCTGGGAAGCTGCCGGGGCCTACAAGCTGAACCCGAAGAACGCACCAGTCCAACCACAGAAGACATAGAAGGAGCGGCGATGGTTCTGGCGGTCGAGATCGATGTAAACCACCTGTTCTTCTGGGATCCGATCCTCTTCGAGGGGTCGTTCCTGGAGATGAACCGCGTGAGTCTCTTGACCATGGTCGGAGCCCTGGCCTGCATCGGCTTCTTCCTCTACGCGGCGGCCAAGAAGTCCCTTGTGCCGAAGGGCGCCAAGAACGTGGGAGAGACCCTCTACCTCTTCGTCCGCAACAACATCGCGATCGACGTGATCGGGCCCGAGGGGGTCAAGTACGCGGGCTATCTCGCGTCGGTGTTCTTCTTCATCCTCTTCATGAACGTCATGGCGATCATCCCGGGGATCCACTTCGCGCCGACGTCACGGATGGCGATCCCGTTCATGCTTGCGCTCTTGACCTACCTGATCTTCAACATCGTGGGGATCGTCAAGCAGGGGCCGGTCGGTTATCTCAAGGGGACCCTGTTCCCGCCCGGTGCTCCTAAGTGGGTCTATGTCCTGTTGACCCCGATCGAGTTCTTCTCGGTCTTCATCGTCCGACCGCTCACACTGATGGTCCGACTTCTGGCGAACATGATGGCCGGCCACGTGCTGCTGACCATCTTCTTCGTCTTCACGCACGAGTTCCTCGTCACGAACATCGGTCCGGCGGCTCCCCTGGGGCTCGTGACCGTGATCGTGGCCGCGGCCCTGATGATGCTCGAGATGTTGGTCATCGTGATGCAGGCTTACATCTTCACGATGCTGACCTCTTTCTACATCGCCGAGTCGGTGCACGGCCACGGAGCAGAGGAGCACGTGGCCTCCGGCGAAGAGACGCACGACGACCACAAACATGCGACCGAACCTGTAACCGAAGGCATAGCGGCTTAACTCGCGAAGCGACTAGGAGGGAGTAACGCATGATCGATGTAGCACTGCAGCTGGCTCAGGAATCAACGGGCGTAACCGACGAGGGCATGGCTTCGCTGGCCCACGGGTTGGTCTACGGGCTCGCGGCGATCGGCCCGGGCGTCGGCATCGGCCTGGTATTCGCCAGCGCCATCGAGGCGATGGCTCGGCAGCCGGAGACGGCCGGTGAGACACGCACCACGATGTTCATCGGGTTCGCCCTGATCGAGGCCCTCGCGCTGATCGGTTTCGTCCTTGCGTTCATCCTTTAGTAGGCGGGAGATCTAGAGATGACATATCTAGCAACGATCTTCACGTTCGCCGCCACGGAGGGCGAGCACGCCGAGGAGCCGACGGGCACCGACCTGATCCTGCCGGCGATCGACGAGCTGATCTGGGGAGCGGTCGCCTTCGCGCTCGTTCTGTTCGTGCTGAACAGGTTCGCTTTTCCCAAGCTGCGCGAGGCCGTGGAGGCTAGGGAGAAACAGATCCAGAGCGACCTCGAGGCGGCCGAGACCGCCAAGACCGAGGCCGAGAACGAGAAACGTCAGTACCAGAAGCAGATCGCCGACGCCCGCGGCGAGGCCAATCGCATCGTCGAGGAGGCCCGACAGCAGGCGGAGCAGGTCCGCAAGGACATCATCGCCAAAGCCGAGAAAGAGGGCGAGCAGATCACGGCGCGGGCCCAGGAGTCGATCGAGGCCGAGCGGTCTCGGACCGTGCAAGAACTGCAGTCGACGATCGCCGACATGTCGATCAAGCTTGCCGAGAAGGTGGTCGGCCGCTCGATCGACGCCGCCTCCCAGCGTGAGATGGTCGACGCCTACATCAAAGAGGTCGCCGGCATGGGTTCGGGCAACGGAGCCGGGAGCAGCAAGTAATGGCCAACGTCATGTCCGAAGAGGTCGTCCATGGGTACGCGGCGGCCCTGTTCCAGGTCGTGCGCGCCGAGGGCGAGCTCGAGCGGGTCGAAGACGAGCTCTACCGCTTCGGCAAGCTACTGGAGGGCAATCACGAGCTCAAGCAAGCTCTCACCGATCAGAGCATCGACATCGGCCAGCGCAAGAAGGTCCTGAACGAGCTCCTCGAGGACAAGGTGTCGGCGCACACCCTGGGCCTGATCGCCTTTGTGATCGAGCAGGGCCGCGGTCGTCATCTTCCGCAGATCCTCAGCGAGCTCTCAGACCTTGCCGCGGCGGAACGCGACTCGGTCATCGCCGAGGTTCGCAGCGCGATCCCACTCGAGAAAGCTCAGCAGGAAGAGCTCGCCCGGGCGCTGTCGAAGGCGACCGGGAAGAAGGTCGAGCTCAAGGTTCTCGTCGACCCCAGCGTCATCGGCGGGGTCGTCGCCAAGGTCGGGGACACCGTCATCGACGGCAGCGTCAAGCGTCGTCTCGAGCAATTGAAGGAGCAGGTGAGGGGCTAAGTGGCTCAGCGCGAACTGAACATCGACGCGTCGGAGATCTCTGCTGCACTCCAGCGCTACGTGGCCGACTTCAAGCCGTCGGTCGAGAAGGAAGAGGTCGGCCGGGTCAACGAGGTCGGCGACGGGATCGCTCGCGTTACCGGACTTCCCGGGGCCATGGCCAACGAGATGCTCGAGTTCCCCGGCGGGGTCATCGGCCTGGCCATGAACCTCGACGAGGACGAGATCGGCTGCGTGGTCCTGGGCGAGGCCTCTCACATCGAGGAGGGCAACCCGGTCAAGCAGACGGGCCGCATCCTCTCGGTCGGCGTCGGCGACGGTCTCCTCGGCCGCGTTGTGAACGCTCTGGGTGAGCCGATCGACGGCAAGGGGCCGATCAAGACCGACGCGACCCGAGCCCTCGAGGTGCAAGCTCCCGGCGTGACCGCACGCCAGCCGGTGAGCGAGCCTCTGCAGACCGGTATCAAGGCGATCGACGGCATGATCCCGATCGGCCGTGGGCAGCGCGAGCTGATCATCGGCGACCGCCAGACCGGGAAGACCGCCATCGCGGTCGACGCGATCATCAATCAGAAACAACTGTGGGGCACCGAAAAGGCAGTGAAGTGCATCTATGTCGCCATCGGTCAGAAGGCTTCCACCGTGGCCGAGGTCGTGGCCGCACTCGAGTCTCGGGGCGCTCTGGAGTACACGGTCGTGGTCAACGCTCCCGCGTCGGACCCGGCCCCGTTCCAGTACCTGGCCCCGTTCTCCGGCTGCGCCATGGGCCAGCACTGGATGGAGAACGGCGAGCACGCCTTGATCATCTACGACGACCTTTCGAAGCAGGCGATCGCGTACAGGCAGCTGTCGCTGCTGCTGCGCCGTCCGCCGGGCCGCGAGGCCTACCCCGGCGACGTCTTCTACCTTCACTCCCGTCTGTTGGAGCGCGCGGCGAAGCTGTCCGACGAGAACGGCGGCGGTTCGCTGACCGCGCTACCGATCATCGAGACCAAAGGTGGAGACGTCTCGGCCTACATCCCGACGAACGTGATCTCGATCACCGACGGCCAGATCTTCCTGGAGTCGGACCTCTTCTTCTCCGGTGTCCGTCCGGCCATCAACGTGGGTATCTCCGTGTCACGCGTCGGCGGCAACGCCCAGATCAAGGCCATGAAACAGGTCGCAGGACGTCTGCGCCTCGACCTGGCCCAGTACCGTGAGCTCGAGGCGTTCGCCGAGTTCGGCTCGGATCTGGACAAGGCCTCCCAGGCCCAGCTGGACCGTGGAGCACGGGTCGTCGAGGTGCTCAAACAGAAGCAGTACTCGCCGTATCCGGTCGAGGACCAGGTCATCTCGATCTGGGCCGTGACCAACGGATTCATGGACGACGTCCCCCTGAACCGGGTCAACGACTTCGAGAGCGAGCTGATCGAGCAGGTGAAGTCCCGCCACTCCGGGCTCGGCGAGCAGATGGTGGAGACCGGCAAGTTGGACGAGGACCTCGAGGCCAAGCTCAAGTCTGCGGTTGCCGACTTCAAGTCGGCCTGGGCCGACCGTGAGGAGACGGTCGAGACGACGGCCGCCGAGGAAGGGGTACCCGAGCCCTCTAAGGGGGCCGGCGGCCCGGAGGATGCTCCCACCGACTCGTCGAGCCCGGATGACACCGCAAGCTTGTCCGGCGACAACGCCGCGACCGGCGAATAGAAAAGAGAGGCGTAGCTAGATGGCGCAGCAGCTCCGGGCGGTAAAGCGCAGGATCTCCTCGGTCAAGTCGACCCAGAAGATCACCCGCGCCATGGAGCTGATCGCATCGTCCCGCATCGTGAAGGCACAGCGTCGCGTGGAGGCCGCCAGGCCCTACGCGGAGCAGTTGCGGAACCTGATGGCCTCGGTGACCCGCAACGCCGGGAACCTCGACCATCCGCTGCTCAAGAAGCGCGAGACGGGGTCGGGCCGGGTCGGGATGATCGTGATCAGTGCCGACCGGGGACTCGCCGGCGCCTACAACTCGAACGTTATCCGCGCGGCCGAGCGTGCGATGGAGCGGTACGACGGCGAGACCAAGCTCTTCCTGTCGGGCAAGAAGGCGATCTCGTATTTCAAATTCCGCGGATACGACTTCTCCGACGCGTGGGAGGGCTACTCGGACCAGCCGAAGATCGACAACGCTCGGAAGGTCGCGCACGCAGCCGTCGAGGCGTTCACGGAGGGCGAGATCGACGAGGTGCGCATCGCATACACCCAGTTCGAGTCGGCACTGAGGCAGCGCCCGGTGGTCACCAAGCTCATCCCTGCCTCCGTAGAGGACGTGACCGGAGACGCCGCCGAGGCTCCCTCGGCCAACTACGTGTTCGAGCCGGAGCCGGAGCAGATCCTGAACTTCCTGCTGCCTCGCTATATCGAGGGGGCGGTTCTGCAGGCGATGCTCGAGGCGGCCGCCTCCGAACACTCCGCGCGCCGCAGGGCGATGAAGGCGGCCACCGACAACGCTGAGGAGCTGATCGAGGGCCTGACGAGGGTCTACAACCAAGCGCGTCAGGCCGAGATCACGACCGAGATCATGGAGGTGATCGGGGGGGCCGAGGCCCTCTCCGGTGCGCGCCGTGCCGCGGCCGCCGCAACACCCAAACAGAGAACGGCTCTCGCATCCGAAGATCTAACGAGTTCAGGAGGTTAGGAAGTGGCGATCACCGAAGAGAGACTTTCCGGCGACGAGGGGCTTACGACCAGCGAAGGTCGCATCCTCACGATCACCGGCCCGGTCATCGAGGTCGAGTTCCCGCCGGGTCAGCTTCCGGAGATCGGCTACGCGCTGGTCGTGGATCGAACGATCGCCGGCGACACCGACGTCATCACGGCCGAGGTCAGCCAACACATCGGCGAATCGACCGTCAAGGCGATCTGCATGAAGGCGACGGACGGCCTGGTGCGCGGCGCGACGGTCACCAACACCGGTCAGCCGATCACCGTTCCCGTCGGTCCTGCGACGCTCGGTCACGTCTACAACGTTCTGGGCGAGCCCGTCGACGGCTCGACGATCCCCGACGACGTGGAGCGCTGGCCGATCCATCGCCAGGCTCCGGACTACGAGGACCTCGAGCCGCAGACCGAGATGTTCGAGACCGGCATCAAGGTCATCGACCTCCTCGAGCCGTACGTGCAGGGCGGGAAGATCGGGATGTTCGGCGGCGCCGGTGTCGGCAAGACCGTCGTCATCCAGGAGATGATCTACCGCGTCGCCGAACAGCACTCCGGTGTATCGGTGTTCGCCGGGGTGGGCGAGCGCACCCGTGAGGGCACCGACCTCCTGATCGAGATGCGCGAGTCCGGCGTCCTCGAGAAGACCGCTCTGGTCTACGGCCAGATGGACGAACCTCCCGGCGTCCGTCTCCGCGTCGCCCTTAGCGCACTCACTATGGCGGAGTACTTCCGCGACCGCGAGCACCAGGACGTGCTGCTCTTCATCGACAACATCTTCCGTTTCGTGCAGGCCGGCTCCGAGGTCTCCACGCTGCTGGGTCGTATGCCTTCGGCCGTCGGTTACCAGCCGACGCTGTCGGAGGAGATGGGCGAGCTACAGGAGCGGATCACGTCGACCAAAGGCCGCTCGATCACGTCACTGCAGGCCATCTACGTCCCCGCAGACGACATCACGGACCCGGCTCCTCACACCACGTTCGCCCACCTCGACGCGACGACGGTGCTGTCCCGTGCCATCTCCGAGCTCGGGATCTATCCGGCCGTCGACCCTCTGGACTCCACTTCACGGATCCTCGACCCTCGCTACGTCGGCGACGAGCACTACAACGTCGCTCTGACCGTGCAGCGGATCCTGCAGCGCTATAAGGACCTCCAGGACATCATCGCGATCCTCGGCATCGACGAGCTGTCCGAGGAGGACCGCATCACGGTCCAGCGAGCACGCAAGATCCAGAGGTTCCTCTCACAACCGTTCTTCGTGGCCGAGCAGTTCACCGGCATCCCCGGCAAGTACGTGTCGGTCGACGAGACGATCCAGAGCTTCAAGGGACTCGCCGAGGGTGACTACGACGACCTCCCCGAGCAGGCCTTCTACATGGTCGGTGGGATCGAAGAAGCCCAACAGAAGGCCAAGGAGCTCAGGGGCTGATGGCCAGCTCGTTCTCCGTAAGCGTCGTTACTCCCGAAGAAGAGATCTGGACGGGTCGGGCGGAGCTGGTCATCGCTCGGTCTCCAGAGGGCGAGTTCGGCATCATGAACGCGCATGTCCCGTTCCTCGCGGCGCTCGTGCCGGGCCTCGTCACTGTCGTGTCGGGGGGGTCACGTTCTTCCTACATCGTCCCGGGGGGTTTCCTGGAGGCCTCCGGGAGCCAGGACGACTATCACGTGATCGTGCTGGCGGACGATGCCGACGAAGCCGGTGACATCGACGCCGGCGAGGCGAAGCGTCGCATCGCCGAGGCACAACGAGCCAAAGAGGAAGATGTCGAACAACGCGCCGAAGCCGGGATGCGTGCGGCCATGGCCGGGACACAGTTGGGCAGGGACTAAGGCTTCGGTGCCGGGATGTGCCGGCTGAGGAGGGAACGCGGTTGACCGACCAGCCGGAGAATCTCAGGAACCGCGTGTTCTGTTCTTCGTGCGGACGCTCCGAGGCCCGGCGCCAGGGGTTGATTCCGCTGGGGTGGCAGGAGATGCCCGACGCTAACAACCGTCTGCTGGCCCTGTGCCCCGACTGCGTGCGACACAACCTGTGGCTGATCGAGGCCCGGCTCGATATCGACCCCGGAGCAGGCTTCTAGCTCTGGGTTCCCGCTAGAGCGACGACGGCCGCCTCGCGCCGGAAGATTTCGAGCTCCGCTCGTTGGGTTTCGGCTCGCGCTATCAACGCATCGAGCTCGACGGCGACCAGTGCGGGATGGCTCCCCCGCACCGTTTCGAGCGACCGCCACAGAGACAGCTTGCCCTCTACGCCCAGGCACAGGCCTTCGAGTTCCAGCAGGCGGCTCAGGTCGGAATAGCCGGTGACCCGGCCGTTCAGCTTGAGCCGTCCGGCTTTCTCCGCGATCCAAGCGGCGAGCTGCTTCACTCGATCCTTGGTCGCGTCTATCGAGTCGAGAAGATCCTCGACGACCAATTGATCCTCTTTGAGCTCGATCAGGAATCCGTCTAGATACTCTGCGAGCGGCGTGCCGGCATTGTTCGAGCGGGTTCGTTTCGCCAGCTCTTCACCCGCGATCGAGCCCGCAAGGTGGTCGTTCAGATAGATGCGCAGCAGCTTGGTGTCTTCCATGAGTGCTGTCATGCCCTTCCATGGCCGGTTCTCAACTTGTTTCTTCTGTGATTAGTGGGTAAACAGAGCTTGTATCTCTGACCTTGCATGAAAGGGGACGGCATGGCTGAAGACAGAGGACTGATAGATAGAGCACGTGAGACGGTTGCGAACGTGGCCGAAGCCGCAGCGGAGGTCGCGGATCCAACCCAGGGACCACATCCGGCGGCCGCGGCGGGACGACTGGCGTCGTCTGCCGCCGAGGCGGGAGCGGAGGTCGTACGTCCGTCCCAGCCTGCACCCAAGAAGTCGACCGGACGCAAGAGCACGGGTCGTAAGAAGTCGCCCGCTCGCAAGAAGTCCACGGGGCGCAAGAAGAGCACCGCGCGCAAGTCCCCGGCCCGTAAGAA
>Ga0299913_10006610_pt1 | contig 10054 bp, 8 predicted proteins | sample RVTome_9_FD_201360 | JGI IMG/M metagenome (GOLD analysis project Ga0299913, IMG submission 201360) | Soil microbial communities from uranium-contaminated site in the Upper Colorado River Basin, Wyoming, United States - RVT155D38 (version 2) ... | reverse complement strand
GCCAGCGGAATCGATCCGGATCGACGCGCCATGCAGCGTGCGGTAGAGACGGCGCTCCCGTTCCTCCCAATCCCGCTGGGAAAGGACTGTCACGCCGGTGTTCAGGATCCTCACCAGCGCACCGCCCATCCAGACGAGGGGCGGGGCGTAGAAGGCGCGGTGCTTCCGCACCTCTCGCTCCGGTCCCTCATGAACGACGCGAGTCTCCGAGTATTTCGCGGCACGGAGCGCTCGACCCAGAGCGAGGCTCAGGGAATACCAGGCGCTCTCCGCCAGCTCGCGTATCATGGATTGCTTGTTCGGTGTCGAATCCGATGGATGGGCGTCGTGCGCGCCCACGGGAAGATCACAGCCGACGACCAGCCGAGGAACGTGCGGACGTAACCGAAGGGCCGAAGCTCCATCCGACGGCTCGAAGTGCGCGCAGTCAGCGTCCGGTCGTAGAGGAAGCGTCCGTGGCGGTACGCCGCGCCGGTCAGCGGCCATTCCTCGGCGATCGTGCACGACTCGTCGAAGGGGCCGTAGCGGGTCGAAGTGGGCCCGGTCACAGCTCATGAACGCCGGCATCGACTTCGCCCTCGCCAGCGGCAGACGCCGTGCCAGCCCCCAGAAGCTCCACCAGAGCCACGCCCGGATCCCGGGCTCCCGCGAAGCGAGTCGATACAGGACGAGGGATCTACCCTCGTCCTCGTGCAACTGAAGGATGCGATGGACGGCGTCTTCCGGAACGATCGTGTCCGCGTCGACGAAGCAGAGCACCTGTCCGGATGTGGCAGCGGTGCCGACGTTGCGGGCTACGGCGCACGTGCCGCCGGCGCAGGCGACCATACGCACGCCGACCTCGTCGGCGAATCGGCCGACGATCGCCGCAGTGCCGTCATTGCTCCCGTCATCGACGACGACGACCTCGAACGCAGTGTCCGGAACCCAGAGCTTGTCGCGGGATACGGCCGAAGCCCGGGCCACACTCGCGAGAAGCGCCATGAGAACCTCTCCGATCAACGCCTCCTCGTTCCGTGCCGGAATCACGAAGGAGAGACGTCGTTCGGTCATTTGCGCTCCAGCATCCACGCCGCGACTACGAGGAAGCGACCGGGCAGCACCGGCCGCTCCCGACGCGAGCGAATCTGCAATCCAGCCGCCTCCACTTCGCGCCGCAGCTCCCTGGCATTGTAGAAGCGGCGGGTGCGCATGGTGAATTCTGCGTCCGGCGGAACGTATCCGATGAGCTTCGAAACGTGGAAAGCCACGACTGTCCACAGGAACTCCCGTATCCGATGCCACGCGTAACCCACGCGACCTGAATAAAGGGATTGCACCAGGATGACCGGTCCGCGCGTGACACGAGCCGCTTCAGCAAGGACGCGCGCAGGGTCCTTCGGGTACGCAAGCATGAAGAAGAGAAGAGCGGCCGAGAACGTTGCTGCTTCGAACGGGAGCTCGCCGTCTGTGATCAGGATGGGCCGCCGCCCCACCAGGTGAATGTCGCTCACGTCAGCCGGAACCACCTCCAGCCCCAGCTCGCGCTCCAGCAACGCAGAGACGTGACCGGTCCCCGAGCCGAGGTCCAGCAGACGTCCGTCCGAAGGCAGCCATGCATGCACCTGTTCGTAGAGATCATGCGCGCGGCGTTCCATGACGCCGTCAAACACCCACTTCAGCATCGCTCGGCTCGACCAGATCCGCGACGGTTGTCGGTTCGTACCCGGATTCGAGCAGCTTCCGGGTGAGCCGGAGGATCTGGAGCCAGAAGCCCCTCGTCAGATCCCGGGGATGAATCGCAACGACGGGGACACGGTCCTCCGACTGAAGCAGCCACCCCAACCCGTGGCCGATATGCCCGAGCCACGCCCAGCGGCCACAGTCCCACGTACACGTGGCAAGCGGTACGTTGTGGCCTGTGCATGAGTCGAGCGAGAGAAAGCCCAGAACGTGTTTCAGTCCCGGAATCTCGGCCCTGACGCTGCGCACGTGCCCCGGCTGCCATGCAGGTGAGAGGAAGCCCCGAGCCGGTGCACCGAACACCTCGGTGAAGACACGATGTCCTCGTTCGAGGAGGCGTTTCGTTTCTTCGGCATGCAGACCGTTCAGCTCGTCGCTGCGCTCGGCGAGCCAGCTCACCGGTCCCCAGCCTCGCTGCCGCCGGTGGCAGTAGCCGTGAAGGAGAAGCTCAGCGCCTGACTCCTGCACCAGCCGGCAATAGTCGGGATGCGCCGCCAGCGGCCACGCACCGTGCCAGTCGGGCACCACTCCGAGCGTTAGACGGCGCCCGACGAGCGGGGCAAGGTCCCGGATCATCAACCGTGTCTCCCGCTCATACGCCGGCGTGACGTCGTGGATACAGACGAGGAAAGGCCGCATGCGAAGCACTTTGTTTAACAAAGTATCGCCCAGCTGGCCCCCGTCAATTGCAGACGAAGCGGGAGTCGTTCCTGAGCACCCGTCACCGATCGATCAACGTTGTCGATTCTCTTCCCCGGCCTGGCCGGGTCGAGTCGCGGTCTCGTGTCAGAGTCGGCTGAGCGAACCCGCGCAGCCCGGGTGCGCGCCGCCAATCGACCCTTGAGGAGGCCGTGAATGTCGAACCCGAACCTGCAGCGAATCGTGGCATACCTGTGTCTCATCCATCACAACGAGGAGGCGTGGGGCAGCCTGGCGGAGGCCGAGGGCGGTGCCGTCCCGGCGGAGTACCAGCCTCCACGGAGAATATCCGGCGGAGGGGGCTGTGCGGACAGGCGAAGCGTTGCACGCGACAAGCGCGGTCACCACCATCCGGGTCCGAAGCCGCCGACGGGCACCGATCCGCGCTCGCCCTCGCCTCGCCAGAACCCGAACGCCGCTTCATCGAACGACGACTGGAGGAGGTAACGAAGTGCCTCTGACCCTGCAGCACATCCGGACTGCCCGGCGCGCGCTCTTCGCCGCTCTGCCGGCTGCGGTCCTCACTGCCTTCCTGAGCGCGCCACTCACGGCACAGGTTGCGCCGGTCGTGTTCGATCGACTCGCCGGCGAATGGCAGGGGGAAGGCACACTCATGGGCAGGAACGCCCGATTCGACATGCGGTGGGAGCGACGCGACAGTTTCGCGTTCCTGTCGTTCACGAACACGTTCGTCGATTCGGCTGGCGCAGTCACACCCGTCCTGAGTGCGGGCGCAGTCTATCGAGTCGCGACTGAGCGGCCGGAAGGTGTGTGGCTGGATTCGCGCGGTGTGCGCATCGAGATCCGCTGGAGCGCGACCGATTCGACGCTCGTCGCCGACTGGTCCTCGCCGGGCGAATCCGGGCGCACGACGTACCGCGTCGTATCAGGCGACACCGTCGGCGTGGTCGACATGGTGATGCGCGACGGCGCTCTGCGCATGTTCGCCACGGCCCTCTACCGCCGGGCGCCGGCCGGCGATCCTTCGATCGCGCCTGCCGTATACACCTATCTCGACTCGGCTCTCACGGTGATGCAGCGCAACGTGCTCGGCGGCGATACCGTCGACTGGCGCGCGTTCCGCGACACCGTGTACGCCTGGGCCGCCGGCGCCGAGGAACCGGCGGATTCCTACGCCGCAATCCGGCGCGCGCTGCGCGCACTCAACCCGCACAGCTTCCTCCAGCTCTCAGAGGCGCAGACCGCGCGCGAGCGTGAACGGCGGGCACCGCTCGCGGATTCGCTGAATGCCCGGACGGAGGAGCAGCCCGTGATTTCCCCCTTCTCCGAGCGGCGCACACCCGAGGGTCAGCTCGACACAAACGGCGATCGCGTCATCGGCCGCATCGCGATTCCCGCGTTCGGAGGCAGCCACCTCACCGCGTTCGCCGACAGTATCGAGACGCTCGTTCGGACGCTGCACGCGCGCGAAGCCTGTGGCTGGATCGTCGACCTGCGAGGGAACGGCGGCGGCAACATGTGGCCGATGCTCGCCGGCATTGGCCCGTTGCTCGGCGGTGAGGTCGTCGGCTACTTCAAGGGTCCCCGCGGGGAGACCACCGGCACGTGGTTTTATCGCGACGGGGTGAGCGGCATCGAAACCCCCGCCGGAGAAATCCACGACATCGCCCGCGTCAGCGCCGAGCCATTCCGTATCGTCGGCACACCACCCGTCGCCGTCCTCTTCGATCGCGGCACCGGAAGCTCCGGCGAAGCGGTCGCCATCGCATTCATCGGACGACCCGCCACGCGCTCCTTCGGTGTGCCGAGCTACGGCTTCACCACCGCCAACGACGGGTTCCTCCTGCCCGACACCGCCAACATGGTGCTCACCGTCGGCGTCAATGCCGATCGCAACGGCCTCGCGTATCCAACGACGCTCGTGCCCGACGTCCGCATAGCGATCGCGCCCGGCGATTCGCTACCTGCCTCACCCCCGCGCATCGACCCGCAGATCGACGCGGCCCTCGACTGGCTCGTGCGACAGCCGGGCTGCCGGTAGTAGAGATAGAACCCCGGGAAAGGTAGGAGAACTCCTCGAGCAGCCGGCGCTGACCAGACCAGAGGCCGGGCGCGCGCACTGCGTCAACGCGGTTCCGCGTTGCGGGTTTCGAGGTATGGATTGATCCGCTGGTGAGGACGACCCGAAGCTCCGCCGCTAGCAACAACTCGGAACTCGGATCCCGGAACTTCCTTCGCTAACCTTCGCGACTTGCCCCTCCCAAGCCAATTTCTCGCTGGAGTGTGGTGAAGCGGGCTTCGAAGCGAGCCCTGACGATCATCACACCACCGAGGAGGCTCACCATGATGCGGGCACGATTGATTGCCGCTGCCGCCGGGGCCACGCTGCTGATCGGGTGCGACGATTCCACCCAGCCACAAGATCCCGTAGGCGAGCTGGTCGCCACAGTCCGTGCGGCGACAACCGAATACCAGGATTTCGATGTCGCAGTCGCGGTCGGCTTCGAGCAGGCGAGCCCGTGTGTGGCGAGCCCGGAGGGCGGCATGGGTTTCCACTACGCGCGGGCCGACCGGGTCGACGCCTCGGTCGAACCCTCCGAGCCCGAGGTGCTCCTGTACGAGCCGCAGACCGACGGGGATATGCGTCTGGTCGGTGTCGAGTTCCTCGTGCTTGGCGATGTCTGGGATGCAGCCAACGACGAGCCTCCAGCGCTCGCGGGCCATCCGTTCGACGACCATCGCCCCGAGGAACTGCGGCACGGTCTCCCGTTCCCGCACTACGAGCTCCACGTCTGGGCGTGGGTCGAGAACACGTCCGGTGTAATGGCCCCGTTCAACCCGGCGGTCGCGTGTCCCGCCGACTGAGCGCGTTCGGACTCGTTCTCGTCGCCAAGGTGCCGACGATAATGGCGTTTGGATTTCCCATCCCAGCTTCGCGGCGAAACATCCATATCGGAAACAGTCATCGTGTTCGCGCTCGCTGTGGATCCGAACGGGCCGGCGGCTCACACGTCACCATCGCGGCGTCGACGAAAGACGCATTCATGGTCCCGCGCGCCCGCTCGCGGTAGCGCCGGCCGCGCTCGGGCCTTCCTCTCGCCTCCTCGAGGAGAGCCAGCTCCCCGAAAGGTGTAGCCGGCGAGGAGCATGTTCACGGCGGGATCGATCGAGGCCGCTGCGCGAGATACGCCCTGGCCGTTCGCGTCCTTACCGACCGGCGCACGCTTGCGCGATCGGCTTTCAGGTCGCGAGCAGGATGAGCGCCTGCGCCCCGGCCGGGTGGCGTAGCGCATGGCTGCGGCGTGCGCGATCCGGCCCCTCGAACGAGTGTGAGGGCGACGTGAACGGTCACCTCATCCGCAAGGATCAGGCTGCGCTTGCCGAGGCCGTAGTCGCGTCGGTCGAGCGTCAGTGAGCCGGAGATCCGCGCGCGGGAACCCGACGTGTCGAAGACGAATGGAATCTCTACCTGCCGTTCGACACCGCGGATGCTCAACAGGAAAGTGCCGGCATAGCCCGTCCCCGTTGCCCGGAGCCGGATCGACCGGATTACGACGGCGCCGTACTTCTCGACATGGAAATACCCGCGACGCATGAGGTGCCGATTGCGCATCTCGATCCCGGTCTCGATCGTCGCCGGATCGACCGATGCGACCAGGCTGCCGGACTCCGGGTCGTCCGGATCGAAGCAGACATCCGCCTCGATGCCGCCGAACGATCCGTGAACCGCCAGGCCCGCGTTCCGGACCTGGAACGTGACCGACGCGCGATCGACCGCCCATGCCACACCCTGAGCGAGGACCGACGACGGAGCGGCAACATACAGGGCAATCAGGCCGGCTCCCATGGCGCGCGACAACGGCCGAGTCGGCACGGATCAAAGCGTCCGCAGGTATGCGATCAGCGCGGCCTTCTCCCGCTCGCCGAGCTCGAAGCCGAACGGATGTCCGGGGACCGCGCGTGACGGTGAATCCGCACCGCGAAACCCAGCCGGGACGAAGTCGTCCTCGAGGCGTGACGGATCGAGCACCTGCTCGAGAGACAGCGAGCCGTCGTGGAACAGCAGGTCACGATACCAGAGCCCGCGCAGCGACGGCACCTTGTAATATCCGGTTCCTCGGCGGGTGTAGAGCGTAAGGCCCGGATCCGTTTCGACGGACACATCGAAAATCGGGAACCGGTCGTAATGATCCTCGGGCGGCTCGAAGCCGGGCGCCGGGGTCAGCTCATTGTTCGTGAAGTGCGGCGGCGGATGGCACGTGACGCAGCCTTCCTCGATGAAGACGCGCTCGCCGAGCGCCAGCGTTTCGGCGTCGTACTCGTGCGGGCTGGGCAGCGGCTCGAGCGAGTAGAGGTACTTCGCGAGCGCGAAGGCCTGCGCGTCGGAGAAGCGCGTGAACGGGCCGTTCACTACCGACGTCACCGAGTCAGGCGGCGGCAGCGGGCCCGGGTGGTTGCCGAGCGACGGGACAAAGTCGCCGTAGCGGTTGAGATGGTCGACGAACTGGTTGAACGCGGCATATCGCATCAGGTCGCCGATCGAGCGCTGCTGCATGATTCCGGTCGCGTCGAAGAAGCGCTCGTGCCGGATCCCGCGCAGGTCCGGGATGCTTGCGGGATAGGTCGGGCTCGTGCCCTGCCGTGTGTGCACGCCGTCGGGCACGGCGCGGAAATACTCGGCGACACGCGTGCGCGTGATCGTGTCCATCATCGTCTGCGACGGATGGTCGATCCAGGGCGCGCGGAACTGCTCGCGGTGAGCCCGGAGCGGTGGCTCGCCGCCGATCGCGAGGACGACCTCTGCCAGCAGGCGATTGGCGGGGTAGTTGCCCTGGCCGCCCTTGACGACCGAGCCGTCCGGCATGACGCGCGTATGACACGTTCCGCAGGCAAGCACGCCGACACGGACGTCGCTGTTTTCGAGTACCACATACCGCTGAAAGGGGAACGTCCCGTCCCTGGTGACCGGGGCGTTCGCACGGGCAAGCGCTGCGGCATTGAAGAACGGTCGACTGAGCGGGAGATAGAGCTGCGGCGCGTCGAAAACGAGCTCACCCGCGCGGATCCATTCCTCTTCGGTGTCGATCGTGTCCGTGTCGAGCGCTGACGCGGGCGCGAGCGCGCGCAGCGAATCGAGATAGCCCGGCGGCTCGAAGTCCGGATGGTACATCGGATACGTCTTGTGGATGACGCGCTCGCGAAGCGCGTAGTAGTACTCCTGCGTGATGTGCTCGACCTGCATGTCCGTGTTCGGCAGGGGGAGCGAGAAGTCCCTCAGCGCTTCCTCGTCCCACACGCGTGGTATGACCTGCTGCCGAACCGGCTGCGACGCATCCGTACGCGACCACGCGATCGCAACCGCGCCGAGCAGCACGGCCAGCATACCCAAGCGCAGCGCTCGCCCCCCGGGACTCGTTCGATCTGACCAGTCAACCCGCATCTCACTCCTCCAGCGCCAGCTCGTGCGTTCACGATCCCGCTGACCTGACAAGCGACATTCCACGACGCACCGGCCCATCCGGCTCGAAGCCACGCTTGACCGGATCCCACGCACGCGCATATCCTGACCGCAGCGACGGCACGAGAATCGCCCTCGCCTCTCGATCCCGCTGCTCGGACAAGCGACATTCCGGGCCGAACCGGCCCATTTGCATGGAATGCGCGCCGTTTTCCAGTCTTCGCCCGGGCCCAATGGCACACGCCGAGACCAATGGATCCCCGCCCGACTCCTCGCCCAGGCACGGCGAGGTCACCGAGTTGCTGGCCGAGCTCGGCCGCGGCAACGAGACGGCTCGCGAGCTGCTGTTCGAGAGCATCTACGAGGAGTTGCGTGTCCTCGCGCGGTCTCGCCTGCGCTCCGAGCGCACAGCCGTCACGCTCTGCACGACCGCACTCGTCCACGAGGCGTATCTGAGGCTGGTACCGATCCAGAACATCGAGTGGCGCGACCGCTCCCACTTCTTTGCGACCGCCGCACGCGCGATGCGACGGGTCCTCATCGACCGCGCCCGCTCCGCACGCCGGCAGAAGCGTGGCGGTGGTGGCCGACCCGTCGAGTTGAGCGATGCCGGCGGCCACGGTGTCGCCGAATCGCTCGAGATGGAGGCCGACACCTTGCTGGCGCTCGACGAAGCGCTCGGCCGACTTGGCGGGATGAGCCCGCGCCAGCTCGCGGTCGTCGAGTTGCGTTTCTTCGCCGGCCTCAGCATTCCCGAGACGGCGGATGTTCTGGGCGTCGCGGTCAACACCGTGAAGCGTGACTGGAGCACTGCACGCGCGTGGCTCAACCGCGAGCTGGCCGCATGACCGGGCGCGGTACGCCGGCGGTCTCGCAGCCACGACGTGCCGTGCACGATGCACGCTAGGCTGACGCCGGAACGGTGGGATCGCGTGCACGCCGTACTCCAGGCGGCACTGGACCTCGATCCATCGACGCGCCCAAAGTATCTCGACGAGGTCGGGCGTCAGGACGCGGCGCTGCGACGCGAAGTCGAATCGCTGCTGGCTTCAGTGGACGGGCCGGGCCGCTTCGACGCGCTGGTCGGCCGGTTCGTCGCGCCCGAACCAGCCGGTCAAGTCCCCGAGCGTATCGGCGCGTACCGGCCGGTCCGACTCCTGGCACGCGGCGGGATGGGCGCCGTCTATCTCGCCGAGCGCGCGGACGGCGCCTACGACCAGCGCGTCGCGCTCAAGGTGCTGCCCGCGGGGACTCGAGCGGACCTGCGCTCGCGCTTCCTCGCGGAGCGTCGCATCCTCGCACGGTTGCGCCATCCGAACATCGCGCGGCTCCTCGACGGAGGCACCACGGACGACGGCCTGCCGTACCTCGTGCTCGAGTACGTCGAAGGCGAGCCGCTCACGACTTACTGCGACCGGCTGCGTCTTCCGATCGAGGCAAGGCTGCGGCTGTTCCTGGATGTGTGCGCGGCCGTGTCGTGGGCGCACACGAACCTCACCGTGCATCGCGATATCAAGCCTGACAACGTGTTGGTCGAATCGGCCGGAGCCGATGCTGCCGAACCACGCGTCAAGCTCCTCGATTTCGGTATTGCGAAGCTGCTCGATGACGACCTGGAGTCCGGCAATGCGCCGCTCACGCGTGCGGACCTGCGGCTGTTGACGCCGGACTACGCTGCTCCCGAGCAGGTTCGGGGCGATACGGTGACGACAAGGACCGACGTCTATCAGCTTGGCGGGCTCGTCTATGAGCTACTCGCCGGCCGGCGTCCGCACAGAACGTCGTCGAGGACGTTGCGGCACATCGAGCGCGAGGTCTGCGAGCGTACGCCGGTTCGGCCCAGTGTCGCCGTCAGCGAAGCACGGGATTTTGACACGGCATCTCCTGACGCGCCGACAGTCAGCCAGGCGAGGTCGACGACGGCGAAGCGACTGGTGCGTGCGCTCGAGGGTGACCTCGACACGATCGTCATGCACGCGTTGTCGAAGGAGCCGGCACGGCGATATCCGTCTGTCGACGCGTTCGCGTCTGATGTTCGCCGCAACCTCGACGGTCTGCCGGTCCAGGCGAGACGCGATTCCTGGAGGTATCGTGCGGAGAAGTTCGTGCGCAGGAACCGCGAGGCCGTTCTCGCTGGCGGCGCGATCACGGCCCTGCTCGTCGCGCTGGTCGCGTCGACCGCGATCCAAAACAATCGAGTTCAGGCACAGCGCG
>Ga0299913_10006609_pt1 | contig 10054 bp, 7 predicted proteins | sample RVTome_9_FD_201360 | JGI IMG/M metagenome (GOLD analysis project Ga0299913, IMG submission 201360) | Soil microbial communities from uranium-contaminated site in the Upper Colorado River Basin, Wyoming, United States - RVT155D38 (version 2) ... | reverse complement strand
ATAGTCGCCACACGTTACTCTCCTTCATAGACAGGTATTGAAGGGCTTACCCAGTGGGGGCTACTCGACCACTCTTCAAACAAATAAGGAGCAGCCCCTTTTTGAACGCTAAAAGTTAGCTTGACGCCCAATTCATTCCCAAAAGCGTCAAGTGCTGTCTCGCGGTTTGGGGCGATAGCATTAGACAGGATTTGACGGGTATCAACGATCAATAGGTTGAAATAGGGCATTTACGTTCTCCGATCACACCCTAAACGGCTCGTTGGCGGCATATCGCAAGCCTAGAGGACTGGGGCATCTCCTGCCAGCGGAATGTCCCCCTTCCACCCATTGCGGACTTGCAAAGCGAATTTCGAGCGCCGCGCCCAAAATGTCCGCTAAGGGTGGAACGCGGACGCCCAATCTTGCTCAGTCGACTGCAGCACATCTAGGTTTGGGCGGGTGCTGAGCCAAGCTGGGGTTCTCCCTCAAAGCCTAATATTGAGGCGATCCAGAACCTCTTTGCTGAGGCGCGAAGATGAGGAGCGTCGGATGATCCGCTCTGGATCACGCATCTCGCTAATTTTCTTTACCTGGCCTGTCTGAGTGCGAAAGTTCCAGCCCGCCCACCCGTTCTCACGTTCAGCGCCGATGGCTTTGCTCACTTCGTTGATGGACTTAGCAACGACCTTCTGCCTGTTGATCTCCCACTGCCCGTCGGCCACCTGCGCGAGATAGTCCTTGCCCTTAAACCGCCGAAACATCTCAAATCCATTGTGAAATGAGACGCCATACTGCCCGTCGATCCAAGCTCGACCATTTGAGCTTTTCGCGGGAATCACCGCTATCTTCACGCCCAAGAGTCGTTGGAGGATCGCGTCTTCGTCTTCCTCGCCTGCTTGCCTCGCTGCCCAGATAGCTTGGAACACGTCTACCGAAACTTGAATCGCACGCATCGAATCGTCCTCTTCTTCTCTCGCCAGTCGATAGACAGATAGATAGATAGATAGAATTATAGAGGACGTCAAGCCATTCCTTGGTCGGCAGACGGGCAATGCGCAAATGTCCGCTATGGGTCGAAAGCAGCCGTTGGTCGCCTTCCTGAAGGAACGACCGCTTTTGAGGGTCTCAGGCCGAGCTCCGAACGTCCCGGATGGGCGCAAACCGGCCGACCAATCGCACCGGCGCACAAGCGGGCGCGGCCGAACGGACTTTCCTACAGCCTTTGTTCATGCTGTGTTCCCGCCGTGTTCCACCAGCCCCTCGCCGCCCGCTCCCCCGAAGGCGCCTCCTCGAACGCCGGCGAAACGGCCCGTGAGTGCGAACATTGGGACCATTCGCCGGCCGCGGCCGAGTCGCGGCTTGGCGGCGGGGAGGAGGTGCTTGCCTTGTCGTCATTGCGAGCGAAGCGAAGCAATCCAGTGCAGCGGCAGGCCAGACTGGATTGCTTCGTCGCTTCGCTCCTCGCAATGACGGACTTGTGACTCGGCCACTCGACATCCTGCGCTCGACCTTCGGCTTTTCCGCCTTCCGCGGCGTCCAGGAGCAGGTGATCGGCCGCGTCATGGCGGGGCGGCATACGCTGGCGGTGATGCCGACCGGGGCCGGCAAGTCGCTCTGCTACCAGGTGCCGGCGCTGGCGAGGCCCGGCACGGCGCTGGTGATCTCGCCGCTGATCGCGCTGATGCACGACCAGATCCGCGCCGCCGACGGCTTCGGCATCCGCGCCGCCTCGCTGACCTCGGCCGACGCCAACCGCACGCGGACGGTCGAGCGGCTGCGGCGCGGCGAGCTCGACCTGCTCTACGTGGCGCCCGAGCGGGCGACCGGGGCCGGCTTTCGCGAGCTGATCGCGCCCGTTCCGCTGGCGCTGGTCGCCGTCGACGAGGCGCATTGCGTCAGCGAATGGGGCCACGACTTCCGGCCCGACTACCGGCTGCTGCGGCCGCTGCTCGACGCCTTCTCCGACGTGCCGCGGCTCGCGCTGACCGCCACCGCCGACGCCCGCACCCGCGCCGACATCCTCGTCCAGCTCGGCATCCCCGACGACGGCCTGATCGTCGCCGGCTTCGACCGGCCCAACATCCGCTACCACGTCCGCCCGCGCGACGGCATCGCCGGCCAGCTCAGGGCGCTGCTGAAGGCGCAACCGGGCCCCGGCATCGTCTACGTCCCGAGCCGCGACAAGGCCGGACGGCTGGCCGAGCAGCTCGCCGCCACCGGCCGTCCGGCGCTCCCCTACCATGCCGGGCTCGAGCCGCCGGTCCGCGCCCGCAACCAGGCGGCGTTCGTCGCCTCGGAGGAGATGGTGATGGTCGCGACCATCGCCTTCGGCATGGGGATCGACAAGCCCGACGTGCGCTTCGTCGCCCATGCCGGCATCCCCAAGTCGATCGAGGCTTATTATCAGGAGACCGGCCGCGCCGGTCGCGACGGCGACCCGGCCGAGGCCTGGCTGTTCTGGGGCGCCGACGACTTCGCCCGCGCCCGGCGGCGGATCGCGACCGAGGTCGAAGAGCCGCGCCAGCCCGGCGAGCGCGAGCGGCTGAACGCGCTCGCCGCTTTGGTCGAGACCGCCGGCTGCCGGCGCGCGATCCTGCTCGGCCATTTCGGCGAGGATCCGCCGGCGCGGTGCGGCAATTGCGACAATTGCCTCGAGCCGCCGCAGTCGATCGACGCCACGACCACGGCCCAAAAGCTGCTCTCCGCCGCCTTTCGCACCGAGATGCGGTTCGGCATCGGCCACCTCGCCGACGTGCTCGCCGGACGCGGGACCGACAAGGTGCACAATTTCGGCCACCATCGCCTCAGCGTCTTCGGCATCGCCGACGAGGCCGAGCTGGCGCTGGTCAAGCCGGTGGCGCGGGCGCTGATGGCGCGCGACGCTTTGCGGGCGGACGAACATGGCGGCCTCTCCTTCGGTCCGGGCGCGAAGCCGATCCTGAAGGGCGCGGCGCGGCTCGAGATCGTGCTGCCGCCCAAGCGCGCGCGCCGCCGCGACCGCAAGCCGGCCGATTATCCGCCCGACCCTTTGTTCGAGGCGCTGCGGGCGCGGCGGCGGGAGATCGCGGCCGCGGCCGGGGTGCCGCCCTACGTCGTGTTCCACGACAGCACGCTGCGCGAGATGGCCGAGCTCAAGCCGACGACGCTGCACGCGCTCGGCCGCGTCTCCGGCGTCGGCGCCGCCAAGCTCGAGCGCTACGGGGACAGCTTCGTCGAGCTGATCCGTGGCTTCGAGTGACGCGCGCTCAGAACGCGACCTCGGCGGTGTGAATGGCGAGGCCGACGAGGCCGCCGACCAGGGTTCCGTTGATGCGGATATACTGAAGGTCGCGGCCGACCGCCGCCTCGAGCCGGTCGGTGACGGTGCGGGCGTCCCAGGCGCGGACCGTCTCCGAGACCAGCTTGACGATGCCGCTGCCGTAGGAAGCGGAAACGCCGGCGGCGGCGCGGCGGGCGAACTGGTTGATCGCGCGGGCGAGCCGCGGCTCGCGCTGCAGCGCCTCGCCGAGCCGGCGCAGCGCCTCCCCGAACTTGCCGGCGAGCGCGGCGTCCGGGTCGCGCGCCGCCGCGAGCAGCCCGGCGCGGCTGTTCTCCCAGATGCCGCCGATCCAGTCGGCGACCGCCGGATTGCCGATCATCTCGTTCTTCCAGGCTTCGACCTTCGCCCGCGTCTCCGGATCGTGCTGGAGCTTCCAGGCGAGCGTCGCGAGACCTTCCTCGGCCCTGGCGCGGACCGGATGGTCGGGATCGACCGCCATGTCGATCGACAGCCGTCGCAGCCCGTCGACGATCGCCTCGGCGATGCGGGCGTCGAGCCCCGCCAGCTTGAGGATCCAGTTGGCGCGCTCGTGCACCATCGCCCGGATCATGTCCTCGTTGGCGTCGAGCGTGCGGCCCGCCCAGGCGACGAGCGCATCGACCATCGGCACATGCCGGTCCTCGGTCATCGCCGCCTCCAGCGTGCGGCCGAGAAGCGGGGCGACCTCGATCGCCCGCATCCGCGCCGCCAGCGCCGACTTCACCATCCCACCCAATTCCTCCTCGTCGAGCGATTCCAGCATGTCGGCGAGCAGGCGCGAGGCGCCCTGGCGCAGCCGACCCTCGCCGGGCTGGGCGAGGAAGCGGCCGATCGCGCCGGCGACGTCGACCTGCTTCATCCGCCGCGCGACCACCGAGGGGGTGAGGAAATTGTCGCGCAGGAAGGAAGCGAGCGTGTCGCCGATTCGGTCCTTGTTGCGGGGGATGATCGCGGTGTGCGGGATCGGCAGGCCGAGCGGATGGCGGAACAAGGCGGTGACCGCGAACCAGTCGGCGATGCCGCCCACCATCGCCGCCTCGGCGAAGGCGCGCACGAAGCCCCATGCCGGGTGCGCGTCGACGAGTCCGGTGGCAGCGACGAACACCGCCGCCATGCCGGCGAGCATCGCGGTGGCGAGCGCGCGCATGCCGCGGGCTCCGCTCTGGGCGGAGGCGAAGCGGTTGCGGTCGGGGCCCCTCATCGCCCGGACAATAGACGGCGCGCAGTTCGGTTCAAAGTGGCGCCGTTCCCTCCCCGCGAGCGCCGCTCGGGGGCGGTGAAGGGACAATCGCTCGAGCCTTGCAGCCGTCCTTCCCCCATCCGCGCATGGTTCCCGTCCGCCAATACGCGGTGGAGGGTCGATGACGGCCCCATCCGCTCAAGTGCGAAAACAACAATGGTTGACACGCCATCGACTTGCGGCAGTATTCGCTTCGGCCGCGAAAGGCCGAAGAGGGGAGGATGCGAGCGTGAAAAGGACAAGAAACTTCAGCAGGATGACTTGGGTGGCGGCGGCGGCTGTGTTTGTCAGCATATCCGGGGCGGGCGTGGCCTATGCGCAGGAGGCATGTCCCTCAGTCTGCTACGAAAACTGCGGCGACAACCTCGCTTGCCAGGCGCTGCAATGGATGTACGGCTGCGCCCGGCGAATTTGTGAGTAAGATGAGCTGACGAATGCCGAGGGGGGAGCAACACTCCCCCCCGGTTCGTCATTCGGCCGGCTGCGGGGCGGGCGCCTGGGCGTCCTTGCCGCCGGTCGTGAACCAGCGGCGGAACCTCGGCCCGAGCCGCTCCTCGACCCCGAGCGCCAGGCTGAACGTGCCGGGCACGAGCACCAGCGTCAGCACCGTCGAGAGAAGAAGGCCGCCGATCACCACCACGCCCATCGGCTGGCGCCAGGCCGCGTCGCCCGAGAGGGAGATGGCGGTCGGCACCATGCCCGCGCTCATTGCGACCGTGGTCATGACGATCGGCTGGGCGCGCTTGTGGCCGGCGTCGAGAATCGCTTCGGTCTTGGGCACGCCCTTGTTCATCTCCTCGAGCGCGAAATCGATGAGCAGGATCGAGTTCTTGGCGACGATGCCGAGCAACATCAGCAGACCGATATAGACCGGCATCGAAACCGGCATGCCGGCGATCATCAGCGCCGCCAGGCCTCCCAGCGGCGCCAGCAGCAGCGAGCCCATGTTGACGAACGGCGGCAGCACGCGCTGGTAGAGCAGCATCAGCACCGCGAAGACGAGAAAGATTCCGGAGACCAGGGCGATCAGGAAGTTGTTGATCATCTCGGCCTGCCACTTGTTCTGGCCGATCACGATTTCCCGCACCCCCGGCGGCAGCTCGCGCATCGTCGGCAGCTGGCGAATCTTGGTCCAGGCTTGGCCGCTCACGACGTTGGGCGCCAGGTCGGCGCCGATCGTGACGCGCCGCAACTGGTTGCTGCGCTCGATCCGGGTCGGGCCGGCGCCGAAGCCGATGTCGGCGACGACCTTCAGCGGGACCGAGCCGCCGCTCGCGGTCGGCACCGGCAGATTCTCGATCGTCGACAGGCGCTGGCGCGCATCCTCGGCAAGCGCGACGCGGATCGGAATCTGCCGGTCGGAGAGCGAGAAGCGCGCGCTGTTCTGGTCGATCTCGCCGAGGGTCGCGATTCGGATCGCCTGACTTAGCGCCGCGGTGGTGACGCCGAGCTCGGCGGCGAGGTCGATTCGCGGCCGAATGATGATCTCGGGCCGCTGCAGATCGCCGCTGACGCGAGGGGCGACCAGTTCGGGGATGCCGCGCATCTCCTCGACCAGCCGGTTGGCGGTCGCCATCAGCACGGCGGGATCGTCGCCGCCGAGATTGATGACGAGGTCGCGGCTGCCGCCGCTCTGCGAGCGGAACGAGACGCGCGCGTCGGCGATCCGGTTGAGCGCGGGCGCCACCGCGCGCTCGAACTCGATGCTGGTCCGCTCGCGCTCTTCCTTGAGCCGAAGGTCGACGGTGGCGGCCCCGACCCGGACGCGCGAGAAGACCGATTCCACCTCCGGCTGTTGCCGCAGCACGGCTTCGACCTGGCGGACCACCGCGCCGGTCTGCGCCACCGTCGTGCCCGGCGCCATCTCGACCTGGACGGTCGATTCGTCGCGGTCCATGTCGGGAAAGAAGGTCTGCGGCAGCATCGCGAAGGCGAACACCGTCAGCACCAGCGACAGGAAGCCGCCGACGACGGTGACCCAGCGGTGCCGCAGCGTCCAGGCGAGCGTGGCCATGTAGCGGTCCATCATCCAGCCCTCGCCGTGGCGGGCCGTGCCCTTGGCCTTGAGGAAATAGGCCGCCACCATCGGCGTGATCATGCGCGCCACGGCGAGGCTGATCAGGACCGCCGTGACGACCGTGAAGCCGAAATTCTTGAAGAACTCGCCGGAAATGCCGGGCATCAGGCCGACCGGCAGGAATACGGCGACGATCGAGAAGGTGGTGCCGACCACCGCGAGGCCGATCTCGTCGGCGGCGTCGATCGATGCCTGGTAGGCCGATTTGCCCATCCGCATGTGTCGGACGATGTTCTCGATCTCGACGATCGCGTCGTCGACCAGCACGCCGGCGACGAGGCTGAGCGCGAGCAATGTCAGGCTGTTCAGGGTGAAGCCCATCAGCTCCATGAACCAGAAGGTCGGAATCGCCGAGAGCGGGATCGCGATCGCCGAGATGAGGGTCGCCCGCCAGTCGCGCAGGAACAGGAACACCACGAGCACGGCCAGGACCGCGCCCTCGATCAGCGCCTCCATCGCCGAATGATACTGCCCCTCGGTATATTCGACCGAGTTCCACAGCTCGACGAAGCGGATGCCGGGGCGGCGCTCCTCGATCGCGCGCAGCCGCTCCATCGCGCCGTTGAAGACGCTGAGGTCCGATTCGTTCTTGGCGCGCTGGAAGGAGAAAGCGAGCACCTGCTGGCCGTTCTGGGTCGCGTAGAAGCGCTGCTCGGCATAGAGGTCGCGCACCTCGGCGATGTCGGCGAGCTGGACGGTGCGGCCGCCGCCGATCGCGACCTGCGTCTGGCCCAGCCGATAGGCGTCCGCGGCGTTGCCGAGCACGCGCAGCGACTGCTCGGAGCCGGCGATCTCGGCGCGGCCGCCGGCGGCGTTGACGTTCATCGCGCGCAGCTGCTGGTTCACCTGGCTGGCGGTGATGCCCAGCGACTGCAGCCGGGCGGGATCGAGGATGACCCGGATCTCGCGCGAGACGCCGCCGGTCCGATCCACGGCGGCGAGGCCGGGGACGGACAGCAGCTCCTTGGCGACCGTGTTGTCGACGAACCAGCTCAGCTGCTCGAGGCTCATGTCGGTCGAAATGACGGCGAAGCTGGCGATGTCGTCGCCGGTCGTGGTCGCGCTGAACACCCGCGGCTCGAGAATGCCGTCGGGCAGGTCGCCCCGGATCTGCTGGATCGAGTTGCGGATCTCGTCGAGCGCGCGGTCGATCGGCGTGCCGAGGCTGAGCTGGACCCAGGTCGCCGAGCTGCCTTCGCCGACGTTGGAGTTGATCTCGTCGATCCCCTGGACCGAGCGGACCGCCGCCTCGACCCGCTGCGTGACCTGGGTCTCGAGCTCGCTGGGGGCGGCGCCGGGCTGCGAGATGGCGACGATCACGACCGGGAAATCGATGTCCGGATCGTTCTGCACGTCCATCCGCATGAAGCTGATCAGCCCCGCGAACAGCAGGAAGGTGAACAGGACGATCGGCGGCACCGGGTTGCGGATCGACCAGGCGGAGATGTTGCGGAAATTCATGTCGCCTGGTCCTTACCGGGTCGGCCGCGCGCGCTCGGGCCGGACCTTCTGGCCCTGGGCCAGGAAGGCGCCCGCCGACTCGACGATCCGCTCGTTCCCGGCCAGGCCGCTGACGATCGCCATGCCGCGATCGGTGACCTCGCCGATGACGACGTCGCGGCGAACGACGGTGTTCTCGCCGTCGACGATGTAGACGAAGTTCCCGCGCTGGTCGCTCAGCACCGCCGATTCCGGCAGCAGCGGCGCGGTCACCGAGCCGGCCCGGATCTCGGCCGAGGCGAAGCCGCCGGGCCTGAGGTCGCGATGGTAGGGGACGAGGATGCGCGCCTCGCCCTGGCGGGTCTGCGGATCGACGATCGGCGACACCTGCCAGACGCTGCCCTGGTAGCTCTGCTCGGACCCGACCGGGGTGATCGTCGCCGGCACGCCGACGCTGAGCCGGGCGAGGTCGTTCTGCGGGAGGCGGGCCCGCAGCTCCATCTCGCCGCCGGCGGCGATCCGGAACAGCGCGCCCGAGCCGGGGCCGACCACCTGGCCGGCCTCGACGCTGCGCGAGAGGACGAGGCCGGCGGTCGGCGCGCGCACGTCGAGCCGGCCGATGCGCGCGCGGGCGGCGCCGAGCTGCGCCTCGGCGACGCGCACCCGCGCCGCCGCCGCGTCGCGGGCGGCGCGCTTGCGGTCGATGTCGGCCTGGCTGACGAAGCCGCGCGACACCAGCGCCTCGGCGCGCTCGAGCTCGTTCTGGGCGAGCCGCAGGTCGGCGCGGTTGACCTCGATCTGGGCGGCGAGCTGCGCTGCTTCCTGCGACTGGACCCGGCGGTCGATCACCGCCAGCGTCTGGCCGGCGCCGACCCACTGGCCGGGCTCGACCAGCACCCGCACCACCTGGCCGCCCTCGCCGGGCACGCCGACCGGCATGTCGCGGCGGGCGGCGAGCGAGCCGGTGGCCGAAACGAGCGCGGGAATGTCCTGACGCCCCGGGACGAGCACCGACACCGCCGGCAGCGAGGCGCCCTCGTCGGCGGTGGGCGCGGCCGCCTGCTCGCCGCTGCCGCCGAACAGGAAGATGGCGGCGGCGACGAGCAGCAGCGCCGCCACCGCGGCGACGATGATCGTGCGCCGGCGCCGCCGCCGCTTGGCGAGCGTCTCCTCGTCGATCACCACCTCGTCGATCGCCTCGCGGCGCCACGTCGTCGCTTCGAAGTTCATCTTCCTCATCGTCCCCACTCAGGCCGCGTGGCCGGCGACCGTTCCGACCGGCGCTGTATTATATGAATAGATCACCTGGAACAAGGCCAAAAGCGCACGAGCCGGCCCGCGCTCCCCCGGGGCGCGCGGGAACCGCGCCCTACAACCATTGTTACGGCTTTACCAAAGATGAATGTGGGGCGCGGCTGGTCAGCGCGCAAGCAGAAGAAGGAGGAAGCGAGGATGGGCGAATATATGGCCGATTATGGCTGGCTGGGATGGATCCTGATCGGCCTCATCGCCGGCGCCATCGCCAGGGCGATCATGCCGGGTCGCGATCCGGGCGGCTGCCTGGTGACGATCCTGATCGGCATCGGCGGCGCGGTGCTGGCCGGCTTCCTCGGCCAGGCGGTGGGCTGGTACGAAGTCGGCGAGGGCGCCGGCTTCCTGGCGGCGATCGTCGGCGCGGTGCTGATCCTCTTCGTCTATCGGATGGTGGCTCGCCGCTGAGCCGGCCCGCCGGGGACGTTCAGCGAAGGTGCAGCGGCGCGCGCCGACGATCCGGAGCGGGCCGCGTCCGGCCCCTGTAGCAAGGAGTGACGACGATGATTCGAGCGATTGTGACGGCGGCTGCGTTGGCGGCCGCGATGCCGGCGGCGGCGCAGCAGCCGGCGGTGGTGGCGCCGCTCGACGGCGGCACCCGCCTCGACGTGGTCGCGACCGGCGAGACGTCGCGCGTTCCGGACATCGTCCGGATCAATGCCGGCGTGACGACGCAGGCGCCGACCGCGACCGAGGCGATCCGTCA
>Ga0299913_10006608_pt1 | contig 10054 bp, 13 predicted proteins | sample RVTome_9_FD_201360 | JGI IMG/M metagenome (GOLD analysis project Ga0299913, IMG submission 201360) | Soil microbial communities from uranium-contaminated site in the Upper Colorado River Basin, Wyoming, United States - RVT155D38 (version 2) ... | reverse complement strand
GGCTACGGCGATGCCACCACGCGTGACTCGATGACCGGTGAGGCATCCCGCGCCCAGCTGCGCTGGACGATGCTCGATCGGCTGCTGACCGCGATCCGCGCGGAGTCGAATGCTCGGGAGGTGTGATCGACCGTCGCCGACGTCGGCGGCGTGCGCAAAGTTCCCCGGGGAACCGCGGACCTCCGACCGTCGTCAGACCGGGTGACGCGACCCATCGGTCTCGGTCCGGGACCAAACGTCACCGGGTCGCGCAAACTCTCAGGAGTCACACCCGTGTTTCATGCTGCCCATCGTCTTGCGCGGTTCACCGCGCTTCTCCTCGTCGCCGTGAGCCTCGCCGCCTGCGTTGGCTCGGCCGGTGCCGCCGGCCCGACGCCCAACCCGACGCCCATCCCGTCGCCCACCCCGACTGCCTCGCCCAAACCGATCGACCCCAACAAGGTGGTCTTCCGGGTCACCTGGGAGGGTGGTTTTGTCACCCCCGAGATGCTCCTTGAGCGCCTGCCACTCATCGTCGTCTACGCCGACGGCCGGGTGATCAGCCAGGGCCCACAGATCGAGATCTACCCGGGTCCGCTCATGCCCAACCTCCGCGAGCGGACGATCTCGGCCGAGGCGCTCGATCGCCTCGTCGTGCTGGCGCGCGAGAAGGACCTGCTGCGCACCGTCCACTTCGGGTTCCCCGGCATCGCCGACGCACCGGACACCGTCCTCGAGATCGAGGTCGACGGCAAGAGCTACCGGGTCAGCGCCGCTGCGCTCGAGGCCGAGCTCGGCCTGGACGGTGACATCGAGCCGGGCTTCGAGCAGCTCGATGAGGCGACCGTCAAGGGTCGGACCGCGCTGCGCGCGTTCATCGATGCCCTCACCGGCTTCCCCGATGGCGACTACGTCGACGAAGACCATGCCTTCGTGTTCGGTGGTCTGAGTGTCTACGCCGGGAAGGCGATCATCGTCCCGAACAGCGAGCTGCCCGGCGAGCAGCCCGCGGTCGACTGGCCGCTCGAGGACCTCGCCACGGCTGGCGAGCCGGTCACGGGCGGTGGACTCGACGTCCGCTGCCAGGTGATCGAGGGCGACGATCTCGCCACTGTCCTGCCCCTGCTGAACGGCGCCAACACCCTCTCGACCTTCAGCTCCGAGGGCGAGCTGTACAGCCTGATCGTTCGGCCGCTCCTCCCCGGTGAGGCCGGCTGCTAGACGGACAGTTCCCGTGTGCCAACCGCGGCCGTCCTCATCCCGAGGGCGGGCGCCCCGATGGACGGGTCGCGCGGCGGAGCGTCCCTCCTGCTGGACGCTCTGCCGAGTCAGCGGCGATCCGCTCGAGCAGCGTCCTGCCCAGGGCGTCGAGCCGGCCTTCCCAGAAGTCCTCGTCCGCTTCGAGCCAGCGCCGGGCTTCCTCGAGCGGCCGGGGATCGAGCCCGATCCAGTGGACGCGGCCCTCGACCCGACGCCGGGCGATCCCGGCGCGCTCGAGGACACGGACGTGCCGCGAGACTGCCGCGAGTGACATCTCGAATGGCTGCGCGAGGTCCGTCACCCGCATCTCGCCACGGCGCAGCCGTTCCACGATCCTGCAGCGGACCGGGCTGCCAAGCGCGGCAAACGTCGCGGCGATCGACGAAGAATGCTCAACCATATTGTTGAATGTTATCCGGTCGCCCGATTTCCGGTCAACCCGGCGTCTGAGGGCGTTTCATGTGACCAGGCCGATGAGCCAGCCCACGACCGAGATGACACCGATGATCATCAATGCGACGACGCCACCAAGGAGCAGCGTGACCCTGAGCTGGGCGAGCTTGGACGGCTGGTGGCGGCGGCCGGCGTCGCCGCTGGTGCCGGCTCCCGGGAGCGGCCGCCAGTCCGAGGGACCCCATCGGACGCCCTCGTCCGTCGCCGCGGCGACCAGCGCCTCCAGCCGTGCCCGGACGCCTGGCGGGTAGTGCTCCGGTGCCGCCGGCCGGGGAAGCGCTCCCAGGACGTTTGCCGCGCGAGTCCCGAACCGCTCATGGAATGCGGACCGCGCGGACACCGCGTGTTCGTCGTCACGCTCGGTCAGCCACCAGTACCGAGCCGCCAGGGGCAGGTCGCCCATCGCGAAGTGGACCGCGCCGAGCATGTCGAGGACGTCGGCGTTCGCCGGATCGTCCCGGAAGTGGCCCTGCAGCCGGTCGCGTGCCTTCCACAGGCGGCCCGCCTCGACCTCCTCGCGGACGCTCGCCCATCGCGAATCCTTCGGGATTCGGATCGCGCTCACCGGCCGAGATGTGCCCGCAGGAATGCGAGCGTCTCGTCGAGGGCAAGGCGCAGGTCTCCGTCGGCATCCGGCGCGACGGCATCGGCGAGGACGGAGTGATCGTCCGGGTCGTCGGTCGGGATGGTCCTGCGCTCACATGCCGGGAACGTCGCCACGACCCGCTCGTACCGGGCGGCGGGCGAGAGCCGGTCGAGCGCGTAGCGCATGACCCGCAGGTTCTCGCCCATGCCGATCCGGCCCTTGATGCCTGCGAGGTCTTCCGGCGACACACCGAGTGCATCCTCGTGGCGCGACGACACCGCGAACGGCAGCGAGGGCTGACTCATGACCCCGGCCCCGACCGCCGGCTCGAGGATCGCGCCGAGGGCGAAACCGCCGGAGAAGCACATGCCGATCACGCCGACCGGCCGATCCCCCGCGCGGGCGCTCTCGTCGCGGGCCAGGCCGCGCAGCCACTCGACGATCATCCCGGTGCGGTTCGTACTCAGTGCGGAGATCGTCCCGGCGACACAGAAGGACGCGATGGTGACACCGGCTCGCAGGGTCGCCGGACCCAGTGGAAACGGGCGCAGGATCTGGGGCAGGGCCACGGTGTATCCGGCCGCCGCAAGCGTGTCGGCGACGGCCAGTGTGCGCGCCGAGATCCCGCCGACCTCGTGCACGAGGATGACCGTCGGACCGGTTCCCTGGCGTCGAAACACCGGTCGAACGATGTATCCACCGCGCGTGTCGGCACCGAAGGTCCGTCGCTCGTAGGTGGGCGGAATGGTCGTCATGGCACGCTCGAGAGTCTAAGCACCCGCGCGGCACCAGTGTCCTGCCAGAATGCCGCGGTGATGGACGACACACCGCCGACCCGCGGCCCGATGACCGAGGCGCAGATCCGGGCCGCCTGGGTGCGCGAGCCGCCGCGTCTTGCTGGGCCGGTTGAGCTCGTCGACTACGACCCCTCATGGCCCGAACTCTTTGCGCGCGAAGCCGCCCGGATCCGCTCCGCGCTTGGCGCCGCGGTTGTCCTCCTGGAGCACACAGGCTCCACCTCGGTGCCCGGCCTCGCAGCCAAGCCGATCGTGGACATGGTCATGGCGGTGCCGGATTCCGCTGACGAACCGGCGTACGTGCCGGCGCTCGAAGACGTCGGCTACGTTCTCGTGATCCGCGAGCCCGACTGGCACGAGCATCGCGTGTTCAAGGGCCCCGACACGAACGTCAACCTGCATGTGTTCACGATCGGCAGCGTGGAGATCGAGCGGATCCTTGCCTTCCGCGACTGGCTCCGCGCGCACGATGACGATCGCCTCGAGTATGAACGTGAGAAACGCGATCTGGCAGCCCGCGAGTGGCAGTTCATCCAGAACTACGCCGACGCGAAGACGGAGGTCGTCGAGCGGATCATCGCCCGGGCGCTCGCGTCGCGACGCGACACCTGACTCTATGTGATCCGGGCACCAGCGAGGGAACGCCCGTCCGGACGCCGCCCCTACGCGAGCTCGACCCCTGCCGCGCGTGCATCGGCCACGAACGATTCCAGGGCCTCGTCCGTTCGAACGCACGCCTTGACCAGGCCCATCACCCGGCTGACACCGAGCTCCCGATAGCCGCCGAGAAGATCGACGCGGGCCGCGCCGGCGGTCCCGAGGTGGTCTGTCCAGATGTGGACGGACACGGGCAGCGTGGCCGGGTCGCGGCCGATCTCCTCGCACCGTGACCGGATCACGGGGAGTGCCTCGCGGACCTCGGCCGGTGTCAGGCCGTCGACATTCAACTCGTCGGCATGGCGGGCGGCAAGGCGCCACGTCACGTTGGGTCCGTTGCCACCGATCATGATCGGGACGCGCGGCTGCTGGATCGGCTTCGGGACGTTGATCGCGTTATGCACGGACGAGTGCTCGCCCTCGAACGTGGCGTGCTGGTGCTTGTCGCCGGCGAGCATCGCGCCGATGACCTCGAGGTCGTCGCCGAGTCGGGCGAGCCGCTCCCTCGTCTCGGGGAAGCCGTAGCCGTAGGCCAGCCATTCGTCGCGCTTCCAGCCGGCGCCGATCCCGAGCTCCATCCGCCCGCCGCTGATCGAGTCCATCGTCGAGATCATCTTGGCCGTGAGCGCCGGGTTGCGGAACGCCGTGCAGATGACGATGTGGCCGAGGCGGACGCGCTCGGTCAATGCGGCAAGGGCGGACAGCGAGGTGAACGACTCGAACGTGATCTCGTCCGTCGGCCGGGGCACGGTGTGGAAGTGGTCGAACAACCAGATCGACTCGAACCCGAGCCGGTCCGCCTGCTGGGCGACCTCGACCGTCCGTCGCCACGCATCGAGCGAGTCCCACCCGTCGTACTCGCCGGTCCAGCCCTGGGGAACGATTGCCCCGATCCGCATGCCGTCACCTCACCGTCGTTTCCGTGTCGTCCCAATGGTGCCCGACGGGGGCGAGGACCGGTGCCCGGGCGTCAGCCGGTCGAATCGGGCGACATCGGGGTCACGAGCTGGAAGTAGTTGTCGTCCGGGTCGGCGAGCGTGGCGATCCACGAGTCCGGGTAGCCCTCGAAGGTATACGGCTCGGCGACCACGATCGCCCCGGCGGCCGTCATCCGCTCGAACTCAGCCTTGACCTCGGACGTTTCGATGTTCCAGATGATCCGACCCGGGTGCGTGTTCCTTCCCTTCACCTCGTCGTGCGGGCCGATCGACATGAACCCCGAGCCGATGAGCCAGCCCGTGTATCCGCCGTCCTGCATGGTCGGGTCGCCGAACAGCTTCGTGTAGTAGTCGACGAGCCGTTGCGGATCCTCGGATCCGATGAGGATGCTGTTGAAGTTCATCTTGCGCCTCCTTCGTATCGATCCGGGTGAGCCTACGCCTTCGGCGCGTCGAGGAACGCGAGGACCGCAGGCGCGAGGAGCGGCGAGCTGAAGATGTCGTAGTGGGTGTGCCCCGGAAGGATCGCGAGCGCGTGCCCGCCCGCGGGACGGCCCTCGCCCATCCAGCCGCCGTCGCGCAGGCCGCCGTCGAGCAGCTTGAAGATCTCGACGTAGTGCTGCGGCGGGGCCATGTCCGCGTCGGCGGCAACGAACATCGTCGGCACCTGCAATGCGCGGACCTCCTCGGTGAAGTCGAAATCGATCGCCATGGCGTCGCCGATCTTGTCGAGCAACCGCCCGAAGTCCTCGGGTCGCGGCGCGACGCGTTGGTACAGCTCGTACATCGGCGTGTCCTTCATGAAGTCGATCGCCGCCGCGCCCACCTGGGCCTGCTGTTCGAACATCTCGGGATGGATCGCGTCGCGCCGAATGTGCGCCGAGATTGACACGAGCCGGCCGACGAGCTCCGGGTGCCGTATCGCGGTCATCAGTGCAACCCCGCCGCCGAGCGAGTAGCCGACGACGTCCGGCGTGCCGAGCCCGAGGTGCTCGATCAGCGCGGCGATGTCATCAGCCATGAGCCGGACGTCGAGCGGCCGGTCGATGTCGGCGGTGCGCCCGTGTCCCTGGAGGTCGACCGTGATGACCTGGTGGCTGGCCGCGAGTACCGGCAGCACCGGCCCGAACATCTCGCCGGACCCGAGCCCGCCGTGCAGCAGGATCATCGGACGGCCGGTTCCGTGGGTCTCGTAGTAGAGGTTGATCCCGTTGACCTCGGCGTACCTGCCGGTGCCACGTGCCTCCGTCGTCCATTCCGTTGCGGTCACGGCTTCTCCTCGCATGTTCATCAAGTGCGCTGACAGCCATACAGACCGTGGAAGCCTGGAGATCTCATCGGTCCCGGGGTCCCGCGGACCGGTCGGTGGGCGGCTAGCCCTGGGCCCCGAGCTCCGCGACCGCCCGGCCGGCGCCGCCCTCGATCGGGTCGCCGTGGCCGACGAGGAGCGTCTCGAAGGTCAGGCCGCCGAGCTTGACGACCGAAGCCCTGGCCTGGTCCATGTCGTCGGTGAACTCGGCCCCGGGCAGGGTCGGCCGACCATCCGCGGTGCGCATGGCATCTCCCGCGACGAGCACGCCGCCGACGGGATCGAACACGCAGATGCTCCCCGCGGTGTGGCCGGGCGCGGTCACGATCCGCAGGTCGAAGACGAGCTCGCCGTCCTCGACCGGATTGAGCGGCCGCGGCACCGCGATCGCCGGGATGTCCTCGGCGCCGGCGTAGCCGATCGCGTCGGGCGCGCGATCCAGGACCTCCGCAGCACTGCCGATGTGATCGCCGTGCTGGTGGGTCAGGATCAGGTGACCGACGGCGGACCAGTCGACACCGACCTCGCCCAGCGACTCCTCGATCGCGTCGGCGCTGCCAGCGACGCCCGTGTCGACGATCGCCGCCTCGCCGCCGCGGACGAGGATGTATGCGGACACGAAGCCGAGGTTGACTCGCTCCCAGCTGACGGCCGCCGGGTCGCCGCCGCCTGACGGGGGTGTTCCACCTGTGCCGGGACCGGGTCCCGCCGGGGTTCCCGAAGGCCGCGGGGTGACCCGGTCGGCCGGTGCACATCCGGCCAGGCCGACAACCGTAACGGCGAAGGCGCCACGGCCAAGGTCGGCGAGGAAGGTCCGTCGGTCGAGCGGCTGGATTGCGTTCAGGATCGACTCCTCCGGCTCGGTGGTCCTGCCCGTACAGGGTCCCATACGTCCGGCGGACGCGCAGAGCAAGGCCGTCGCCGGCGATGGCACGGTGTCAGACGTCGGCGCCGACCCGGTGACCGGCTACTCGATCATCAATGCCGACTCGCTCGACGCGGCCAGCGGCCACGCCCGCGGTTGCCCGATTTTCCAGGGCCCACGACAGGCCCGGATCGAGGTCGTGGAGACGTTCCAGGGGTCGGGCTTGCGCCCCCGAAGGACGGCCGCCGCTCCTCGGGGAACGGCGGCCGTCGACTGCGCCCGAGCGTCGATCGATCCCCCTCAGGAGGCGGCGTACTCGTCGGGGTGATCACCGCGATCCTTCGCCTCGGTGCGCTCCATGATCGAGATCGTCTCGGCAACCGATCTGCCGTTCTCGTCGGCGGCTCGCTTGAGGTCCTCGTAGGTCACGTTGTGCTCGCCCATCTCGAGGTGGGCGTCCATACATCCACAGGTCAGGCACATCGCTTCGTCCTCCATGGCGGATTGGGTCGTCTACTGTCTAATCGCGTACCGCCACGGTTTGGATTTCGATGAGACGAACCGCGAGGGCTTTGCTCCCACCCAGCCAGGCCCGGGTTTCGTGGCCACATCGCCACCTCTGAAGCGTTAGGTCGCATTCGGGGACTTGTCGGCCACGGACGAGGCGAGGTCCGCCCGTCCCGCGAGCGCGGGACAGGCAGCGCCGGTCCCGTGTGCGCCCCCTGGTGACCGAAGTTCACGACCCAAGACTCCGTCCGTGGCGATCTGGCCGGGAATCGAGTCGTCTGACGCCCCCGCCGGCACGTAACGGTCCTCGCGCGACGATCTGGCCAGGATCGCGGCCTGGCCCCGGGTGGCCGCCTGCACCGAGGCCAACGCGGCCTCCGGTCCGAGAGACTGCGATCGTCGTCCTCCCGCCGCGGACCGACCGGCCGGCGGGACCCTTCACATCACGAGGTGCCGCGCAGGCGGTCGAGGCCGTCGAGGATCAGGTCGAGACCGAACGCGAACTCGAAGTCGTCGTCGCAGCCGCCGAGATCCCCGTCGTGACTCGCGGCGACGGTCAGTTCTGCGATGTTCGGAAAACGGCCGGCCAGCGCCTGGGCCTGCAGCGCGGCCGTCTCGGGGTCGGGTCGTGCGTCGCCGGAGTCATCGAAGAGGTCCTGGTTGAAGCCGAGGATGCGGCTGCCCAGGACGTGCAGCGCGTGGTGGGCCATGTCCAGCGAGAAGCCGCCCCCGCGGAGGATCGCCAGGATCGACTCGATGTAGGCCAGGGTGGCGGGGCCGGCGGTGCCGCGCTCTTCGAGCACCCGTGGCGCCCACGTGTGCCGCAGCATCGACGTCCGCGCAGCCATGACCTGCCGGCGGAGTGCCGCCTTCCAGTCGTCGCCGGATGGGGGCAGCTCGATCTCGGCAACGACCACCTCGACGATCCCATCGAGGATGTCGTCCTTGTTGCGCACGTGCCGGTAGAGCGCCATCGCCTCGACGTCGAGCTCCTGACCGAGCCGACGCATGCTGAGCGCATCGATGCCGTCCCGGTCGGCGAGTTCAACCGCGGCCCGAAGCACGCGTTCCCTGGTCAGGGGGACACGACGCTCGGCGGTCGGATCGGCGCGGGTTGCCATCTGCGTCTGCTCCCTCGGGTGCCTTGGCGCGTCCTCTGGATTGCCCCTTGACGAGTTTACGGTGTAGCGCTATGTTTACTGCGTAGTTTACATCGTACACAGGAGAGACAGAATGTTGGAGCGAGAGGCACCCGTGTCCGTGGAGCAGCCCCGATCACCGCATGTCCCGCGCTGGCTCGTCCGCGCGATCTGGCTGGGCCACCGGAGGCTCTACGCACTGACCGGCGGCCGCTTTGGCCTGCGACAGCCGAGCGAGAGCCGCTGGGGCATGCTGCGGATCACGACTACCGGTCGCCGCACCGGCAAGAGCCGCATCGCGATCCTCGGCTACATCGATGACGGCCCGAACCTCGTCACGCCGGCGATGAACGGCTGGGCGGACCCGGAGCCCGCATGGTGGCTCAACCTCCAGGCCCACCCCGACGCGACGGTCGAGTTGCCCGATGGAGTGCGCGACGTGACGGCCCGAGCCGCTGTCGGTGATGAGCGGACGCGCCTGTGGGCACGCCTCGTCGGTCTCGGGACGGCCGCCTACACCGACGCCAACGCGGCCCTCAGGTCGCGCGAGACCGCGATCGTCGTCCTCGAACCACGGGTCGAACGCGACTCGTAGGACCCGACCAGGGAAAAGTGCCGGTCAACGAGCAGATCTTCTTGCGCTCGCCCTCGACAATTCGAGCATGCCATCCGGCGCGGACCACGGGTGGGAGGCTCGTCAATGCAGATCGAGGTGAACGGCACCCGGCTCTGGTTCGACGTGGACGGCCCTGCGCTGGTGCCGGACGGCCGGACGATGCGTGAACGACCGACGATCGTCCTCGTTCACGGTGGCCCCGGTGGCTACGACCATTCGTACTTCAAGCCCCACTTCGAGCCGCTGACCCGGATCGCGCAGCTCGTCTACCTCGATCTCCGCGACCACGGCCGTTCGGCGCGCCACGATCCCGCCGCGTGGGGCTTCGAGCTGTGTGCGGACGATCTGCGTGCCTTCTGTGACGCGATCGGGCTCGACCACCCGATCGTGTTCGGTCACTCCATGGGCGGCTTCGTCGCGATGCTCCTCGGGATCCGTCACCCCGGCTATGCGGGCGGGCTCATCCTGTCGGCGACGAACGCGCGGTTCGACCTCGACCGACTCGTCGAGGGCGTCCGGCGCAACGCCGGCGACGACGTTGCCGAGCTCGCCCGACGCGACTACGGCGGCGAGCCGACCTCGGTCGCGGACTGGTCGCGGATCTTCGCGGCATTCGGTCCGCGGGTGCCGTCGGCCGACGAGCTGGCCCGGCGGGAGCGCAACCCGGCGGTCGGACCGCACGGCATGGATCTGATGAGGGCCCTCGACATCGTCGCGGACCTCCCGCGAATCAGGTCTCCGGTGCTCGTCATCGCGGGGGAGCTCGACGGCGTCACACCGGTCGCTGCCTCGCAGGAGATCGCTGCCGGGCTGGCGCCGGGCGTCGGACGCCTCGAGGTCGTCGAGGGCGCCGGCCACTTCACCTGGCTCGATGCACCGGATCGGTTCTTCGGGCTCATCGCGGAGTGGGTGACGGCGCTGAGGTCCGAGACGTCCGCGTGACGAGCC
>Ga0299913_10006607_pt1 | contig 10055 bp, 10 predicted proteins | sample RVTome_9_FD_201360 | JGI IMG/M metagenome (GOLD analysis project Ga0299913, IMG submission 201360) | Soil microbial communities from uranium-contaminated site in the Upper Colorado River Basin, Wyoming, United States - RVT155D38 (version 2) ... | reverse complement strand
CCGCGCTGATGCCCGAGGCGCGCCGGATCAAGATCCTCTTGGGAGGGGCCTGGCGCCAGGCCGGCATCATGGCGGCGGCCGGCCTGGTCGCGCTCGAGCACGGTCCCGGGCGTCTGCACGAGGACCACGAGCGCGCCCGCCGGCTGGCGGAGGGCCTGGCCGAGAGGGTGCCGGGGTCGGTCGATCCGGCCTCGGTTGAAACGAACATGGTGTTCGCGAAGACGGAAGCGGCGGGGATGACCGCGCTCGAAGCCGTCCGGCGCCTCGAGGCCGAGGGGGTGGGCGCGACGCCCTCGGGCGACCGGGTTCGGATGGTGACGCACGTGGACATCTCCGACGACGACGTCTCGACGGCGCTGGCGGCCTGGCACGGCATCACGGCCGCCTAGCCGCCCGGCACAGGAGGTGGCGGTGTTCGGTAAGAGGCTCCCCGAGGAGATCGCGAAGCGCGTTCCACCCGGCCAGCGGCTGGTGAAGAGCTGGCCGGTGCTCCACTACGGCCCGATCCCGAGGTTCGACCCGGCCGAGTGGCGGTTCGAGGTGAGTGGGCTCGTCGAGGAGCCGTTCACGCTCTCGTACGACGAGCTGAAGGCGCTGGGACCCGAGGACGTGACCGCGGACATGCACTGCGTGACCGGCTGGTCGACGCTCGACAACACGTGGACGGGTGTGCCGTTCCGCGTGCTCGCTGAGCGGGCGAGGCCGACGCCGGAGGCCAAGTGGGTCATCGCGCACTGCGATCACGGCTACACGTCCGATCTGTCGCTGCGGTCGATGCTCGACGACGACGTCTTGATCGCGTGGGCGCACGACGGCGAGGACCTGACCCCGGAGCATGGGTACCCGCTCCGGCTCGTCGTCCCGAAGCGCTACGCGTGGAAGAGCGCGAAGTGGCTGCGCGGACTGGAGTTCGCCGCACACAACACGCGCGGGTTCTGGGAGGTCCGCGGGTACCACATCCATGCCGACCCTTGGCGGGAGGAAAGGTACTCGTACCAGGAGGGGCCGGGGGCGGAGATCGAACCCTAGGGCGCGACCGACCGGAGGCGCTCGATGTCTCGGCGGTGTGCGTCCCCGCCGTGCGGCGTCTCGACGACAACGCTCAGATCGGCGAGCTCGGGCCGATGCAGGACCGCGCGGAACCCCTCGAGTCCGATCTCACCCTCGCCGACGTTCTCGTGCCGGTCGCGCCTCGACCCGCGAGCGAACTTCGCATCGTTCGCATGGACCAGCACGAGCCGCTCGGCCAGGCCCGATGCGTGCAGCTCGTCGAAGCACGCATCGACGCCCTCGGCCGTGTCGAGCCCGTAGCCGGTCACGAAGAGGTGGCACGTGTCGCCGCACAGACGCAGTCGTGCGTCGCCCACCAGCTCGAACAGCTGCGCGGCCTCCGGCCACCGGGACGCGACCGACCCGCTCGTGTCGGCCATCAGCTCGACGATCAGGTCGGTGCCCTCCGTCTCCTCGAGGATCAGGCGCAACGTCGCCGCTGCCCGCGAGACGGCCTCCGCGTGCTCGCCAGGCCCGCCCGATCCCGCGTGCACCACGAACCCGGCCGCCCCCGCGATCGCGCACGCGACGACCGAGCGACGGCAGAGCTCCAGCGATTTCACGACGAAGTCGGGGTTCGGTGAGGCGATGTTCACCAGGTACGGCGCATGGACGTAGAGCGGGCCGATGCCCGCCTCGCGCCATTCGGCGCCGAACCTCTCCGCCGTCTCGGGGCGAGGCCCGGCCCACGACCGCGGGTTCGAGAGGAACAGCTGCACGGCCTCGGCGCCGACCGCCCTGGCGTTGTCGACCGCCGTCCGAAGTCCACCGGGCGTCCGGACGTGGGCTCCGATCCTCACGCGACGAAGATCTGAACCGTCTGCCCGTAGGTCACCGTGACGCCCGCGTCCGGGTCCTGGCTGACGACCGTCGCGGCGTCAGAGCTCGGGACGGCGTAGACCGCGACCTCGAGCCCGAGCCGCTTGAGTTCGGTCACGGCCGCCTGCTTCGATATCCCAACGACGTTCGGCATCGCGAACGTCCTCGGTCCGAGCGACACGACGATCGTGACGCCCTGACCGGGTTGGAGCTTCGTCTTCCGGTCGGGCATCTGTGCGATCACGAACCCGCGGTCGACGTCGTCCGAGAACTTCTGCTCGACATTGATCACCCATCCGTCGAGGAGCTGCTCGGCGTTCTTCTGGGTCTCGCCGATCACCTTGGGGACCGGCACGGGCTCGGGGCCGCGGCTCACCCGGACGTCGATCGCAGAGTCGCGCGGAGCCTGGCCGGGGAAGTCGACGCTCTGCCAGAAGATCCGGTCCTCGTCGTACCTCGCGTTGTACCGCCTCGGCCGGTCGCCGAGCTCGAGCCCCGCCTTCTCGAGGAGCTGCTTGGCCTGCTGGACCGTCTTGCCGGCAAGATCGGGGACGTCGACCGGTGGGGGGCCCTTCGACGGGATCAGCGTGACGATGGCGCCCTGCTCGAGCTCGGTTCCCGGTTGGGGACGCATCCGGAGGACGCCGCCCTCAGGCACCTTCATCGTCTGGTCGAACTCGCCCGGCCCGACGCGGACCCGCAGCTTGAGGCCGTTCAGGCGCTGCTGCGCGCGGTCGATATCCGAGCCCACGACGTTGGGCAGCGTCACCGTATGGGGGACCAGGTACGTCCAGGCCCCCCACGCGGACGTCCCGATCAGCGCCGCGACGAGGAGCATGCCGAACAGCCAGCGTCCCCGACGGCGCCTGGCCCGCGTCTTCGCGCGTTGGATCGTCACGGTGGCGGCGTGCTGCGCGTCCGCCTCGGGCGCCGGCTCTGCGCCCGCGCGGACCAGCTCCGCGATCGGTCGCGCCGCGGGCAACGTCGCGGCTTCGGCGGCGAGATCGCGCCGCGCCTCGGCGGCCGACTCGGGCCGCAGCTCGCGGTCCTTCTCGGTCATCGAGGCGACCCAGCCGTCGAGGCCGGGCGGCACGCCCGTGTTGCGCGCGGACGGTCGCGGGACGCGCTCCCGGACGTGTCGATAGGCGATCGCCATCTGCGTCTCGCCGTCGAACGGCACGCGCCCGGTGAGCAGCTCGTACGCGACGACGCCGAGCGAGTACAGGTCCGTGCGTGGATCCGCGGGCTCGCCCTGGAGCTGCTCGGGCGCGAGGTACTGCACCGTTCCCGTCACGTTGCCCGCCTGCGTGATGTGACCCTCGGCGTACGCGCGCGCCAGTCCGAAGTCGGCGACCTTCGCGACGCCGTCCGGCGTCACCATCACGTTCTCCGGCTTGATGTCGCGGTGGACGATGCCCTTGCGGTGCGCGTGGTCCAGCGCCGCCAGGATCTGCAGCAGGATGTCGGTGGCCTGCGACGGCGCGAGGAGGCCCTCCGCGTTGAGGACGTCGCGGACGCTCTGACCGCGGACGAACTCCATCACCATGAAGTAGATGCCGTCGACCGCCCCCCAGTCGTGGACGTTGACGATGTTCGGGTGGCCGAGGCCGGCCGCGGCGCGCGCCTCGCGCCGGAACCGATCGACGAACCCCGCGTCGCCGGCGAGCGCCGGGTGCAGCACCTTGATCGCGACCTCGCGGGCCAGGACGGCGTCGCGCGCGCGGTAGACCTCTCCCATCCCGCCGGCGGCGATACGCTCCACGATGTGGTACCGGCCGTCCAGCGTCGTCAATGCCGACGCGACGTCGGGGATGCGGACGGATCGTTCGGTTCTGGTGCGACCGGACGTGGTGTACCTCCCGGAGGCGGGCAGTCTGAGGGGCCGGGACGCGTCCGGCGCACATCCTAGCGCGACCTGGAGGTGTGATGGCCCAAGCGGGTGAAGGTTCCGGGGGCACGCTCGACGAGCGGCTCGAACGGATCGAGGCGGCGTTCGAGGCCGGCGAACGCGATCTGCGCGCACTCGGCTTCTGGAAGCTGGTCGCCGACGTGAAGCGGGACCCCGTTGCGGCCGAGCCGCTCGGCGCTCGGATCGCTCGGATCGACCGGGTGGCCTTCGAGCGGGCCGTCCGCCTCCGGTTCCCCGTGTGGTTCGGGAACGTGGTGCTCGTCTTCGGCGTGCTGGTCGGAGCCGCGGGGGTCGTGGTCGCGATGCGCTCGGAGAACGATCTCGTTGCTGGGCTCGCGCTGATCGTCGCGGCCGTGGCGTGGTCCACGGCGGTCCACGGCCTCGCGCACTGGGCGGTAGGGCGGGCCGTCGGGATCGGATTCACGAGCTACTTCTTCGCGCCGGGCGAGCTCCCGCCTCGGCCCGGGATCAAGACGGACTACGCGACGTACCTGCGCGCCGCACCGGCCGAACGGGCCGCGATGCACGCGGCCGGCGCCATCGCAACGAAGATCGCGCCGTTCGTGACGCTCGCGCTGTGGCCGTTCACCCAGGCGCCAGCGTGGGCGGCCTGGCTGGTCCTCGGGATCGGCGTCTTCGAGATCGCGACCGACGTGCTCGTCTCGACCAAGACGGGGGATTGGAGCAAGGTGCGGCGCGAACGCGCGATCGCCCGCGCGACGGCGGGCCGTTAGTCGCGCGTCCGTATACTCGCTCCAGGACCCTGAAGCAGACGCTGAAGGACCGGGGAGCTCGGGGCGACCGGGCTGAGAGGCCGGCTACGGAACCCGCCGGCGACCCGCCGAACCTGAACCGGACAATGCCGGCGGAGGGAGCGATGACGAGCGCGGCACCGCAGCCGCTCCGGGTCTACGTCGTGACGTCGAGCGGCCGGGTCGCGGGCCGCGACCACCGGAGCGTCGCGATGGCGGCGATCGAGGGCGGCGCGGACGCGGTCCAGCTTCGCGCGAAGGAGCTGCTCGACGACGAGCTCCGACCCCTTGCACGCGAGCTCACCGACGTGTGTCGCGACGCCGGCGTGCTCCTGATCGTGAACGACCGCGTCGCCGTCGCCGTCGAGAGCGGGGCGGACGGGGTGCACCTCGGCCAGTCCGACGACCCCGCGACGGCGCGCGCCCGGCTCGGCGACGGTCGGATCCTGGGTGTGAGCGTCGGCGACGCCGACCAGGCGCGCGCGGCCGAGGCCGCGGGTGCGGACTACGTCGCGGTGACCGTCTGGTCGACCTCGACCAAGCCCGACGCCGAACCACGGGGGCTCGACGGCGTCGCGGCGGTCGCCAGGGCCACGACCCTTCCGGTGGTGGGCATCGGTGGCATCACGCCCGAGAACGCACGCGAGGTGATCTCGGCCGGCGCCTCCGGGGTCGCCGTGATCTCCGCGGTCGGTGACGCGGACGACCCGGTCGTCGCGACGCGCCGGCTCGTCGCCGCGGTCCACGGAGAGGACGACGCATGAGCGAGGAACAGACGGGCCAACGAACGGGCAAGGCGACGGCGGAGCTGTTCGAGCAGGTGATCCTCCGCAGGCTCGGGGCCGCCGACCGCGACGTGCTCGTCGGACCGCAGCACGGCGTCGACGTGGGTGTGGTCCGCGTCGCCGACGGTGTGGCGATGGCGCTCACGGCCGACCCCGTGTTCATCGTGCCGGCATACGGATGGGACCGCGCCGCATGGTTCGCGGTCCACATCCTGGCGTCGGACGCGTCGACGAGCGGCCTGCCCTTGCGCTGGATGTCCGTGGACCTCAACCTGCCACCCGAGGTCACGGACGACGAGCTGATGGCGCTCTGGGACGCGTTCCACCGGGCGTGCGACGGCATCGGGCTCGCGGTCGTGACTGGTCACACCGCCAGGTACGACGGGTGCGCATGGCCGATGGTCGGCGGGGCGACCTGCATGGCGCTCGGCCGACAGGACCGCTTCGTGACGCCGACGATGGCGCGGCCGGGCGACGCGGTCGTCGTCACCAAGGGCGCGGCGATCGAGGCGACGGCCCTGTTCGCGGCGACGTTCCCCGATCGGCTGGCGCGCGCTGTCGGGGCCGAGGTCGTCGCGGCGGGCGACGCGCTGTTCGAGGCGATGACGGTCGTGCCGGAGGCCGTCTTGGCCCGCGAGTTCGGGCTCCGGGATGACGGCGTGACGTCGATGCACGACGCGACCGAGGGTGGCGTCTTCGGCGGGTTGACAGAGGTCGCGGCGGCGTCGGGAGTCGGGATGCGGATCCGGCTCGACGCGATCCCCGTCCGGCCGGAGGTCCGGGCGATCTGCGAGCACACCGGGATGGATCCGTACACGGCGATCTCCGAGGGCACGTTGATCGCGACCGTCGTGCCGCAGCGCGCCACCGCGTTCGTGGACGCGCTCCATGACGCTGGGATCGACGCGGCCATCGTCGGCGAGATGATCGACGCGTCGACCGCATGCATCCTGGAGACCGAAGAGGGCGAGGGTCCGCTCGAGCATCCCGGCCTCGACCCCTTCTGGGGCGCGTTCGGCGCGTGGGCGCAGGAGGCCGCCGGCATCCGCGAGCACGCTTAGCTCGGTCCCGCCCGGTAGGCTCCTGCCGGCATGGACCTGATCTGCGTCGGCGACCTCATGCTCGACGTGAGCGCGGAGTCCCGTGCGCTCGCGAGGGGCGGCGATGTCCACGGCCGGGTCCGGCTGCGGCCCGGCGGGAGCGCCGCGAACGCGGCCGTCTGGGCGGCCGCCTCGGGCGCCGAGAGCCAGGTCATTGGTCGCGTGGGCGACGATCCGGCCGGCAGGATCGTCCGTGAGTCGATCGTCGAGCGAGGCGTCGACGCCGTCGTGTCCGCCGACCTGTCGACGCCGACCGGCACGATGCTCGTCGTGCACGCCGCGGAGGAGCGTTCGATGGTGGCGGACCGCGGTGCGAACGCCACCTTCCGCCCGGAGCACCTGCCCGCGAGGCTCGAGGCGAAGGCGGTGCTCGTCTCTGGCTATCTGCTGCTGCAGCGCGAGACGCACGCGACCGCCCGGGCGGCGCTCGAACGCGCGCGCGGGCAGTTCGTCGCGGTCGACGCGGGCTCGTGGCCGCTCGTGGAATCCGTCGGCGCAGACCGGTTCTTCGCCTGGACCCGCGAGGCCAATGTGCTGTTCGCGAACGAGCGCGAGGCCGAGGCGCTCTGCGGCGAACCTGGGGAGGATGCCGCGGCCGCGCTCGCGCACCGATACCCGGTGGTCTGCGTCAAGCTCGGGTCGCAGGGGGCCGTGATGTCGTGGGAGGGGCTGCTGATCCGGTTCTCGACCGACCCCGTAGAGGGGGTGGATCCGACGGGCGCCGGGGACGCCTTCGACGGCGCGCTGCTCGCCGCGCTGGCGCACCGGCGGTCGCCGGGCGAGGCCCTGCGGATCGCGTGCGCGGCCGGCTCGGTCGTCGCGTCGAGCCGCGACACGTGGCCGAAGGCGGGGCCGGGAACGCGGCCCGATGGCCGGGTCGACGGATGATCGCGGTCTCCGACGAGGTCCGCGACGCCCTCGCGCGCGGCGCCGGTGTGGTGGCCCTGGAGACGAGCGTGATCGCGCAGGGCCTGCCCGTCCCGACGAACCGCGAGGTCGCCCGCGTGCTGGACCGGGCGGTCCGCGAGGCGGGCTCGGTCCCCGGATGGGTCGCGACCGATGACGGCGCCGTCCGGGTCGGGCTCGACGCGGCGACGCTCGACCGGCTCGCCGAGCCCGGGGGCGCCGTCAAGGTCGCGCGGCGCGACATCCCGCTCGCCGTCGAGTCCGGGGCGCTCGGCGGGACGACCGTGTCGGCGACCGTGTGGGCGGCGGCGGCGGCGGGTATCGCGGTCTCCGCGACGGGCGGCATCGGAGGCGTGCATCCGGGCTCGGACGACGTGTCGGCTGACCTCCTCGAGCTGGCCAGGACCCCCGGGCTGCTCGTGTGCTCGGGTCCGAAGTCGATCGTCGATCCGGTCGCGACCGCCGAGCGCCTCGAGGAGCTCGGCGTGGCCCTGGTCGGCTACGGCGTCGACCGGCTCCCGTTCTTCCTCGTACGCCAAACGCCCGTCGAGCTGGAGCACGTGGTGCACGATCCCGTCGAGGCTGCGTCCGTCGTCGGGGCCGCGCGACGGCTCGGTGCGCGGTCGACGATCTTGCTGTGCAACCCGATCCCGGAAGCGGGGGGGCTCGACCCGCGGGTGGTGGAGGAGGCGGTCGAGCGCACCCTCGAGCGCGCGCGGACCCAGCGGGTGCATGGGAAGGACCTGACGCCGTTCCTGCTGTCGGCGCTCGCCGAGGAGACGGACGGGCGGAGCCTGCGGGCCAACGTCGCGCTGCTGGAGGCGAACGCCTCGCTCGCCGGACGGATCGCCGAGGCGCTCAGCGGCCTCGAGCGTCGCGGCTGACGAACTCCTCGGCGAGGATCGCCCACCGCACGTGGTCGCGCCAGCGGCCCGCGATCTTCAGGTACCGGGGCGAGTACCCCTCGCGGCGGAACCCGAGCCGCTCCACGAAGGCCATCGACGCGTCGTTGTCCGGCTGGACGTTCGCCTCCACGCGGTGCAGCCCGAGCGTCGCGAACGCGTGCCGCAGCACGAGGCCGATGCCCTCGCTCATGTACCCGCGCCGCGCGTGCGGTTCGAACGCGTAGAACCCGAGGTAGGCGTTTCGGAAGTTCCCCAGGAAGATCTGCGACAGCGTCGCGACGCCCGCGAGGTCGTCGTCGTCGCGGCGGCAGATCAGGAAGGAGGCGACGTCCGGCTGGCGCGAGCGCCGCAGGTGGGCCTCGAACGCCACGGATGAATCCGGCGCGTGCACCCACCCGCGGTGCAGCCGGCGGCTCGCGCGTGTCCGGGTGACGAACGCGTCCGCGTCGCGCGCGCTCGGGTACCGCAGGTAGACCTCGCGACCGACCTCGACCGGGCGCCTCACCGCGAGCCCTTCAACGGAGCACCCTCAACGCAACCAGGTCTTCGCGATCGCCTTGGTGAAGTTCCAGCCGTAGCGGAGCGACTTCGGCTTCTTCGACTCGCCGCCGCGTCGCGTGAGGAACGTGACCGGCACCTCCACGATGCGGGCGCGCTGTCGGAGGGCCTCGATCGTGACCTCGGACGTCCAGAACTGGTCCTGCTCCAGCAGCAGCTTGCGCAGCGTGTCGGCGCGCGTCGCGCGGTAGCCGCTCGAGATATCGGTCACCCGCTGCCCGGTGAGGACGGTCACGACCCACGAGAAGAAGTGCACACCGGCGTGGCGGATCAGCGGCCCGCGCTCGAAATCGCCGAGCATCCGGGAGCCGTTCACGTGGTCGGCCCCCATCTCGACGATCGGCTTGATCAGGGTCGGGAGCTCCTCGGGCTGGTGCTGTCCGTCGGCATCGAGCGTCACGACGATGTCGGCGCCGAGCTTCAGCGCGATGTCGTACCCGACCCGCAGCGCGAGTCCGCCCCCCCGTCGGATCGGCAGACGGGCGACGAGGGCGCCGGCCGAGCGCGCCGCATCGTCGGTCCCGTCGTCCGAGCAGTCGTCGACGACGATCGGGACGACGCGGTAGCCCTCCACCTCCTCCGGCATCGCGTGGATCACCGCGCCGACGTTCTCCGCCTCGTTGTACGCCGGTGAGATCGTCGCGATGAACGGCCCCTGCGGGACGACCGCCTGCGCGCGCTGCCAGTCGAACTCGCGCTGCCCGAGCGCCTCGACGAGGAGCCTGATGCTGCGTTCGCTCGAGTCGACGTAGGTCTGCATCCTGAACAGCAGCGCGAACAGCACGATCACGGCGATCATCAGCGCGCCGGTCAGCCGCTGCCCGGTTCCGGGCCGGAAGTTAAGCGTCTCGAACACCGGGTTGAACAGGTTCGGCCAGGTCGCGAGCAGCAGGATCGCCGTCGACACGAACCAGGTGATGATCAGGTTCAGACGGCTGACCTCGCGGCGCCGGTAACGGACGACCGCGACCGCGAACAGCGCCACGGCGAAGACCCCACCGAGGATCCGAAGCGCGAGCATCCTCCGCTAGGAGCTGGTCGGCTGGCGGATGCCGGCCCGCCAGCGCGTCGCCGGCATGATGTGGTCCGCGATCACCCGGTCCCGGTGCGCCGAGATCTGGTCGAACATCGACTCGATCAGCGTCTCGGACAGCAGGTGCGGCCTCAGGCCGAGATCGAGCAGCTTGGTGTGCACCGGGTGGTAGTAGTGCTCCTCGAGCTCGACGCGGGGGTTGTCGACGTGGTCGACCTGGACGTTCAGCCCGTGGTGC
>Ga0299913_10006606_pt1 | contig 10055 bp, 8 predicted proteins | sample RVTome_9_FD_201360 | JGI IMG/M metagenome (GOLD analysis project Ga0299913, IMG submission 201360) | Soil microbial communities from uranium-contaminated site in the Upper Colorado River Basin, Wyoming, United States - RVT155D38 (version 2) ... | reverse complement strand
CGGATGTGATGTTGATCTGACGGGCGCCGTCGGGAGGCCGGGAGACCATCGAGAGAACGACGTTCGCCGATGGGATCTTCCTTCTGATCTGCGCGATCTCGTCCAGCCGTCGCGAGGCCTCGATGATCAGATTCTCGACCGTGACGGTCAGGGGCACCTCGACCTCGATCTCGACGTCGGGCTCCCAAACGAACGCCCCCAGGTCCCACCGCAACAGATCGAACACCCCGTCCTCGATCTGGCTGCGAACTGCCCATTCGACCTGATCGTCGTCGACCGCGCCGTGACCCACGAGGATCTCGCCCAGTCGTCGGCCGGTTTGCTCCTGCTCGACAACGGCCCGGTTGAGCTGCCTATCCGTCAGCCATCCCGAGCGCGTCAATTTACGCCCGAGCCTCTCCTTGGACTTGGTGGACTCGGCGTAGTAGACGTCTCCGTCGCGGAAGTACACCCGGCCGCTTCCGTTTCGGCGCTCGACCTCGAGCCGCCCCGTCTTCTTGGCGAGCGCGGTCAGCCGGAATATGTCCGACAGGGTGAAGTCGTCGAGCGTTCCTTTGAGCAACTGCCTTGATCTCCTCTTGTTCTAGTTACCAGGATGTGAAAGACGAGTTCTCGTCCCGCGGTTCATCGTCACGCCGCGGTTGATCCTCCGGAGTAGACCCCTCGCGGGGTTGCTCCGGCCATTGCTCCGAGCTCTGACCGGAGGTCTCCTCGGCTTGGCCCGTCCAGTCGGTGGGCGGAGCGGGCTCGCGCGCCGGGTGCGCCTCCCAGTCCGGCGTGTCCTGAGCCGACTGGTTCTCCCACTGAGGATCCGCCGCCGGCTCCTCGGGCGCGGCGGTGTAGGGCCGCTCCTCTGGGGGTGGGGCGGGGGTCGGGTCGACGCGGTGCTCCGAGACCGCATCGTGTCGCCCGTATCCTTGGTCGAAGCTCGCGGGCTCCTCGAGGATCTGCTCGATCCGGCGGGAGCTGCTCCGCATTTCGTATAAAACGAGCCCGGCCTTGGCGTTCTTTGCGGTCATCGCGACCAGAACCGCGTGCGGGCCGGCGGCCATCAGGACCACGTTCCCCGCCGCGCCCTCGACGTAGACCTGAGCGAGCTCGCCCTTGTCCAGTCCCTGTGCGGCGCGTTCGCCCAGGCTGAGCAGGGCCGCACTCATCGCCGCGAGACGGTCCTCCTGGATATCGGGCGGAAGCGCCGAGGCCATCGGCAATCCGTCCGAACTCACGACCGCGGCGGCTTCGACGTCGAAGGAGACCGCCAAAAACTCGTCGAGTACGGTTGCTAGTTGTTCGGCCTTGCTCATTGATCCTCCCTGGTGGGGGCCGACTTTTGTCACTCGGGTCCGCCTCTAGGAAATCGGCATGAAAACGACCCAAGTTGAGGTCACGCTACAACCGCATCCGTGGAAATTGAACCTTGCGGGCGGAGCAACTAGTGGTGATGGCCGATCCCGCGTATGGCGGCGGCCGACATGGCATCTAGGGGGGCCGGGCGCCCGGTCCAGATGGCGAAGGAGGCGGCCGCCTGGCGAACCAGCATCCCCAGACCACCCCACCCGCTCGCCCCGGCCGCTCTGGCCCGTTCGATGAGTGGCGTCGTGGGCGGCGAGTAGATGAGGTCGATCACGCACTGACTGGCCCTGAAAGTCGCCTCGCCCAGCAGGGTCTCTCCGCCCATCCCGATGGGCGTCGCGTTGACCACCAGGTCCACGGCCTCGACCCGGCCTGCAGCTTCGCCCCAGGCGACCTCGCCGACCGTGCGCTTCATGCCACTCGCCAGCGCCACCACACCCGCCGCCGCCTCGGGGTTCCGGGCCGCAACGGTGATGTCGCCGGCGTCCAGATCCGCCAGCGCCTTGACGACCGCGCGCGCCGCTCCCCCGGCCCCCAGCACGAGCACGCTGGCGCCCTCGGGGCGAACGCCCGCATCCCCAACCAGGAACTCCGAGAAGCCGACGACGTCGGTGTTATGGCCTATCAGCTCGTCGCCCGAGCGCCGGACCGTGTTGACCGCCCCGATCGCCTGCGCGTCTCCGTCGAGCGTGTCCAGATACCGGGCGATCGACTCCTTGTGGGGCATCGTCACGTTCGCTCCCTCCGCTCCCAGGGCGCGCAATCCGGCCACCGCGTCGGCGAGGTCCTCGGGACGAACCGGCCAGCGAAGGTAGATCCAATCGAGACCCAGCCCACGAAAGGCAACGTTGTGCATCAGCGGCGAAAGCGTCACCTCGAGAGGCCAGCCGAGCACGCCGACGAAGTGAGATGTATCCCTCTTTGCCGCGACCATCAGCAGGTCAGGTTCTGGTAATCGGCCTTGTCCGCGAGAAAGTCGTTGTAGTCGACGGAGAACGCATGTCGTCCGTCACAGTCGCTGAGCACGTAGTAGAGCCACGGTCCCTCGGCCGGATTCGCGGCCGCCCGGATGGCCTCGGCGCCCGGCGAGCCGATCGGAGTGGGCGGAAGCCCCGCGACCTTGCGCGTGTTGAAGGGTGACTCCACCTCGAGATCCTCTGCGGTCAGGGAGTTCGTTCGTTCGCCCAGCGCGTAGATGACCGTCGCGTCGATACCGAGCATCATGCCCTCGTCCACCCGGTTGTAGATGACGCGTGCGATCTTTCCTCGATCCTGACTGACCCCGGCCTCGGCCTGGATCATCGAGGCGACGATCATGATCTCGTACTTCGAGTACCCCATCGCCTCGGCCCTCGAGGTATCGACGTTGTTCAACTGCTTCTCGGTTTCGTCGACCAGACGCTGCGCGATCGCCCGGGCGTTGTCCTCCTCGACGATCTGATAGGTCGAGGGAAACAGGAGGCCCTCGAAGTTGTTCGAGCCGTCCGGCAGGATCTTCGACCTCACTCTCCCGGACTCGAGGACCCTCAGAAACTCCCGGCCCCCGATTGCGGTGTCCTCCTCGAGCCTCTCGGCGAACTCCGGCAGCCACGAGCCCTCCGGGAAGGTCACGGTGATGAACTTCACCTCGGGGCCCTCGAGCATCCGATCCAGAGCGTCGCGCGCCGACAGGCCGGTGGTGAGCTGGTAGGTCCCCGCCTGGATACCCTCGTCGCCCCCCGCGAAGATCGAGACGAATCGGAAGCCCTGGGCCGACTTGATGACTCCCTCTTGCTCCAGCAGTTCCCCGACCTCGGTCATGGTCGTGCCCTCGGGAACCTCGACCTCGACGGTTTGGCCGGGCGAGCTCGAGGAAGTGACCCCGATCGAGTTCAGGTACACCACGCCCACCGCGGCGGGAACCCCGAGCAGCAGAAACAGTACGACCAGCGTCGTCACGGCTTTGCCCCGGCGCGTCAACTTCATGGTTTGTCCCCGTCGATGACGCGGGGTTTGGTCGCGTCCAGGTAATCCTGCAACATGACCTGGGCGGCCACCGCATCGCGTCTCGACTTGAGGTCCCTGGTCCTCGTGCCCCCCGAACGGAGGCCCCGGTCGGCCACCACCGAGGTGAACCGCTCGTCGAACTCCCGCACCTCGACCTTCAGGGCATCGGTCAGCTCGGCGACGAACCGCCGCTGCGACTCGACCGCCGGTCCCGCGCGTCCTGAGAGCCCCGTCGGCAGGCCAACCACGACGAGCTCTGCCTCGAGCTCGGTCACGATGGCCGCGATGCGCGCGGGGGCATCGGTTTTTTTTCGGTCGATGACCTCCATCGGCCGGGCGAATCGAGTCTCGAGGTCGGCCACTGCGACACCAACCCTGCGTTGTCCCGGATCGATGCCGACGATCACTGTTGAATGGCTTCCTTGGCCGCCGCCGCCACGGCCTCGATCGCCTCGTCGACGGACTCCGACTTTGGGCCTCCCGAGATCGCGAGGTCCGGCTTGCCGCCGCCCCCTCCCCCCAGCAGGTCCGCGCCGGGTTTCAGCAGGTCGCGCGCGTTCAGTCCACGCTCGACCAGGTCCTTGGTGAGCGCGCCGACCAGATTCGCGCGTCCCTCACCGGCCGCCCCGAGCACGATGACCGCCGAGCCGAGCCGGCCCTTCAGGTTCTGGGCCAGGCTGCGCAGTGCATCCACAGTCAGGTCACGACGCGCGACTACGAGACGCGTCCCATCGAGGTCGACGGCCGCGTCGGCCAGCGCGCTTGCATCCGCGTCCGCTCCTCTGCGCTCGACCTCGGCGAGCTTGCGTTCCATCTCTTTGCCCTGGGCCAGCAGGCGCTCGACGCGCTCGGCGACCTCGTCGGGCTGAGCGCGCAGGAGGTGGGCGGTCTGCTCGAGCACCGCCGCCCGCCGGGCGAGATGATCGATGCCCTCCTGGCCGACGAGCGCCTCCACCCTCCGCAGGTTCGAGCCGATGGACCCCTCCCCCGTAAGCACCACGACCCCGATGTTGCTGGTATGGGGGACGTGCGTGCCGCCGCACAACTCCTTGGAGTAGTCACCGACCTCGACGACCCGAACGAAGTCGCCGTACTTCTCGCCGAAGATGGCCATGGCTCCAATCGACTTGGCGTAGTCGAAGCTGGTTTCGAACGCGCGCACGCCGTCGTCGGTCATGACCTTCGACTGCACCTCGGACGAGATGTCCGACACCTGAGCGTCGCCGAGCGCGTCGAAGTGGTTGAAGTCGAAGCGCAGCCTCCCCGGTTCGACCAGCGAACCCGCCTGTGTCGCGTGCTCGCCCAGCCGGTCCCGCAGCGTCCAGTGGAGGATGTGGGTGGCCGTGTGCGCCCTCTCCGAACCCCGCCTCGCCCCTGCGTCCACGGTCGCGGTTACCGCGTCGCCGACGCGCAACTCGCCGGCGGTGATCTTCACTTTGTGGCCCGTGACCCCGGGAAGGAGACGCTGTGTGTCGGTGACGCGCGCCTCGCCGGACGACGAGCGCAACCAGCCCGTATCGCCGACCTGGCCCCCACCCTCGGCGTAAAAGGGAGTGCGGTCGAGGATCACGTCGACCTCTTCGCCCTCCCCCGCGACCCGGACGCTCGAGAGCCCGTCGACGAGCCCCACGATCTCCGATTCGCCCGTCAGGTGCTCGTAGCCCAGGAACTCGGTCGGGCCCCTGCTCTCGGCGACCTCGGTCGCCGCCTCGCTCGAGGACTGCTCGTCCACTCCCGCGCGCGCGGCCCGGGCACGCTCGCGTTGGGCCGTCATGAGCTCGGCGAACCGGTCGGTGTCCACGCGCAGACCGGACTCGGCCGCGATCTCGGTCGTGAGGTCGATGGGAAACCCGAAGGTGTCGTGCAACTTGAAGGCGACGTTGCCGCCGAGGGTCGCCTCGCCGGCGTCCTTCGTCCTGTCGACCTCGTCCTCCAGCAGCGAGAGTCCCTGCTTGAGGGTCGAGGTGAACCGCTCCTCCTCGCGACCGGCGATCTCCTTGACGAGGTCGTGTCGCTCAACGATCTCGGGATAGACGTCGCCCATCAGCTCGACGCAGCGATCGACGAGTTCGGGCAGCACTCCCTGCTCGTGGCCGATGAGGCGCGCGTGCCGGATGGCGCGGCGCATCACCCGCCGGAGTACGTAGCCGCGCTCCTCGTTCGACGGGCGCACCCCATCCGCGATCATGAACGTGACCGAGCGACCGTGATCCGCAAGCACGCGCAGCCCGAAGTCGACCCGCTCGTCCTCGCCGTAGGTGCGGCCCGTGATCGAGGACGCCTGGTCGATCATTCCGAGGAGGATGTCGGTTTCGAGGACCGAGCGCTTGTTCTGCAGAATCATCGCTATTCGTTCCAGTCCGGCCCCCGTGTCGATGTTCTTAGTCGGAAGGTCCGCGACCGGCTCAATGTTCGCGTTGCAGTCGTTCTGCATGAACACGAGGTTCCAGAACTCGATGTAGCGCTCGTCGTTGTCGATGGGCCCGCGCTTTGAGGCCGCGCCGAAATCCTCGCCCCGGTCGACGTGGATCTCGGAGCAGGGCCCGCAGGGACCGGCGACACCCATGTCCCAGAAGTTGTCCTTCTTGCCGAGTCGCAGCACCCGCTCGGCCTTGACGCCGACCTCGTCGACCCAGATCTGTTCGGCGTCGTCGTCGGTCTCGTAGATGGTGATCCAGAGCTTCTCGGGATCCATCCCCCAGCCCTCGGTGACCAGTTCCCAGGACCACGAGCAGATCTCGGACTTGTAGTAGTCGCCGAAGCTGAAGTTGCCGAGCATCTCGAAGAAGGTCAGGTGGCGGGTGGTTCGCCCGACCTCCTCGAGATCGTTGTGCTTTCCTCCCGCCCGCATGCACTTCTGGACGCTCACGGCTCGTTTGTAGGGCGGAGTCTGCTCGCCCAGGAAGTACGGCTTGAACTGGTTCATCCCCGCGTTCGTGAACAGCAGCGAAGGGTCGTTCGGAATCAGCGAAGCGGAGGGCACGCGGACGTGCTCGCGCTCTTCAAAGAACGCGAGAAAACGATCGCGAATGGCTTTCGAATCCATGGTTCCCGCTTTGCTCGGCTTGGTCGGTCAGGAAGTCGTACGTTCCGGAGCGGCCTTGCGCGCGCGCTTTTTCTCGATGCGCTTGTTCGCCGTGTCCAATCCCCGGCCGATGACCGCGTTCGGGTTCCACCTCGCACGCCGCTCTTCGATCCAGCGATCCAGAGTGAGCGCCAGAGCGGCGCCCAAAGCGATCTTGATGACTGACTTGATCATCTTCAGACCCTACCCTGATGCGTCGTCTGAATCGCCAGCGTCCCTTTTGGCGTCGAGCTGCCGTTTCAGCTCCAGCTCCCGGCCCCGGATCGGCTCGTAATAGCGGCGGTCGGCGAGCCCGTCGGGCAGGTACTGTTGCGCGACCCAGCCGCCGTGGTCGTGCGGGTAGCGGTACCCCTTGCCCGCCCCGGTCGCCCTCGACGCCGGCGAGTTCGAGTCCCTCAGGTGGTCGGGCACCGGCTGGGGACCGGCCGAGCGGACGTCCTCGAGCGCGGCCCCGATGGCCTTGTAGGCGGCGTTGGACTTGGGGGCGAGCGCCAGATAGGTCGCCGCCTGGCTGAGGTTGATCCTGGCCTCGGGGAGACCCACGAACTCGAGCGCGTGATGGGCCGCCACCGCGACCTGAAGCGCGGTCGGGTCGGCATTGCCGACGTCCTCGCTCGCGAAGACGACCATGCGGCGAACGATGTAGCGGGGGTCCTCGCCCGAGTCCAGCATCCTGGCCATCCAGTAGACGGCCGCATCCGGGTCGCTCCCTCTGAGCGATTTGATGAACGCGGAAATCACATCGAAATGCCAGTCGCCGGCCTTGTCGTAGGGAATCGCTCGCTGCTGCAGCGCCTCCTCGGCGACCGCCAGCCCGATGGTCCCGGTGGTGGTGGTGGCGATCATGGCCGCGGCCTCGAGGACGTTCAGCGCCGCGCGGGCGTCGCCACCGCTGCGCTCGGCGATGTGCTCGAGCGCGTCGTCGTCGATGGTGACGTCGAGTTTGCCGAGTCCCCGTTCGGAGTCCGCCAGGGTGCGCTGGATGATCTCCTTGACGTCGTCGGCGGTCAGCGCCTCGAGCCTGAACAACAGGCTGCGGCTCATCAGCGGGGTGTTGATCTCGAAACCGGGGTTCTCGGTCGTGGCGCCGACCAGCACGATCCACCCGTTCTCGACCGCGGGCAGCAGCGCATCCTGTTGGCCCTTGTTGAAGCGATGGATCTCGTCGAGAAACAGCACGGTGCGGGTGTTGTTCTGTCCGAGCCGGTCGCGCGCGGCCTGAATCTGCTTGCGGACCTCTGCGACTCCGGCGCTGACCGCGCTCATCGAGATGAAGTGCGCGCCGGTGGATTTGGCGATGATGTTCGCGAGCGTCGTCTTACCGGTGCCGGCCGGCCCCCACAGAACTATCGAACTGAGCTCTCCCGACTCGATCAGCGCGCGCAGGGCCCGTCCCTTGCCCAGCAGGTGCTCCTGCCCCACGATGTCGTCGACCGACTGGGGCCGCATACGGGCGGCTAGAGGCGCGAACGAGTCGAACCGCGCCTCGAGGTTGCTCTCGAACAGATCCACCCCCTCATGCTCGCACGGGGTTAAAGAGCCCGGAGCAGCATCAGAGGCGCGGCCGCGGCCCAGCCCTGGGGCGAGCATGCGCCCGGATAGGGCGCGTAGGGCGCATCCTCGGCCCGGTCGAATCCACCGAACAACTCGGGCAGACGCCCGTCCGGACCCTGGAGAGCTGCATCGAACAGCGCTGCGGCGATCTTCCCGGCCTCGGCCGAGAACCCGTAGTCTCGGAGACCCTCCGCGATGAGCGCGTTGTCGTGCGGCCAAACCGACCCGTTGTGGTAGCTGACGGGGTCAAACGCCCCGTGGTTGCGGGCGAGCGTTCTCACTCCCCATCCCGAGAACAGATCCCGGCTCATCAGGCGCTCGGCAACACCCGGGGCCTTGTCCGAGTCGACGATGCCCGCGAAGAGGCAGTGTCCGGGGTTGGAGGTCACCGAGCCAACCAGATTCTTTTGACCGTCGAGCGCCAGCGCGAAGGTTCCCTCCTCTGGCATCCAGAAAGCGTCGTTGAAGCTCTTTTTCAACAGGGTCGCCTCCTGTCGAAGGGCCCGGGCGCGCGCGCTGTCGCCCAGCGCGTCGTAGACGTCGCTGATCCGGTGCTTCGCCATGTAGACGTATCCCTGGGCCTCGACCAGTGCGATGGGCCCCCTCGCGAGCCTCCCGTCGGCGTGCACGATCGAGTCGTCGGAGTCCTTCCACCCCTGGTTGCGAAGCCCCGCCGGCGACCGTCTCTCGTATTCGATAAAGCCGTCGCCGTCGAGGTCGCCGAACTCGTCGATCCATGTCAACGCGGCGTTCAGGCTTTCTCTCAACTCGTGGATGGTGTCGAGATCCGCCGTTGTCCTCCAATACTCGGCCGCGAGCACGACGAACAACGGCGTCGAATCAACCGACCCGAAGTACGGGGTGTGCGGGATGAGCCCGCTTCGGGCGAGTTCTCCCCGGCGGAGCTCGTGCAGAATCTTGCCGGGCTCGGCGTCTCTTAAAGGATCGTCCTCGGCTGCCTGGTTGCGAGCGAGAAAGAGAAGTGTGGAGCGCGCCGGTTCAGGATTCACTGACAGCATCATGTACGCGGTGATCAACGAGTCTCGACCGAACGGAGCCACGTACCAGGGGATGCCGGCGGCGATGACTTCCTGGCCGTCGAAGGGAGTTATCAAAGTCCCCAGGTCCCGCAAGGCCCGGGCGACCACCCTGTGATGGTCAGGCCTAAGTCCCTCGATCCCGCCGCACGACTCCCACCACCTGCGCTCGACGGCCGACGCATGAGCGCCCGCGACTTCGAAGGACAGAGGCGAGGCGAGGCGTCCCTCGATGGACGGTTCGACGGCGATGTCAATGCGGGCGGACTCGTGGGGTTGCAGGCGCAACAGCCAGCGCGCCTCGACGCATCGGATAGACACGTCGGTTTTCGCCGGCGGGGGGTCCAGATCGACGATCGTGGCCCTGAGTATTCCGTCCACACCCTCATAGCCGAACCGGATCTCGTGACTGTCGCACCTAGGCAGCCGGACAACGCCCCGCCGTGTCTCGGGCACGTTGTTCCGAACTTCGAAAATGTCCGCGAAGTCCGCCCCGAGCGCGAGCGCGACGTCGGTTTCGGCAATGGCGTCTGATTGGTTGCGAATCACGATCCGCTCGAAGAGTCGCCCCGCCGTGATACGCCTGCTACGAAGGACGTCGATCGATGCGTCGGTGGTGAGCTCGACGACCGCCTCGAAGCCCAGGTCCGCAGTCGAGGTCAGCCGTCGCGGCTCTTCGCCACCGACGCTAAGACTCAGCTCGGATAGGTAGCGAGTGTCTTCGCAATAAAGGCCCTCACCGGTTTGACGTTCCGAACTAACGTCACCGTCGTTACGCGAGCAGGCGAACAGCGCGCCCTGTTTGACGGCGAGGAGGTCGAGATCGTTCAGCTAGGGGTTCTCCGGCTTGGGAGCTACCGACTTCAAGTGCAGGGTCTCCAACTGTTCGTCGGAAACTGGCGCCGGGGCTCCGGTCAGTGGGTCGAAGGCGGTCTGCGTCTTGGGGAAGGCGATGACCTCGCGGATGTTCGACTCTCCTGCCGCAAGGGCGACGATCCGATCGATCCCGGGCGCGATGCCCCCGTGGGGCGGGGGGCCGA
>Ga0299913_10006605_pt1 | contig 10056 bp, 11 predicted proteins | sample RVTome_9_FD_201360 | JGI IMG/M metagenome (GOLD analysis project Ga0299913, IMG submission 201360) | Soil microbial communities from uranium-contaminated site in the Upper Colorado River Basin, Wyoming, United States - RVT155D38 (version 2) ... | reverse complement strand
GACAGATGACACCGCTTGCCTATCGGCTCGCGACTGCCCTGCAGATGCTGGGGAAACCTCCCGGTTTCCCCAGACCCCTTCCACTGGTCCGCTTCGCGGACAAGGCGCAACGCGCCTTCCCCACACCCCTCCCCCGTCATGCGCCGAGGATCGGCGCCTGACCCTCGCCGTCGACGACCTCCGCGTCCACTACCGCACCCTGCGCGGCGACGTCAAGGCGCTCGACGGCGTCACGTTCGGGGTCGCGGACGGCGAGATCATGGGGCTCGCGGGCGAGTCGGGCTGCGGCAAGACGACGCTCGGCAAGAGCCTGATTCGGCTCGACGGGCGGATGCGGCTCGTCGGCGGCACCGTGGCGCTCGACGGCGCGAACCTGCCCATCGGCGAGGACCGCGCGATGAACGCCTTCCGCTTCCACGAGGTCTCGATCGTCCCGCAGTACGCGATGAGCGCGCTGAACCCGATCCGGAAGATCGGTCGGATGATCTCGGAGCTTCTCGGCTCACGCGGGGTCAGCTACGACGCGACGCTGCCGGAGCTCAGCCGTCGCCTCGGGCTCGTCGGCCTCGACGACGGCGTGCTCGACCTCTACCCGATCGACCTCTCGGGCGGGATGAAGCAGCGCGTGGTGATGGTGCTGTCCACGCTGCTCAATCCCTCGCTCCTCATCGCCGACGAGCTCACCTCCGCGCTCGACGTCGCGAGCCAGAAGGCGGTGAGCGAGATGCTCGTCGAGTTCCGCGACCGCGGCTACGTGAAGAGCATGATCGTCATCACGCACGACCTTGCGATCCTGTACCAGATCGCGGACACGATCCTCGTCATGTACGCCGGCAAGCTCGCGGAGAAGGCGCCCGCCGAGACGATCGTCCACTCCCCGCGGCACCCCTACACGCGGCTCCTCCTCTCCTCGCTCCCCGAGGTCGGCGTGACGTTCGCGGAGCAACGCCTGAACGGCATCCCCGGCCGGCCCCCGTCGCTCCTCGACCCTCCGACGGGCTGCCGCTTTCGCGACCGCTGCCCGCTCGCCTCGGAGAAGTGCCTCGAGGAGCCGCCGTTCGTCGAGCTCGAGCCGGGCCACCACGTCGCGTGCTGGGAGGCGTGAGGCGATGCTGACGCTCGACCGGGTGTCGAAGACGTACCGCACCGGCACCTTCGGCGGGAAGCAGCTTCCGGCGGTGCGCGACGTGAGCTTCGCCGTGCGGCCGGGAGAGGTCGTCTCGCTCATCGGGGAGAGCGGGAGCGGCAAGAGCACGATCGGGCGCATGGTCCTTCGCCTGACGCGGCCGACCGCCGGCGTCGTCGCGCTCGACGGCATCGACGTCTCGACGCTCGAGCGTGGCGAGCTGAAGGCGTACTACCGCCGCGTGCAGGGCGTCTTCCAGGACCCCTTCAGCTCCTACAACCCCATCTTCAAGGCCGACCGCGTCTTCTCGGTGGTGAAAGACGGGTTCTTCCCTCGCGTCCCGCGCGGGGAGTGGGAGGCGAAGGTCGAAGAGGCGCTCGAGGCGGTGAGCCTGAACCCGGGCGACTGCCTGCGCAAGTACCCGCACCAGCTGAGCGGCGGCCAGCTCCAACGACTCCTCGTCGCGCGTGCGCTCCTGCTCGACATCGAGCTGCTGGTCGCGGACGAGATCATCAGCATGCTCGACGCCTCGACGCGGATCGACGTGCTCAATCTCCTCGGGGATCTGAAGTCGCGCGGCCTCGGGATCCTCTTCATCACCCACGACCTCTCGCTCGGCAACTACCTGAGCGACCGGACCGTGATCCTGCGACGGGGCCAGATCGTCGAGATGGGCGCCACGGAGCGCGTTTTCGGGAACCCGCTCCACTCGTACACGAGGATGCTCCTCGCCTCGGTTCCGAAGCTCGACCGGAAGTGGGGGGACGAGCCGTGGCCGACAGGCGACGCGACACAGGTCTCCCGCGACGCACGCGAGCTCCTCGAGGTCGAGGAGGACCACCTGGTCGCGACCGAGGAGGCGCAGTGACTGCGACCGCGCCGCTTCCTACGACTCCCGGAACGATCCCGTGGGAAGACCGACCCGCGAGGAGCGACGCCGTTCTCTGGCGGTCGAGCCGGAACCCGATCGTCGAGCCGTCTCAGCTCCCGAGGGCGAACAGCATCTTCAACTCGGCGGTCGTCGCGGTCGGCGACGGCTACGCGGGCGTGTTCCGCGTCGACGACACGACCCGGGCGATGAACCTCCACGCGGGCCGGAGCGCGGACGGCATCGTGTGGGAGATCGACCCCCACTCGATCTCGTTCGTTCCGGCGGACGAGCGGGTCTCCGAGATCCAGCGCGACGTCCTGTACGCCTACGACCCGCGCGTCACCTGGCTCGAGGATCGCTACTACGTCACGTGGTGCAGCGGCTACCACGGGCCAACGATCGGCATCGCGTACACGCACGACTTCGAGACCTTCCGGCAGCTCGACAACGCGTTCCTCCCGCTCAACCGAAACGGCGTGCTCTTCCCGCGGCGCATCGGCGAGAGCTACGCGATGCTGAGCCGGCCGAGCGACGACGGGCACACGCCGTTCGGCGACATCTACTTCTCCGAGAGCCCGGACCTCGTGCACTGGGGCCGGCACCGGCACGTCATGGGGACGGTGCCGTGGAGCTGGCAGTCGACGAAGATCGGCGCCGGCCCGACGCCGATCGAGACGGGCGAGGGATGGCTCCTGCTCTACCACGGCGTGCTCACATCCTGCAACGGGTTCGTCTACTCGCTGGGGGCCGCGCTCCTCGACCTCGAGGAGCCGTGGAAGGTGGTCGCTCGGGGCCGCGACTACCTGCTTGCGCCAGAGGCGAGCTACGAGCGAGTCGGCGACGTCCCCAACGTCGTCTTCCCGTGCGCGGCGCTGGTCGATCGGGACCTCGACCGGCTTACCGTCTACTACGGCGGGGCCGACACGGTCGTCTGCCTCGCGCACGGGCACCTTTCGGAGGTCCTCGCCTCCGTTCGGCGCTGACGGGCGCGACGGGTCAGCGCGTCCCGGCGATCTCTCGCCGGTCGAGCCAGAGCGTCCACCGCACGAGCTCGCCGATCCGGAGCATCTCCATCCGCCTCCAGGGATCCTCGGCGAGGCGCGAGCGAACCTCGCCCTCGTCGGAGGCCTCGACGAGGAGCATCGCCCGCTCGTCGTCCACCGGGCCGCCGAGGACGACGAACTCGTCCTCCACGAGGCCGTCCATGAACGCCGCGTGCTCGTCCCAGCCGTCCTGCTCGCGGCGTCCGCGTGAGCGGTCCCGGCTCGGCCCCCACACCGACGTCACGAGGAAGTAGGCCACGAGACCACCCCTTCGTAGGTCGACTGCAGGTAGGCGGCGCGGTCCCGCGGCGTGCGCTCCGAGCACAGGTACTCCGTCCATGCGCGCTGCTCGTGGCAGACCGCGCCGAGCTCCCAGACGCAGAACGTGGGACGGTGTGTCCCCTCCATCGGCCACGGGCGGAACGCGAAGTCGCTGTCCCCGGTCTTGGCCCAGACCGTCTCCCAGAGCTCGTTGTCGTTCCGCCAGGTCGAGACGAGCAGGAAGTAGAAGCTCTCGCCGCAGCGGTGCAGGATGACGAAGCCGAGGTCGCCCGAGAGGCCGAGCTCGCCCTTGACGTCGCGCAGGTTGCGGCGAGCGAGCGCGCGGATCGCGAGCGGGATCGGCGTGTCGTCCGCGGCGATGTCGTACCACTTGAGCTCCACGCCCTGCAGCTCGATCCCGGGCTGCGCGGCGACGACCTTCGGGGCGTGGACGTAGCTCTCTCCGACCGCGGCCGCCTGCTCGACGGCGCTCACGAGGCGTCCTCCGCGCGCGTGAAGTCCATGATCCAGTTCGTCTCCCAGGTCTCGCCGCCGTCCTCTGAGAAGGCCTGTTCCCAGCGCGGTGTCGGCGTGGCGATGCCGGACCAGATGAAGCGCACGCGGATCGGCCTGCCGTCGAACGTGTCGTCGCCCTCGAAGACGCCGACGTCGCCGTCGAACGCGCCGACGACGGGAGGGTCGAGCCTCCCGCTGCGGCGGGTATCGGCCCAGTAGATCCACCACTGCTTCGTCTCCGGGTCGAAGAAGCGAAAGGACATTCCCACGAAGCCACCCCGGTAGTCGGTCCGGAACTCGTCCTCGTTGCCGAGCCCGTCGAGCAGCGGCCGCGCCGTCACCGTCGACTCGAACTCGTCCCACTCGTGGGAGCCGGCGAGCCGCTTCTTGACGTACCGGTTCCTGACGTTCCAGCGTCCCATCCAGAAGTCGAAGTCCCTCGCAGTGCTCTCCATCTGCGCGGTCGTTCCCATGTCGCCTCCTCGGTTCTGTTTCCGCTCCTCGACGCTAGCGCGAAAATAGGGCGAACCAGGCCCTCTATCTGTGCTTGACTGGCTGACGTGCTCGCTCCGACAGCACGGCTGCTCGAACTCCTCGAGATCCTCCAGGCTCAGACGCTGACCACCGGGAGCGAGATCTCCGAGCGGCTCGGGATCGACGGACGGACCGTCCGGCGGTACGTCGCGGCGCTCCAGGCGCTCGGCATCCCGGTGGAGGGGCAGCGCGGCGTCGGGGGCGGGTATCGCATCCGGCCCGGCTTCCGGCTGCCGCCGCTGATGCTCTCCGACGACGAGGCGGTCGTCGTCGCGCTCGGGGTCGTGGCGGCCGGGCGGCTCGGTCTGACGGCCTCGCCCGAGACGGTCGAGACCGCTCAGACGAAGATCCACCGCGTCCTGCCTGACGCGCTGCGGCGTCGGGTCGAGGCACTCGAGGCCACTCTGGACTTCACGTCGTCAGCCCCCGCCGGCGCGCCGGTCGCGGGGGAGACGGTCCTGCTCCTCGCCGACGCCATCCGCCGCCGGAGGCGGCTCCGGACGGGGTACCGCGCGTACTCCGGCGAGGAGTCCCGGCGAGAGCTCAGCCCGCACGGGCTCGTCGTGCATTCCGGGCGCTGGTACCTCGCCGCCTTCGACCACATGCGCGACGACCTGCGGACGTTCCGCGTCGACCGCATGCGGCGCCCACGGGTCGGCGAGGGCGCAGCGCTCGCGCCGCCCGGCGGCTTCGACGCGGTCGCGCACGTCAGCCGCTCGCTCGCTCGCGTGCCGTGGCCGTTCGAGGTCGAGGTGCTGCTCGACCTTCCGCTGGCCGAGGCGACGCAGCGCCTCACCGCCACGCTCGCCGAGCTCGTCGAGGAGAACGGCGGCACCCTCCTCCGGATGCGAGTGAGCTCGCTCGACTGGACTGCGAGCGTGCTGGCGGGGCTCCGTTGCGACTTCGTGATTCGCGGGCCCGACGAGCTCCGTACGAGCGTCACTGCGCTCGCCCGGCGCCTCGAGGCCTGCGCCGCGCCGTCGGGGGAAGTCGAGCCGGCTGCCTCCCCGTCATAGTGCGAGCGCGTGCCGACGCCCGGGAAGCTCGACGTTCCGCAGGTCTACAACGACTCGTTCCGCGGCTGGCCGGTCCGGCCGCAGAATCGGCAGCATCCGATCCGCGGGTCGTTCCTCGACCCCCGGCCCGACCCACGGCGCGGCGCGATCTACCACGAGGGCGTCGACGTGGCCGTCCGCGACGACCGGCCGGAGGGCGGCGCACCGCCAGGCCGGACCCACCGCGTCTTCGCGATCGAGGGCGGCCCGGTGTCGTTCGCGACGCCGCGCGGCTCACGCGGACGCGTCCAGATCGGGCACTTCGGGTACGGCCACGTCGACCCGGTCGTCCAGTTCGGCGAGATCGTGGTGCCCGGGCAGCACATCGGCTGGACGTGCCTGAACGACTGGCACGTGCACCTGACGGAGCTCGTCCTCACGAGCCAAGGTGCGATCGCGGTCAACCCGCTCAGACGGGAGGGGAAGCTCCATCCCTTCGTCGATCGGGCGCGGCCCCGGATTCGCGAGATCCGCTTCCACGCTCCGGCGACGCCGGCCTGGGCGAGACGGCCGAACACGAGCGTCGCGCTGCTGCCGGGCGCGGGGACGCGGCTGGACAAGGACCGGCTCGGAGGCCTCGTCGACGTGCGCGTCCGCGTGAGTGACCCGCAGTCCTTCATCGGGTGGTTCGAGCAGCTGCCGTGGCTCGCCGCGCCGCACCATCCGTACCGGCTCGCGGTCAGGATCGTCGCGATGTCGACCGGCCGGGTGGTCCGGCGCCGCGAGGTCTTCCGCGCCGAGCAGATCCTCGGCCTCGGCGCGGGCAGTCATTTCGCGCCGGGCACCGAGCAGAACCTGCCCGCGAACGGCTGCATGCGCCTTCACGGCTCCGTGCGCTGCGACGGCGTCTACTGGTTCAGGCTCTTCCCGCTTCGCTACTGGGACACGACGAAGCTCGGCGACGGGCGCTACCGGCTCGAGGTCCGTGCGTGGGACGTCGCCGGGAACGTGGGCGAGGCGGAGGCGGTCGTGCGCATTGCGAACGGTCTCTAGGAGGGCTTGGCGAAACAGGCTCTGTGCCGCCGGCGGAGCGCTGATCGCCGCGATGCAGCGTCCTCAGTCGCCCCAATACGTCGAGTATTGGAGCTCCCTGCGTCCTTGCCTCGCGACGACCGGCGGCGCGCCTGCGGCGAGGCCCGTTCCGCCAAGCCCTCCTAGCTCAGACGTCGACGAGCCCGAGCCAGGCGACGGCGCCCGGGAGCTGGAGCCGGGCGTAGCTGGTGGCGGTATGGCTCCACGAGCCGGTGCGCTTCTCGAGGCGCCCGCGAGGGCCGAGCCGCTCGAGCTCCTCGAAGAGCCGGCCGGACTGGGTCGCCTGGTCGACGACGATCTCGTCGGAATCGCTCCACCACAGCTGGAGCGGCACGCCCGAGGCCGCGATCTGCCGGGCCCAGCTCATCGGGCTGCGTAGCCGGTAGGCGTCGGGTCTCGTCGCCGGGGTGCCGCCGACCTCGACGCGGGCGAGCGCCTGCAATGCCCTGCCGCGCGGGCTGCGTGCGAACTGCCGGTAGCGCAGCCCGAAGTCGGTGACGGAGTCGAAGGCGACGGCTCCCGCGAGCAGTCGCGGATGACGTCCGAGCAGGAGGAGCGTCTCCTGGCCTCCCATGCTCCCGCCGACGGCGTAGACCCGTGTCGGGTCGAAGCGGAGCCACGGGCGAGCGCCTCTCAACAGCGACGGCATGCGCGCGAGATCGTCCACCTGCCCGCGCCAGCCCCACGAGTGGAGCGGAAGCCGCCTGCCCATCCCACCCGGGCAGATCACCGCGAAGCCGCCGCGCGCCGGAAGGTCGCGCCAGAGCCGGGCGTTCGTGATCGCGCGTACACCGCGTCCGTGCGGCGAGATCACGAGCGGCAGGGGCGGAGTCGGGGCGTCCGGCCCGTACCGCGCGGGCGCCACGACGACCGCGAAACGCCGGACGCCGTTGTGGGCGCGGTAACGGAAGCCCCAGAGCCTGACGCCGTCGCTCACCGAATCGAGTCTGACGGGTGCGTCCGCGCGCGTCGTCCCCCGCCCGGCTTGACGCCGGTTGCAGGCGTTTTACCCTCCGAGAAGAACGATTTCGACGATGGCCGTCCGTCTCTCGCTCGTACTCGCCCTCGGGACCGCCCTGCTCGCCGGGACGGCGTCGGCTGCGACGACGGCGCCGAAGACGATCGAGGTCGCGTTCGTCCGCGCCGGGAAGCTGGTGCGCGTCGAGCGGGTGGTGCCGAACGGCGCCCGCCCGGAGCTGCACGCGCTGCGCGAGCTGGTCCAGGGGCCGACGCGGGACGAGCGCCGGGCGGGTCTTCGCAGCGCGCTCCGAGAAGGCGTCCGTCCGCGGTCGATCCAGTCGCGCGACGGCGTGTGGCTCGTCAGCTTCTCGCGGTCGCTGTTCAGCCCCGGGACTCCGCGGACCAAGCGCACTCGGCTCGCGCAGATCGCGTCGACGCTTGCGCGGTTGGGCGGGCCGCAACAGTTCGCGACGATCTCGGCGGAAGGGCGACTCGCGACGGTGCTCCGCCTCGGCGTCCGGCCGGGGACGTGGCGCGAGCGGCGAGGCGAGAAGGGCTACCCGTACAGCGTTCGCGGCATCCAGCTTCGGATGCTCCAGCTCGGGTACCTCTCGCGGGCGCAGGTGACGGGCACGCTCGACTACTCGACGAGCCAGGCGCTCCTCGCGTTCCAGGGCTGGGAAGGGCTTGCGCGAACGGGGACCGTGACCGGTGAGACACAGCTTGCGCTCGTGCGCGCGAATCGTCCGCGGCCGCACGCCGGCGGGAGCGGGCGACGCGTCGAGATCCACCGCGACCGCGGCGTGCTGCTTTTGATCGAGGGCGGCACGGTCGAGCGGGCGGTGCACACGTCGACCGGCGCGGGCGGGGCGACTCCGGCGGGGACGTTCCGCGTCTACCGCAAGGAGCTCATGTCCTGGTCGTATCCCTTCAGCGTCTGGATGCCGTACGCCTCGTACTTCGTGGGCGGCATCGCGATGCACGAGTATCCGGACGTGCCCGAGTACCCGGCCTCGCACGGCTGCGTGCGGCTCCCGGCGGGCGATGCGCAACGCGTGTTCCGCTTCGCGGAGCACGGCACGCCCGTCCGCGTGTTCTGACGCGCGGCGGCGCGGTTCCGACCGCGGGCCGCGAGGTATGACGATCTCGACGCGAAGTCGGCACACGGCCGTGCGTGGTCTCGCCCTACGCTCGCGCCATGTCCCGTTTCGCAACCGTCGTGGCGTGCGCGCTCGTGCTTCCGGGCGCCGTAGTCGTCGCCGGAACGCCGGCGCTGGCCCATTTCGACGCGTCCGGCCGGTACACGCACCGGAGCTGCCCGGCGTCCGCGGCGACCCGCGTCGACCCCGTCAACGTCGTCTTCACGGGCTGGGGGACGTGGGGGCGCGCGGTGAGCCAGATCGAGTCGCACGCCGGTTGGCGGGACACGTCGGGGACGAGCCAGTCCTTCATCGACCACGGCGCGTGCTCCGCGATGCACGCGCAGCGTGCCAGCGGACGCGGAAGCCGCTTCCACGTGCGAATCCGCGGGCAGCACTGGGACGCGACGCGAGGGTGGACGGCCTCCGCGGCTGCGCACCACGAGGACCTCGTCGTCTTTCCCCTGCCCTGCGGCCACGCGGTCGACTCGAACGGGTCGGGCGGCAGCGGCTTCGACCAGGGCCGTGACGAGCTCCAGCGGCGCCTCGCAGCAGCGGGGCACCCCACGCAGCGCGCGTGGTGGGGCAACACCCAGAGCTTCAAGCAGTGCGACGGCGACTACGCGGCCTCGGACGGGTGGACCCTGTTCGTCGAGCTGCATCAGGTGAACCACTGATGCGCCGACGGCGCTCGTTGCTCGTGGGCGGCGTGGTCGTCCCGGGGCTCCTGTTCGCGCTCGCGCTCGCGAGCGCCGGCGCAGGCCCGGCGGGCGAGACGCGCGCCGCCCGGGACGCGAGCGCCGCCCGCGAGACGTTGCGGGAGTTCGACGAGTTCCCGCTCTACGACGCCGGCGGACGGGTAGACGGGCTGCCGCTCGTCGCGGTCAACCGACGAGACGACACGGCCGAGTTCGTGTCCTTCGTCTACGGCGACTGCGCGGCGGGCGGCGACGCCGGCTGCGCGCCGCCCGCCGAGATCCAGGTCTGGCCGGCATGCCGTCGCTCGCTCGCCCTGTACGGGCCTGGTGACGCCGACGGAGTCGCTCCGGAGCTCGTGGGCCTGCGTGGCGTCGGGGGTGCGCTGTTCGACGAGGGCACGCGTCTCGAGCTCGAGACCCGAGGAGCGACGATCGTCGTGTTCGGCGACTCGCGCGTGCGCGTGCTGCGGATCGCGAAGGCGCTACGCGCTCTCGACGGGAGCGTGCGCGCGGGCGCGCCGCTTCCTCCGGCCGCGCGACCCGGGATCGGAGGCGCTACCGACTGCTGATCGCGACATGGGACCCGGACGGTCCGGACCTCGCGCGGCCGGGGACGTGCGGCGTGGCAAGATCGGTTCGCCGTGGAGACGATGCGCGCCGTGCGGAAGCGCGGGCCCGAGCCGGGGCTCGTGCTCGACGAGATTCCGGTCCCGACACCGGGCCCGGACGAGGTCCTCGTCCAGATCGAGGCCGCGAGCATCTGCGGGACCGACCTGCACATCCGACGTTGGGACCAGTGGTCCTCCGAGCGGGTGCGGCCG
>Ga0299913_10006604_pt1 | contig 10056 bp, 10 predicted proteins | sample RVTome_9_FD_201360 | JGI IMG/M metagenome (GOLD analysis project Ga0299913, IMG submission 201360) | Soil microbial communities from uranium-contaminated site in the Upper Colorado River Basin, Wyoming, United States - RVT155D38 (version 2) ... | reverse complement strand
ACTGAGTTCTCGCTGGTGAGCGTGACTCCACCGGTGGCGAGATCCACATCGACGTCGATGATGCCCGGAATCTGTTCGACGTGGCTGGTGACCTTGCCTGCGCAGCTTCCGCAGGTCATGCCGGTGACGAGATAAGTGCGGTTGGTTGCCATGGAGAGAACCTTTCGTTCGATGGGTGCCAGGCAACGCCTGGATGGAGCAGGGTCTTCTGTGATGCCGGACGACCTGTGTGGTTGTCCGGAATCACCGAAGCCGTGGGTCAGGCATTTGCCTGCTCGTGCTGGGACGCTTTGGTGGCGGTACCCGTGCCGATCTGCGTATCGCTGTTCGCCGCCCGGAAGCCGCGCAACCGAAGGCTGTTGGAGACCACGAACACCGAGGAGAACGCCATCGCGGCGCCCGCAAGCATTGGGTTCAGTAGTCCAGCCGCTGCCAGGGGCAGAGCGGCGACGTTGTAGGCGAAGGCCCAGAACAGATTGCCCTTGATGGTGCCGAGAGTCCGCCGGGAGAGCCGGATCGCGTCGGCTGTCGCGCGGAGGTCGCCGCGGACCAGGGTGAGGTCGGAGGCCTCGATGGCCACGTCGGTGCCGGTGCCCATGGCCAGTCCGAGGTCGGCTTGGGCAAGTGCGGCGGCGTCGTTCACGCCATCGCCGACCATGGCCACGGTTTTGCCCTGCTCTTGCAGTCGCTTGATGACGTCGACCTTGTCGGCGGGCATGACCTCAGCGATGACCGTCTCCGCTCCGGGGTCGATGCCCACGGTCTTGGCGACAGCCTCGGCGACGGTGGCGTTGTCGCCGGTGAGTAGCACCGGAGTCAGGCCAAGGTCGCGTAGTTGGGCGATCGCGTCGGCCGAGGTGGGCTTGATCGCGTCAGCCACGACAAGGACACCGCGGGCACGGCCGTCCCAGCCGACCGCGACGGCGGTCTGGCCCTTCTCGGCCGCGGCAGCCATCGCGGCCTCCAGTTCGGAGGTCAGGTGCTGGGACCACTCGGCGAGCAGCCGGGGACGGCCGACGAGAACTGCGTGGGTCGTGTCATCGTCGGCGACGATGCCCTGCACACCGAGGCCTTCGAGACTGGCGAAGTCCTCGACCGCCGGCAGGTCACCCACCCGTTCGGTTGCTCCCTTGGCGATGGCCTTGGCGATCGGGTGCTCCGAGGCGCTTTCCAGGGCACCTGCCAGGCGGAGCAGCTGGTCGGTGTCCTCCCCGTCGGCCGTGACCGTGTCGATCAGGGTCATCCGTCCCGTAGTGACGGTGCCGGTCTTGTCGAGCACAACAGTGTCGACGCGCCGGGTGGACTCCAGCACCTCGGGGCCCTTGATCAGGATGCCCAGCTGCGCGCCGCGGCCGGTGCCCACCATCAGCGCGGTCGGCGTGGCAAGCCCGAGGGCACAGGGGCAGGCGATGATCAGCACGGCCACGGCAGCGGTGAACGCGGCGGCGATGCCGCCACCGGTGCCGGTCCAGAACCCGAACGTCGCCGCGGCGAGGGTGATGACAATCGGAACGAAAATGCCGGAGATGCGATCGGCCAGTCGCTGCGCCTCGGCCTTGCCGTTCTGGGCGTCCTCGACCAGTTTGGCCATCTGTGCCAGCTGCGTGTCGGCGCCCACCCGGGTTGCCTCGATGACGAGCCGGCCGCCCGCATTGACGGTAGCGCCGACGACGTCGTCACCGGGGCCAACCTCGACGGGTACGGATTCGCCCGTGACCATGGAGGCGTCGATGGCGGAGGAGCCTTCGAGGATCTGGCCGTCGGTGGCGATCTTCTCCCCGGGGCGGACGACGAACCGGTCACCGACGACCAACTGGTCGACGCTGATGCGTTCCTCCCGGCCGTCGTGCGCCAGGACCGAGACTTCCTTGGCGCCGAGCTCCAGTAGTGTCCGCAACGCGGCGCCGGCGCGACGCTTGGACCGGGCCTCGAAGTAGCGTCCGGCGAGGATGAAGGTGGTCACGCCGGCGGCGGCTTCGAGGTAGATGTTGCCGGAACCGTCGGTGCGGGCGATGGTGAACTCGAAGGGGTGCGTCATGCCGGGGGTGCCTGCGGTGCCGAAGAACAGCGCGTAGATGGACCAGCCGAGGGCCGCGAGGGTTCCCATGGAGATGAGCGTGTCCATGGTCGAGGTCGCGTGCTTGAGGTTGGTCCAGGCCGCCTGGTGAAACGGCCATGCGCCCCACACCACCACCGGCGCTGCCAGCGTGAGCGAGAGCCACTGCCAGTAGGTGAACTGCAGGGCAGGGATCATCGCCATCGCGATCACAGGGACACTCAGGACGGTGGAGACGATGAGCCGCTGGCGCAGCGGCCGGACCGGATCATCCTCGCCGCCAGAGTCCGCACCCGTCTCGGGCGTGTCATTGGCAGCCTTGGGCTGCGGCAGCTTGGCGGTGTAGCCGGCCTGTTCCACAGTCTCGACCAGCGCCGTTGGTTCGATACCCGCCTCGTAGGTGACCTTCGCCTTTTCGGTGGCGTAGTTGACCGTCGCGGTGACGCCGTCGAGCTTGTTGAGCTTGCGCTCGATCCGGTTGGCACAGGAGGCGCAGGTCATGCCGCCGATCGCGAGTTCGACCTGGTTGCCAGCATTGGCCGGGGGTGTGACGTCGTTGAGGGCACTCATCGCCTCTTCCTTTCCCACCGAGCGCTATTCGTTGTCGGTGGCGTGATCAGTTGTGGTCGTGGTCGCCGTGTCCGCCGGATTCCTTGGTCCCCGGCGCCGGAGTTTCGCTGCTGATAGGTGCCTGAGTCGGCTCGGCCGGTCCGGTCGACTCTGCTCCCGAGCTGGAGCCAGGGGCCTGCACGGTGAACTCGGCGGTGCGAACCACGCCGTGGTGCTTGAAGTCCAGGTGGAGGCGGTACGTGCCGGCCGAGGGTGCGGTGGCGAAGAAGGTGACATCGGGGCCCGGCTCGGTGGCGCCATCGCCCGGTTCACCGTCGGGATGGACATGCAGGTAGGCCAGGTCTCCGGCACGCAGCGCCACAAGATGGCCGTACGCCGCGAGATACGGTTGAAGGTCGGTGACCGGGTCGCCATCCCGGCTGACGGTCAGGGTGACCTCGGACGACTCGCCCGGAGTGAGCTGCCCGTCCAGGGTCACGGTGTAGTCGTCGACCTGCGCGGTCTGGTTGACGGGTGGGAGCGGTTGCGGATCGTAGTCTCCGGCAACCGAGACGTCGCCCCCGAGGGTCATGGCTTCGCCGTGGCCGGCGGGCTGGAAGTCGGCAAAGAACCGCCACACACCCGGCGTCAGGTCCAGCTTGGTGCGCCAGGTGTCCGAATCGTCAAGGGTCGGGTGGACGTGCTGGAAGCCTGTCATGTCCCGTCGGACCGCGATGAAGTGCAGGTCCTTGTCATGGGTCGGCTCATACTCGGTGACCGGCTGCCCGTGAGGTCCTGTTACCTGGAACGTCATGGTCGTGCGACCGCTGTCCAAAATGGTCGATCCCAGGGCCAGGGTGTAGCCGTGCTCGGAGATCATCAGCCCCCCGGGCTGACGGCTGGCCTCGCGGCCGTGGTTGCCGTGGCCGGGTTCGTCTGTCATGTCATGTCCCGATGAGTGATCTGCGTTCTCAATGCCGTGCCCGATGGGCCCAACGGCGTTGCCGACGCCGAAGGAGATCGTGAGTGCCGCACCGAGGATCATGATGAATCCGCCGAGCTTGAGGGGGGTGGTCATGGGTAATGGCCTCCTTGGTACCCCTTACGGGTATCGATGCAGCGGGATTTCTGGGGTAGCGATGCAGGGCGGTCAGGATCGAATCAGGCGGGCGATGGCCTCGGATGCTTCCTTGACCTTCTCGTCGGCCTCCGGCCCGCCGGCGGCCGCAGCTCGCAGGACGCAGTGGCCGAGGTGTTCTTCCAACAGTCCGAGTGAGACTGATTGAAGAGCCTTCGTCATGGCGGAGACCTGCGTGAGGATGTCGATGCAGTACTTCTCTTCCTCGACCATCCGCTGCAGGCCGCGAGCCTGGCCCTCGATGCGACGCAAGCGCTTGAGGTAGTCGTCCTTGCGATGCATGTAGCCGTGCTCGGTGGTGTGCTCGTGGTTGTCCATCTCATTCATTCCTTCCGCGGGGAGCCAGTCGTCCGGCACTTCGAAGAATACATTACCCCCGTGAGGTATCCGCGACTTGCACAATACACCATACCCCCCTATGGTACATGATGACCTTGGATGTTGACAGAGTCACGGCCACGCCGTGGCCGACAACCGAGGGATAGGACGGGGCGCTGTGGGGAAACCGATACCCGGGGTAGTGGCAGTCGGTGATGTGGCGCGCTGGCCACATCCCCTCTTCGACGACGAGCCAGTCCGACTCGAACACTGGAGCAACGCGACCGACCACGCGCCGGTCGCGGCTCGTACCGTGCTGGCCGACCTTGTCGCCGAGGATGCGCCAAGCGCGTGCCAGAGCGTTCCAACGTTCTGGTCGGATCAATACGACCGCAAGCTGATGTCGGTGGGGCTGCCACACCTCGGTGAGGAGTCCGCTGTCATCGACGGCCGGATCGCTGATGGCCGATTCGTCGTCGGCTTCGGCAGACGCGGACGTCTGGTCGGGGCGGTCGGGGTGGACAGCGCCAGGAGCCTCGCGACGTACCGACGACACATCGCTCGCCGCGGCCCATGGCCATTGCCAGCGAACTCACCGCCAGCAGGACGGACACAACGCGCGCAAAACGTCGGCCAGGCATGACCTGCCGTCACCCTTCGATAACTCTCACAGAGGAGGACCACCTATGACCGATCACCCGACCTCGACAGCACACGGGGCCGACCAGCCGCGGCCGGTCACCATCAAAACCGTCGACAACGGCCCCCTGCAGGTGAAGGGCCCGGTGCGGCTCGTCGACCACGACGGCACCAGCTACGACGTCGGCAGAACAGCCTTCCTGTGCCGCTGCGGCGGCTCCCGTAACAAGCCCTTCTGCGACGGCACCCACGCAAAGGTGGCCTTCGCCGCCAGTCAGCGCGCCGCCGCTCCTGACGGGAGCGAGGGCGACTAGGCCGGGCTAACCCGGCGTCCCGGCAAGTCGGGAATACCGTGGCCCTTTGTCGTCTTGCAAATACCCCCTACCAGTATGGAGTAAGTGATGTCTACCTCATCCGAAACTCAGGGCACTGCCACTCGGTGGTGGGCCCTGGCTCTGATCGCCACCGCACAGTTCATGGTCATCATGGACACGTCCATCATCGGCGTCGCCCTACCCCAGATGCAGGCCGACCTCGGATTCACCCAACACAACCTTTCCTGGGTCTTCAACGCCTACGTCGTCGCCTTCGGCGGCCTCCTGCTGCTCGGCGGAAGGCTGTCCGACCTCTTCGGCGCCCGACGACTGTTCGCCACCGGCTGGTTCGTCCTGCTAGTCGGCTCCCTCGTCGCTGGCCTCGCCGGCAACGTCGGCGTCGAGCTCACCGGCCGCGCCATGCAAGGCGTCGGTGCCGCGCTCATCGCCCCGTCGGCACTGACCCTGCTGATGATGCTGTTCGGGGCCAACCCGAAGGAGCTCACCAAGGCTCTCGCTCTCTACGGTGCGGCGGCCCCTGCCGGCGGCACAGCAGGCGTGTTCCTGGGCGGCGTCATCACCGAGTACGTCTCCTGGCCATGGGTGTTCTACATCAACATCCCGATCGCGGTGATCGCCCTCATCGGCACTCGGGCACTGATGCCAGCTGGCGCGATGGGCGGCCGCGGGTCGGTGGACTTCGTCGGTGCCCTCACCGTCACCCTCGGCCTGGCTGCCGCGGTGTACGGGATCGTGAGGGCTCCCGAGGCCGGCTGGGGCTCCGGCGAGACCTGGCTCGCCCTGGGCATCGCCGCGGTCCTGCTGGTCACCTTCGTGGTCTCTCAGGCGGTCAGTCGCGCACCGCTGATGCGGCTGTCGATCTTCCGCACTCCTAACCTCAGTGGCGCGAACCTCGCGCAGGTGCTGCTGGGCGGCGCATGGATCCCGATGTGGTTCTTCCTCAACCTCTACCTGCAGCAGGTGCTCGGATACACCGCGTTCCCTTCCGGTGCAGCCCTGCTGCCGATGACGGTACTGATCATGATCGGGATGATCGTGCTTGCGCCGCGAGTGATGGCCCGTTTCGGACCAAAGGTGCCCATTGTCGCTGGCCTCGTGATTCTTGGCCTCGGTCTGGGGTGGCTGTCCCTGATCCGCGCGGACGGAAACTTCTGGGCTGACGTCCTCCCGGCATCGCTGGTGGCAGCGCTCGGCATGTCTTTGGCCTTCATCCCCTCCCTGGGTACCGCGATCTCCGCCGCGCGGCCTGAGGAAGGTGGGCTGGCCGCAGGCATCGTCAACACCAGCTATCAGGTCGGATCCGCCCTCGGTTTGGCCGCGATGACCGCAGTCGCGGCAGCCTACGGCGCGGACCAGCTCGGTAACGCCCCTGTGTTGACCGATGGATTCTCTGCCGCGTTCCTGGGCGCTGGCGGCATTGCCCTGGCCGGAGCCATCTTCGCGCTCATCACGCTCAGGACCCCACCAGTCGCCGCTGAGCCGACCCCCGCCGAATCTGGCGTGGACGCAGCAGTTCGCTGAGCCCGATGGCTTTTCGGATGAGCCGGCGGGCGGGAGACCGTCCGCCGGACTCCGCCATACAAGGAGCACCACATGACCCGTAGCTCTGGCCTCCGCAACCGCCTTGTCGCCGCAGCCCGTACACCGATGGTGCGCGCCATCGTCCGATGTCTGATCGGTTGTGCCTTCACGGCATCGACGACCCGGCTCGACTCCCCGGGTAACACGCAGCCATGCAAGTGCAGGGTCCGGACATCGCACAGCCACGGACATTCAAATCGCGCTGGTTCACCGTGTGGTCCAGCCTGAGGAATGCTCGCAACTACCGGAGGTAGGCCGTAGACCAGGGCCCGGCCGCGGTGCCAATCAGAATGGTGTCTATCTCCGCCCCGTCGAAATGTGTCTCCCCAGCGGGTACGTAGAGGAAGGAACCGGAAGGGAACTCCCCGGCTCGATCGGGCTCGAACTTGTCCCCGTATGCGAGTCGCAAAGATCCAGTGACGACGTGCAGATGCGCGTCGGCGCTATGGGAATGGGGCTGATCCCACACCCCAGCTGGGATGAAGAACGCGTAGGTAAACATGACACCTGGCTCGCGCGTGCCTACGAGAGTCGCGGACTTGGTGCCATCGGGGTTCGTGTGCTCCCACTCGATCGAATCGGGCGATAACGACAAAGCGGTTTTTGAGAAGATCATGCAATCACAGTACGAAAGCGTCGGCCACGACGCTGGCGGATATCGGACACCTAGTCAGCTCTTGTTCATGTGTCAGCTGGCAGTCTCTCGGCATCGCACCCCGTTGCACGGGCCGTCCACCCGGAACGGACCGGGCTATTCGACCACCTCCGCCATCGCTGGCGCCAAGTCCGCGTCCGCTCAGCGCCGGCGACCGTGGCCCTGCCGGTCACATGGATCTCAGGAATGCCGCTATTGCTGCCCAAGGCCGAGTACCACGGCACTTGGCACAGCGCGCGACTCGTCACGCTGCACCTTGGTGACCGCGTACGGTAGTGCCGCATCGCGTCGAGTTCGGCGCGCCATATCTCAAGTACCTTCGCCGGGGACTCGATCACGGAGCCGATCTGCGGTGCGGGCAGGTAGGCGTACTGCTCCCAGTCGTCGAGTGACCAGTGCACCGGCAGTTCCACTATCGTGCCGTGGCCGGTGTCGATCCGGTATGGACGGTCGTCGCCCATCATCGAGGAGTCGTATCGCAGGCCGTGCTCGGCGACGAGCTCGGCGGTCTGCCACGTGGTCTCCCACAGCGCCGCCCGGTGACCGCTGATCTCGATGCCCTGGCCGGCGAAGACGGCCAGGGCCCGGTCGAAGTCGGCTCGCTCCTCTGCGGGGGTCATGGCGGTGGGCGGGCGATGGCTGTAGGAGTGGTGGGCGACCTCGTGCGCGGCGTTGTTCGAGCCTGCCGGGCAAGCGCGCTGAAAGAACCCTTCAGTCCACTGGGCGAAGTGCATGGCCCGTTAAGTCCGTTGAGCGGACTGAAAGCGTCTTTCAGCTCCGAGTCGTCTCAGCAGCAGACTTCGAGGTAGGCCTGCAGGTCGGCGAGCGCCTGCCGCATACCGCCGGAATCCGCCCGATAGAAGATGACCTTGCCTTCCCGGCGAGCTGTCACGATGCCGCCTCGGCGCAGGAGCGAAAGCTGCTGCGACGCGGTCGACTGTCCCAGCCCGGCACGCGTGGCCACCTCGCCGACCGACAGCTCCGCACCGTCGAAGAACAGCTGCATGATCCGCTGCCGTGTCGGGCTGGCCAAGGCCTTCAGGAAGTCATGCGTCGCAGGCTTCAACGCCGCCTGGCAGGCGTCACCGACCTCGGCTGCTACCGGTTCCGGCATCGATCGACCTCCTGGCGACAAGTCTAACGGTACCCATAATTCGACATTTCGCGAAATGACGATATGTTGTGGTCATGACTTCTTCGAACAACGTGATCATCGTCGGCGGCGGGCAGTCCGGCCTCACCGCCGCACTCGCCGCATCGCGAGCCGGGCTATACCCGGTCGTCCTCGAGGCCGGAGACCGCCCGTCGGGGACCTGGCCGCGGTACTACGACAGCCTCAGGCTGTTCTCGCCATGGCAGTTCAGCTCGCTGCCCGGCCCGGAGTTCCCCGGCGATCCCGATGCCTACCCGGCCCGCGACGAGGTCGCCGACTACGTGATGCGCTTCGCCAGCACGCTCGATGTGGAAATCCGCACCGACACCCGAGTGGTGTCGATAACGGAGGCCGGCTCCGGGTTCGCCGTGCACACCGCCGCCGGTGAAGTCATGCCCGCGGCGGGTGTGGTCGCCGCCAGTGGCTCGTTCGGCAACTCCCACCGCCCCACCCTGCCGGGAGTGCAGGGCTTCACCGGCGAGGTACTGCACGTCGCGGACTACCGCAACCCTGCACCGTTCGCCGGCAAGCGCGTCGTCGTGGTCGGCGCGGGCAACTCCGCGGTGCAGATCGGCTACGAACTCGCCCAGGTCGCCACGACAACGCTCGCGACCCGGCAGCCGGTGTGCTTCATCGATCAGATCGTGAACGGCCGCGACTTACACCACGCGCTCGCCAGCACCGGATTCGATCAGCTTCCCCCGCAGTGGCTCGCCCGACTGGTCACCGGCACCCTCGTGCTGGACGCCGGAAAGTACCGCGAAGCCCTGGCATCGGGTCTGCTCGAGCGGCGGAACATGTTCACCGGCTTCGACGGTGAAAACGTGGTGTGGGCCGACGGCAGCCGCGAGCACGTGGACGTCGTGCTGTTCGCGACTGGCTACCGCCCCAGCCTCGACTACCTGCGCCCGCTCGGTGCATTAGCCGCCGACGGCACACCGCAGCACGCCGGCGGCATCTCGACTCACCCTGGGCTGGTCTACGTCGGACTGGAGTTTCAGCGGTCGTTCTCGTCCAACACCTTGCGCGGGGTGTACAACGACGCCGAGCACGTCATGGCCCCGCTGGCCGCACACGTACAAGACGCCGGGCGCATCATCGTCACGGACACCGCGACATTGGGAGAGCCGGCGGCGTGACTACCGACACCGCCGTAGCGCGGCCAACGCTCTCGCGGACCGCGCTGCGTCGCGTGCTTTCCACGCTGTGCGCGACTGAAACCGTCAGCTGGGGCGTACTCTACTACGCGTTCCCGGTGCTGGCGGCGGATATCAGCGCGACGACCGGTTGGTCGACCACGTCGACCAGCGCCGCGTTCTCCGCAGGCCTCATCGTGGCCGCCGTGCTGGGCATCCCGATAGGCCGCCTGCTCGACCGGCACGGCCCTCGGTGGGTCATGACCGCCGGATCGGTATTGGCGGGCCCATCCGTGGTGTTCATAGCCCTCGCCCCCAACTACACCCTGTTCCTCGCCAGCTGGCTACTGGCCGGCGTGGCCATGGCCGGCGTGCTGTATCCGCCTGCGTTCGCCGCGCTGACCAACTGGTTCGGTGACGGCCGCGTCAAGGCCCTGACTCTGCTCACGCTGGCCGCGGGCCTGGCCAGCACCGTGTTCGCTCCCCTGGCCACCGC
>Ga0299913_10006603_pt1 | contig 10057 bp, 9 predicted proteins | sample RVTome_9_FD_201360 | JGI IMG/M metagenome (GOLD analysis project Ga0299913, IMG submission 201360) | Soil microbial communities from uranium-contaminated site in the Upper Colorado River Basin, Wyoming, United States - RVT155D38 (version 2) ... | reverse complement strand
GCCTCGGCCGCGTCGAGCGGCGGCGTGAGCTCACGGTCGGCCCGGAGCACGCCGTCGACCTCCTCGTAGGCGAAGTAGCGCAGGAACGGGGTGGGCACGGGGGCGCCCTCCGGCTGCTGGAGCCCGACGTTCTCGAGCACCATGTTGGTCGCCGCCGGCGTCGAGGAGTAGCTGGCCGGCGTGAACGGGTCCGGCGTCGGGGTCGGCGCGTCGTAGCGGGAGGCGAGGATCCGCCTGGTGGCGGCGTCGTAGCTGAGCCGGCGCTTGACCGGCTTCTCGCCCTCGGCCGTGTAGTCGGCGTAGAACTCGACCGTGCTCGCGTCGCTGCCCTCCACGATGGCCGAGTTTTCCCAGTCGAAGCAGACCTGCGAGCGCAGCTGCTGCGTGATGGCGTCCATCGCGACCCGACCGCGCTGCATCGCGTCGGTCTTGGCCATCACCCCCGTGTTCAGGCGGACGCTGCTCTCGAGCAGGCCGAGCAGGGCGCCGAGCAGCACGAAGCCGACGGTCATCGCCACGATGACCTCCATCAGGGTGAAGCCGTCCTCGCCGCGCGTGCGGGTCATGAGCTCGGGCAGCCGCCGGTCGAGCTGTTCGACGAGGAGAAGTTCGTCGACCGCGACGTCCCGTTGACGTTCGTGTTCGCGATCCCCGTCCACATGGTCCGCCAGGTCCGGTTGTTCCCGCTGACCCGCCTGGTGAGCTGGGCGCAGATGTCGTACGTGCCGAACGGGAGGCCGGGCCCGGCGTCCGTGTTGGCCTGGATCTTGCCCGTGCTGTTCGTCTCGCCGAGCAGGGTCCTGTCCGTGGAGCAGTCCGGGGTCCTCGGGTACGCGTAGACGCGCGCGTCGCTCGCCGGGCTCCCGTTGTAGGTGACGGTCACGTCGATCGCCGGCTCGAGCACCGTGCGGGTCGGCCCGGCGGTGCTGGGATCGACGTCGGCGACGGCAAGCGGGTGCGTCGCGAAGTAGTCCTCGAGGCCGGAGAACGTCGCCGGGTTGTTGGTCGTGCAGTTGCCGCTGTAGACCTCGTACGGCGTCTCGAACGGGAACATCGAGGTGAACGTGAAGCTCGTGGCGCCCGAGTGCGTCATCGCGCGGTAGCCGGTGCTGACGCCGGTGTGCGCGGCGATCACGCCGGTCGAGCGGTCCGGGCTGTCGTCACTGTCGCCGGGCCGGCGGGTCACGACGGACACCGGGAAGCTGCCGGCGCGGTCGTAGAGGAACTCGACGGTCGTCAGGTTGCCGGCGGACACCGTCCCGTTCTTCTCGAGCAGTTGGTTGCCGTCGGGGTCGACCCAGCCGGAGGCGTTCAGGCGCAGCGTGTAGCTGCCCGCCTCGGCCTCGTCGAACACCGCGCAGCCGGCGTCGTTGGTGAGCTTGGTGGCGCCCGTCGGCCCGATCGCCTGGACCCCGAGGCCGACCACAGGTGCGCCCGCGGCGTTGCGGACGAGCGCGGTGAGCGTGCCCTTGCCGGGCTGCGGCGCCACGATGCTCGTCATGACCAGCGGCTTCGCGTCGGCGGGCGCGGACGCCGGGACGACCGAGGAGGTGATGCGCATGTAGCTCCCGCGCTCGCCGGTGAGCGCGCAGCTGATGTCCTCGCCGGTCGAGTCGGTCACCCACTGGGCCTTGGATGCGACCTTCCAGTCGGTCGAGCCGACCGTGACGATCTTCGTGTCGGACTCGATCTCGGTCAGCTCGTTGAGGTCGCTGGTGCGGAGCGAGCGCAGGCGCTCGAGGTCCTTCTCGGCGAGCGTCGCCGCCACGGTCCTGCCCTGGTTGGCGGACGCGGTGCGCGACACGCTGTCGACGGCCGCGAGGACGCCGAGGACGACGAGGATCAGCACGGCCGCCGAGACGACGACCTCCATCAGTGCGAAGCCCTCTTCATCTGAGCCGAGAGGGCGGCGGGCGCGCGGATTGAGCATGCACCCCCGTTTTCGGCCCTCGACTCGGCGGCCTTGAGCCGCCTGGACGAAAGTCGATCAGCCGACGAGCTCGAGCCGCGGGCGGCGCGACTCGTAGCGCGACGCGACGTCGCGCAGGATCTCCAGCATCGCCTGCGTGGCGGGCGAGCGATAGCCGTCCTCGAGCGTGGCCGCGAAGATCTGCCGCACCGGCGTCTCGCGCCCGAGGTCGCGCACCACGATGTCGTCGCGGACGCTCGTGAGGCCCAGCTCCGCCATCAGCGAGACGCCGACGCCGGCGGCAACGAAGCCCTGCATCGCCGTGTAGTCGTCGGTCTCGAACGCGATCCGCGGCTCGTAGCCCGCCGCCGCGCAGGCGCGCGACATCAGCCGGTTGCACTCGCAGTCGGCCTGGCCGCCGATCCACGCCTCGCCCGCCAGGTCGGCCAGGCGGACGCGGCGGCGGTGGGCCAGCGGGTGGTCGCGCGGCAGCACGAGGTACATCGGGTCCTCGATCAGGTGCACGCGGTGGATGCCGTCGTCGGCCGTCGTGACCGCCGACGCGAACACGATCGCGAGGTCGAGCTCGCCGCTGCGCAGCTGCGGCACGCAGTCCTCGGGCTCGGACAGGCTCATCGACAGCTCCACGGCCGGGTGGCGGCTGCGGAATGCGGCGATCGCGAGCGGCATCAGCGTCGCGCCGGCGGACTCGAAGGCGGCCATCCGCAGGCGCCCACCGCGCAGGCCCGCGATCGCCTCCAGCTCGGCCTCGGCCTCGGCGAGCCGCGCCATGATCGCCTCGGCGTGGCGCACGACCGCCTCGCCCGCCTCGGTGAGCCGCACCCCGCGCGCGCTGCGCTGCACGAGCGTCGTCCCCGCCTCGCGCTCGAGCGCCGCGATCTGCTGCGATATTGCGGACTGCGTGAAGGACAGGGCGTCGGCCGCCGCTGAGAACGAGCCGCGGACGGCGACCTCGCGCAGCACGCGCATCCGGCGAACGTCGAGCATCAGGTCTACTTATACCACCCCTTGCGAAGCTTCATTTGAACTGATGGCCACCGCGGACGAGAATTCAACTCACGTTCTCCCTCCCCAGGATCGTTGAAAGGCCATGACCATGACCGCGCTCTCCGCCGCTCCTACCGTCCTCATCCGCGCCGCCCGCGGCTCGGACGGCAGCGCGCTGCGCCGCCTCGCGGGGCTCGACTCCGCGCACGTGCCCGCGGGCGACCTGCTCGTCGCCGAGACCGACGGCGCGCTCGTCGCCGCCTACGCTCCCGCCACGGGCGCCGCGATCGCCGACCCGTTCCGGCGCACCGCCGAGGTGGTCGAGCTGCTCGAGCTGCGGGGCTCGCTGCTGCGGGCCGCGTGAGGACCGCCTCCCCACCCCTCCCCTCCTCCTCGCAGCCGGGGGCGGCCGTCATGGCCGCCCCCGCCTGGAAGGTGTGGACCGGGCTCTGGATCGTCTACCTGGTCTGGGGCTCGACGTACCTGGCCATCCGCGTGATGGTCGAGACCGTGCCGCCCCTGCTCGGGGCGGGCGTCCGCTTCAGCGTCGCCGGCGCCGTGATGCTGGGCGTCCTGGCCGTGCGCCGGTCCGTGCGGCCGACGCGCGCCCAGCTGCTGAGCGCGCTCGCCGTCGGGATCCTGCTGCCGGGGGCCAACGCCGTCGTGACGGTGGCCGAGCAGGAGGTGCCGTCGGCGCTCGCCGCATTGCTGATCGCCTCGGTCCCGCTGTGGGTGCTGCTGATGCGCCGCACGGCCGGCGAGCCGGTCTCGCGCGCGGGCATCGCCGCCGTGCTCGTCGGCTTCGCGGGCGTCGCGCTGCTGCTGCGGCCGGGCGAGCAGTCCGACGGCGCGTCGCTGCTCGCGCTCGGGGCTGTGGTGTTCGCCGCCGTGATGTGGGCGAGCGGCTCGTTCGCGTCCCCGCGCCTGAAGCTGCCGGGCGACCCGCTCGTGTCGACGGGCTGGCAGATGCTGCTCGGCGGCGTGGTGATCGTCGCCGCCGGCCTCGCCGCGGGCGAGGCACCCGACGTCGATCCCGAGGCGTTCTCGCTGCGGTCGGTGGCGGCGCTCGTGTACCTGATCGTGTTCGGCTCGTGGCTCGCGTTCACCGCCTACGCGTGGCTGCTGCAGAACGCGCCGATCTCGCGCGTCGCGACCTACGCCTACGTGAACCCGGTGGTCGCGATCGTGCTCGGGTTCCTGATCCTCGACGAGGTGATCACGCCGGTCACGCTGCTGGGCGCGGCGATCATCGTCGTCTCGGTCGCGCTCGTCATCCGGATCGATAACGCGCGGCGGCCGTAGGGCGTCAGCCCGACGGCGGCTCCTCGAACGGCCGCTCGAACAGCGTCGAGAGCACGATCTGGGTCTGCGTGCGGGTGACGCCCGGGTGGTCGCGCAGCCGCTCGAGCGACTCCTCGAGGTGCGCGGTGTCGCGGGCGCGGACGTGCAGCATCGCGCTCGCCTCGCCGGCGACGGTGTACGCCGCCTCGACCTCGGGATGGCGCTCGACCGCCTCGCGGACCTCGGCCGCGGCCATGCGGCCCTCGGTGTAGAGCGCGACGAAGGCATGCGTCCCCCAGCCGTAGCGGCCGGGATCGACCTGGGCGGTGTAGCCGCGGATCACACCGTCGGCCTCGAGCCGGTCGACGCGCCGCTTGACCGCCGGGGCGGACAGCGAGACCCGCATCCCGATGCTCTGGAAGGAGCGCCGGGCGTTCTGGCGCAGGAGCGCAACGATCTGCCGGTCTATGTCGTCCATAGCCCGGTCATTGTGGCACGGCACGCAATGGATCACGCTTGTGGGCGGCACGCGACAGCGCAACCATGAAGTGCAGCGAATTTGACCACGAGGGAGGCCTGCCCGTGACCACCCAGCCTGTCGTCGCCCCCGATGCCCAGGGCCGCGACGACTTCATGCCGCTGCACGGCATCGACCACGTCGAGCTCTACGTCGGCAACGCCCTTCAGTCCGCGTACTTCTACGTCCATGCGCTCGGCTTCCGCGAGATCGCCTACGCCGGCCTCGAGACCGGGGTGCGCGACCGCACGTCGCACGTGCTCGAGCAGGGCCGGATCCGGATCGTGCTGACCGGCGCGCTCGTCCCCGACCACGAGATCGGCCGCCACTCCGCGGCGCACGGCGACGGCGTGAAGGTGATCGCGCTGTCGGTCCCCAGCGTCGAGAACGCCTACCGCGAGGCGACGGCCCGCGGCGCCCGCAGCGTGCGCGAGCCGTGGGAGGAGAGCGACGAGCACGGCACGATCCGCTTCGCCACGATCGAGACCTACGGCGAGACGCTGCACACGTTCGTCGACCGCTCCGGATATCCGTCCCCACCCGCCCCGTTCATGCCCGGCTACACCGCGCGCGAACGCGCCGCCGGCGACGTCGGGCTGCTGGCGATCGACCACATCGTCGGCAACGTCGAGCTCGGCGAGATGGAGACCTGGGTGAAGTACTACGAGGACGTCTTCGGCATGACCGAGATGCTCCACTTCACCGACGAGGCGATCTCGACCGAGTACTCGGCGCTGATGTCGAAGGTGGTCACGAGCGGCAACGGCCGCGTCAAGTTCCCGATCAACGAGCCCGCCGAGGGTAAGCGCAAGTCCCAGATCGACGAGTACCTCGAGTTCTACGGCGGCGCGGGCGCGCAGCACATCGCGGTCGCGACGCGCGACATCGTGCGCACGGTGACCGAGATGCGCGAGCGCGGGATGCAGTTCCTGACCGTGCCGGACACCTACTACGACGAGGTGCCGGAGCGGATCGGCGAGATCGAGGAGTCGCTGGAGGACCTGCGGCGCCTCGGCATCCTCGTCGACCGCGACGACGAGGGCTACATGCTGCAGATCTTCACGAAGCCGATCGGCGATCGCCCGACGATGTTCCTCGAGGTCATCGAGCGCCACGGCGCGCGCGGCTTCGGGGAGGGCAACTTCAAGGCGCTCTTCGAGGCGATCGAGCGCGAGCAGGAGCTGAGGGGGAACCTCTGATGCGCTACCACTCGCTGGGCCGCATCCCGCAGAAGCGGCACGTCCAGTTCCGCGACCCGGACGCCTCGGGCAACGGCTCGGCGCCGCTGCTCGTCGAGGAGGTGCTCGGGTTCGAGGGCTTCTCGGGCAACGAGTCGATCCTCTACCACCTGTGGTCGCCGTGCCGGATCTCCGATGTCGGCGAGTTCACTCCGATCGAGCTCGAGGAGTGGGTCCCCGACACGCACGTGCACCGGCTCACCAACACGATGGGGCTGGAGCCGATGGGCGACCCGGTGCTCGGCCGGCGCGTGCTCGAGTACAACGCCGACGTCGAGATCGGGATCTGCATCCCGGAGGCCGAGGCGGACTACTTCTACCGCGACGGCGAGGGCGACGAGGTGATCTTCGTCCACGAGGGCGAGGGCGTGGTGGAGACGATCTTCGGCACGCTGCCCTACCGACGGCACGACTACGTCGTCATCCCGCGCGGCACGACGTACCGGTTCCGGTTCGACTCGCCCCAGCGCTGGCTCACCTTCTACACACCGGGCGAGATCGAGACCCCGAACCGCTACCGCAACCGCTACGGCCAGCTGCTCGAGCACGCGCCCTTCTCGCAGCGCGACTTCAGGCCGCCCTCGTCGCTGGAGACGCACCGCGACCGCGGCGAGTTCCTGGTCAAGGTCCGCGTGCGCGGCGGCTACCAGGACTACGTGCTCGACTACCACCCGCTCGACGTCGTCGGCTGGGACGGCTACGTGTACCCCTACACGTTCAACATCCACGACTTCGAGCCCAAGGCCGGGCGCCTGCACCAGCCGCCGCCCGCGCACCAGAGCTTCCAGGGCCCGAACTTCGTGATCTGCTCGTTCTGCCCGCGGATGCTCGACTGGGACCCGATGGCGGTCCCGATCCCCTACCACCACTCCAACCTGCAGTCGGAGGAGATGATCTATTACGTCGACGGCCAGTTCGGCTCGCGCAAGGGCGTCGACATCGGGGCGATCACGCTGCACCCGTCGGGCCTGCCGCACGGCCCGCAGCCTGGGCTCGTCGAGAAGTCGCTGGGCTCGACGCGGACGGAGGAGCTCGCCGTCATGTGCGACACGTTCCGGCCGCTGAAGCTGACCACGCTGTCGCGCGACCTCGACGATCCGGCGTACGCGTTCTCGTGGAACGAGCAGGGAGCGGCGACGTCCACCACCGGCTGAGCTTCGGGGAGGGGTTGGGTCCCGGCCCAGCGTGAGTGACCTCCCGGCGCGCTCCGGCGCACCGGGAGGTCACGCCATGGGCCAGGGGCCGGCGATGAGCCTCGGCCACCTCGTCCCGACCGGAGGCTTCGGCTGGGTGATCGGCGACCACCAGGTCGCCGCACCGGGCCATAGCGAGTGCGTCATCGGCCTCGGCGCGGAGACCGAGGCCGAGGTCGACGAGACGATCGAGCGCGCCCGCCGGGCCGGCGCGCCACTGACCTGGGGCCAGCCCCCGCCCCGAGACGGGGGGATGCGCCGCCGCGCGAGCCTGCCAGCCCCATCGCCGCGGCGGTCCCGCGCGCCTAGCGTGCAGACCATGCCCTCCCCACGCCTCGCCCTCCTCGTCCCCGCCGCGCTCGCGGCGCTCGCGCTCGCCGGCTGCACGATCGGCGACGACGGCCCGCGCGCCACCCAGACGCGCGACGTCGCCGCCTTCACGCGGATCGACAACTCCGGCTCCGTCGACGTGCGGCTCCGCGTCGGCGAGCGACAGCGCGTGCGCGTCATCGCGGGCGAGAAGGTGATCGAGGATGTTCGCACCGAGGTGAGCGACGGCACGCTGCGCGTGACGTTCGACCACGACGGGTTCGGCGGCAGCGACGTCGTCGTCGAGGCCTCGGTCCCGCGGCTGACGGCGATCGAGGTCTCGGGGTCGGGCGACGTCGACGCCGACGGCATCGACGCGGACGCGTTCGAGGTCAGCTCGGACGGCTCGGCCGACATCGAGCTCGCCGGGACGGCCGCCCGGCTCGCGGTCGACCTGGACGGCTCGGGCGACGCCGACCTCGCCGACCTGGCGGCGCGCGAGGCGCGCGTGGCGGTGGGCGGCTCGGGCGACGTCGAGGTGCGCGCGGACGACCGGCTCGAGGTCGTCGTCGACGGCTCGGGAGACGTGCGCTACCACGGCGACCCGGCGCTGACGCCGCACGTCGACGGGTCCGGCGACCTCAGCCGCGCGGGCTAGCTCGGCGACGCCGGACGAGCGGGCGTGGCTACTAAGGTGGCCGCCATGGCCCCGTCCCGCGCCGATCTCGTCGCGCTCGCCGAACGTGCCCTGGATCACGCCGGCGGCGACGCCCAGGCGACCGCCTGGTGGGAGCGCCAGCACAGCTCCGGGCCGGCCGGCGCGGTGACGTCCGAGGCGGTGTCGGTCGAGGTGGCGGTCGTGCGCGACGGCCGCGTCGGCCTGGCCACGACGACCGACGTCGACGCGAGCGGGCTGGCTCGCGCCGCGGCGGGCGCCGCGCGGCTCGCGCCCCGTGGGCCGGAGGCGGCGGGAGAGCTGCCCGAGGGCTCGCCGGGCCGGCCGCACGACGGCTACGACGCCGGCGCGGCGGCACTCGACCCGGCGCAGGTGGATCTGGACGAGTGGAGCAACTGGCGTGCCGCCGCGGCCACGACGGCGATCGCGTCGAGCCGCGGCGTGCGCGCGTACGAGGAGCGGAGCTTCGCTGAGCTGAGGGTGCGGCGCCATGGCGAGCCGGGCCGGTCGCTGGAGCTGAGCGCGACGGTGGTGTCGCCGAACGACCTGGACTCACAGGCGCTGGGCGCGGAGGCCGACCGGCTGCTCGGCGGCGGGGAGGAGCGCGTCGCGAGCGTCGAAGCCGGCGAGTACGCCGCCGTGCTCGGGCCGTGGGCCGTGGCCGAGGTGCTCCGGCGGGTGGCGCTGTCGTTCGGCGGGCCGTGGTCGCCGCTCTCCGACCGGCTCGGCACTCGCGTGGCGGCGTCGGCGATCAACCTCTCGGACTCGCCCCGGTTCGCGGCGACGCTGCCACGCTCCTACGACGCCGAGGGCTCGCCGCGGCAGCCGCTGCCGCTGATCCAGGACGGGGTCGCGCACCGCGTCGCCGGGGCCGGTACCGGCCACGCGCAGGGCGCGGCCGGCGTCGGCGGCACGCTGCCCGAGCACCTGGTGCTGGTGGGCGGCGGAGCGACCGACGTCAGCGAGCTCGCCGCCCCGGTCGAGCGCGGCCTGTTCATCCCGTCGCTGTCGCTGCACGGCGCGTGGACGGTCGGTCGCCGCGGCGCGGCGCTGGCCGAGGGCGTGCGGCTGATTCGCAACGGCGAGCCCGCCGCGCCTGCGCCGAACCTGACCGTCCTGTTCGAGCCGCTCGAGCTGCTCGCCCGCGTGCAGGCGCTGTCCGCGCGCCAGCGCACGATCCCGCCCCCGCTCCAGCGTTCCGCGCGCACGGCGTCGGCGATCGTCGCGCCGGCCGCACGCGTCGCGGGCGGCGTGTTCGTCGCCGGCCCCGCCTGAGCGCTACGGCGTCTTCGCCTGGCCGGGCGGCAGGCCGTCGTCGAGCTTCTTCGCCTGGCCCCGCGGGAGCGCGTCGTCGACCGTCACCGCGTGGCCGGGCGGCACCGACTCGTCCTGCGGGGAGGCCTTCCCGGGCGGGGCGGCCGGCTCCGCCTTGTCGGCCCGCCCCGGCGGCACGGCCTGCTCCGATCTCCTGACCTGCCCGGGCGCCGCCCCCCGCTCCGCCTTCTCCAGCTGACCGGGCGGCACGATCGCGGGTCCTCGGGCCTTCGCCGGCCGCCGGCCGGCCTCGGGCCCGCGCGCCTTCGCCGGCCGCTCGCCGTCTGCCCCGCGGCCCCGCGCCTTCGCCGGCCGCTCGCCGTCGGCCCCGCGCCCCCGCGCCTTCGCCGGCCGCTCGCCGTCGGCCCCGCGCCCCCGCGCCTTCGCCCGCTCGCCGTCGGCCCCGCGCCCCCGCGCCTTCGCCCGCTGCTCGCCACCGGCCCTGGGCCCCCGCGCCGTCGCCGGCCGCGGCTCCGGGCCGCCGGCCTTCGCAGGCCATCCCTCCACCGCCCGCGGTACGGCGTCGGCCGCGCCGGCGGCGGCCACCGGAGCGGCGGGGAGCGGGCGATCGCGGACGGCGCGCGCCCCGTTGTCGGGCGCCGGCGACGGCTC
>Ga0299913_10006602_pt1 | contig 10059 bp, 5 predicted proteins | sample RVTome_9_FD_201360 | JGI IMG/M metagenome (GOLD analysis project Ga0299913, IMG submission 201360) | Soil microbial communities from uranium-contaminated site in the Upper Colorado River Basin, Wyoming, United States - RVT155D38 (version 2) ... | reverse complement strand
CGCGAGCCACGAGATCGTCGAGCTGGCGCTCGAGGCGCTCGTGGCGATGCGGCACCGAGGAGCGGTCGCCGCCGATACGGCGACGAGCGACGGCGCGGGCTTGCTGCTGCCGATCCCACGCCGGCTGCTCGGCGCGGAGCTCGCGCGGGCCGGTCCCGACCCCGAACGGATCGGACTGATCTCGCTGTTCGTGGCACCCGACGACGAAGGCCGTGCGCGGACCCTCGTCGAGCGATCGTCCGCTGAGGAAGGGCTGCCCGTGTACCGCTGGCGCGACGTGCCCGTGGCGCCGGAGGTGCTCGGACCTCACGCGAGGGCAACGGCCCCCATCTGCCTCCAGGCGATCGTCGACCCCACGTCGGGCGTCACGGCCGGGGTGCATCACCTGGATCGTCGGGCCCATCGTGCTCGCCGTCGGATCGAGGCCGCGGTACGGCGCGAAGGTGTGGGCCTCTACGTCGTGTCGGCCAGCTGCTCCACGGTCACCTATAAGGCCCTCGTCGGGCCCGGCGACCTCGCGTCGTTCTACCCGGACCTGCGCGACGAGCGTACGACCGGCTCCTTCGCGATCCTGCATCAGCGCTACGCGACCAACACGTCGCCGACCTGGTCGAGGGCGCAGCCGTTCCGGCTGCTCTGCCACAACGGTGAGATCAACACGATCGAGGGCAATGTCCGGCACATGCGCGCCAGGGAAGGGCGCCTCGGCGCGGCCTCACCCGCCGACGAGGAGCTGTTCCGGCCCGTCCTGGATCCTGCGGGGTCGGACTCGGCGATGCTGGACGAGGTCGTCGAGCTGCTGATCCGCGAGGGCGACGGTGGCGCCGGTCTCGATGCCCGCCACGCGGTGACGATGCTCGTGCCGCCGGTGTGGGAGGACCTCGCGGAGCTGGGCGAGGCCGAACGCAGCCTCCACCGGGCGCACGCGTCGCGAACCGAGCCCTGGGACGGGCCCGCGGCGCTCGTGTGGACCGATGGCGTGGGGGTGGGCGCCGCCCTCGATCGCAACGGTCTGCGCCCGATGCGCGTGGCCGTCTGCGCCGACGGGCTCGTCGTGTGCGCGAGTGAGGCAGGGGTGGTCGACACCACGGGCAGGGGGAGCGTGCGTCGCGACAAGCTCGGCCCCGGCCGGATGATCTGGGTCGATCCACGCGACGACAGCGTCCAGCACGATCCGGTGCGCACGATCGCCCATCGGATCGCGGCCCGGAGGGCGGTGGGCGAGGGCGCGGTGGGTACGGTGGGCGTCGCCGCGCCGCGCCGCGCTGCCCATCGCCGACCCCCGCCCGTACCCGGCGAGCTGATCCGGCGCCAGGTGCTGCACGGCGTCACGCGCGAGGAGGTGCGCGTGATCCTGCGCGCGGCCGCCGCGACGGGCAGCGAGCCCACGTTCTCGATGGGGGACGACACGCCCATCGCCGTGTTGAGCGCCGGGGAGCGTCCGCTGCATCACCACCTGCGGCAGCGCTTCGCGCAGGTCACGAACCCCCCGATCGACCACGTGCGCGAACGACACGTGATGTCGACGCGGACCTTGCTCGGTCCTCGGGTGCCGTTGCTGGCGGTTGAACCGGCCGCCACCCAGCTCGTGGAGGAGTCGACGTTCATCCTGACCTCGGCGCCTGCGGCGCCGTCGGGATCGAGCCCGGCCGGGCCGCCGCCGGCGGGATCGAGCACTGCTGGGTCGACGCCGGCGCTTCCGACGCTCGATGCCACCTGGCCGGCCGTGTATGGACCGGCGGGCATGCGCCCGGCGATGGACCGTCTCGACGCCGAGGTGGTGCTCGCCGCCATGGAGGGCGCGCCGATCGTCGTGGTCTCGGATGCCGCGGCCGGACCCGAGCGCGTGCCGGTGCCGTCGTTGCTCGCCGTCGGCAGCGTCCACCACGCGCTCGTCACGGCAGGGGTGCGCAGCCTGACGTCGATCGTGGCCGAGGCCGACGACGTGCGCGAGTCCCATCACGTCGCCGCGCTGCTCGCCTTCGGGGCGGACGCCGTCGTGCCTCGCTTGGCCCTGGCCACGGCGGCCGGCCTCGCCCGTGACGGAGGCCTCGGTGGCGTCCCGGTGGCGGAGGCGTTGGCGAACCTGCGTGATGCCCTCGAGGAAGGCGTGCTGAAGGTGATGGCGAAGCTGGGCATCGCCGTCATCGACGCCTACCGGGGCGCCGAGGCGTTCGACGTCCTCGGGCTGGCCCAGGAGGTGAGCGACCGGTGCTTCGGGGGTGTGCCCTCCGCGCTGGGGGGCGTCGGGTTCGACGACCTCGCCCGGCGCGCGCACGGTCGCCACGAGCGCGCGTTCGGCGCCGATGCGCCCGCGCTCGATGACCCCGGGCACGTGAAGTTCCGGCGCGGCGGCGAGTACCACGCGAACGAGCCGAACGTCGCACGCCGACTGCACCGGACCGTCGACCCGGGGCTGGTGCAGCTGCGTTCGACGGCCGCCGCTTCCGACGACGACGACGATCGCGGCGGCGAGGACCCGGCCGCCGATGTGGGGCTCCTCCAGGCCGCCCACGCGCTGCGCGGCGCGGTCGGCCGTCCCGAGCGGCCCGACCTCTACGCGCGGTTCACCGAGCTCGTGCACGCGCGACCTCCCACGGCGCCTCGGGACCTGCTCGACGTGGTGCCGGCCGCCGAGCCGATCCCTCTCGAGCAGGTCGAGGTGGCCGGGTCGATCCTGCGCCGGTTCTCGAGCGGCGGGATCTCGCACGGCTCGGTGTCACGGGAGGCCCACGAGACGATCGCGATCGCGATGCACATGGTCGGCGGCCGGGCCAACAGCGGCGAGGGTGGTGAAGATCCCGCGCGGTTCCGCACGGACCGCAACTGTGGCATCAAGCAGATCGCTTCGGCACGGTTCGGCGTGACGCCGGAATACTGCGCGTTCGCCGACGAGCTCCAGATCAAGATCGCACAGGGAGCCAAGCCGGGTGAGGGCGGCCAGCTGCCGGGCCACAAGGCGACGGAGGAGATCGCACGGCTGCGTCACACCCGGCCGGGGGTCGGGCTGATCAGTCCGGCACCCCATCACGACATCTATTCGATCGAGGACATCGCCCAGCTGATCTTCGACCTGCGGCAGGTCGCGCCGGACGCGGCGGTCTCGGTGAAGCTGGTGGCCGAGCGCGGCGTCGGTACCGTGGCCGCCGGCGTCGTGAAGGGCTTCGCCGACGTCGTGCATATCGCCGGGGCCGACGGTGGCACCGGCGCCTCTCCGCTCGCATCGATCAAACACGCCGGACTGCCCTGGGAGCTCGGTCTGGCGGAGGTGCGCCAGGTACTGTCGGCCGAGGGTCTGCGCGATCGTGTCCGTCTGCGCGTGGACGGCGGGATGAAGACGGGCCGGGATGTGGTCGTCGCGGCGCTGCTCGGCGCCGATGAGTTCTCGTTCGGGACGGCCCTGCTGCTCGCCGAGGGGTGCATCATGGTGCGCACGTGCCATCTCGACACGTGCCCGGTCGGGATCGCCACGCAGCGCCCGGAGCTGCGGTCCCGGTTCGCCGGCACGCCCGAGATGGTCGCGACCTACCTGCGTCACGTCGCCGAGGAGGTCCGGTCGATCCTCGCCCGCATGGGGCTGCGATCGCTCGACGAGGCGATCGGGCGCGTCGAGCTGCTCCGCGAGCGCGATGAGCGTGATGAGCGCGATGCCGAGGGCTCGCCCCCGCCGCTCGACCTGTCCCCGCTGCTGGCGCGCCCGAGCGGCGCCCGGAGGTTCGCCGGCTCGACGCCCGTCAACCTGCCCCGGTCGGAGCTGGGCGACCGCCTGCACCACGACGCCTGGCCCTCGATGAGGGATGGGGGAGCGGTGGCGCTTCGTTATCCGATCACGACCGCCGACCGGACGGTCGGCGCGCGACTCGGCGGTGCGATCGGCGCCGCCGTCGGACGGGCCCATCCACCTGGCACGGCACACGCGACGTTCGAAGGAGCGGCCGGCCAGTCGTTCGGCGCGTTCCTGGCGGCGGGGGTCGAGCTCCACCTCGTCGGCGAGGCGAACGACTACGTCGGCAAAGGCATAGGAGGCGGGCGGATCGTGATCGTGCCGCCACCCGACGACGCGGGTGATCCGGTGCTCATCGGCAACACCGTGCTGTACGGCGCCACCGGCGGCGAGCTCTTCGTCGCCGGTCGAGCGGGAGAGCGGTTCGCGGTCCGCAACTCCGGCGCGCTGGCGGTGATCGAAGGCGCGGGGGAGCATTGCTGCGAGTACATGACCGGGGGCACCGTCGTCGTGCTCGGGCCGGTCGGGACCAACCTCGGGGCAGGCATGACCGGCGGTGAGGCGTTCGTGCTCGCCGACGACGGACGGCTCGAGTCGCGACTCAACCGCGGCACCGTCGAGGCCCTCCCTCTCGGCGGCGACGCTCGCGCGCGTCTGCGCGAGCTGCTGGAGTCCCACCTGCGGCACACCTCGTCGGCGGCCGCGGCTCGTGAACTGGCGGCGTGGCCGGCCTCGGCCGGACGCTGGCGTCACGTGGTGCCTCGCGACGACGGGACGCCGGACGGCGCCGGTCGTTCCGCGGTGGCGGGCGTCGTACCGCTCAGCCCCGCGCCACCCTAGGCCGGAGGCCGTCTCGGCTCGGTCGGTAGCATGGTGGTCTTCCCACCTCACACAACGAAGGAGCGCGGAGCATGAAGACCACCGTCGTGGGCAGCGGCTTCGTCGGCCAGACGACCGCGATGCGGCTGCTCGAGAAGGGGCTCGGTGAGGTCGTCTTGATCGACATCATCGAGGGCAAGCCCCAGGGTCTGGCCTTGGACCTGCAAGAAGCCGCGCCGATCGAGGGCTACGAGCCGACGATCGTCGGCACGAACGACTACGCGGATACCGCGGGCAGCGACGTGGTCGTGATCACGGCGGGCTTCCCGCGCCAGCCCGGGATGAGCCGCATGGACCTGCTCGGCAAGAACGCGGCGATCATGAGCGACGTGGTCGCCAAGGTCGTTCCCGGCTCGCCCGACGCCATCATCATCGTCGTGTCGAACCCGCTCGACGAGATGACGTTCCTGGCCGCCGAGAAGAGTGGGTTCCCGAAGGAACGGGTCTTCGGCATGGCGGGGGTGCTGGACTCGGCCCGTCTGCGGTACTTCATCGCCGAGGAGCTCGGCGCCTCGCCGTCGAAGGTCGAGGCGATGACGCTCGGTTCACACGGTGACGCCATGGTGGCGCTGCCGCGGCACGCGACCGTTGACGGCGCACCGCTGCCCCAGCTCGTCGACGAAGCGACGCTCGAGCGACTGTTCCAGCGCACGCGTGACGGCGGCGCCGAGGTCGTGGCGTTGCTGAAGACCGGGTCGGCGTTCTACGCGCCGAGCGCCTCGGTCGTGGCGATGGTTCGCGCGATCGCGGAAGACGCCAACACGGTGCTGCCGGTCTGTGCGTGGACGACCGGGCAGTACGGAGTGGACGGTGTCTACCTCGGTGTGCCCGCGCGCCTGGGCCGTGGCGGGGTCACCCAGGTCGTCGAGCTGGATCTGAACGACGACGAGCTCGCCAGGCTTCGGGAGGCGGCCGAGGGCATCCGCACGAAGTGTCAGGATCTCGCCGCGTTGTAACCCTCGGGCTCGTCCGGCCGAGGGGGTTCCGCACCGCGCACGACCCAGGCCAGCACCAGCACGGCGCCGATCGACGCGGCAAGACCCCCGGCGAGGGCGAGGTAGGGCCCGGGTCCCAAGCGGGTGAACCCGCCGAGCTCGGCCACCACCTCGGAGAGCCGCTCGCGTACGACGTCGACCGGCTCGCCGGTGTCGGCGGCGATGTTCGCGATCAGGTCGTCGCTGCCGACCGGCTCGTACCGGGTGCCCGCCGTGAGCAGGAAGGCCCCTGCGGTCGCGGTCATCACGAGGCCGGCCGCCAAACAGGCCACCGCAGCCGGGCGGCGGCCTCCGCGCATCAGGCGCGACGCCAGCACGCTCACCAGCGAGATCACGGCGGCGGCCAGCACGACGACCCCGTCGGGGGTGTCCAGGCCGGGGGAGGCGGTGTCGACCTGTGGCTGGCCGTCGATCCCGACCGTCACCCAGGTGAGCACGGAGCCGACCCCCGCGAGCAGCGCCCCGGCGGCGGTCAGGAGGAAACCGGTGGCTCGCAGTCCGATGCCGGCGGGCGCCGCGACGGGGTCGGGGCCGCCGCCGCTCCCGTGCGCAGGGTGAGCGGCTGCGGCGTCGGAGGGGTGCTCGGGTGCGTCCATCGGCGCAGTCTTGCATCCCATGCACCTGCGGCGAAGCATCCCGTCGCCGATCTCGTGCCACGTACGATGGGTTGCATGGCGGGTTTCCTCGAGCAACTGCGCGCCTACGCGGCCGGCTTCTTCACCAACTGGCGCAACCCGCGCTACGGCACCCTCGAGAAGATCGGGCTGACGATACGGAACCGGTCGCTGTCGGTCGCGCGAGGTGGATGCTGCGGCAACCACGGGCAACCGGGCTGTTGACGGGTCGACGATGGGGACCTCGGTCGGGGCTCAGCAGGCGGGACGGGACCACCGGCCCACGATCACGACCATGGGCCGGACCATCACCACGACCGCTAGCTCGAGCCGCTCCTCACGACCGCTAGCTCGGGCCGTGCTCCCACTCGCTGACGGTCGCCGCGATCGCGTCGGCCACCTGCATCGTCGACGCCGTCCCGCCGAGGTCCGGGGTGCGCGTGCGGCCGCGCCGAAGCACCTCGTCGACCGCCCGCTCCACGTTCTCGGCGGCTCCGCGCTCGCCCAGGTGCCGGAGCAACATCGCGCCCGACAGGATCATCGCGATGGGGTTGGCCTTGCCCTGCCCGGCGATGTCGGGGGCGCTGCCGTGCACCGGTTCGAACATCGCGTACTCCCACCCGATGTTGGCGCCGGGGATCAGGCCGAGACCCCCGACCAACCCGGCACACAGGTCGCTCACGATGTCGCCGTACAGGTTCGGCAGCAGCAGGACGTCGAAATCGCCGGGATCACGTGGCAGCTGGCTCGATAGGTGGTCGATCTGCACCTCGTCCCACGGCACCTCGGGGAACTCGCTCGCGAGCTGGCGCGCCGTCGCAAGGAAGATGCCGTCGCTGTAGCGCATCACGTTGGCCTTGTGACCCACCGTGACCCTGCGCCGCCGGTTGGCGCGCGCGTACTCGAAGGCGAACCGCACGATGCGTTTCGTGCCCGACACCGAGATCGGCTTGACCGTCATGCCGGCGTCCTCGCGCACCCGGAACCCTCCGAGCGCCTCGAGCTCGCCGCGCAGGGCAGCCGCCTCGACGGAGCCGCGCTCGTACTCGATGCCCTGGTAGAGGTCCTCGGTGTTCTCCCGCACGACGACGAGGTCCACCACCGCGTGGCGGATCGGGACACCCGGCAACGCCCGCGCGGGGCGTACGGCCGCGAACAGGTCGAGCTCCTGGCGCAGCGCCACGTTGATGCTGCGGAACCCCGTGCCCACGGGGGTCGTGATCGGCCCCTTCAACGCGACCCTCGCCTGCTTGATCGAGCCGAGCGTGTCGTCGGGAAGCAGGTCGCCATGGGACTCGAGGGCCGTGATGCCGGCGTCACGGCGCTCCCACTCGATGCCCACGTCCGCCGCGTCGAGCACGAGGCGGGTCGCCTCGGCAACCTCGGGGCCTATACCGTCGCCGGGGATGAGGATCACCCTGTGAGACACGTGGCAGACCATACCGGTCGCTCTCGCGTGGCGACCGAGGCTGAAAGCTCGGGGGGGCGGGTCAGAAGCGCTCGAACAGGATCGCGCGCTTGACCTCCTGGATCGCCTTCGTCACCTCGATGCCGCGCGGGCATGCATCGGTGCAGTTGAAGGTCGTGCGGCAGCGGAACACGCCGGTCTTCTCCGAGAGGATGCGCAGCCGCTCGTTGCCCGCTTCGTCACGGCTGTCGAAGATGAAGCGGTGGGCGTTCACGATCGCGGCCGGTCCGACGTAGGCGTCGTCGCCCCAGAACACCGGGCACGAGGTCGTGCAGGCCGCGCACAGGATGCACTTGGTCGTGTCGTCGTAGCGCTCGCGGTCCTGGGGTGACTGTCGCCGCTCCTTGTCGGGCTCGCCGGACTCGTTGATCAGGTAGGGCAGCATCATCTTGTACCCGTCGATGAACGGGTCCATGTCGACGATGAGGTCCTTCAGCACCGCCAGGCCGCGGATCGGCTCGATCGTGACCTTCGGCGCGACGTCCTGGGCGAGCACCTTGCACGCGAGCGCGTTGCGTCCGTTGATCATCATCGCGTCGGATCCGCAGATGCCGTGGGCGCATGACCGTCGGAACGACAGCGTGCCGTCGTGGCGCCACTTGATCTCGTGCATCACCTCGACGAGCCGGTCGAGGGGATCGCACTCGATCGTGAACTCGTCCCACCACGAGTCCTCGCCGACCTCGGGGTTGTAGCGGCGGATCCGAAGGTGCAGCGTGAGCCGATCCTCGCGCGGTCCGACCCGGCGCGCCTCGGAGGTGTTCAGCACGTCGGCGGCCGTGGCCATCAGTACTTCCTCTCCATCGGGATGTAGGGGCCCATCTTCACCGGCTTGTAGTCCAGGGTGATCGACCCGTCATCGTGACGGGTCGCGAGCGTGTGCTTCAGCCAGTTCGCGTCGTCGCGCAGCGGGTGGTCCTCGCGGAAGTGCGCCCCTCGGCTCTCGGTGCGGGCCAGCGCACCGGCCACCAGGGCGTCGGCGCAATCCAGCAGGAACCCGAGCTCCACGGTCTCCATCAGGTCGGTGTTGTAGACGGCGCCCTTGTCGCCGATCGCGACACGCTCGTAGCGCTCACGAAGACCCGTGAGGATCTCCTGCATCTTCGTGAGCCCCGTCTCGCTGCGAACGACGAACGCGAGGTCGAACATGTCGTCCTGCAGCTCCTTGCGGATGTCGGCCGCGTTGTCGCCGGTCGTGCGGGTCAGGAACCGGTCGAGCTGCGCGAGCGTGGGGCCGACCGGGTCGGCCGGCACGTCGGGCAGGTCCATCTCGAGCGCGTCGGCGGCGGCCGAGGCGCCGGCGCGGCGTCCGAACACGACGAGGTCGAGCAGGGAGTTGGTGCCGAGCCGGTTCGCACCGTGCACGCTCACGCAGGCGCACTCGCCGGCGGCGTAGAGGCCCGGCACGATGGTCTCCTCAGGCCCGGTCACGACACGCCCGTCGACGTCGGTGGGGATGCCGCCCATCGCGTAGTGGGCGGTCGGCTGGATCGGGACCGGTTCCGTCGTCGGCTCGACCTTCAGGTAGATGCGCGCGAACTCGGTGATGTCGGGCAGCTTCTCCTCGATCACCTTGGGGTCGAGGTGGCGGATGTCGAGGTAGGCCCAGTCGGCGTTCGGACCCCCGCCCCGGCCCTCCTTGATCTCCTGGTAGATCGCCCGGCTGACCATGTCGCGAGGCGCGAGGTCTTTGATCGTGGGGGCGTAGCGCTCCATGAACCGCTCGCCGTCCCTGTTGAGGACGATGCCCCCCTCACCGCGGGCGGCCTCCGAGAGCAACACGCCGAGGCGGGCAAGACCCGTGGGGTGGAACTGGAACATCTCCATGTCCTCGAGCGGGATGCCGCGCCGCCACACGACCGAGGGGCCGTCGCCGGTCAGGGCGTGGGCGTTCGAGGTCACGCGGAACATCCGCCCGTAGCCGCCGGTGGCGAACACGACGGACTTCGCGCGGAACACGTGCAGCTCACCCGTCGCCAGCTCGTAGGCGACGACCCCGGCGGTGCGCCCGTCGTCGGTGCGCAGCAGGTCCAGCACGTAGAACTCGTTGAAGAACCGCACGTCGCGCTTCACGCACTGCTGGTACAGGGTCTGCAGGATCATGTGCCCGGTGCGGTCGGCCGCGTAGCAGGCACGGCGCACCGGCCGTTCGCCGTGGTTGGCCGTGTGGCCGCCGAACCGCCGCTGGTCGATGCGCCCGTCGGGGGTCCGGTTGAAGGGCAGCCCCCAGCGCTCCAGCTGGTAGATGGCGTCGATCGCCTCTTCGGTCATCAACTGCGCCGCCGGCTGGTCGGTCAGGTAGTCGCCTCCTTTGACCGTGTCGAACGCGTGCCACTCGGGAGAGTCCTCCTCGGTGTTGCCGAGCGCCGCGCACACGCC
>Ga0299913_10006601_pt1 | contig 10060 bp, 8 predicted proteins | sample RVTome_9_FD_201360 | JGI IMG/M metagenome (GOLD analysis project Ga0299913, IMG submission 201360) | Soil microbial communities from uranium-contaminated site in the Upper Colorado River Basin, Wyoming, United States - RVT155D38 (version 2) ... | reverse complement strand
AATCAGCGCGGCGCCAGAGAATCGCACTCCTCGCGCCAGATCTCGTGACACACGCGGTGCAGCCGGATCGCGGTCCCCGAGGTCAGCTCGACCTCGAACTCGACCTCCGCCGCGGCGATCGGCTCGCCGCAGGCGGCGCAGTGAGTGCCCATGCCCCGGCCCGCCCAGACCTTGCCGTTCTCGTCACAGGGCAGGGCCCCGGCCTCGAGCATCTGTCGCACGCGCCCGCGAATGCTGGCCTTGTCCATGAGACTCCCATCGGGTTCCGTGAAGCGTTGTAAAACCGCGACGATCGGCGTCGCGGGGTGATCGCGAGGCGCATGGTAACCGTCGCGCGAGGCCGGTTCAAGCCGAGCCCCCGGCTGCAGTGCGATGTCGTATCATCGGGGCCATGTTGCCCACCATGCTCCGCGTCCGTCAGACGTTCGCGCGACCCCGGGTCGCCGACATTCCGGGCACGGTGGCCCGGAGCCTGCAGGCCGCCGGCCTGGGGATCAAGCCCGGCGACAGCGTGGCCATCGGGGCCGGCAGTCGGGGCATCGCCAACCTCGACGTGATCGTCGGCGCCACCGTCCGCTACCTTCGTGACCTGGGCGCCCGGCCATTCGTCTTCCCGGCCATGGGCAGCCATGGCGGGGGGACTGCGGAGGGCCAGCTCTCGGTGCTCGAGCACTACGGCATCACCGAGGCCACGATGGGCTGTCCGGTCCGGGCCACGATGGAGGTCGTGCAGGTGGGGGAGGCCCTCGGCCTGCCGGTGTGGTTGGATCGGTATGCCGCCGAGGCGAGCTGGATCGGCCTCGTCAATCGGATCAAGCCGCACACGGACTTCAAGGGCTCGATCGAGTCCGGCCTGTTCAAGATGATGACGATCGGCCTGGGCAAGTGGAAGGGCGCCGTGCAGTACCACCGCGCCAGCGTCAGCCACGGCTACGAGACCGTGATCACCTCCGTCGGGCGCGAGATGCTGGCCCGGGCCCGCATCGGGTTCGGCGTGGGGATCGTGGAGAACGGCTACGACGAGACCGCCCACGTCGAGGCTTTCAGCGCCAGGGATCTGGAGGCCGGGGAGCGCCGTCTCCTGAAGAGCGCTCGTGAGTGGATGGCCCGGCTGCCGTTCTCGCCCATCGACGTGCTGATCGTCGAGCAGATCGGCAAGAACATCTCGGGCTCCGGCATGGACACCAACGTGATCGGCCGGCCCACCAACCCCTTCGAGCCGTTCCCCGCCGATCCCAGGATCACCTGGATCGTCGCGCTGGACATCACCGAGGAGAGCTACGGCAACGCCACCGGCATCGGCAACGCCGACTTCACGACTCGGCGGCTGGTGGACACGATCGACATGAAGGCGACGCTGATCAACACGATCACCGCCTGCGCTCCCGGCGGCGCCAAGATCCCGGCCACGTTCGACACCGACCGCGAGGCGATCGCGGCGGCGCTCGACTGCATCGGGCTCACGCCCCCCGAGCGGGCACGCGTCGTGCGGATCAAGAACACGCTAATGCTCGGTGAGCTGGAGCTCTCGGAGGCGTTCGCCGCCGCCGTGGCCGAGCGCCGTGACCTCACCGTCCTGGGCGAAGCGCCACTCCGCTTCGATGCGGCCGGGCGTGTCGTCCCTCTCTGAGGGGCTTCTGCCCGACTCCTGCGACCGACCGCCGACCTGACAAGAGGTGCATCCTGACAGGGTGTTCCGCGTCACGGGTCAGCCCCACGCCGAACCGCAAGGTGGTAACCTCGCCGTAACGATGAAAGTGCTTCGCTCCCTGGTGGTGGAGCTTCTCCGATGAGCCGCCGTGCGATCGTCGGGCTCGCGGTTCTCGTCGGCATCGGCATCCTGGGCTGGGGAGGCTGGGCCTGGTACCGGGCCGGCATCCAGGTCAGCACCGACGACGCCTACGTCGAGGGGACGATCGCGCCGGTCAGCGCGAAGGTGGCCGGTCACATCGTCGAGCTGCTCGTGCGCGACAACCAGGCCGTCAAGGCCGACGAGATCCTGCTCCGCGTGGACCCCCGCGACTACGAGGCCAGGCTCGACCAGGCACGGGCCGCGGTGGCGGTGGCCGAGGCCAACGTGCGGGCCGCCCGGGCCGAGCTGCCGCTGGCCCGCGAGACGACGCGCTCCCAGGTCGACGAGGTCCGGGCGGCGCTGGCCGGCACCAGGGTCGGGGTGCAGTCCAGCGAGTCGGCGGTCGACGAGGCCCGGGCGCGCCTGGAGTCCAAGCGGGCGGCGACCGCGGCCAGCCGGGCCGACGTGACGGCGGCCGAGAGCGCGCAGCGCAAGGCCCAGCGGGATCTGCGGCGGATGCAGGCGCTCATGAAGAACGACTACGTCTCTCGCCGCGAGCACGACGACGCCATGGCCGCGCTCGAGGCCGCCGACGCGGCGCTGGAGGCGGCCCGCCGGCGCCAGGCCTCTCTCGAAAAGGAGATCCAGCAGACGGAGGCCGAGGTGGCCTCGCGCATCCTGGCCATCGAGCAGGCCCGCCAGCGTGTCGTCGAGATGCGGGGGACGCTGGCCCGGGTCGAGAGCCAGCAGCAGACGGTGTCGGTCAAGGCGGCCGAGCTGGCCCGGGCCGAGGCGCTGCTGCGGGCCGCCGAGGCCGATCTCGCCGTCGCCGAGCTGAACCTCGAGCACTGCGTGGTGCGGGCGCCGATCGACGGCGTCGTCGCCAAGCGCAGCGTGGAGGTCGGCCAGATCGTCCAGCCCGGTCAGCCCCTGCTGGCGCTCGTACCGCTGGACGACGTGTGGGTGGTGGCGAACTTCAAGGAGACGCAGCTCACGCGGATCCGGCCCGGGCAGCCCGTCGAGGTCAAGATCGACAGCTTCCCGGGCGCCGTCTTCACCGGCACCGTGAACTCGATCAGCGCCGGGACCGGCTCACGCTTCTCGTTGCTGCCCCCCGAGAACGCCACCGGGAACTGGGTGAAGGTGGTGCAGCGCGTGCCGGTGAAGATCCTGCTCGACAAGAAGGGCGTCGGCAATCCCCAGCCGCTCCGGGCCGGGATGTCGGCCGTTGTGACCGTCCGCTTGAAGTGACCGCGTCGCCGGGCGACGCCGCCTCGGCGGCCGAGGCCGCGGGCAGCGCGGAGCTGTCGGCGGGCCGCAAGTGGCTGCTCACCGTCTCGGTGATGGTGGTCGCGGTCATGCAGGTGCTCGACACCAGCGTGACGAACGTCGCGCTGCCCCACATGCAGGGTTCGCTGTCGGCCAGCGTCGAGGAGGTGGCCTGGGTCATCACCTCCTACCTCGCCGCCAACGCGGTCGTGATCCCCGCCACCGGCTGGCTGACCGCCTATTTCGGTCGACGCCGGTTCTTCCTCTTCTGCACCGTGGTGTTCACGGTGTCGTCCTTCCTCTCCGGCCTCGCGCCGAACCTCGAGATGCTGGTCCTCATGCGGGTGCTCCAGGGGCTCGGCGGCGGGCCGGTGATCCCGATGTCCCAGGCCATCCTGTGGGAGATCTTCCCGCTCCACCAGCGGGGCCTGGCGATGGCCATGTGGGGCGTGGGCATCATGATGGGGCCCATCTTCGGCCCCACCGTGGGGGGGTGGATCGCCGACAACTGGTCGTGGCGCTGGATCTTCTACGTGAACCTGCCGATCGGCGTGCTCGGCTTTCTGCTGGCCGGCGCCTTCCTGATCGACTCGCCGCACCTGCGCCGGCCCGGCCGCATCGACGCCGGCGGGCTGCTGCTGATGGTGCTCGGCTTCGGCTGCCTGCAGCTCACGCTCGACTGGGGCGAGCGCGAGGACTGGTTCGACTCGCGCCTGATCGTCACCCTGAGCGTGGTGGCGGTGGCCGCGCTGATCGCGTTCGTGTGGCGGGAGCTCACCGTGAAGGACCCGATCATGGACTTCACGGTCTTCGCCGACCGCAACTTCGCGCTCGGCACGACGTTCATCGCCGCGGCGGTGTTCACCTTCTACTCCAGCATGCTGCTGCTCGCCCTGTATACCCAGAAGCTGCTCGGTTACGACGCCTGGTCGTCGGGCGCCGTGCTGGCGCCGGGCGGCGTGGGCAACCTGGTCTCGCTGCTGATCGCGGGCCGGCTGGTGGCCCGCGTGGACCAGCGTGCGCTGCTCGCGCTCGGCCTCGTGCTCAACGGCGCCGCGCTCTCCTGGATGTCGAACCTCACGCTGGGGGTCGACTACTGGAGCCTGGTGTGGCCGCGCTTCGTGCAGGGCTTCGGCATGGGGTTCATCTTCCTGCCGCTCACGACGCTGTCGATCTCCACCATTCCCAAGGCCCGGCTGCCCAACGCCACCGCGGCCTTCAATCTCATCCGCAACATGGGCGGCAGCATCGGCGTGGCCCTGACCACCACGCTGCTGGTCCGGCGCAGCCAGTACCACCAGGCCACGCTGGTCGGCCACGTGGACGTCTGGGATCCGGAGACCACGGCCAGGCTGGCGCGCTGGACCGACCACTTCCTCACCCACGGGGCCGATGCCTTCACCGCCAAATCGCGGGCGACGGCCATGATGTACCGGGAGACCGTGGCCCAGGCCCAGGTGCTGGCCTACGTCGACGAGTTCCGCCTGCTGTCCGTGATGTTCTTCGCGATGCTGGCGCTGATCCCCTTCATGCGGCGCGTCCGCATCGCCCCACCGCCGGCCGCCTCCGGCCAGCGTGTCGAGGGGCTGCGCGCGGTGCCGGCGGAGCCGCGTCCCGTCGCCGCGGTCGAGTGAGCCGCTTGCAAGCGGGGCGCAAACCCTCGACACTGGGCGCGATGCCGTCCGAGCCCGCCGAGCCGGCAGCCCGCGGCGACGCGCTCAGCATCGAGGCCAAGCTCCGCGCGGCCTTCGAGCTGAGCCCCACCGTCCTGGCCATCACGACCGCCGGGGAAGGGCGGCTGCTCGAGATCAACCAGGCGTTCAGCGAGCTGTACGGCTATGCCCGCGAGGAGGTCATCGGCCGCACGGTGACCGCGCTCGGCATCTGGGTGGACCCCCGGCAGCGCCAGGACGCCCTGGGGGCGATCGCCGCGGGGTCCCCGGTCCGCAACCTCGAGGCGCGCCTGCGCACGAAGAGCGGCGAGGAGCGCGTGTGCCTCCTCAACGCCGACGCCGTGGTGATCGACGGGCGCACCTGCATCCTGTCGGCCCTCACCGACATCACGGACCGGGTGCGCGTCGAGGCGGCCCTGCGCGAGAGCGAGCAGCGGTTCCTGCTGGCATTCCATGCCAACCCCCTGCCGATGTCGATCACGCGGCTGGCGGACGGCGCCCACCTGGAGGTCAACGACGCGGCCCTCCGTCACAGCGGCTTCACGCGCGAGGAGATGCTGGGGCGCACCAAGACCGAGCTCGGCTTCTGGGTGGCGCCCGAGCAGCGCGAGGTGCTCTTGCAGCAGCTCCACGCCCAGGGCCACGTGCGCGACTTCGAGGTGACGTTCCAGGCCCGCACCGGCGCCCGCCGCCGGCTGCTCGTCAACTCCCAGGTCATGCGGTTCGGTGGCGAGCCCTCGGTGCTGAGTGTCTCGGTCGACATCACCGAGCGGATGGAGCTGGAGGCGGAGAGCCGCGCCCGCCGGGAGGAGGCCGAGACCCTCGCCGCCTCGCTCCGCAACGCCGACCGGGCCAAGGACGAGTTCCTCGCCATGCTGGGCCACGAGCTGCGGAATCCGCTCGGCACGCTCACGAACGCGATGGCGCTGCTCGATGGCTCGCTGCGGGCCGAGGGCGACCGGCACGTGCTCGCGGTCGTCCGGCGCCAGACCGAGCAGCTCACGCGGCTGGTCGACGACCTCCTCGACATGTCGAGGCTCACGTCCGGCAAGATCCGGCTGCAGCCCGAGCCGGTCGACCTGCACGCGGTGGCCCGTCGGTGCATCGACGCGCTCGCCCACGGCGGCCGCAGTGCCAGCCATCACCTCGTGCTCGAGGGCAGCCCGGCGTACTGCGAGGGCGATCCCGCCCGGCTGGAGCAGATCGTCGGCAACCTGCTCGACAACGCGCTGAAGTACACGCCCGCCGGAGGCCGCGTCGCGGTGTGGACCGGCCCGGTGGACGACGCGGCGGAGCTCCGCGTCCGCGACACGGGCCGGGGCATCGATCCCGGCCTGCTGCCCCGGGTGTTCGACTTCTTCGTGCAGGAGCCCCAGGCGCTGGACCGCGCGCGAGGGGGGCTCGGCCTGGGCCTGGGGGTGGTCAAGCACCTCGTCGAGCTGCACGGCGGCTCGGTGTCGGCCCACAGTGCCGGGGTCGACCAGGGCAGTGAGTTCACCGTGCGATTCAAGCGGGTGGCACCGCCGGCGGGCCAGACCGGGACCGCCCGGGCCCCCGGCTCGCCCGGGTCACGATCGGGCCGGCGCGTGCTCGTCGTCGAGGACAACGCCGACGCGCGGGACATGCTGCGGACCCTGCTGGAGCTCGGGGGCCATGTCGTCGAGGACGCCGCCGACGGGCCCGAGGCCCTGGCCCGGCTCCAGTCGTTCAAGCCCGAGGTGGCCCTGATCGACGTCGGCCTGCCCGGCATCGACGGCTACACGCTGGCCCGGATGGCGCGCGAGCAGCCCGGCGGCCGCGAGATCCGCCTCGTCGCGGTGACCGGCTACGGCCAGGCCCAGGACCGCCAGCGGGCGCTCGCCGCGGGGTTCGACCGCCACGTCACCAAGCCGGTCGACCCGGGGGCGCTCCAGCGGCTGGTGAGCGAGCTGTAGGGCGTCAGTAGCCCTTCTGCTTGTCGATCAGCGCCAGCAGGGGGCGGCCGTCGCGCATCCGCTCCAGGTTCTCGATGAAGGTCGCGATGACGCGGCCGGCCCGGCGCGGAGAGCCGCCGGCGGTGTGCGGCGTCACGATCGCCCGCGGGTGGGTCCACAGGCGGTGGCCGGCCGGCAGCGGCTCGGGATCGGTCACGTCCAGACCGACGCCGCCGATCAGGCCCTCGTCGAGGGCGGCCAGCAGGTCGTCGCCGAAGACGATGGCCCCGCGGGTGACGTTGACGAGGATGGCGTGCCGGCGCATGCGCCGGAACAGGTCGCGCGTGAAGAGGTGGCGCGTGGCCTTGGTCAGCGGCAGGCAGATCACGACGGCGTCGGAGCCGCCGAGCAGATCGTGGAGCTGCTCGCTCTTCCAGAGGGTCACGCCGGCCATGCCGGGGACGGCCTCGATGTCCACGGCCAGCACCCGCATGCCGAAGCCCAGGGCGCGCTCGGCCACCGCCCGGCCGGTGCCGCCGAAGCCGACGATGCCGAGCGTCTGGTCGTGGAGCTCCCACTGCTCCTTGCGGATGGGCTCGCGCAGGCTGTAGTCGGGCGTGCGCATGGCGGTGTGCAGCCCGCGGGTGAGGCCGAGGAGCAGGGCGAAGGCGTGCTCGGCCAGGTGGATGCCCACCTCGCCCTTCTCGCTGGCCAGGATCACGCCGCTCGACACCAGCTCGGGCGTCAGGATCGCGTCCACCCCGGCGCCGATCGAGTGGTAGTAGCGCAGGCGGCGGGCGCCCAGGAACACGTCGTTGGGTACGCGGCCGAAGACCACGTCGGTGTCGCCGATCTCCTTGCGCTGGGTCGCCGCGTCGCGGGCCTCGATCAGGACGGAGCCCGGGCCGGCCAGCTCCAGGATTCGCGCCTGATCGGCGGCGGGGATGGCCGGGCAGATCATGTTCGGCGTGTAGAGGATCTTCATAACAGTTTCTCCATGACGATGGTGTCGACCCAGCGGCCGTCGAGCTGGCCCTGCTCCCGGTAGACGCCGACGGTGCGGAAGCCCAGGCGCTCGTACAGCGCCATGCCGCCCGGGTTGAAGGGAAAGGCCGAGAGCACCAGCTTGTGGAAGCCGTGCTCGCGCCCCAGCTCGACGAGCCGGGCCAGCAGCGCCCGGCCCGCGCCCCGTCCGCGCCACGCGCGCTCGACGTACACGGAGATGTCGGCAACGTGGCGATAGGCATCCCGCGGGTTGAAGACGTTGAGGCTGGCCCAGGCGATCGGGCCGGCCGCGGCCGCCTCCGCGACGATGACCGGGTGGCGCGGACCCCGGGCGCCCAGCCACTGGCGGCGCTCGTCCGGGGTGCGCAGCTCCGTCTCCAGGGTGGCCAGGCGGTCCTCGATGCCCTGGTTGTAGATCAGGCAGATGGCGGCGGCGTCAGCCTCGGTGGCGGGCCGGATCCGGAAGTCCACGTCGCGTCACCCGAGCTCCCGGGCGTCCAGCCGGCCATCTCTGTGCAGCCGGGCGAACTCGTCCAGCGTGCGGCGCACGCCGTCCACCAGTGCGGTCGGCGGCGCCGGGCCGAGCTCGCGCTGGTAGCGCGTGTCGTCGAGCGCGGCGGCGAACGGCATGGGCTGCTCGACGTGGCGGACGAGGCCCCTGGCCGAGGGCCAGGCGGTCTCGATCACCCGCACGACGTCGGTGAGCGCGGCCGCCGAGCCGTGCAGGTTGTAGATCCGGGCACGATCCAGGCTGGCCCGCGCCGCCCGGACGAGCGCCCGGGCGACGTCCTCGACGTAGATCAGGTCGGTGCCGCCCCCCCAGCGCAGCTCGAACGGGCGCCCCAGCACCGCGGCCTTCATCGCCAGGGTCGGCGTGGCGGTGACGCCGACGTCGCGGCCCGGCCCGTAGACGGTCAGCGGCCGGAAGCCGGAGGAGCGGATGCGGTGCTCCTCCCAGTACACGCGCGCGGTCGCCTCGTTGGCGACCTTGTAGACGCCGTAGTGCGTGGTGGGGTGGGGGGGCGCGTCGTCGCGCAGGGGGCCCGGCGGGTACAGCGCGGGCGGCCCGAACACCGCCGCCGACGAGGCGTACACGATCCGCTCGACGCCGCCGGCGGCGCGCGCCGCCTCGAAGACGTTGGCCGTGCCCCCGACGTTGACCAGCGCCCCGCGGGCGGGATCCTGGCGGCAGAGCGGCACCTGCCAGGCCGCCAGGTGAACGATCCGCCGCACCCCGTGCTCCCGCACCACGCGGGCGAGCGCCGCGCCGTCGGCGATGTCGCCCCGCACCAGCGTGGCGCGCTCGGCGACGTCCTCGCCCGCGATCATCCTGAGGCGCCAGGGATCGTCGCCGAGGTCGAGCGCCACCGGTCGCTCGCCGTCGGCGAGCAGCGCGCGCACCACCCAGGAGCCGATGCAGCCGAACGCGCCCGTCACCAGCGTCGCCATCGCCCGGAGACGATAGCACGGGGCGTCGACTATAATCCCCGCACGTCCGAAAGGAGATCGCCCGCATGAGCGCTGATCGCCCCCTCGTCGTCCTGGCCGGTCCGATCCACGCCGACGGTCACGCGAACCTCGAGACGGGGGCGCGTGTCGTCGTGTGCCCCGACGAGACCGAGGCAGGGCTGGTCGCGATCGCGGCCGAGGCCCAGGGCATCCTGTTCCGGTCCAAGCCTCGCTGCACCGAGAGCCTGATGGCCGCCTGCACGCAGCTCAAGGTCGTCGGCCGCCACGGCGTCGGTCTCGACACGGTGGACATTCCCGCCGCGACCCGGCTGGGCGTCGCCGTCGTCCACGCCCCGGGCTCCAACTCGCAGGCGGTGGCCGAGCACGCGCTGATGATGATGCTCGTGTGCGTGAAGCGCACGCTCCACCAGGACCGGCTCACCCGCGCGGGCGACTGGAACGCCAAGCGCGACTCGGCCACCACCGCCCACACCGAGCTCGAGGGCAAGACGCTCGGCATCGTGGGCATCGGCAACGTCGGGCGCCGGGTGGCCCGGTTCTGCGGCGCCATCGGCATGACGGTGCTCGCCTACGACAGGTACGTCCCCGCCGACGAGATCCGCCGCCGCGGCGCCGAGCCGGTCGAGAGCCTGGAGGCGCTGCTGCCGCGGGTGGACGTGCTCACCTGCCACACGCCGCTCACCCCCGAGACGAAGCACATGATCGACGACCGGACCCTCGGCCTCATGAAGCGCGGCGCCATCTACGTCAACACCTCCCGGGGCGGGGTACAGGACGAGCGCGCGCTGTTCGAGGCGCTCGCGCGGGGCCGGCTCGGCGCCGCCGGCATCGACGTGTTCGAGGAGGAGCCGTGCCCGGTGGACAACCCGCTCCTGAACCTCGACAACGTCGTGCTCTCGACGCACATGGCCGGCGTGACGCGCGAGGCGACGGCGCGG
>Ga0299913_10006600_pt1 | contig 10060 bp, 8 predicted proteins | sample RVTome_9_FD_201360 | JGI IMG/M metagenome (GOLD analysis project Ga0299913, IMG submission 201360) | Soil microbial communities from uranium-contaminated site in the Upper Colorado River Basin, Wyoming, United States - RVT155D38 (version 2) ... | reverse complement strand
GCCCCGGCACAACCAGCGCCGGCGCCGGCCGAGGGGGCTCCCGCTCAGCAGCCGGCCGCGGCCGCCGCAGCCCCGGCCGCCGCGGCGACCGCGACGCAGCCGGTTCCCACCACCGGCGTCAGTCACGGGACCCCCACGGGCAACCGAATGCGGCCCGAGGACGGGGTGGCGACGCCCGCAATGCTGGACGGACAACAGGCGATGTACGAGCGTCGCAGACTCATCGACGAGGTCATCAAGACCGGAGTGCCCGCGGCGGCCGCGTCCGAGCGCGATAGCTCGAGCTCGGGCGCCCTGGCGGTCCTCTATCTCTTGATTCCTCTTCTCGTGATCGGGTTTCTTGCGTTCGCCGGCGACGACACCGAGCCGTCATCGGGCGAGGAGGGGGGCTCCCCCCCGGCCGAGCAGGAGGAGTCCGGCAGCTCCGGGGGGAGCAACACGATCGTCGCGGCGAACAACGCATTCGAGACCGAGGAGATCGCCGCGGAGGCGGGCGGGACCGTGAGTGGAACGCTCGACAACCAGGACCCGGTCGTTCACAACATCGCGTTTTACAACAGCGAGGACGACACCTCGGATCCCGCGTCGGCCTTCTACACGAGCGACGATGCCGATCCGAGTTCGACCGTCGACTTCGAGTTCACGGCCCCCGAGGAAGCGGGCGATTACCCCTTCATCTGCGATTACCACCCGACCACGATGACCGGGACGCTGGCCGTAGGAGAGGGCGGCGGCGGGGGCGGTTCAGGCGGCGGAGGCTCGGGCGAAGGTGGCGACGGTTAGCGCCGGTCGCTCGGGGGTCGCTCGCCTCAGGCGCTAGGTTCGCGAGCACCTCCGACGTACTAGGATTGGAGGGCTCGTGAAAGTTTTCACAAGCTCCACAACGTCCACCGTCCGAGCGCAGAAAGAGGAGAGGTAACCTCCGTGCCCACCGAGGTCGATGTCGCCATCGTCGGTGGCGGGCCGTCCGGAGCCGCGGCCGCGCACTATCTCTCGGCGCGCGGCCACTCGGTCCTGGTGTGCGAGAAGAAGATCTTTCCGCGCGAGAAGACGTGTGGCGATGGGCTCACCCCGCGCGCCGTCAAGGTGCTGCAGGAGATGGGTCTCCAGAGCGAGCTCGATACGTGGGAGCGCGTACACGGCCTGCGCGCGCACGCCGCGGGGAAGACCCTGGAGCTCGAGTTTCCCGTGCTCGACGCATGGGGTGACTACGGCTTGGTGAAGCCGCGCAAGGACCTCGACGGCATCGTCCTGGGCCACGCCGAGGCCCGGGGGTCCAAGGTCCTGTTCGGAACGCAGGTGACCGAGCCGATCTTCGACAAGGGGGTCGTCGGCGGATTCAAGGCGAAGCGCGACGGCGAGATCGAGGAGGTCCGCGCGCACTTCGTGATCTCGGCCGAGGGCTCCGCCACCAAGTTCACCCGAACTCTGGCGCGCGACCGCGATCCCAGCTACCCGATGGGTCTCGCCATCCGCCAGTATTTCAAGTCCCCGATGCAGAGCTCGGGCTGGTTCGAGGCCTATCTCGACGTGCGCGTCGGCGAGGATTCGCTGCCCGCGTACGGATGGGTCTTCCCGGTGGGCGACGGTACGGTCAACGCCGGCGTGGGACTCCTGTCGACCTACGGTCAGTGGAAGTCCGTGAACCTCAATCAGTTGCAGCGGGATTTCGTGGCCCAACTTCCGCCGGAGTGGGACATCAATCAGCAAACCGTGTGCAGCAAACCCCGTGCCGGCCGCCTGTTCATGGGCGGGAGCGTTCGCCCCCCTAATGGGCCCGGCTTCGTGCTTACCGGGGACGCGGCCGGCTTCATCAACCCCTGCAACGGTGAGGGCATCGCGTACGCGTACGAGACCGGTCGGATCGCAGCCCGCCACATCGATGAGGCGCTCAGGAACGGGCGCTCGCCCGATCTGGCCGGCTACACGGAAGAGCTGATGGGGACCTACGGTCCCTACTACCGGCTCGGTAGGCGTTTCGTGAAGCTGATCGGGTACCCGTGGCTCATGGAGAAGCTGGTATCTATGGGGATGAACAGCAAGAGCCTCATGAGTTTCGCCTTCACTATGCTCGCAAACCTCGAAGACTCGAAAGCCACGACCTACGAACAAAGAGGCCTGAGGGCCCTCAAGTTGCTCGCGGAGCTAAAGCCGCAGGGGAAGCCGACATGAGCTTGCCCGCCTACCTTCCGATCCTGTTCCTGCTGGTTCTGTCGACCGTTTTCGCCGTGGCATCCATCTGGGTGAGCTCGAAGCTCGGTCCCCGGAAGTGGACCGTCGCCAAGCTGCAGCCCTACGAGAGCGGGATCGTTCCGGACGAGGGGCTCGCCGAGGGTGAACGTTTTCCCGTCAAGTTCTATCTCGTGGCGATGCTGTTCATCATCTTCGACATAGAAACGGTCTTTCTCTATCCCTGGGCGGTCGCCTACGAGGAGCTCGCTCTCTTCGGATTGATCGAGATGGGCGTATTCGTCGGCCTCCTGGTCGCCGTCTACGTCTACGTGTGGAAGAGAGGTGGCCTCGAGTGGGCGGAGTGAGCGACTACCACGGCGCCAACTTCATCACCACGAATCTCGACAAGCTGGTCAATTGGGCGCGCAAGTCATCGTTGTGGCCTGCAACCTTCGGCCTCGCCTGTTGCGCGATCGAGATGATGGCCACCACCATGCCCCGTCACGATCTGGCGCGCTTCGGGATGGAGCGGTTCAGCGCATCTCCGCGCCAGGCGGATCTCATGATCGTCGCGGGCCGCGTGTCGCAGAAGATGGCTCCGGTCCTGCGACAGGTGTACGACCAGATGTCCGAACCGAAATGGGTCATCTCGATGGGAGCCTGCGCGTCGACGGGGGGAGTCTTCAACAACTACGGACTCGTCCAGGGTGTCGATCAAATCGTGCCCGTCGACATCTACGTGCCCGGATGTCCTCCTCGCCCCGAGATGCTGATCGACGGGATCATGTTGCTGCACGACCGGATCAGCAAGGGCGAATACACGACCACCAGGACCGCCGTCTCGTGACGATGGCAACTCACTTGTTGAGTTCGGCGGAGTGGGCGAAGCGCGCTCCGGTTTGGCGCGACGAGGGGTGGGTGCTCATGGATCTCGCCGGCTTGGACCGTCTGGGGCTCGCGCCCGACGAAGGCGAGCGAGGCCGGTTCGAGATCGTTTGCCAGTTGTTGAAGCGAGCCGACAAGAGCCGCATGACCGTTCACGTAGAGGCGGAGGGAAATCCGCCGACGGTTGCGAGCGTCACCCACGTCTGGGAAACCGCTACCTTTGCCGAGCGTGAGGCGTACGACATGTACGGAATCCTCTTCGAGGGTCACGACGACCTCACGCGCATCCTCATGCCCGACGATTGGGAGGGTTTCCCGCTCCGCAGGGACTATGACGTCGGCAAGATCGCGATCGACTTCAAACCGCAACCGTTCCTTCAGACCGAGTCCCCCGGACAGGGAACGAACTTCGGGGAGTCGGACGTCGAGGCCGACGCGCTGGGACAGATGAAGCGAGATGGTCACGGTGAGTAGGACCGATCCCCGAATCGAAGACCGGGACCTCGTCCGGCAACTGGAGGCCGATGGTCGGGGGGCGTTCGTAGAGTCCTACGACCCCCAAGACGAGATCATGACGATCAACATGGGCCCCGTGCATCCCGCAACACATGGTGTGCTCCGGCTTCTGCTCGAGCTCGACGGCGAAACCGTCGTGGATTGCAAGCCGATGATCGGATATCTCCACACCGGCATGGAGAAGGAGTGCGAGGATCAGAACTGGCGCGGTGCAGTGACGATCGTGACGCGCATGGATTACCTGTCGCCGTTTCACAACGAGCACGCCTATTCCCAGGCCGTCGAGCAGCTGCTGGGAGTCGAGGTGCCGCCGCGCGGCAAGTACATCCGCATGCTCATGTGCGAGCTCAATCGCCTCGCGTCACATCTCGTTCAGTTCGGCACCCAGGGGCTTGACATGGGCGCCATGTCAGCCATGTTCTACGGCTTCCGCGAGCGTGAGGTCATCACGGACTTCTTCGAGATGGTCACGGGACTCCGCATGAACCACGGCTACATCGTGCCCGGCGGGGTGTGGGAGGACCTGCCGGATGGGTGGCAGGAGCAGATGACGAACATCCTCGAGGTCATGCCGAACCGGCTCAATGAGTATCAGGATCTGCTGAGTGAAAATCCCATCTTCGTCGAGCGCACCCGCGGGGTCGGCACGATAAGCGCCGAGGAGTGCGACGCGTTCGGCGTGACGGGTCCGATCGCCCGGGCCTCGGGAATCGACTGGGACCTTCGGAGGGACATGCCCTACGAGGCCTACGACGAGCTCAGTTTCGAGGTGCCTGTTCAAGAGCAGGGCGATGTCTACGCGCGCTACCAAGTCCGCATGGCCGAAATGGTTCAGTGTCTGGGGCTCATCGAACAGATCGTCGACCGGATGCCCGACGGCGATTACAAGAACATGGACCCCAAGCTCACGCCGCCCCCTCGCAGCGAGATGAACCGGTCGATGGAGGCGGTGATCCATCACTTCAAGCTGGTCACTCAGGGCTACGTCGTCGCAGAGGGCGAGGCGTACGTCGCGGTTGAGTCACCGCGCGGCGAGCTCGGCGCCCTCGTGGTGTCGAGCGGGGGAACCTCGCCGCACCGCTGCCACGTTCGTGACCCCAGCTTCTACAACCTTCAGTCACTTCCGGTCATGGCCACCGGTGGTCTCGTCGCCGACCTAATCGCCTGTATCGCCTCGCTGGATCCGATCATGGGAGGGGTCGATCGCTGATGGCCGACATCTCATTGAACGGGACGACCGAGGTGCTGGTGGGCGGGCACTACCAGGCGGCGAAGTCCATCGTGGCGAAGTACCCGAACTCCCGCTCGGCGGTCCTCCCTCTGTTGTTCCTCGTGCAGGGAATCGAGGGTCACGTGACCGACCAGGGAATGCGCGACGTTGCAACCCTTCTCGGGCTCACGCCCGCGGAGGTGCTTGCATCGGGAAGCTTCTACACGATGCTCAAGAAGAAGCCGACGGGTGAGTACCTGATCTCTGTCTGCCGCAACGTGTCCTGCGCCCACCGAGGTGCCTACAAGGTGGTCAACGCGCTCAGTGAGCGCCTCGAGATCGAGCCGGGCGCGATGACCTCCGATGGGAAATTCGAGCTCGAGGTCGCCGAATGCCTCGCCACCTGCGACGGCGCGCCGAGCATGCAGATCAACTACGAGGACTTCTACAAGGTCACACCCGAGAGCGCGGTCGAATTGGTCGATCGGATCGAACGGGGCGAGGATGTGACGAGCGAACGCGGCGAGACCGTCAAGACCCAGCGCGAAGTCAGCTACGAGACCGCCGTGGCGGGAGCCCGGCTGCCGGGAACCGCGGGCGACATCGAGGGCCGGACGGTGGGCGGCGAGTCGCCGCGCGAGGACATGAAAGTGGGCGACCGGCCCAAGCTCCGTGACGACGAGGAGTCTCATGGCGGTTAGCGAGGCACTGGTCGTGCGCAGGCGGCTCGTCGAGGTCGAACGGCCCTGGAACATCGACGTCTACCTCAACAGCGGCGGGTACGCCGCCGCCCGAGAGGTCGTAACCGCGGCCACCCCCGAGGACACCCTCGAGATCGTCAAGGAATCCGGGCTGCGTGGGCGCGGAGGTGCGGGCTTTCCCACCGGCATGAAGTGGTCGTTCGTTCCGAAGGACGTCTTTCCGAAGTACCTCGTCATCAATCACGACGAGGGCGAACCCGGAACCTTCAAGGACCGCGAGATGTTCGAGCTGGATCCGCACCAGGTGCTCGAGGGCATGATCATCGCCGCCTTTGCGGTGGGTGCTTCGAAGGCGTTCATCTACTGTCGCGGTGAGTTCGCCCTTGGCTCCCGGCGCATGGACCAAGCCATCCGCTCCGCCTACGACAAGGGCTATCTCGGTGAGGGGATCTTTGGATCGTCGTTCGATTTCGACGTCGTGCTCCACCGGGGGGCCGGCGCCTACATTTGCGGCGAGGAGTCGGCGCTGCTCGACTCGCTCGAGGGTTACCGGGGGCAACCTCGGCTCAAGCCCCCCTTTCCCGCGGTGAAGGGCCTTTACGGGCAGCCCACCGTGGTGAACAACACCGAAACCCTTTCGACGCTCCCCCACATCTTCAACCACGGGGTCGAGTGGTTCCGTAGGTGGGGGACCGAGAAGTCGCCGGGCGTCAAGGTCTTTTCGGTGTCGGGACACGTGAACAAACCCGGCAACTACGAGGTTCCACTCGGCACCAGCTTGAGCGACGTCCTCGAGCTGGCCGGCGGAATGTTGAACGGCAACGAGTTCAAGGCAGTGATCCCCGGGGGGATAAGTGCGCCGCTCCTCACGACCACCGACATCGCGATGGACTTCGAGACGCTCCAGGGTGCCGGCACCATGCTCGGGTCGGGCGCCATCGTCTTCATGGATCACACGACCTGCATGGTTCGCAACGCTCTGATCGCAGCGGAGTTCTACCAGCACGAATCCTGCGGCAAGTGCACTCCCTGCCGCGAGGGCACCTGGTGGCAGGTGAAGGTGCTCGAGCGCATCGAGCACGGTGAGGGTCGCCAGGAGGACCTCGACCTTCTGCTCGACATGTGTGAGCGGATGGACGGACGCTGCTTTTGCCCGCTTGGCGACACCGCGGCTTGGGCCGTGCGCAGCAACCTGCAGTTGTTCCGCGAGGATTTCCAGGCGCACGTCGACGAGGGTCGTTGCATCTACGAGAGCGGGCACCGGACGCTCGTCGGGACGCGGGCGGGAGGTGTCGGTGCGGGGAACGCCGGCGTGACGCCGCAGCCGTCGGAGGGAATCGACTCCGATTCGGAGGCTGGTTCGTGAACGACAACGCCGTCGGTCTGACCATCAACGGTCGCGAAGTCACGGCCGAGCCGGGACGCATGTTGATAGACGTCGCCGAGGAACTGGGGGTGTACGTCCCGCGCTTCTGTTACCACCCCGGCATGAAGTCGGTGGCGGTGTGCAGGATGTGTCTGGTTCAAATCGAAGGTCAGCGGAAACTCCAGCCAGCTTGCTCGACACCGGTGGCGGACGGGATGGTCGTGAACACCCGGGAGGAGAGCGCGGTCGACGCGCAGGAGGGCATGCTCGAGTTCCTGCTGATCAACCATCCGCTGGATTGCCCGATCTGTGACCGTGGCGGCGAGTGCCCGCTTCAAGATCAGACCTACAAGCACGGACCCGGGTCCACGCGCTACATCGAACCCAAGCGAACCTTCGAGAAGCCGCTCGCGATCTCGGACCTCGTCGTGCTCGATCGCGAGCGTTGCGTGCTCTGCTGGCGCTGCGTCCGGTTCAGCGACGAGATAGCCGGGGACGCGTTCATCCAGCTGGTCGACAGGGGGCCCGGGACCCAGGTCCTCACCTTCAACGACGAGCCCTTCGACAGCTACTTCTCGGGAAACACCATTCAGATCTGCCCGGTGGGAGCCCTCACGAGCAAGCCGTACCGCTTCGTGTCGCGGCCTTGGGACCTGAAGAGCGCGCCGAGCGTGTGCTCCTACTGTTCCGTGGGTTGTCCGATCACCAACGAGTCCCGCTACGAGAAACTGGTCCGCTGCCAGGCCCTCCCGAACGAGAACGTGAACGACTTCTGGATCTGCGACAAGGGCCGGTTCGGATACCACTACGTCGACTCCGACGATCGCTTGAACACCCCGCTCGAGCGCATCGACGACGAGTTCCAGGACGTGACCTGGGACCACGCGCTGAAAGGGGTCGCCGAGAAGTTGAAGGACGGCGCGCGCGTGGGCGTCATCGCCGGCGGGCACCTTACGACCGAGGACGCCTGGGCGATAGGGAAGCTCGCCAAGAGCGTCATCGGGACGGGCGACGTGGACTCGCGCGTTACCGATGCCGGAGCGCCCTACGTGGACGTGATGACCGGCGGACTGTCGGACGTCGCGGGTTCGAGCGCCACCATCAACGATCTCGCCACGGCGCGAACGATCGTCTGGGTGGGGCCGGACCCGAAGGAATCATTGCCCGTCCTCTATCTGAAGCTGCGGGCGGCCGTCATCGACCGCGGCGCCAAACTGATAGTGGTCTCTCCCCGACGCCTCTCGCTCGATACCTTCGCAACCCACGTCATCCGCACCGAGGCGGGCGGGGAGGCTCGGGCGATCGACTCTCTCGCCTCGACTCCCGCGGCCGATGACATCGGCGGCCCCCTGGTCATCGGCTGGGGCCCGTCGTCGCCGGGCAGGGAGGATCGCGCAACGGTGGCCGCGCTGGCCCGGTTCGGGGCCTCGCGCGAGGCGAAGCTCTTGATGTGCCCGCCTCACGCCGGCTCTCAGGGCCTGCTGGACATGGGCGTCCATCCCAAGCTCGATGCAGGGCACCGGCCGGCGGCCGAGCCCGGCAGGGACACGCGCGCGATTCTCGAGGCCGCCGCCGATGGAAAGCTCGACGCGCTTCTGTTGTTTGGTGCCGACGTGATCGCCGACTTCCCCGATGCGGACCTCGCCGAACGGGCCCTGGGCGGCGGCGGCCTGGTTGTGACGGTCGAGCTGTTTCCCACCGAGACCGCCACCCGGTCCGACGTGGTACTTCCCAGCGCGGCGTACGCGGAGCGCGAGGGAACCTTCACGAACCTGGAGCGCCGTATCCAGAAGCTCGAGCCGCTGATGGTCACGCCGGGGACCGCGCGCGAGCCGTGGAGCATCTGTGCGACCCTCGCCCGCCTGCTGGGCACGGACTGGGGTTGGCACCGCTTCGAGGACGTCTGGGACGACATCAAGGCCAACGTCGCCACTCACCGCAACGTCGACACGAGCGCGCTCGCAGCGCGACGGCCGACCCCCGCCCCTCACTACGAGAGCGGGTACGAGGACGACCCCTCCCATTCCGACGGGGTAGTCGCCGGCCCCGGTGGCCAGTACCCCAAGGGGTACCGGTCGGGAACCCCCTTCCAGACCGGTCAGAACTGGCCTCTGTCGTGGGAGCTGCGCGGTTTCGAGGCGAGACAGCGGCCGGGGATCATTGCGGACACGCCGGATGGATCCGGCTCGCGACCCTCGGCGGGACCACCGGACACGGCCGCGGATGCCACCGCTTCCAACGGCTTCGAGCTGTATACCGGACGTCTGATCTACGACGACGGAACGATGGTCGGCAAGTCGACCGCACTTCATCACCTGGCGAGCCGCCCCTTCGTCGAGCTGAACGAGCATGACGCCAAGGAACTCGATCTGTCCGAGGGAGACGAGGCCGTCGTGGGTGCGAACGGAACCGAGGCGCGTCTCGAGGTACGCCTCGCCGACATCGCGCGCGGCGCGGTGTTCATTCCCTACGATCAACCGGGTTTCCGAGCGAACACCCTGACATCGGCGCGGCGCGTGTCCGTATCCCGGGGAGGGGCTTAGGCGCGTGGGCGCAATCGCTGACTTTCTCGGCGGTCCCGTCGTCGTCATCGCGATCGCCAAGACCGTGGTTGCCTTCGTGGCTCTGCTGGTGGCGACCTTGATGACGGTGTGGTTCGAGCGCAAGGTCATCGCCGACATGCAATCCCGCATCGGGCCCAACCGGTGGGGTCCGTTCGGGCTGCTCCAAGCGCTCGCGGATGGGATCAAGCTGTTCTTCAAAGAGGACGTCCGGCCGCGCGATGCGGACCGGTGGACGTACGGACTGGCCCCCGTGATGGCGATGGTGCCCTCCTTCCTCGCCTTTGCCGTGGTTCCGTTCGGCGACCAGGTCACCATCGGCGGCGAGCGCATCCGTTTCATAGTCAGCGACCTGAACATCGGCCTGCTGTTCTTCCTCGCGGCCGGTTCGATCGGGGTCTACGGAGTGGTGCTCGCGGGCTGGGCCTCGGGTTCAAAGTACCCATTGCTGGGCGGCATCCGTTCGACGGCGCAGCTCATCTCCTACGAGATCGCGCTCGGCCTGTCGCTGGTCCCCATCGTCTTGGTGACGAACAGCCTGTCGACGGTTGACATCGTCGCGGCCCAGGCCGACGCCGTCGGCACCGTCACCCTCTTCGACGGAACCTTTCTCGAGGGCCTGTCCGGACTCTTCGAGCACATCCCCAAC
>Ga0299913_10006599_pt1 | contig 10062 bp, 9 predicted proteins | sample RVTome_9_FD_201360 | JGI IMG/M metagenome (GOLD analysis project Ga0299913, IMG submission 201360) | Soil microbial communities from uranium-contaminated site in the Upper Colorado River Basin, Wyoming, United States - RVT155D38 (version 2) ... | reverse complement strand
CAACTAGAGGTCGATGCGTGCGATCGCGCGTACCGCCGTGCGACGACGGGAGCCAGCGAAACCTTCTGAGCAGTCAGAAGACGAATACTTCGTCGTTTAGGCGAAGAGAACGAGGCGGCGAGCGGAATCGAACCGCTGTAAAGGGTTTTGCAGACCCTTGCCTGAACCACTCGGCCACGCCGCCCGACGCTGCCGCAGGAGGATAACGCCGCGGGCCCCTCATCCCATCCCGTCGGAGAGGACCCCCGATAACCGGGTCGCCACGTAGACCCACGTAGCGCCGGCCACCGTCCCGGCAACGATGTCGGTGGGCCAGTGGACCCCGAGGTAAACGCGGCTGAGACCCACCCCGATACCGATCAAGATGCAAATCGCTCCCGGGATCGCGGCTCCACCCCGCCCCCACCGGGCGATCGCCACAACGAAGAGCGCGCCATACAGCACCGCTCCAGCGTTTGCGTGACCGCTTGGGAACGAATATCCGCCGATGTCGACCAGCGGTGCCAGGTCCGGCCGCGCACGGCCGAGCAGTGGCTTCACGAGACTGTGGATCCCGAAGGCGCCAACGATTGCCAGCGAGAAGAACCCCGCCCATGGCCGCGACCGAGTGATAGCCGCGGCAGCGAGTGCCGTTCCCAGGACGAGCAACACCACCTCAGAATCGCCGGCCGACGTCAGCGCCATCGCCACCCTCGTCAACGAAGAGGAGCGAAGGTCGAGTGCAAACTCCATGCCTTCCCGATCGACGCCCGAGACACCGTTGGGGAACGCCGCTAAGAGGATCTCCCCCGCGACATACGTCGCGCCGGCGATCACCACGAAGGCAACGAGGAACAGCCAGGCGGCTCTGGGTGTCGGAACGCGGCTCGGTCGAGGGCGCATAATCTTCCACGCTAAACCGCCGGAATGGGAGGAGATCAGCTTGACGGCTCTCGCGGGATCGTTGGGAAAACGCGACACCAAGACGGCAGCGCTGGCGATGGACGCCATGCTCGTCTTGACCGGAAGCTTGCTCGTTGCAGGCTTCGCCCAGCTATACATAAGGCTGCCGTTCACACCAGTTCCGATCACAGGACAGACCCTCGCCGTCTTGCTCGTCGGTGGTGCTCTGGGGGCCACCCGAGGCGGCCTCTCACTTCTCATGTATCTCGGCTGGATCGCGATCGGACTTCCCTTCGGCGCCGAAGGCCAGGGTGGGTCGGACCTTCTGGCGATTGGCTCGGCCACCGGCGGGTACCTGTGGGGCTTCGTGATCGCGGCCGTGATCGTCGGCTTTCTCGCCGAACGGGGCTGGGATCGTGACCTGGGCCGCGCGTGGGGGGCGATGCTCCTCGGATCGATCGTCATCTATCTGCTCGGCGTGAGCTGGCTGGCCGCGGCCCTCGACATCCCCGTTGCGGCCGAAGGACCCGAGCTTAACGACGCGCTGGAATTCGGGCTGTACCCGTTCGTGGTGGGTGACGTGCTCAAGCTGTTGATCGCCGGGATCGCGCTACCCGCAGCGTGGAGGTTCGTTCCGAAGAAGTGACCTAACGGCGCGGGACGGTGTTCCCGTCGGCGGGGATGGGTCGTTCCTTGAGCATCCGCGCGAAGTGAACGACGTTGTGTGCCATCCAACCTGCAGTCTTGCGCGTGTACGCGTGGTCCCATCCGTTCGCATCGATGAAGGAAGGGCCCGGGCCCGCCTCCCCGACCCAGTAGGTGTCGGCATTCGGTGGGATCGTGCAACCGAGATGACTCAGGTTGAAGAGTGTCGTTGCCGAGCAGTCATGCGCGCCGTCCTCGTTCCCGGTAACGACCACTCCGGCGACGGTGTTGTAGAGCGGATATTGGCCGACGTCATTGGTGTCGTTGTAAGTACCGTCGAGGCGTTCGATCACGAGCTGCGCGACGCTGCTGCGCACCCCGAACCAGATCGGCATGCCGATGATGAGGATGTCGGCAGCCAGGATCTTCTCGAGGATCCCGGGCCATTCGTCGCCTTCACCTTCGTCCGAGCTCACCCCGAAGGGAACGTTGTAGTCGACGACCCGGATCGACTCGCAGTCGACATCGAGGCTCTTAAGGATCTCGATGACGCGGTCCATCAAGGCTTGGGTGTTGGAGACCGCCGGAGAACGCTTCAGGGTGCAGTTGAGCAGTACGGCCTTCAGCTTCACCGGCGAGACGATATCCGTACCCGAGCCTCCCGCATCGCCTTAAGGTCGTCGATCAGCCGGATCCCCAGGCCCGCGCCGACGGCCGCGAGGAACCCCTGGACGATCGTGGGGCCAAGTCCGCCGGGCCATGACTCGAAGAGGAAGTCGATCATTCTCTGCCCTTTCGCTCGCCCTCAGGCTACGAAACGCGGGTTTCTCGGGAAAATCCTGGGAACTACGTAGGAGGAGATGGAGTAGCGTCGAAAATCAGTCCGGCGACGATTTTCGCACCCCGGAGAGGCGGCTCTGTGCAGGATTTCCATGCTTACCTGGACGTCGCGCGGGCTCTGTGGGAGCTCGACGACGACAGGCTCGAGCAGATCGCGTCGAGCGAGACCGCGACCGATGCGTTTCGAGAGATCGCAACCTACGTGGCCGAGCTCCGTCGAGGGCTGGCCGACGAGCCGGCAGGTAACCGGCCCGAGCTGGAGTCCGCTGCGCTCGAGAAGGTCGCCGAACGCCTCGCCAGCCGTACCGACACCCCCTCGATCGGAGAGATCACACCCCCCGATCAGGGCTCCAGCTGAGATCCACGCCATAGGCGCCCGCCGGGCGGCCTCGTGGAATGCCATCCGCCTGGGGTCGTTCAACATATGTAGGTCTTGGGTAACCGATGTAGCGGGCACCCATCCGGCGAGCAAGAACGTCACGGAGGTTTCTTCCGAGCATGGCAACCGTTCTGACGCGCACGTTCGAGTCGTTGCGCGTGCGCAACTACCGCCTGTTCTTCGGCGGACAGGTCGTGTCGTGGACGGGGACGTGGGTGGCGTGGGTCGCGCAGGGGTGGCTCGTGCTCGATCTCACCCAGAGCGGATTCGGGCTCGGTCTCGTCACGGCCCTCCAGTGGTTACCGGTGTTGCTGTTCGGGGCGTGGGCCGGGGTCCTGGCGGATCGTTTCAACAAGCGCAAGCTCCTGCTGTTCACGAATGGCTCCTCGGCCTTCCTCTCGCTGATCCTCGGCATCCTCACGGTCTCCGGAGTCGTCACGCTGTGGATGGTCATAGCGGTGGCATTGCTGCTCGGGGTCATAACCGCACTGGACAATCCGACGCGCCAGACCTTCACCTACGAGATGGTGGGGCCGGACCGGCTGACGAATGCCGTCAGCCTCAACACGGCTACCTTCACCACGGCTCGGGTACTCGGCCCTGCGGTCGCAGGCTTCTTGATCGCCGGCGTTGGGATCGGCGAATGCTTCCTCGTGAACGCGGCCTCGTTCATCCCCATAACGATCGCTTTGCTCGTCATGGATCCCAAGGAGCTTCGCAAGACGCATCTCGTCGAGCAGAAACGCGGACAGATCCGCGAGGGCTTCCGCTATGCGATGTCGGTCCCCATCCTGCGCACGGTTCTTGTCATCATGGCCGTCGTCGGAACGCTGCAGTACAACTTCCAGGTCATCCTGCCCCTGCTTGCTAAAGAGACCTTCGCAGGTGATGCAACCACCCTGGGTCTCCTCGGCGCCGCGCTGGGCATCGGGATGTTCGGGGGGTCGATGGCGAGCGCGATCGTGGGTCACCCCACGCGAAAGGTGCTGCTGGCCGCGGGGTTCACCCTGGGAGGGATGACGTTGCTCGTCGCGGCGGCCCCCGAGCTGTGGATCGCCATGTTGCTCATGGTCCCTCTGGGGGCGGCCTCTATGGCCTTCCTTGCCACGATGAACACAACACTCCAGCTCAGTTCCTCGGATTCCATGAGGGGCCGGGTCATGGCCATGTACTTCGTGCTGTTCCTCGGATCGACGCCGATCGGCGCGCCCATCATCGGTTGGATCGCCGAGTCGCTCAGCCCCCGTGCCGCCCTCGCCGTCGGGGGCTTGGCATCCCTCGCCGCGTGCACGTATGGGTACATGAAGCTCCCCGACTCACCACCGCGCAAGACCGTGGACGAACTAGAGGTCACCGAGGACCTTGCCTCGGAGGAAGCCGGCTAGAAAGCCTTGACCTCGATGTGGAAGGACGTGTTGGGGTCGCCCAGATAGTTGTGCACGAGGATCCAGGCCGTTCCTTCTGGGGCGTAGCCGGTCTCGTCCGTTCCCTCGGCCTGGGACGCCGACAACACCGTGCACTCCGAGTCGTAGAAGAACATATCGAGGTCGTAGCCCGCAGGACCTCCGGCCGTGCCGACAGTCTCGACGATGGCCTGAGTCTTGCGGTACGGCCCGGGGACCTCGAACACCCACGCGTCGAGACCTTGGCTCGCCGGTTCGGCACAGGTGTTCTCAAATTCCTGGGCCGTGACCGAGCCGACCTCGCCGCTGTTGCCGTAGAAGACGGGATGGGCCACCGCGATCGTGACTTCCTCGCTCTTGTAGGGCTTCGCCTTCTTCTTCTTCTTGCCCGCTGCGGCGTAGGGGGCAGCGGCTACCAGCAACGCAAGGGCTAGGGCACAGATCCGTTTCGCCATGGGGGAAGGGTTCCCCGTCGGGCACCCGGGTCCTGCCCTTGCCTTCTTCACTTACGGAGTGCTTGGTCGCCTGTGCCGCGCCACGATGGGTGCCGATAACTAGTCAAGAGCTGCGGCGATCGAGGGAGACGAACATGGCGTTGGGCCGGCGCGTGCTGGCACTTGTGGTTGCGGGCATCGTGGCCCTTCCGGCCGGCGTGGTCCGGGCCGACACCGTCACCGCCACGGCCCTCGTGGAGGCCAGGGCAGCTACCGGGATCCAGAGATGGTCCGATCCACAGACGTGGGGTGGGACGCGGCCCTCGTCCGGCGATCGTGTCCGGATCCCCCATGGATCGAAGGTCCGTCTCGACGTGTCCCCGCCGAATCTGGCCGGGGTCTTCGTCGACGGGTCCTTGATCTTCGCTCGCAAGGATCTCGAGCTCGTGACCCGCTTCGTGATGGTCCACGGAACCCTCCGGATCGGGACGGCCAAGAAACCTTTCACGCACCGCGCGGTGATAACGCTGACGGGTCCCGCTGCCGACACCGACGTCATGGGCATGGGAACGAAGGTCCTCGGGGTCATGGGCGGGACCCTCGACCTCCACGGACGTCGGATCAAAGGTTGGACCAAGCTGGCCGAGACCGCTCGTCCCGGCGCACGTTCGATCACCTTGGGACGCGTTCCCGCATGGCGCGCGGGAGACCGCATCGTCATCGCCTCGAGCGACTACTGGGACCACCACGACGAGGAACGCACGATCACTCGCGTCTCCGGTAACACCATCGAGTTCGATCAGGCACTGTCGTACCGGCACTGGGGGGAACTACAGTCCTTCGCCGGGCGCACCCTCGACGAGCGCGCCGAGGTCGGGCTTCTCTCCCGCAACGTGACAGTTCGCGGCGATGCTTCATCGACCGACAGTGGCTTCGGTGGTCACACGATGATCATGGCCGGAGGCACCGCTCGCATCGACGGCGTCGAGTTCGCACAAATGGGCCAGCGCAGGCGCATGGCCCGCTATCCCGTCCACTTCCACCTCGACGGCGCGGCTCCCGATTCCTACATCCGGCGTTCGTCGATCCACCACAGCTTCAACCGGTGCGTCACCATCCATGGGACCAACGAGCTTCGCGTCAAAGGCAACGTCTGTTACGAGCACCTGGGCCACGGCTACTTCCTCGAAGACGGGGCCGAGACCGACAACGTCATCACGGGCAACCTCGGGCTCGGCACCCTCGCGGTCGAGAACGGCGTTCTGCCGACGGATGAGAGACCGGCAACCTTCTGGATCACGAATCCGGACAACGTCGTCAACAACAACGTTGCGGCCGGCTCCGACTCGATCGGGTTCTGGTACGCGCTACCGGAGCATCCGACCGGTCTCTCGCACGGCGCCGCGAACATATGGCCGCGCCGGACACCGCTCAAGAGCTTCAAAGGCAACGTCGCCCATTCCAACGGCAGCCGCGGACTGGAGGTCGATCATGGACCTCGCGCCGACGGTACGACCGAAGCGACTTGGTATCGCCCCGTCTCCGATCCATCCGACCGCGATTCCGAACCCGTCGTGGCTCGCTTCGAGGATTTCACGGCGTATTTCAACCGCGATCGGGGTATCTGGTTGCGTGGCGAGAACCACGTCGTCAGTGGCGCGATGCTCGCAGACAATCGGGCGGGCGCAACATTCGCTTCCTCCGAGACCTACCTTGAAGACTCGGTCGTCGTCGGCGAGAGCGCCAACGACGGGAGCACGGAATCGTGGGAAGACACAGGCCCCGACGGGCGGGCACTTCCGTTGTTCTGGGAGCCCGGCGCTCCCATCATCGGTTTCGAGTTCTACGACGGCCGGGTCGGCGTCAGGAACACCACGTTCGCGTCCTTCCAGCACAACGCGGTTCGCGCTTCGGGCGCGATCGGATATCTGGCCCCGGACGCGTTCTCGATCCACCCCAAGAACTTCTCTGAGGAAGTCTCGTTCGTGGATGCGGTGCCCGTCTACATGACTCCAGTCGCGTCCGGGATGGACGGAGATGCGTCAAAGGTGTTCGTGGATCGGGATGGCTCCGTCACGGGGACGGCCGGCCGAACGGTGGTCGTGAACAATCCTTTCCTGCTGAACGATGGATGTCAGCTACGCACTGCCTGGAACGCGCACGTCTGTAACAGCGACTATGTGACCTTGTTGATCGAGAGCGTCGACGGTGAACCCCAGGACATCAAACCGCTTACGTTGACGCGCGGGGATGGCAAGACCCAAACGCTTATGGGGTGCTGTGACGATTCGACCGACGCGGTCACTACCGTCATCCCCGACCGTTCCTATGCCGTGGCGTTCAACGGCTCCACTCCATCGGACGTCAAGTTCGTCCTGTGGCGCGGGCGCGACCGCTCGGTGCAGCTCAGCCTCCCGGTGACGGGCTCTTTCACCGTGTCGCGCTGGGGGTACGACCTGCCGTCACGATCGAGTCTCGCTGGACTCGGTTCGAGCGATCGCAGCTCGTATTACTACGATGCCGCCACGTCGACCCTCCACGTGAAGATCGTCGCGACCAACACGGATTGGGAAGAGATCCGCATCAAAAGCTAGCTCGGCTTTGAAGCCCCTTTCCGCACACACGCCGTATCGGTAGGGTCAAGCGATGAAGCGCAACATCGTCATCGAGCACCGGGACGCTCTCAACTACATGCTGCGCGAAGCGGCCGAGATCGAGCACGCGATCTGCTGTCAATACCTGTTCGCGGCCTTCAGCCTCAAGACGTCACTCGACGAGGGATTGTCCGAGTCACAGCTGAGGATGGTCGAGCGCTGGCGACAAACGATCCTCGAGATCGCTACCCAGGAGATGCTCCACCTCGCTCTCGTCAACAACATGTTGATCGCGATCGGGGGCTCTCCCTGCTTCCAGCGACCCAACCTGCCGCAGCAAGGGCGCCGTTATCCTCCGGGCGTTCAGTTCGCGCTCGTCCCATTCTCGGAGCGCGCGTTGCGACATTTCCTCTACCTCGAGCGACCCGAGGGGATCACGCTCGACGACCCGGAGTTGACCGAATCGCTGCGCGAATCCGAGCCCATCGTCAGTGAACAAGACATCGTGCCGCGTCCGCAGGACTTCTCCACTGTTGGAGAGTTGTACAGGTCGATCGAAGACGGTTTCGAGCGACTCGTCGAGCGTCACGGAGAAGAGTGGGTCTTCATCGGAGACGAATACGCGCAAGCATCGCCCCAGACCTTCCAGTGGCCGGAGCTCGTGGTGGTCAAGGACCTCGAATCGGTAACGCACGCTATCGACGAGATCGTGGAGCAGGGAGAAGGGCCGCGCGGGAAGTGGCGAGATGCCCACTACGGCCGCCTTCTCGTGGTTCTCGGCGAGCTGCTGACTGAGAAGAAAGCGGGGCCCGACTTCGAACCGGCCCGGCCGGTGATCGCGGCCCATTGCCGGCATCCGGTGGACACGCCCGAGGGGCCGCTGATCTCGGATCCCACGACCGCGCGCGTGATGGACGCATTCAACGTTGCCTACGAGGTGCTGCTCTATACGCTCACGCGTTACTTCGCGCACGGACATGAGGACGAGGATCAGCTTCAAACCTTAGCCAGCGTGGCGGTGCGATTGATGGTCGAGGTGGTCGCACCACTCGGACCGGTGCTGACCACCTTGCCGGTCGGCTCGGAGTATCCCGGCAAGACCGCAGGACCGTCGTTCGAGGTCTTCTATTCGAGCGGCTTCATACTCCCCCACACGTGGCAAGCATGGGTCGTTCTGCACGAGCGGCTCAGCGAGCTCGAGATGTTCCTCGGCCGGGTGATCCGCGAGACTGACGCGCTCGGCGATCGCCTGGCCCCGGTGCAGGCCGCGGTGGCTTCGCTGATCCACGCTCTCGAGCAGCAGATGCCCCGCCTTCAGGAGCGCGACGTGCGGCCCCCACAGGCATGGCTCGCTCCATCGGCGCCCGACGCGCTCGGAGGCACGAAGTAAGCAAGAGACCCCGGAACGTCCCCGGGGCCTCTTTCAGTTAACGACTTCTTACTTCTACTCTGCGGGGAAGGGCGGAGCCTCGTAGGTCCCAGGAGCCCATAGTGGCTCGTGACAACTAGGTGTTCCTGCATTGATCGGGTTGTTATCGGTGATGTAGGGGCCGTCTCCACACACGTCGACGATCCAGCCGGTGAGCAGGAACTGGGCCTCCTGCCATCCCGCAGCCGGCTCGCTGCGCGTGTGCCCGTGGGGGTCGCCGTTCTGGTCGGGTGGGATGTTGCCGTTGGGTGGAGTCGCATTGCCGCTATCCCAGTAGATGAGGGCCGAACCCTCGTAGGGGTAGGAGGGGATATCGATGAACGGATCGAGGGCCCAGTGACGTCCGTCGGCCAGACCCTCCATCACGGGCGCCCCGATCGTGCGCGCCTCGACCTCGGCCGAGACATTCGCAACCTGGTGGTCGCTGTAGGCAACCTGCAACATGATCTCGTGCTTGGGCGTGTTAGCCAGCGGATCCGTGGTCATGTGCGCGGCGTACCCGTTCGCCTCACCCCGATCCCACAGCATCTGGATCAAAGCGAAACCGAGCTGGCGTTCGATCGGGTCCCGGTAGTTCTCGTAGTACGGCACCGAGTAGGGGGGAAGGTCTGCTTCCAGCGCGAGCTCCCCCTCCCAGTCCACGCTGCGATTCAAGAGCGTCGAGTAGTTCATCCCAGGGACGCCGAGGATGCCGCGGTGGATATCCGGAGAGAGGGCGACCAGAGATCCGCCCATGATCCCGCCTTGGCTGTTGCCGTCGTAGTACAGCTTGGCGGGTTCTCCGGTCCCGTCGGTCTTGTTGGGCGTGTGGATCAACGACTTGCCGTCGAGCTGGAACGCGGGATCGGCCGCGAAGCCCTCGGGATGAACGAGGGCGCGCCCCGCGTACATGAAGTTCAGGAACCCCTGTTGAGCGCGGTCGGCAAGCGATGGGAAGTTCGATATGTCCATCAGGATCGCTACCACCGTGGGAGCGTCGTTGATCGACATCCCCCACCAGTCGAGCGCGCACCCCATGAAGGGCCCCTGCCTGATCGGCGATCTGACCAGATCTCCCAACTGGGTACGGCTACCAAGCAATCCGTGGCCGTAGAGCATCGGGAACTGTTCTCCCACCTCTTGTCCGTCGCGGCTGAGGACGACGTCACACATGAAGGGGACCTGAACCGTTGTCTCCACCGGGTTCTGGTCCGGCAACCCGTCGAGATCCGCGTCGAAGAACCGCGACCCGGGAGCCGGCAGGTCGATCTCACTCTGGTTCGGCTGAAGATGACCTTCCGTTTGCTGGATCCTGTCCATATAGTTCGGCACCGTGATGCGACCGTGCACGCGCCGGATCACCTGCGTGTGCGGCCCACCCCGTGAATCGGTCCAGTTGTCTTGGCGCTCCTCCGAGGCATCGTCGATCACGAAATCCGGCGCCGTGCCCTCGACTCGGCGATCTGCCAGATCTTCG
>Ga0299913_10006598_pt1 | contig 10062 bp, 9 predicted proteins | sample RVTome_9_FD_201360 | JGI IMG/M metagenome (GOLD analysis project Ga0299913, IMG submission 201360) | Soil microbial communities from uranium-contaminated site in the Upper Colorado River Basin, Wyoming, United States - RVT155D38 (version 2) ... | reverse complement strand
CTGTAACGGCCGAGGTAGCCGCGGGCGTAATCGACGTACCAGACCCTGTCGTCGGACGTTATTACCAGCCGTCTGGGACGACTGCCCCCGTCCGGCAGCACGATTTCGCGAAGCGTCATGGTTTGCGGATCGACGTTGAGAATCCTGTTGGTGCCGAACTGCACAACCCAGGGAGCGTCCTGCGAGTCGACTACGATTCCGTAGGGCCGCGACCGCCCGGTTGGCACCTTGATCAACTGCACGCGGTGATTCTCTGTTGTCAGCTTGCCGACGAAATTCCCCTGCTGCACCGTAAACCAGATATCGCCGCGCGAGTCGAACGTCAGCGTATGTGGATCGCGCGCACCGCGCTCCGGCATCTCGATCCGGGTGATTTTGCCGGTGTCGGGGTCGAGAAGACCGATATGACTGGCGAGGTTGCCGGCGTACCAGATGTCGTTGTTGTTATCGACAAGAAGATTGTGCGGTCCGGTCCCCGGTGCGAGATCGTAGCGGCTGAACTGATTCGATTCGGGCACCAGGTTCGCGACGTAATGACCTTTCTGGCCCACGAACCAGACACGCCCGTCGGTCGCGACATATGGATCTCTCGGGCCCGATCTGTCCCACGGCACCAGCCACTCGCGAATATCCAGGCGGTTGTCCGCGGGCGTCGCCTGGGCGTGGGCGGAGCCGCCGGCGAAAGACAGGCCGCAAACGAGGGTCAAAAGAAGGGTCACGGTTTTCATCGCATTACCTCTCAGGGACCGCACTCATATCCGCATGGAGGGACAGGATGCGCACCGTCGCTTCTTGAAGGTTCGAGCCCAGGCTAACGAGCCCGGATTGGTGCCCGGCCATGACCGCCACGCCAGTTTCGGGGAGGGAGGTCTCGCGATACAGTCTTTCGAACTCGCTGGCCATTTCAGGCGTTCCGTAGGCGACGTCGTGGTGCGTCGTCGGCACCGAATGCTTTAATCGTTCCCACAGCATGGTGCTGTGAACATGCACGACTGCGTTTATCGACAAATCTAGCTCATAAATGGCGGCGTGCGTAAGGGTCTCTGACGACGCCTGCGTTTCACCGATACAGGTCACTGAATTTTCTTCGATATTCGCCCTGGTTACCAGCGCGTAATGACGTCTGTCGGTGCGCGGCAGATGACCGGTTCGTGTGCCGCTTATGACGAACAGGCTTCCGCCGTCCACCCGCATGCTCAGGTTGCCGTACCCTATATTCAAAGCCGGGTAGTGTCCCACCAGACCCGCCTTGAACAGCGGTCGACGCCATCGTTCAAGTTCCGCGATTGCCGGATGGTCGAGAGGCGATCGCTCGGACCAGTTCACTGTGAACTTTGTGTAGCCTTCATCGATCATGACGCCCGCTTGGCCAGCTCGGGAAAGAGCGCGGACAGCCCGTCCTCGCTGGCGTCGCAAATACCGCGCTCCGTTATGAGGCCGCTAATCAGTCGCGCAGGCGTTACGTCGAACGCAAAGTTGCTGATGGCAGTGCCGTCTGCGACCGTTTGCACATCAAGGAAACGATCGCCCGATCTGCCGCGAACCAGGGAGACTTCCGACGTGTCGCGTTCTTCGATCGGAATGGTTGCACCGTCTTCTATCGACCAGTCAATAGTGGTCGACGGCAACGCAACGTAAAACGGTATGCCGTTATCGGCAGCGGCGAGAGCTTTGAGATACGTGCCGATCTTGTTGGCGACGTCTCCGCGGCGTGTGGTCCGGTCGGTGCCGGTAATACAGATGTCCACCTGGCCACGCTGCATCAGATGACCACCCGCATTGTCCACGATGAGGGTATGAGGGACGCCATTTTGCGCAAGCTCCCAAGCAGTCAGTTGCGATCCCTGGTTGCGCGGGCGCGTCTCGTCGACCCAAACGTGCACGTCGATGCCGTTCTGATGCGCGAAATATATCGGTGCGGTGGCAGTGCCCCAGTTGATTGTTGCGAGAGAGCCCGCGTTGCAGTGGGTCAGCACGTTTACGACGCCCCCGTTTTTTCGCTCAGCGATGTCCTTAAGCAGTCGAAGCCCGTAGCGGCCGATGCCGCGGGAAATTTCGATGTCTTCATCGCAGATCGCCTGCGCTTCGTCTCGCAACCGCGCGACGAGATCGCCCGTATTTCGCCGGACGCAGTTCATGACCCGGTCGATGGCCCACCTCAGATTGACCGCGGTCGGGCGGGTCTGTCCGAGCTCGGCCGCGGCGCGTTTCAAAATCTTCTCCGGTTCGTTGCTGCCGCGGCTTTCCAATGCGGCGAGATAGAGACCCCACGCTGCAGTCGCACCGATGAGCGGCGCTCCGCGCACAAGCATCTCGCGGATTGCATGCGCCGCATCTCCGTAGGTCCGGAGATCGCGTACGACGAATTCATGCGGCAACAGCCGCTGATCGATGATTCTAACCACTGACGGATCGTCGTTGTGGAGCCAGATCGTTCTGAACGCTTCGCCTTTCGCCACCGGATATCAGTCTCTTGAATGCAAGATGCGGTACGCCGCGCGGCACTTCCTGCGCAACGGACGCCTCGAGCCGCCAGTTAAACATATTGCGGTGCCGGCGTTCCAGCGCCCTTCCGCGCCGTGCCTGCGGGGCGGGGATGCTCCTCCGCGTCAATCGCGTAAGCGATTGATAACGCGAGAGCAAGGACGACGCTTCGCTTTGCCCTTGCGATTCTGCACAAGTCCAGGACGGACTTGTGCAGAGCTTCCCTGGCGGCGCAGACGCCCGCACGTGCAAGCTGATACTCTGGAGACCCCAGCAGGTTACGGATTGCAGCGTTTATGGGACCACTTGCCGGTACGAAAGTCATAGAGGTCGGCGGAATCGGCCCCGCTCCGTTCTGCGGCATGCTGTTCGCGGATATGGGGGCCGAGGTCGTGCTGATCGAGCGCAAGAGCGAGAACGCGTCGCCGCTCGATCTCCCGGCCGGAGACTTCAGCAAATACTCGATAGTGCATCGCGGCAAGAAATCGCTGGCCATGAATCTGAAGAAGCCGGAAGCCGGCGCGGCCCTTCTTCGGCTGGTTTCCGGCGCCGACGTCCTGATCGAGGGTTTCAGACCCGGCGTGATGGAAAAACTGGGCCTCGGCCCCGACGAATGCCTCGACGCTAACCGGCGACTGATCTATGGGCGCATCACCGGATGGGGACAGGATGGCCCCCTGTCGCAGTGCGCGGGACACGACATCAACTACATCGCACTTTCCGGGGCGCTTTATCACGGCGGCCCCAGGACTTCGGCGCCGGCGGCCCCCCCGACGCTCCTGGGGGATGTCGGAGGCGGCGCCCTGCTCCTGGCAGTTGGTTTGCTCGCCGCACTTCTCGACGCCAGGCAAAGCGGCGAGGGCCAGGTCATCGACGCTGCGATCAGTGACGGCTCGGCGCTGATGACCGCATTACTCGTCGGCCTGCAACAGCAGGGAATCTGGGTCGATCGGCGTCAGAGCAATTTTCTGGACGGTGGAGCGCACTGGTACGACTGCTACGAGTGCGCGGACGGCGAGTATATTTCGGTGGGCGCCCTGGAGCCCCGGTTCTACCGGCAACTGCTCGACAGATGCGGTGTCGGGAACGATCCGGATTTCGCGCAACAGTTCGATGCGACGAGGTGGCCGTCTCAGAAGGAAAAAATGGCGAAGCTGTTCATGGGCAGAAGTCGCGACGAATGGCGCGAGATCCTGGAGGGTACCGATGCCTGCTTTGCGCCCGTGCTGAGTCTTGGTGAGGCGCCCCGCCATCCCCACAACCGTGCGCGGCAAACCTTCGTGGAAGTCGACGACGTCACACAACCCGCCCCTGCGCCCCGTTTCAGCAGGACACCCGGCGCGATCTCCGGAACGCCGCCGGCCAACGGGGAACACACGCTTTCCGTGCTCTCCGGCGCCGGATTTTCGGAACAGGATATTTCCCGGTTGCGGGCGCAGGATGTCATCTGAGTCACCGTCGACGACGGCGATGTGCATGACGTGTCCGAAGGGCGGCGGCGGGGCAGGGAGCCGCGTGAGCTCAAGCAACGTCAGGCTGCCGTCGATCATTGCCCTTTGCTGCCTCTTGCAGCTTGCTTTGCTTGCGCAGGCGTATGCCCGGTCTGACGACGCAAGCGACGACTCTGTACGGGAATACGTTGCCGATCCGGATATACCGAATGGCAAGGAATTAGAGGAGATGGGCGCGAGGATCGGGCGCATTTTTCTCGACAAGGAAAACGTTTTCGATACCTCGCGTGAGGACGAAGACAGGTTCCTCTACCGGCTGGCAAATCGCTGGCACATGCTGACTCGCGATTCGGTCATTCGCCAGCAGCTGCTGTTTCGCGAGGGCGATCTGTACTCGGAACGGCTGCTCGCCGAATCAGCGCGCATTCTGAGGCGGAACGACTATCTGTACACAGCCGTTGTCGAGCCGCTTCAGTACGCCGATCGGACCGTCGATGTCGTCGTCCGGACGAGGGACCTCTGGACCCTGATGCCCGGAATTTCGGTTTCCCGGTCCGGCGGCGAGAATAAATCGCGTGTCAGCCTGTCCGAGTCGAACCTGCTGGGACGCGGAGCGCGCATCCGGCTGTCGTATATGGATGACGTTGACCGGGAGTCCACGAACTTCGAATTTTCCGACGCAAATCTGGGCCACAGCTGGCTGTCGTTTTACGCAGGCCTGTCCGACAGCTCCGACGGTGGCACCGCGCGACTTCGTGCCGAGAAACCCTTTTACGCGCTCAATACGCCGCGGAGCTGGGGCCTCGAGCTTCTGGACGATGCGCGCGAGGACCGGCTCTATGACCTGGGCGAGGAAATCGCCGAATATAAACACGAGTCGGACTTCTACACTGCGTTCGGTGGCTGGTCCGCAGGGCTCACGAACGGCTGGGTCCGGCGCTGGACGGCGGGCATCGTGTACGACAACCAGAAATTCTCCGAGGTGCCCCACCCCGAGCCCGACCTGCTGACCGTCGTGCCGGAAGATCGCCGCCTGTTGTATCCCTATATCGGCCTCGAAATTCTGGAAGACCGCTACACGACCACGGCCAACCGCGACCAGATCGGGCGTACGGAAGATTTCAATCTGGGCAGTCAGCTGCGCGCGACCCTTGGATACGCAAGCGAGTCATTCGGGTCCGACCGGGACTCTTTGATCTATTCTCTGAGCGCGAGCCGCGGCTACGGCGACATAAACCGGAAGGCGGTCATCCTTTCAGCGGGAGCCAGCGGCCGCATCGACGATGGATCATCGGCGAATTCCGAATTGGGCATCGGCGCACGTTACTACAACCAGATCACCGCCAAACGGCTGTTCTTCATGACGCTCGACGCCCACCTCGGACACAACCTCGACCTGGACAATCCGCTGGAGATCGGAGGCGACGTCGGCCTGCGGGGTTACCCGTTACGTTACCAGTCCGGCGACGCAAGCATGCTGTTCACCATCGAGCAACGATACTTCACGGACTGGTATCCGTTCCGCCTTGCACGAGTCGGTGGCGCGGTGTTCGCCGACGTAGGGCGAACCTGGGGCGACAATCCCGTGCAGGGGTCCTCACTCGGCTGGCTCAGGGACATAGGCTTCGGCCTCCGTCTCGGCCCGACGCGCGGCGGGGCAAGCGAGGTCGTACACCTGGACATCGCCTTTCCGCTGGACGGCGATCCTTCGATCGACAAAGTGCAGATCCTGCTGGAATCGAAAGGCAGTTTCTAACCGCCGATACGGGTGTCGCGTTCATGAATAACGCAGCCTGCGCTGCTATTTGGTACTACCAGGCGTTGCTGCTGCCTGGGCCGCTTTGAGCGTGTTGGACATCAGCATGACGATGGTCATCGGACCCACACCGCCGGGGACGGGGGTAACGGCGCCGGCGACCTTGCGGGCCTCTTCGAAGTCGACGTCGCCGACGAGCCTGATCCTGGTTTCTCCGTCGACGGTCACCTCGGTCCGGTTGATGCCGATGTCGATGACAGTAGCCCCGGGCTTTATCCAGGCACCTTTGACCATTTCGGCGCGTCCCACTGCGGCGACCAGAATGTCGCCAGTGCGGGCGGCGGCGGGAAGATCGCTGGTGCGGCTGTGGCATATGGTGACGGTCGCGTTTGCCTTGAGAAGCAGGCTTGCCATCGGCTTGCCCACGATGTTCGAACGACCGATAACGACAGCGCGCAGACCTGAAAGGTCCTTGCCATGCCGGTCCTCGATCATCAGCATGCATCCGGCCGGCGTGCATGGTACGAAAGTGTGTTCGATGTCGCCGGCGGTGAGTCTGCCGATATTCTGGAAATGAAACCCGTCAACGTCCTTTTCCGGGGCTATGTGCTGGGTCACCTGCTGCTCGTCGAGATGACCGGGAAGCGGGAGCTGGACCAGGATGCCGTGAATCGCGGGATCGCCGTTCAGGGCATCGATGAGGGAAAGAACTTCTTTCTGCGGAGTATCCGCAGCCAGCGTATGCTGCAGAGAATGGAAGCCGCAGGATTCCGCCATCCTCGCCTTGTTCCTGACATAAACCTGGCTCGCGGGATCGGCGCCGATCAGTACCACGGCCAGACCGGGCTTTATGTTGTGATTTCGCAGAAGTGCCGAGGCGCCGGCAGTGATCGAGGTTGCAAGCTCGGCCGACCTGGCTTTACCGTCGAGGAGCGTCGCGCTTGTCATAGTAGAGTCTTCCTTCTTGCGTCTCGGGTCGGAGCGGGCGACCGCGGACTTGCCTGACGTCGTTTGCACCCTTGGCCAAGTCGAAAGCGCGCCATGGTAACCGCGGAGTGCCGACAGGTAAACCATACTGCACACTATGGCATGTCGTTACCGACGCACCCCCTTTCCAGGTTCGTTGCGAGTCGTTATGGCGGCGGATCGGCGACGGGCCGGCGTGCCGAAAATCCATACAGCAGCACAGCCGGCGACATTGCGGCGACGATGTGTTTGAGGGAATGACCGCTGATAACGCCGCTCAGGGCAAAGATACTCTGGTCGTAATGCTCCAGCAGCTTCGATGCGGCGTAGCTTGCCAATGCCCACCAGATGAACGCGGTCCTGTCGAACTGTGAGCGGTACATCAGGAGGATGAGCGATATCAGCACAATGGGCAGAAACTGCACGAGCGCGTATGGACGCAGGTCACCTCTGCCAAGGGCCTCCGTCATCGTCCAGTATGCAACTGACAGAGCGCCCGCGATCAGCAATGGCAGCAGAAGCTTGCGTGCCCGTGATGCCGAGACGTGTTCGCCGATGATGATTGTGAAAAGCCCCATGAACGCCAGCGTCATCGGGAGCCTGTCCCACACCAGTGTCTGGTTGTCGGGTGACAGGTGATACCAGGCGGAGCCGAACGCCGTCATCAGAACGCCGGCAAAGAAAACGATGTAGGCAGGCCGCAACCATGGTGACAAACCGTCGCGACGCCCGCTTCCTGCGAACAGTAATCCGGCCACGCCGGCAAAAGCGAAAGGAACGTTCGACATGACGTTCCAGAAATTCGGTATCGAAAGAAGCATCCGGGTGTCAGCGAACATGTGGTAGCGGAGATCCTGAGGTATCGGCTGCACCAGGGCCGCCGCTACGATCGCGATTCCGGCTACGGCGATCAGCAGGTAATCCCTGGAGCTTGCACGGCGCTCCTGCATCATGCGCTGTCGCCCGAGTCGCAGTCAGTCTTCTTCATCGGAAAATCGATATTCCTTGCCGTGCCGTTGATGGTCCCCTCGATTCGTCCGACAAGCAGGTTTCCCGGCATCCGCCGGTAGATCACCCTCTGCGGAAAATCATGTTCCCGATTCTCGAACACCACCTCGTTGTCGGACTGGCTCACCAGCGCGAACATCGTTGACTGTTGCCCTGACGGCAAGGCTACAAGAACGATTGTTCCGTCCTCGTCTTCGGTAATTCGGAGGAACTCGAACGCTACGGTTGCGCCGTCGCGTACCGTCCGGCTCATACCGAGCATCGAGCGGCCTGCGGGTACTGTCCACTGTTCGCCTGAACCCGGTTCTCCTTCCACGCTCGCCCAGCAGCCGGACATCCACGTCATGCCGGCAACTGACGCGTCGCCTGCGAGCGCGGGAAGTGTAAGCAGCAACGACATGGACGTCGTGGCAATATTGGTTCTCATTGCGGGCCTCTCCAACAGATCTTTTCCGGGTCGCGAGTCCGACACATGGCCATTCCGGACCTGCGCAGCCGCTGGTCGGGGAGCCTCGCTACAGCAGCGCATCGCGAAACCGCTGCCCCGCGCCTTCGAGGCGCTCCAACGGCTCGTTCAGGAAAACCACGCGAACGAACTTCGCTGCATTGCTGCTTCCCCAGTTGACCATGGGTGTCGCGGTTCATGCTCGACGGCACTCGTGAGGCTTGGCACAAGTCCTGATAGAGTCGCTGTAGGATTCCGCCCTGCAAGCGAGTGCGATGGACATCGGCGAATTCACCGACGTATCAGCGGATGGACATGCCCGCAAAGACGACAACCCACAGCAGTGCAAGGACCAGCCAGCTCAGGGCAAACAGCCGGAAGCGCGTCATGACACGATTGCTCGTCAGATGCACGTAGCTATGTGCGTATCTGAGAACGACGTAGGCCCAGGCCAGAACGAGCGGCAGTATTCCGGTTTGCCCGGTCAGGAATGCGATGATGACGATGACGTAGAAAAGTACCGGGGCCTCGAAGAGATTGGCCAGATGTCGGGCATGAACCCGAAGGTTGTCGGGCTCGTCGCCGTCCCGGTACAACCGGAAGAATTTGGGATCGATCTCGCCTTTCCGGACCGCCGCAAACCGCAGCCGTGCAAGACGAAAAAGGCAGAAGGCGGTCAAAGCAAACATCGCAAAGACGGGATAGAAAATATTCACAGTAACGAACTCCTTGGCAGAACGGCAGAACCCATCAGGGACGCTCCGGCTCGTGTGGGGCGCATGTCGGAGGTCGGCCTGTCGTGCAAGGATAGCCGAGTTCGCGCTTCTGCACCCCGGGAGGACGCGGCGAGAATGGTCGATTATTTACGACGGGGTGCACTAGAATGACCGCAAGTTCTCCACGCCGGTAAAGGGCAAGATGTCGCCGGGGAAAATAACAAGAAATCTGCGCGGCTCCGTAGTGTTCGCCGCGCTGACTGTCAACACTGTCCTGTGGTTTACGCCGCTCATAGTGCTCGCCGTCATAAAACTGCTCCTGCCGATGAGAAGCGCAAGGCTCGCCATAACGCGCTGGCTGATGGCAATCGGGGAAAACTGGGTCAGTGGCAATGCCCTCATCCTCGGCTTGCACAGATCGGCCGAGCTGGACGCGCACGGCTTGGACAACCTCAACCGCGATGGCTGGTACCTGGTGATCGCCAACCATCAGACGTGGTCCGACATTCTTATCCTGCAGACAATCTTCAACCGCCGCATCCCGTTCCTCAAGTTCTTCATCAAGCAGGAGTTGATCTGGTTTCCGCTTCTCGGCATTGCGTGGTGGGCCCTCGATATGCCGTTCATGAAGCGATACTCCAAGTCGTATCTTGCAAAGCACCCCGAGAAAAAGGGTGATGACCTGAAAGCTACGCGAGAGGCCTGCAAGAAGTTCAGCACGACGCCCACGTCGGTCATCAACTTCGTGGAGGGAACGCGGTTCAGCGTGGAAAAGAAGGAAAGACGTGGCTCGCAATACGACAACCTGCTGCCTCCCCGCGCCGGGGGTATCGCTCTCGCGGTGTCCTCGATGGGCGGCATGTTTGATGCCATTCTCGATGTCACGGTGGTTTATCCGGATCGCGTCGTAAGTTTCTGGGAGATGTGCTGCGGTGAACTTCGTCCGGTTGTCATCGACGTGGTGAAGCGCCCCGTAGACGAATGGCTGCTGCAGGGTGACTATTCGAACGATCGGGAATATCGCGCGACTTTCCATCGCTGGCTTAAAGACATCTGGACGGAAAAAGACGAACGGATCAATGCCCTGCGAACAGGACGGCGGCCCGGCCGGCATCGCGAGCGCCGGACGCTGACTTCGAGTAAACTCTCCTGATCCCGGTTCGTTTTGAGGCATGCGCCATGTCCCACAGTCGAAACTACGATACCGTCGCGTTCGACGTCCGGGAGAACGCCACG
>Ga0299913_10006597_pt1 | contig 10063 bp, 10 predicted proteins | sample RVTome_9_FD_201360 | JGI IMG/M metagenome (GOLD analysis project Ga0299913, IMG submission 201360) | Soil microbial communities from uranium-contaminated site in the Upper Colorado River Basin, Wyoming, United States - RVT155D38 (version 2) ... | reverse complement strand
CCGATCGGGCTCGGCGACAACAGCTCGATCACCAAGCAGGTGATCGAGCGGCTCTACTCCTGCTCGCACCTGCTCAACGAGGCCGGCCAGTACGTGTACTACGGCCGGGTGGCCGGCTGCCTGATCACCGGCAACGAGGACGGCGTGAAGCACTGCGCGATGAACGTGCTGTACAGCCTCCAGCACATCGGCTACACGATCCCGCCGCAGGCCGACGCGGGCTGGATCGGCCCCGTGGGGCCAGGACCGTCCTACCTGGACCCCGGGTCGGGCGGCCCGGAGAGCGACTTCACGAACCGCAACACCACGTTCATGACGTGGAACCTGATGCACCTCGCGCGGATGCTGAAGGACGCCGGCGGCATCCCGGCGCACGGCAACGTGCGCGCCGGGTGGGACGCGGGGTGCCGCTACGACTTCGAGAACCCCGAACATCGTTGAGCCTCGGCTGTTCCACGTCGGCCGGCCCTAGCAACCCGCGCGGCTGATCCACGTGGCGACCGCGCGCACGGTGTCGGCGAGCGGCAGCGTCGTGGTGTCCAGCAGCTCGACGGGCGGGTGCAGCCGCGGCCCGTTGGCTCGCAGCCAGTCGTTGAACCGCAGCATGTCGTCGATCCGCGGCCCGTCCCACTCCCGCCACGCTGGCCGCGCGCTCAGCCGCTCGCGAAGCACCCCGGGCTCGCACACCAGCCCGAAGTAGTGGATGTCGCCGACGAACACCCGCTCGGGGCGGCGCTCCAGCTGGACCGGCACCACGGTGCCGCACAGCACGACCGGCCGCCCGCTCTGGTGGATCATGCCGGCCATCCGCAGCCAGGTGGAGCGGAAGGCCGCATAGTCGTCGTCGGGGTCGCGCAGGCCCGCGGTCCACAGCACGTCCTGCTCCAGCACGACCACCCGGCCGCCGAGCTCGGCGGTGAGCAGCCGGCCGACCGTCGACTTGCCGACCCCGCTCGGGCCGGTCAGCGCGAACAGCGGCAGCCGCACGAACGGCTGCCGGTGCCCGCACTCCTGGCAGACCAGCACCGGCTCGCCAGGCGCCACGACCGGGGCTCGCGGCCGCGCGCCACAGCCGACGCAGATCTGCAGGTCCACGGGTGCCGGCCGGCCGATCAGTCGAACAGCTCCTCCAGGAAGCCGCGGCGCTTTCGGCGGTGGCCGTACGGCGGGGGCGAGTCGCCGCGGTGCCCCCGGTAACCGCCGCCGTACGGGGGCGGCGAGTCGCGGTAACCGCCGCGGTGCGGGGGTGGTGAGTCGCGGTACCCGCCGCGGTGCGGGGGTGGCGAGTCGCGGTACCCGCCGCCGTACCCCGGTGTCGGCACGTCGCGGTACCCGCCGCCGGGTGGGGGTGGCACGTCGCGGTACCCGCCGTGTGGTGGCGGCACGTCCTGGTACCCGCCCGGTGGCGGCACCGGCGGATCCGGCCGGTACGGCGGCGGCGCGGCGGCCGCCTCGTAGTAGCCGCGCTCGGCGGTCGCGAGCTGTTCGAGCTCCCCACGGTCGAGGAAGATCCCCCGGCAGCCGTCGCACTGGTCGATGTGCACCCCGTGCCGGTCGACGGTCTGCATGACGTTCTGGCACTTCGGACAGATCACCCAGCCGAGCCTAGCGCCCCGTGAGTGGCGATGAGTGCCATAGCACCTATCGCCGCTCACGGGCGCGAAGCGCAGCGTTGACGCACCGCAGCACCGGGTGGGTGGTCAAGGCGACTGGGTCCAGTGCCGCGGTCGAGCGCACGATGTAAAGTGGTCGACTCGCCGGGTACGCCATGTCGCGGTCCTCGGCGAAGAACCACCACGCGCGGGTGCCGCCTGCGTCGGCCACCAGCAGCTCGCGCCGCGGGTCGTGTGGGCCGTCAGGCCGGTGGTCGTAGGGCGCCGGGGCCGTGGTGGCGGCTGATCGCGTCGACGACCGCGGCGGCGCAGGCGTCCGGATCGGCGGCCGAGGTGTCCACCACGATGTCGTAGTCGATGTGGGCGTGCACCGTGTCGAAGTGCGCGCGGGCCTGGCCGATCGTGCGGTCGCGGCGCTGCCGTTCCCGCCGTTCGAGCTCGTCGAGCCGGCAGCGCACGCCCACCGCCAGCAGCGGATAACCGCCGAGCACGGCCGCCAGGTCCGTGACCCAGCGCGGGTCGAGCAGCACGTGATCGACGACTACGTCCCACCCGGTGTCCGCCGCGGCGGCGACCATGCGGTGCAGCGTCGCGACCAGCTGGTCGCCCCGTGGGCCCGCGGTGATCTTCAGGTCGCCCCCTGCCGCGTCATACTCGAACACCTCGTGCCACAGCGGGGGCGTCGAGCCAACGTCCCGGCAGCGCGAACACCACGGTGTCGATGCCAAGGTGCAGGTACGGCGTCGGCATGGCCCGCTGCAGCGCCTTTGCCAGCGTGGTCTTGCCCGAGCTCGAAGTGCCGTTCAGCAGGACGATCACAGTGGGCCATGATGTCGGAATTCCTGGGTTTACTGCCGCTGAATATCGTGGTGGCAGCGCTCCGTTCGTCGGCGCGCCGCGGCGGTCGGCATAACGTCGATACGCATGCGAGTCGTCCTTCCTTCGGTGGTGCCCCGCTCCGAATCTCATTGTGTGTCATTCGGCAATTGCTCCGTGTGGGTGATCGCCGAATTCGGGCTCGGATTGTAGAATCGAACGTATGAGCGAGGGGGGTCGCGGCCGGTGGCGGAGTAGCGTTCCGGAGCTGTTGCGCGAGCTTTCTGAGATTGAGTCGCGCATGCGGCGGGACTATGCGGCGGCGTTGGCGATGATCTCGGAATTAGAGGTGCGCGACGCCGCGAATGAATGCGGCTACCGCGGGCTGGGCGAACTGCTTCGGGACGTGCTGCGGATCAGCCCGCGGGACGCGAAGCGGCGCATTCAGCACGCGCACGCGGTCACCGAGGTCGCGCTGGTGTCGGGTGGGACGGTGCACGCGCCGCTGCCGCTCACCGCGGTGGCGGTACGCGATGGTGTGCTCGGCGCGGAGCACCTGGACGTGATCGGCAAGGCCTTGTCCGGGTTGCCGTCGCACGTCTTGCCGGAGCAGCGCGAGGCGGCCGAGCGGATCCTCGTACAGGCCGGGGCCGAGCTGGACGGCCACACGCTCGCCCGGGTGGGCGCGCGGGTGCGCACCGCGCTGGATCAGGATGGCGCGCCGCCTGCCGAGGCTGAGCTGGCGCATCCGGTGAACGAGCTGCGGTTCACCACCAGGCGAAACGGCCGTCTGGCGTTCAGTGGTGAACTCGAGCCCGAGGCCGGCGCGCTGCTGCAGGCCGTGCTCAGCCCGCTGGCCAAACCGCGGCCGAGCTCGGCCGCCGGTCCCGACCTGCGCTCCGCGGCCGAACGTCATGGTGACGCTCTCGTCGACATCGTGCAGTTGGCCGCGAACAGCGATGGGCTTCCGTCGGAGGCTGGCGAGAAGCCGCACGTGCTTGTGACCGTGCCGTTGCGGGCCCTGCGCGATGACATCAGGTCGGCACCGTTGCATGGCCTTGGTGGCCTTGGTGGCCTTGGTGGCCTAGATGGCGCCGGTGGCCTAGATGGCGTCGGCGGCTTGGATGGCGTTGGGCCGGCATTGTTGGATGGTGTCGGCACTTTGGATGCCGCGTCGGCACGACGGATCGCGTGTGATAGCAAGGTAATCCCGGCAGTTCTCGGCTCGGGATCCGAGCCTCTCGATATCGGCCGGGCCAGCTATACCGTGAGTGTCGCGCTGCGCCGGGCTTTGGTCCTGCGCGACCGGGGCTGCGCATTTCCGGGCTGCGACCGTTCCCATCGCTGGTGCCATAGCCATCATATTAGGCACTGGGTGGACGGCGGGCGGACGGCGCTCGATAATCTTCTCCTGCTGTGCGGCCTGCATCATCGGTTGATCCACCATTCCGACTGGAAATGTGCGATCGTCCGTGGCCGCGCCGAGTTCTATCCGCCGGCATATGTCGATCCGCGGCGAAGACCGCGAGCAAACCCGGTGCATCCGCGCGTGGCCTGAGCGCGGTCAGTTGGCGGTCCAGCCGCCGTCCATGACGATCGAGCCGCCGGTGACGAACGAGGCCTGGTCCGAGCACAGGTAGGCGACCAGCTCGGCGACCTCGTCCGGCTCGATGAGCCGCTTCACCGCGCTGCGGGCGAGCAGCACGTCGTTGATCACGTCCTCCTCGGGGATGCCGTGGGTCGCGGCCTGCGCGGCGATCTGCTTCTCCACCAGCGGGGTGCGCACGTAGCCGGGGTTGACGCAGTTGGAGGTGACGCCGTGCTTGGCGCCCTCCAACGCGATCACCTTGGACAGCCCCTCGATCGCGTGCTTGGCGGTGACGTAGGCGACCTTGTACGGCGACGCGCGCAGCCCGTGCACCGAGGAGATGTTCACCACCCGGCCCCAGCCCTGCTCGTACATGTGCGGCAAGGAGGCCCGGACCAGCCGGAAGGGCGCCTCCACCATGAGCCGCATGAGTAGCGAGAAGATCTCCGGCGGGAACTGCTCGACCGGCGCGACGTGCTGCCGGCCGGCGTTGTTGACGATCACGTCGGCGCGCACGTCCAGCTTGCCGAGGGCGTCCAGGTCGGCCAGGTCGACCACCCGGGCGGTGCCGGCTATCTCGGCGGCGACCCGCTCGGCGGCGGCACCGTCGACGTCGGCCACCACGACTGCGGCCCCGGCCATGGCCAGGCGCCGCGCGCAGGCCAGGCCGATGCCGCTGGCCCCGCCGGTGACCAGGGCCGTTCGCCCGGTCAACCGGACCCCGACCGCCTGCGTGCCGGAGGACGCGCCGGCCGGTGCCCCGGATGCCGCCGTGACGGAGGACCCGGACGGCTGCGCGCCGGGGGCTCCGGACGCCATTGCCACGCCGCTCACGCCTTCTCCAGCTCACGGGCCAGGGACGGCTCGTCGACGTCGGGGGGTCGCGGTGAGGGTGGGCGCCGGCGGTCGCGCCACAGGGAGATCAGGTGGCTTGTGGTACCCCACAGGCCGCGGCGGAAGAGGACCACGACGATGATGAACACCGAGCCGGTGACGATGCCGATGCCGTCGAAGCCCGACGTGGCCAGGAAGTCCTCCAGCTGCACGACGAGCAGCGCGCCGAGGATCGGGCCCCACAGGGTGCCTATGCCGCCGAGCACGACCATCATCACGACCTTGCCGGACGTCGGCCAGTAGACCTCCTGCAGCGACACGAACCCGTGGTTCACCGCGAACAGCCCACCGGCGAGTCCGGCGAGCGTTGCGGACAGCACGAACGCGAGCAGCTTGTACCGGTCGACGGGGTAGCCGAGCGCCCTGGCCCGCGCCGGGTTGTCCCGGATCGCCATCAGCACCCGGCCGAACGGCGAGCGCACGATGCGCCACGCCGCGGCCAGGCCGAGCAGCACGATCGGCAGCCCGGCGTAGTAGAAGTAGAACGGGTCCGAGAGGTCGACACCGAACAACGACCGCGGCACGGCCTGCAGCCCGTTCTCGCCGCCGGTGACGTCGCGCCACTGGTTGGCCACGAAGTACAGCAGCTGGGCGAACGCGAGCGTGACCATCGCGAAGTAGATGCCGGTGCGCCGCACCGACAGGTAGCCGATCGGCACCGCGAGCGCCGCGGCCGCGACCGCGCCGGCCAGCACGCCGACGATGTAGGGCGCGCCGGTGTGGATCGCGACGAGGCCCGAGGTGTACGCCGCGGCGCCCCAGAAGGCGGCGTGCCCGAACGACAGCAGCCCGACGTAGCCGAGCAGCAGGTCGACCGACACCGCGAACAGCGCCCACACCGCGATGTCCATCGCCACCGGCGGGTACACCAGCCACGGCAGCGCGAGCGCCACGACGAGCCCGGTCGCCAGCATCGCCAGGCGCAGCCACCGCTGGCTCTCGGCCAGGTAACGGATCATGCCGGCGCCTCCTCGCGTCCGAACAGGCCGGCCGGCCGCCACAGCAGCACGATGGCCATCAGCAGGAACACCAGCGTCTGGGCCAGCGTCGGGGCGTACAGGTTGGCCAGCGCCTGCAGCAGGCCGACGCCGAACCCGGCCACCACCGAGCCGAAGATCGAGCCGAGGCCGCCGATCACCACCACCGCGAACACCGCGATCACCAGGTCCGCGCCCATCAGCGGGTTGACCGCGCGCATCGGTGCGGCGAGCACGCCGGCCAGGCCGGCCAGCGCGATGCCGAAGCCGAACACCGGGGTCACCCAACGCCCGACGTTGATGCCGAGCGCCCTGGTGAGCTCGGGCCGCTCGGTCGACGCCCGCACGATCATGCCGACGCGGGTGCGGGTGAGTACGTACCACACGGCGCCGCACACCACGAGCGAGGTGGCCAGCACGAACACCTGGTACGCGGGGTAGCTGAACAGCCCGAAGTCGACCGAGCCGGACAGCGCGGACGGCCGCGGGTACGGCTGCGACTGGATGCCGTACTCCCGCTTCACCAGGTCCTGCAGCACCAGCGTCACGCCGAAGGTGAGCAGGAAGTTGTAGAGCGGGTCGAGCGCGGCCAACCGGTGGATGAACAGCCGCTCCAGCGCCATCCCGAACACGCCGAGCAGCAGCGGCATCAGCAGCAGCGCGAGCCAGAAGTCCACGCCGGCCTCGACCAGCAGGATGTACGCGCCGAACGCGCCGAGCATGTAGCACGCGCCGTGCGCGAAGTTGACCACACGGAGCATGCCGAAGATCACGGCCAGGCCGAGCGCGAGCAGCGCGTAGAAGCTGCCGCTGACCAGGCCGTTGAAGCACTGTTGCAGGAAGTTGACCACTGCGTCCGTCCCGTCGGGCACGGTGTGTGGGCGTCCCGCGCTCCGTCTTTCGAGAGTCGGGACGCCCACGCTCCGCTGGTTTCAGAGGGGCTGGTTCCTACCGGGTGCAGCCGCCCTGGCTTAGAGGGTGCAGCCGCCCTGGCCGACGGGCCGGAACGCCTCGTCGGCCGGGATCGTGCGGACGATTTTCTCGTAGTCCCAGTCGCCGCTCGCCTCGCTGGCCGGCTTGACCTCGGCGAGGTACGCGTCGTGCACCATCCGGTGGTCCTCGGCGCGGATCTTGCCGTTGCGCGCGAAGACGTCCTCGAACTCGTGACCCTCCAGCTCGGCGACCACGTCGTCGGCGTCGTCGCTGCCGGCGCGCTGGATGGCCTCCAGGTACTGCAGGGCGGCCGAGTAGTTGCCGGCGTGCGCGAACGTCGGCACGATGCCGGTGCGCTGCTTGAACTTGTCGGCGAACGCGCGGTTCTGGTCGTCGAAGTTCCAGTACCAGGCTTCGGTGAACGTGGTGCCGGCGAACGCGTCCACGCCGAGCGAGTGGATGTCGGTGATGAACATCAGGCCCACCGAGAGCTTTATGCCCTGGTCGCGCAGGTTGAACTCGTTGTACTGCTTGACCAGGTTCACCAGGTCACCACCGGCCTGCATGGTGCCGATGACGTCCGGCTTCGGGTTCAGACCCGGCGCCTTGAGCAGGAACGTGGAGAAGTTGTCGTTGGGGAACGGCGTCGGGTCCTTCGCGATCACCGTGCCGCCCGCGCCCTGGATCGCCGTCGAGAAGCTCTTCTCCATGTCCTGCCCGAACGCGTAGTCCGGGTAGACGATGTACCAGTTCTTGGCGCCCTCGGCGGTGACCGTGGTACCGGTGCCGTTGGCGAGCATGTAGGTGTCGTAGGCGTAGTGGAACGTGTACTTGTTGCACTGCGCGCCGGACAGCTCGGTGGTCGCGGCCGTGACGTTGATGTAGACCTTCTTCTTGGCCTTCGCCACGTTCGCGACGGCCAGCGCCGCCGACGAGGTCGGCACGTCGAGGATGACGTCGGCCTGCTGCCGGTCGTAGAGCTCCTGCGCCTTGGTGTTGGCGATGTCGGGCTTGTTCTGGTGATCCGCGGTGATCACCTCGATGTTCTGCGTCACGGCGTTGTCGCCGTGCTTGGCCTTGAAGTCGTCGACGGCCATCTTGACGGCCTCGACGGAGTTCTTGCCGGACAGGTCGGCGTAGACGCCGGACTGGTCGTTGAGCACCGACAGCACAATCTTGTCGCCGCTGATCTTGGTATCGCCGCTGCTTGCCGGCCCGCCCCGGCCGCCGCACGCGGTCAGTACCAAAGCTCCGGCGGACAGCGCCGCCACCGCCACGGTGGTCGTGCGTCGCATGATCTCTCCTTAGCTGAACTTGTCAGATTCCGAGGTGCGCGAGGAGCTCTCGTTCGCGTTGCTTGACCTCGTCGTTGGTGAACTGCTCGACCACCCGGCCCTCGGCCAGCAGGTAGTGCCGATCGGCGACCGTGGCCGCGAAGTGCAGGTTCTGCTCGATCAGCAGCACCGTGACGCCGTGCGCCTTGACCTCGCGCAGGATGGCGCCGATCTGCTGGACCAGCAGCGGGGACAGGCCCTCGGTCGGCTCGTCGCACAGCAGCATGCGGGCGCCCATCCGCAGCACCCGCGCGATCGCCAGCATCTGCTGCTCGCCGCCGGAGAGCTTGGTGCCGGGGAACCGCCTGCGCTCGCGCATCACCGGGAAGGCGTCGTAGATCTTCTTCAACCGCCATGCATCCTGCCCCACCACCGGGGCGATCGTGAGGTTCTCCTCGACGGTGAGGCTCGCGTAGATGCCGCGGTCGTCCGGCACGTAGCCGAGCCCAGCGCGGGCCCTGCGGTGCGGCGTCGGGCGCGTCATGGGCGGCGCGCCGGCGAGCTCGATGCGGCCGGTCTGCTGGCGGTGCAGCCCCATGACGCAGCGCAGCAGCGTGGTCTTGCCGGCCCCGTTGCGGCCGACGAGCGTGACGATCTGGCCGTCCGGCACGTCGATGGAGACGTCGCGCAGCACCCTGGCCTCGCCGTACCAGGCGGAGAGGGAGTCAATGGTGAGCACTCGGTTCCCCCAGGTATGCGGTGATGACGCGCGGGTCGTCGCGGACTTCGTGGTACGGGCCCTCGACCAGCACGGACCCGAGCTGCAGCACGCTCACCCGGTCGGCGAGGGTCGCCACCACGCTCATGTTGTGCTCGACGAGCACCACGGTGCGGTCGGCGCGGACCCGGGCGACGAGCGCGACCGTGCGCTCCACGTCCTCGACGCCCATGCCCGCGGTCGGCTCGTCGAGCAGCAGCACCCTCGGCGACAGCGCGAGCGCGACCGCCAGCTCCAGCGCGCGCTTGAAGCCGTAGGCGAGCGAGCCGGCGCGCTGCTCGGCGTGGTCGGCCAGCCCGACCTCGTCCAGCAGTTCCATCGCCCGGCCGGTGAACCGGTCGAGCAGCCGGTCGGAGCGCCAGAACCGCCACCCGAGGTGCGTGCCGCCGGCCAGCGCCAGCTCGACGTGCTCGCGCGCGGTCATCCTGGCGAACAGGCTGGTGATCTGGAACGACCGCGCGACGCCGAGCCGCGCGACGCGCTCCGGCGGATAGCCGGTGATGTCGTGGCCGTCCAGCAGGATCTGCCCGGCGGTCGGCTTGACGAAGCCCGTGAGCAGGTTGAACAGCGTGGTCTTGCCGGCGCCGTTGGGCCCGACGAGCGCGTGCACGCTGCCCTCGGCCACATCCAGGTCGACGTCCTTGACCGCGCGGAAGCCGCGGAACTCCTTCACCAGACCCCTGGCCTGGATCATCGGCCGGTCGGCTGGCTCCATGCTGCTCCTCGTCGGACTGCGGCTCGGCGGGACACCCCGTGGGTCGACACTAAGAGTGATATGGGTGTGGAAACCATGTGCGCTTCGCCCATACCAAGCAGCAAATAACTGTGCCCCACCGACATGCCTGGATGCCGCACAATCCAGCTATGAGCCACCCGCACCGGCTGCTCGAACTGCTCGCCACCGAGGCAAGCCGCGAGCAGCTGGAGCAGGCCGCTCGCCAGCTCGGGGTGTCCGACGAGGAGGCCGAGCTGGCCAAGCGGGTGCGGGCCACGCTGGACGAGCGGCTGCGCCGGGAGACCGAGCTGGCCGCCCTCGTCGACACCGCGCGGGACCTGGCCGTGCTGCGCGACCTGGACGCCGTGCTCGTCGCGATCGTGCGCAGGGCCCGCGCGCTGCTCGGCACCGACACGGCGTACCTGACCCTCATGGACGACGCCTCCGGGGACACCGTCATGCGCGTCACCGACGG
>Ga0299913_10006596_pt1 | contig 10063 bp, 8 predicted proteins | sample RVTome_9_FD_201360 | JGI IMG/M metagenome (GOLD analysis project Ga0299913, IMG submission 201360) | Soil microbial communities from uranium-contaminated site in the Upper Colorado River Basin, Wyoming, United States - RVT155D38 (version 2) ... | reverse complement strand
CACCCTGACGGGCTCCGATCGCCTGGTGCAGCAGCGCAACGAGTTCGTGGCGCGCATGGCCAGCGAGATGAGCTACTGGTCCACCTGGCCGCCGCTGGTGGCGGATGCCCTCCATCCCATCGTCCCCCCGGCCGACCCGAATCTCGACGCGTTGCTCGGAGTGCTGCTGCCGCTCCCGCTCGGCGTCCGCGCGCACGCCGCGGACGTCCTCCGGCATCTCGTCTCCGATCCCACCACTCCCCGCACGCTCGCCAGCCTCAGCCGGTACGAAACCCGCAAGCGGGGCCTCGACGTCGCCGAATCCACTCGCCTCATCATGGACACCGGTTTGGTCGTTCCTGCAACAGAGCTGCGGGGATGGCTCTCGGGCTGGACCCGGCGGGACCTGCTCGGGTTCCTGGCCCACTGCGGGGTCCGGCCCCGCAACTCCTGGAGCAAGGAGCGCCTCGCCGAGGTCGCCGAGGCCGAATGCGCCGACCTCCTGCGGGAGCGGATGAGCGAGTCCGGGGTCGTCGAGATCAACCCCCGGCATGTCGAGGGGGCCCGCCTGCTTCGCGAGTACCTGGAGGGCGTGAAGGAGACCTGGCGGGTGTGGCTCGCCTTCGGGACCGGGGTCAGCGCCTAAATCACTCCTCCGCGGCGCAGCCTGCCGATCTGATCGAACCGCTCCTCGTGCACCGCGAGCACCTCCTCCGGTGACACGGTGGCCACGCCCGGCTTCCCCACCTCGACGCCCGCCGCGTAGTTCGCCAGCTGCGCCGCCTCCATCAGGGACGCGCCCGCCGCCAGCGCGGTGCCCAGCCACGCCGTCACCGTGTCGCCGGCCCCGGAGACGTCGTACACCTCCCGGGCGATGCTCGGGATCCGGAGCGAGCCCCCGTCCTTCGTCACCAGCAGCATCCCGTCCGCCCCCAGCGTCACCAGCAGATTGTCCACCCGGAGACGCGCCAGCACCTCGGGGATCGCGTTGCGGTTCTGGAGGTCCACCGCGGCCCCGAGCGCGGACTCCAGCTCCCGCCGGTTGGGCTTGAACACGGTCGCGCCCGCGTACTCGAAGAACTGCCGGTACTTGGGGTCCACCACCACGGGGATGCCCCGCCGTCTTGCCGCCTCCATCGCGGCCTTGATGAGCCCCGGGGCAAGCGCGCCCTTGTTGTAGTCCTCGAGCAGCAGCGCGTCGGCGTCGGCCAGCGCCTCCCGGACCGCCGCGATGAGCCGGGCCAGGTCCGGCCCCTCGAGCAGTGCGTCCACCTCGTCGTCGATCCGCACGATCTGCTGCGAGCGCGCGATGATCCGGGTCTTGGAGGTCGTGGGCCGCCCCGCGACGGTCACCACGAAGCGCCCGTCCAGCCGGGCAACCGCCAGCTCCTGCCGGATGGCCGCGCCGTCCGCGTCGTCGCCGACGGTGCCGACGAGCAGGCAGCTCGCGCCCATGGAGGCGACGTTGGCGGCCACGTTGGCCGCGCCGCCGAGCTTGGCCGACCGCTCGCGGACGGTGACCACGGGCACGGGCGCCTCCGGGGAGAGCCGCTCCGTGTCCCCGTACAGGTAGCGGTCGATCATGATGTCGCCGACCACGGCGACGCGGCTGCTCTTCATCCGCCCGATCAGCTGCAGCAGGCGATCGCGTCCCAGCGGCGGCGGGTGGGTCATTCGATCACTCCCCGGTGGCTCAGGCCCAGCGTGGCCTGGAGGCGGCCCACGAAGCGGTCGTCGGTGTCGCCGGCGCGGTGGCCGGCGTTCACCACGTGGTGCAGCCCCGCGGAGGCGCGCAGGTCGAGCGGACCCTGCCGGCCGCTCACGGCCACGGCCGCGCGCCAGGTGCGCTCCACGATGCCGATGAAGAGCTGCGGGATGGCGCCCGCCTCCTCCGGCGAGGCGGGGAAGGGATCGTTGATGTCGCCCTCACCCTGGCGCTGCAGCGTCAGCTCGGGCGTCAGCAGCCACCGGGTCCCCGCGGGAATCCCGACGGTGAGGGTGAGCCGGTCCATGTCGGCGAAGTTGCGGCCCAGTCCCACGCCGCCGTCGGTCAGGCTCTCGAACGGATCGAGGGTGCGGAAGGCGAGGCTCGACGCCTGGGTGTAGAGGGCGCGCCAGCTCAGCCGCGAGCCCAGCGGCCCGTGGGCGGCGAGCGTGCCCGCCCAGCGGCTGGGGTAGCGGTCCTCCCCGGCGGTGTTCTCGTACTGGAAGTCGTCGATCCCCAGCTGGACCTCCACCGTGGTCCCCTTGCCGATCCGGTAGCGGCCGTCCACGCCGAAGAGGACGTTGCCGTCCGCGCCGAGGCCGTACTGGTTGGCGAACAGGAGCAGGCTGAGCGGGTTCCGGTAGCGGCCGTCGAAGTCGCGGTCGGCGCCGGCCAGCACCGTCGTCTCCCACAGGCCGAGCCGGAGCCGGTCGGTCACCCGGACGCCGAGACGGTGGGCGAAGAAGTAGCGATGGACCCGGGCGCCGGTGCTGTCGCGGGCGTCCTCCAGCGAGCGCGCGAGGCCCGCGAGGCGCACGGCGTCCACCCCGACGTCGAAGGCCAGCTCGGTGTCGTTGTAGCCGTAGTCGCTGAGTCCGATCCCCTCGATACCGACCGGGCCCCAGTTCCGGTCCATCTGTCCGTAGAACAGGCTGCCGTACTTGAACTGGGCGCTGAGATACGCCTCGGGCATGCGCCACGCCAGCTCCAGGTCGCGCCGGCCCGGCCACTCCGGATCGTCGGGGATGCGCGGCTCGGCCGCCAGCCGGCTCACCAGGGTAAAGGGCCCGAGGCTCGCCTCGCCGGTGAACTCGGCGTAGGGCCGCACGCCGTCGGGGCCGAGCGGGTGGTAGAGGTCGCGCCGGATGTGGCTGTACGCCTGGGCGCCGGCGCGGGCCGCGACCAGCCACCGCTGGGAATCGGCAGGCTCGCGGAGCTCCTCGCGCAGCCGGTGGATCAGCGCGGCGCTCGCCTCTCCGGCGGTGTCGGCCCCGGCCAGCACCCGGAGCGCGTCCGCCCGGCGGAAGGGGCGGACCATCGGCGAGGGATCGGCGACATCGCCGCGGGCGATGAGGTGCTCCAGCGCGGGGAGCCTGGGGTCGTCGAGCGGAACGAAGGGGGACGACTGCGCGACGCCGCGCGCGGGAGCGAGCGCACCGAGGAGGGCGGCGGCGAGCCAGACGTGCTGGAGGCGGGGCATCGATGGCAGGTTATCTTGGAACCCATGGCGAAACAAGACAGCCTCGATCCGCAGACGCGGGACCTGGTCCGCTTCGCCGCGGCCATCGCCCAGGGCTACGAGCCCGAGCTGCGCGATCGCGTCGGGCCGCTCCGGGCGTCGCAGGTGCCGACGGCGTGGGTCGAGGAGCTGCTGCTCCAGTCGGTGCTGATGGTGGGCTACCCGCGGGCGCTGATCGCCTTCGCCGTCTGGCGGAAGTTCAGCGCGCTCCCGGCGCCCGCGGCCGACCAGGGGCAGGACTACGGCCAGGTGAGCGAGTGGATCCGCCGGGGCGAGGAGGTCTGCGCCACGGTGTACGGCGACAACTATTCCAAGCTGCGCGACAGCGTCCGCGCCCTGCATCCGGCCATCGACGCGTGGATGATCACCGAAGGCTACGGCCGGACCATGGGCCGCCCCGGGCTCGATCTCCTGCGGCGCGAGCTCTGCACCGTGGCGCAGACCGCCGTGCTCGAGGCGCCGAAGCAGCTGCACTCGCATCTCCGGGGGGCGCTCAATGCCGGCGCGTCGTTCGGACAGATCGAGGGCGTGCTCTCCATCGTGAACCCGCTCCTCTCGTTCGACCAGTGGAAGAAGATCAAGGAGCTGTGGCGCTCGGTCCGCGAGGGGTGGTCGCCGGGGAACTGATGTTCATCGATCGCGCGGTGGTGCGGGTGGTGGCCGGCACGGGCGGCTCCGGCGCCAGCTCGTTCGCCCGGTTCAAGTACAAGCCCAAGGGCGGTCCGGACGGGGGAGACGGGGGGCACGGCGGCAGCATCTACGTCCGGGGCGACGCCAACCTCGCCACCCTCCTCGACTACCGCTACCGCACCGTCTGGAAGGCCGAGCGGGGCGAGCACGGCAGGGGAAAGACCCAGACCGGCGCCTCGTCGGCCGACGTCTATCTCCCCGTGCCGCCCGGCACCGTGGTCCGTGACGCGGACAGCGGGGCGCTGCTCGGCGAAGTCCTGCGCGCGGGCGACACGATGCGGGTGGCCCGGGGCGGCCGCGGCGGCCGCGGCAACGCGCGCTTCGCCACCTCCACCCACCAGGCCCCCCGCGAGTGGGAGCCGGGCGAGGAGGGCGAGGAGCGCTCGATCGAGCTGGTCCTCAAGCTCATCGCCGACGTGGGCCTGGTGGGCGAGCCCAACGCCGGCAAGAGCACCCTGCTCTCCGTCATCTCGGCGGCCCGGCCCAAGATCGCGGACTACCCCTTCACCACACTCGAGCCCAACCTCGGCGTCGTCGGTCTGTCCGGCCACCGGAGCTTCGTCGTCGCCGACATCCCGGGCATCATCGAGGGCGCCCACCTGGGAAAGGGGCTCGGCCTCCGCTTCCTCCAGCACGTCGAGCGCACGCGGGTGCTGGCCTACCTCGTGCCGCTCGACAGCGCCGACCTCTCCGCCGTGTACGGACGGCTCCGCAACGAGGTCAGCCGGTACAGTGAGGCGCTGGCCGCCAGGGCCCACGTCGTCCTGCTCACCAAGCGCGACCTGCTGCCCGCCGACGACCCCGTGCCCGAGCTGGACGCGCCCGACGCCGCGGGAATCCTCGCCATCTCGAGCGTCGCGGCTACCGGACTCGAGGAGCTCAAGGAGTATCTCTGGAAGTTCGTGGAGGCAGCCAAGGCCGAGGAGGCGCCGGTGGAGGCATGGCGGGAGGAGGGAGAGGAGTAGTGGACGAGCAGCGCGCCGCCTGGGTGGCGCTGGCGCTCACTCCGGGCATCGGCCCCAGTCGAATGCACGCCATCCTCGAAGTCTGCCACACCCCGCTCGGCGCCATTTCGGCGCCGTTCGCGTTTTTGCGTTCCATCCCGGGCCTCACGCCGGCCGCTGCCACCGCGATCCGCTCCGCGAGCGTGGCGGCCGGAGCCCGGGTGGTGGCGGAGACCGAGGGTTTCGGAGGGCACGCCCTCATCCCCGACGACCCCGGGTATCCCACCCTCCTGCGCCACATCCCGGAGCCGCCGCCGGTGCTCTTCGCGCTTGGTGACCTGTCGCTCCTGGAGCGCCCCGCGGTGGCCGTCGTGGGGAGTCGCGACCACAGCGCGTACGGCGGCGAGGTGGCGCGGGCACTGGCGTGGGGTGCCGCCGCCGCCGGCCTCGCGGTGGTGAGCGGCATGGCGCGCGGGCTCGACGCGGTCGCGCACGACGCGGCGCTGGACGCGGGCGGCGGCACGGTCGGCGTGCTCGGCAATGGACTCGGGGTCATCTATCCCACAGCCAACCGCGAGCTCTACCGGCGGGTCGCGGCGGCCGGGCTCCTGCTCACGGAGTTTCCCCCGGGGGAGCGGCCCACCGCCGGCAGCTTCCCCCGGCGCAACCGGCTCATCAGCGGGCTCGCCCGGGTCACGGTCGTGGTCGAGGCGGCGGAGGGCTCGGGCGCGCTCATCACGGCGGGCACGGCGCTGGACCAGGGGCGTGAGGTCATGGCCGTGCCCGGCAACATCACCAGTCCCACCTCCGTGGGCGCCAACCGCCTCGTCCGCGACGGCGCGGCGCCCTTCCTCTCCATCGACGACCTCCTGGACCACTTTCCCGAGGCGGTCCGGGCGGCCGCGGGGGCTGCTGCGGCGCCGCCCGTCACCCGGCCGCTGCCCGACGGCCTCGACGGCGCCGACCGCGCCGTGGCCGACCTGCTCGGCGCCGAGCCGGTGCCGCTCGACGAGCTGGTGGGCCGCTCGGGCCGGGCGCCGCAGGAGCTGCTGGCGGTGCTGTGCGCGCTGGAGATCGCCGGCGTGGTGGAGCAGCAGCCGGGAAGGCGGTTTCGGCGGGTGTGATCGCGGAGGGGCGGCCGCCCGGAGCCTCCCAGAGCGCGTAGATTCCGGCCGTGCACGTCTACCTCCACGTCCCGTTCTGCGCCCGGCGGTGCAGCTACTGCGACTTCGCCATCGCGGTGCGGCGGGAAGTGCCCTCCGCCACCTACGTCGGCGCGATCCTTCGCGAGTGGGCCCAGTGGCAGGGACACGAGAGCTGGAGCGGGTCGGAGGCGGTGGAGTCGGTCTACTTCGGCGGCGGCACGCCCTCACGGCTGGACGCCGGCGCCGTCGGCGCCATCCTCGAGCGCATCGCCGCCGACCGCACGGTGTCGCCCGCGGCGGAGGTGACGCTGGAGGCGAATCCCGACGACGTCTCCCCCGACCGCGCGGCGGCGTGGGCCAGGGCGGGCGTGAACCGGGTGTCGCTGGGGGCGCAGTCGTTCGACCCGGCGGTGCTCGGGTGGATGCACCGCACCCACTCGGCGGAGCAGATCGGCGCGGCGGTCGGAGTGCTCCGTGAGGCGGGGGTTCGGGAGCTCTCGCTCGATCTGATCTTCGGTGTCCCGGGGTCACTGGGCCGGGACTGGCGCAGCGATCTCGAGCGCGCCCTGGCCCTCGACCCGGCGCACCTCTCGCTCTACGGGCTCACCGTCGAAGACCACACGCCCCTGGCGCGCTGGGCCGCGCGGGGGGAAGTCGCCCCGGTGGACGAGGAGCGGTACGCGGCGGAGTTCCTCGAGGCGGACAGCGTCCTGGCCGGGGCGGGGTACGAGCACTACGAGGTGTCGAACTACGCCCGGCTCGGCCGCCGCGCCCGGCACAACAGCGCCTACTGGCGGAGGGCCCCCTACATCGGCCTCGGACCGTCCGCCCACAGCGGGTGGGGGCGGCACCGCCGCTGGAACCTGCGGGAGTGGGCCGCCTACGAGCGCGCCATGGCGGCCGGCCAAAGCCCCGTCGCTGGGACGGAATCCCTGGAGGATCCGGCCGTGGAGCTGGAGGAGCTCTACCTCGGCCTTCGGACCCGGGAAGGCGTCCCGGCCGGCCGGCTCCCCGGGGAGACGACCGCGCCTTGGGTCTCCGCCGGCTGGGCGGTGGCGTCGGGCGACCGGCTCCGGCTCACCCCCGAGGGGTGGCTCCGGCTCGACGCGCTGGCCGCCGTGGTCGACTAAATTCCTCGCGATGCCAGCGCCAGAGCCACTGTCCGAGCGGGAGCTTCGAGTCCTCGAGGCGGTCGTTCAGACCTACATCGAGACCGCGGAACCGGCCGGGAGCCAGACCATCGCCCGGCGGTTCGGGCTGGGCGTGTCTCCGGCCACCATCCGCAACACGATGAGCGACCTGGAGGAGAAGGGGTTTCTCTTCCACCCTCACACCTCGGCCGGGCGGATTCCCACCGACCGGGCCTACCGGGTCTACGTCAACGAGATCATGCGGCTGGCCCCGCCCACCGACGAGGCCCGGCAAACGCTCCGGAGCGAGCTGGCGGCCGGCTCCCGCAACGCGGTCGAGGAGATCGTCCGCCGCGCCGCGCAGGTGCTGGGCGTGCTGACCCAGGAGCTGGGCGTCGCCGTCGCGCCGGCGCTGGACGAGCTGCTCCTGGAGCGGCTGGAGCTGGTCCCGGTGTCGAGCGAGCGCCTGCTGCTGGTCTTCAACCTCCGCAGCGGGGTGCTCCGGACCATCTTCGTCGAGGTGCCGGCCCGGGTCTCGCCCGCGGCGGTGCAGGAGGTCGCCCGGATCCTGAACGAGCGGCTGGCGGGCCTCACCCTGAGCCGGATCCGCGAGACCATCGGCGAGCGGCTCCGCGACGCGGCCCGCACCGACCAGGCCGAGCTGCTCAACATCTTCGTCGCGGAGCGGGAGGAGATCTTCGACCTCTCCGACGAGACCCGGTCGGTGGTGCTCGGCAGCGCGCAGATGCTGGCCGAACAACCGGAGTTCGCCTCCAACGCCCGGATGCGGGAGCTGCTTCGCCTCACCGAGGGCCACGACCTCCTGAAGCAGGCGCTCGCCACCCGGCGCAGGCTCGGTCTCTCCATCACCATCGGGAACGAGAACCCCGACACCCGGCTCAGCGACTTCACCCTGGTCACCTCGTCCTACCAGGCGGGCGAGCTCAAGGGCGTCATCGGCGTGATGGGCCCGACCCGGATGCCGTACGACAAGATCATCGGGCTGGTGGAGCACACCAGCCGCATGGTGGAAGGACTGCTGGAGTGAGCGATTTCTACACGCTGCTGGGGGTGCCGCGCGACTGCGCCGAGGCCGACATCAAGCGGGCCTACCGCAAGCTCGCCATGGAGTACCACCCCGACCGGAACCCGTCTCCCGACGCGGAGGCGAGATTCAAGGAGATCACCGAGGCCTACGAGGTGCTCCGGGATCCCCAGAAGCGCGGCGCCTATGACCGCTACGGCAAGGCCGGCGTGGGCGCCGGCCAGGGCGGATTCGGGTTCCACCACGTGGACCTCTCCGAGGCGCTCAACATCTTCATGCGCGACTTCGGGGGGATGGGCGGGTTCGAGTCCATCTTCGGGGGCGGCGGACGGCGGCAGGACCCGCGGCGGGGGCAGGACGTGCGGGTCACGGTCCGCCTCACCCTTTCGGAGGTGGCCGCGGGCGCCAAGCGGACGGTGAAGCTCAAGACCCTGGAGCGCTGCACCGCGTGCTCCGGCAGCGGCGCCAGACCCGGCACCCAGCCGAGCCGCTGCTCCACGTGCGGCGGGAGCGGGGAAGTGCGCCGGGCCGCGCGCAGCATGTTCGGCCAGTTCGTCTCGGTCTCGGCCTGCCCCACCTGCGCGGGTGAGGGCGAGGTCGTGCTCCAGCCCTGCGAGATCTGCCGCGGCGAGGGTCGGGTCAAGGGCGACCGCAGCGTGACGGTGGAGATTCCCGCCGGCGTGTCGGCCAACAACTACCTGACGCTCCGGGGTCAGGGGGCCGCGGGACCCCGCAAAGGACCCGCCGGCGACCTCCTCGTGATGCTCGACGTGAAGGAGGACGAGCGGTTCGAGCGCCGCGGCGACGACCTGATCCACGATCTGCCGCTCTCGTTCTCCCAGGCCGCGCTCGGCGCCACGCTGGCGATCCCGACGCCCTACGGCGACGAGGAGGTCCGCATTCCGGCCGGCACTCAGCCGGAGACCGTGCTCCGCCTCAAGGGCCGGGGGCTGCCGGTGCTGGGCCAGAACGCCAAGGGCGACCTCCTCATCCGGGTGCGGGTCTGGACGCCCGAGCGGCTGAACGCCGAGCAGGAGCGGCTCTTCCAGGAGCTGGCCAAGCTGGAGGGCGAGGCCCCCAAGCGCTCGCCGGGGTTCTGGTCCAAGCTCAAGGAGGCGCTCGGCGCATGACCTGGTGGGCCATCGACGTGCGCACCACGCCGGAGGAGCGCGACCGGCTGGGCGCCTGGCTGGTGGCCCGGACGGGGCAGGCGGTCGAGGAGCGGGACGACGGCACGCTGGTCACCTTTGCGCCCGACGAGCGCGAGGCCGACCTGCTGATCGCCGAGCTGGGGCGCGCGGCCGGCGCTTCCGCCGCGACCAGCCGCCGGAGGGTGGAGCCGGTGGACTGGTCCACCCGCTGGCGCGAGGGTCTGGGATCGCGAAGCTTCGGCCGGCTGACGGTCGCGCCTTCGTGGGCGCCGCCGGCCGCGGCGGGCGGCCCCGTCGTCGTGCTCGACCCCGAGACCGCCTTCGGCAGCGGGGAGCACGGCTCCACCCGGGTGGCACTCGCGCTGCTCGAGCGCCTGGTCCGCCCCGGCGACTCCGTCCTGGATCTCGGCAGCGGAAGCGGCATCCTCGCGATCGCCGCGGTGAAGCTCGGCGCCGCGCGCGCGGTCGGCATCGAGCAGGACGCCGAGGCCAACCTCGTCGCGGCGCGGAACGCCGAGCGCAATGGGGTGACCCCCGCGGTCGAGTTTCTCGAGGGGGAGGCGGGCGACCTCGCGCCCCTGCTCGGCCCCGCCGATCTCGCCCTCTCCAACATCCTCCGCTCCGTCAACACCGCGCTCCTCCCGGCCCTCGCGCAGGCGCTCCGCCCCGGCGGGCTCGCCGTGTTCGCCGGCATGGAGGTGGCGGAGGCCCCGCTCTTCCTGCCGACCCTCGATCCCGCGGGCTTCACGGTGCTG
>Ga0299913_10006595_pt1 | contig 10063 bp, 7 predicted proteins | sample RVTome_9_FD_201360 | JGI IMG/M metagenome (GOLD analysis project Ga0299913, IMG submission 201360) | Soil microbial communities from uranium-contaminated site in the Upper Colorado River Basin, Wyoming, United States - RVT155D38 (version 2) ... | reverse complement strand
GCGATGGCGCTGCCGACGAATGTGGCCCGCCCTCCGGCCAGGGATGCGCCACCGAGGACCGCGGCGGTGATGCTGTTGAGAGCGAACGACGACCCGATCTGGGCGTTGCCGAGGGGAGCGCGGGCCATCACGAAGAACGCAGCGACCGCGGCGAGGAGACTGCACACGAGGAGAGCGCGCACCCTCACCCAGTTGGTCCTGATCCCACCGCGCTTTGCGGCCCGCTCGTCGAAGCCGACAGCACGCACATCGAGGCCCGAGCCCGAGCCGTGGAGCCAAGCGTCGAACAAGCCGGCCCCGATCACGATGACGATGAAAGCGATCGGCACTGGCCCGATCGAAGCAGTGAGGAAGGAGACGAGATCTCCGCTGATGATCCCCTGGGCGGTCGGCCGCAAGGTCAAAGAGATCCCGTCGAGGATGCTGAGAGTGGCCAGCGTGGCGATTATCGAGGGGATCTTGACTCCGCGGACGAGGCCTGCGTTGACGAGACCCAGAAGGAGCCCGCAGCCGAGGACGGCGAGAGAGCCGATCAGGATCTGGGAGGCAGTGGCCTCCGCCCCGATGAGGAAGGATGCGACGACGACGCCAAAGCTGATCATCGCCCCCACGGAGAGATCGAGATAGCCGACGAGGATTGCGTGGGTCTGCGCCATCGCCGCCACCATGAGGGGAAGAGCGAGGATCAGGATGTTGAAGATGTTCGTCGAGTTGAGGAAGCCTTCGAAGCGTGTGGTCGTGTACCAGAGGAGGCCCGCGATGAGGACGATCTGGAGCGCCACCGGCATCCAGAGCCGGAACTTGACGACCTTGCGCCACTTGTTCTTGTCCCGGGCGTTGCGGGCGACCTTTCGCCCAAGCTGACGGGCCCGGTCGAGAGCACCACCGGCGGTGTACTCGCTGGTCATCGTGTCTCCGTCGAAGTCTGTGCCTTGGGCATCGCCACCCCCAGCGGGGAGCGAGCCGCCTTGGACAACCCCGGCCCCCGCACTATCGCCTCGACGATGCGGACCTCGTCGAGCTCGTCACCTGGGATCTCCTCGATGATCGTGCCCCGGGACATGACCAAGACCCGATCACATAGCCCGGACAGCTCGATCGGGTCGCTCGACTTGACCAGGATGGCCGCTCCGGCATCGCTCCTGGTTCGCAAGGCGTTGTAGATGTCGAAGCGAGAGCCGACGTCGACGCCCTGGGTCGGCTCATAGGCCAGGATGACCGATGGCTCTCTCAGGAACGATCTCGCCACCGAGACCTTTTGCTGGTTGCCCCCTGATAGGAACTCGACGGGCTGTTCGAGCGAAGGGGTGCGAATCTCCAACTGGTCGACCAGGGCGCTGACGGCCTCCCGTTCCGCCCTCCTCCGGAGCAGCCCGGCCAGCGAGAAGCGCCGCAAGGACTGCACCGTGGCATTGACCCTGACTCCGAGCACGCCCATGAGGGCCTCCGTCTTGCGGTTGCCGGGGAGCAGCATGATCCCGGCCTTCACACTCTCGTGGGTCGAGACCAGCGACAGCTCCTCGTCATCACAAGTGACACGTCCTGCCCGTGGCGGGGTCCTTCCGGCCAAGGTGTCGAAGAGCTGGGGTTGCCCGTTGCCCTCGGCGCCGGCCACACCGACGATCTCGCCCCGCTCCAGCGCGAAGCTGACTGGCCCGAACGATTGTCCCTGGAGCCCGTCCACCACGAGCACATCTCGGGACTCGCCCTCGATCTGTCCGGGCTCGGGAAATGCGGACTCGAGAGGACGGCCGACGATCTTCTCGACCAGCTCGGGCTCGCTGGTGGTCCTGGCATCGAACGTGCCTTGATATCGGCCATCGCGGAGCACGGTCACCCGGTCGGCGACCTCGAGCACCTCGGGGAGGCGATGACTCACATAGACGACACCAACGCCTCGCTCCTTGCAGGCGACGATGGTCCTGTGGAGGGCCTCGACCTCGTCGGGACCGAGAGCGGTGGTCGGCTCGTCGAGCAGGAGCACCTTTGGATTGGTCACCAGGGCCTTCGCCACCTCGAAGAGCTGGCGCTCGGCGAGCGTGAGGAATCCGGCGGGGACATCTGGAAAGAGCTCGATGTCGAGATCGAAATCGGCGAGCAGCTTGCGGGCCCACCTCTTGCGCCGCCAGTACGGAGGGCGCTGATCGGGAGGCGCCGCCAGGTAGAAGTTGTTCTTGACCGGCTCCATTCCAACAGACGAGCCGTCTTGATAGGCCATGGCCAAGCCGAGCTTGCGCGCTTGGGCAGGCGAGTCGGTACGGAGACGGCGGCCGCCGATCTTGATCTCGCCGAGGTCGGGATCGACGAACCCCGAGGCGATCCCGAGAAGGGTCGACTTGCCCGAGCCGTTCTCACCGACGAGGGCATGGATCTCACCGGCCCGGCACTCGAAGCTGACGTCGGTCAGCGCCCGGACGGCCCCGAACTGACGAGACACGCCCGTCAGCTCGAGTACCAGGTCCGAGCCTGTCACCCCGGCGGTCGCCGGGGTGACAGGACTGGCCGCATTGGCGGCCTTCGGATCCCCTGAGGGATCTGTTTGGGTCATCCGCCGCTGAACATCAACGCCAGGACGTCGTTCGGGACCAGCGATGTGCCCGAGACGACCGGGTTGACCCGATCGGGGTCGCAGTCGTCCGCGGTCACGGCTCGCATGACATGAGGCACGGTGACCTCACCGGGCACATCGGCACCCTGGAGCGCCAGCATCGCCGTGGTCACACCGGTCCGCGACTGGAAGTTGCCTCCAGCCGAGTACCAGATGTTGTAGGTCGCCTCGCCGCGGTCCGCCCAGTCGCAGAACAGTGTCTGCTCGTCGGTGCGCAGCGCGATGCTGAGGTTCTGGACCGGGATCCCAAGCTCGTCGTACGCCTGCAAGGCCGTGTAGAGGCCATCGGAGTACTCGTACGCCCATCCACCGATATCGGGGTTGGTGGTCAGGAGACCACGCACCGCATCGAGGGCGAAGCTGTTCACCCAGAACGTGTCACCGGCAGTGGTGTTCTCGTTGGGTGGCGGGTTCGCCACACCGGCCTCGAGAGCCGGGATGATGCACTGCTGCCAGCCCAGGGTGAGTGCGTTGTTCGGCGTGCCGCCGAGCAACCCCACGTCTCCTTCGGCCACGGCGCCGTTGAGGACTTCGGCGAAGCTCTCACCGAGAGCACACAGGTCCTCACCGACGACAGACGTGTAGTCCTCCCCCGGGACCAGCGCACCCTCCGTCCCCGGAAGCCCGACATAGCCGGCCGAGAAGGAGATGTACGGGATACCTGCTTCCTCGGCTGCCTGGACTGCCGGGGCCAGAGCGGCTCCGAAGTCCGGATATCCGACGATGAAGCTGACCGGGTACTGCACCAGGAAGTTGATCCCGTTGACGTGAACCGCCGGGTCCTGGTCGAAGTTGGCCTCTGTCGTGACGATCTTCCCGATCTCGGGGTAGGTGAGCGCCTGGAGGATTGCCTCCATTCGGCTCACACCACGCCAGACGTTGACGGTCTTGCCACCGCCATCGGCGTAGCCCATCACGAGCTCGCCACCGCTGCCCGTGTCGCACTCGGTGTTGTTGTAACACTCCATGGCGACATCGATGGTCGCTTGGTCCAGCTCCTGCTCGGCGCGGGCGATCGAAGCCAGCACGATGTCCCAGCTGGCCGCATCGGACGGCTCGACCGGGCCCAATGCCTTCTCGACTAGCGCCGGGTCGGCTGCCGACGGGTCCTCGCCGAACTCGACGAGGGGACTCTCAGCATCCCCGCCCTCGGTTGTGGTGGGCTCTTCCATGGCTTCGGTAGTCGTTGGCTCCGCAGGCGCCTCGGTCGTGGTCGGCTCGTCGGCTTCAGCAGTGGTGGTAGTCCCCTCTGCGTCACCGTCGGCGCAGGCCGCGACCAGCATCGCCAGGATGGCGAGCAGGCCAACGATCTTGCTTCTCTTCATGTCCTCCTCCATTTGGGCCTTGGCGCCCATGTCGTGTGTCTCATCGGTCAAATCGACTCCAGCCGTCGAACCACTCCTTTCTCAACCGCTGTCCAGGTATGAGCTGTTGGTTTCTGTCTCATTCGGCCGACGGGGTCGTCGCCGCTCGCGGAGCACGCGCTCCACGGCTTTGATGATCCGATCACCCGAAACCAGCATTCCCCCGATGATCACCAGACCGAAGACAACGAATTGCAGGGCGGTAGGCAGTCCGAGAGCACGCATCATCTGATTGAGCCCGGTGAGGAAGATCGCGGCTGCGAACGTCGAGAGCGGGCTGGCAAGACCGCCACTCAACGAGGCACCTCCTATGACGACCGCGGCAATGGGACCGAGCAGGTAGGCCGAGGCGATGTTCACCCCCGGATTTCGCAGGATCCCGGCGAGGGCGATACCGGCTATGGCATAGAAGATGGCGGCGACGACGTAGACCAGGATCTGATTCAGGGTGACCCTTATCCCCACGACATTGGAAGCCACTGGGTTGGCGCCGACCACCTGGAACCTGCGGCCGATCGATGTGTATCGGAGGGCGACCACCAAGAGCAGAGTGACGACGACACCGACCCAGAAGACCGGGCTGATCCCGAGGATGCGTGTGCCGACCCAGTCGGAGAGTGCCGGCGGCACCGGGCTCTGCACCGGGAAGGTGGTCACGTAGCGGCTGACCAATCCCATGACGACCTGGCCGACGGCAAGAGTGACGATGAGGGGGTTGAGCTTGATCCCGCCTATGAGGAGACCGTTGACCAGCCCGATGAGCGCGGCCACTCCGACAGCGGTGAAGATTGCGACCCAGAGCCTGTCGTTCGACTGCTGGCCCACTCCGACCACCACGAGCGCTGAGATCGTGATGGTGCCCGGGACGCTGAGGTCGATGCCGGCGGTCATGATGACCAGCATCTGGCCAAGGGCGGCTATGCCGAGCAGAGCACCGAATGGGGCGATCGCGGAGAGGGCGGGGCCGCTCAGGGTCTGCGGGACCCATATCGCGGCGACGACGAGCAGGAGGACGATCGCCAGGTACACCGGCATGTAACGAGAGGCGACGACGAACGAGGTAAGCGCCGAGGAAGGCGCTCGTGTCAACGTCACGATCCGGGTCCTGTCCCCGCCATCAAGCCCGCTCGCTCCGCCACACCGCGTTGCGCGGAGATAGCGAGTTCGCGGGCTCGAGCCACGTCCGCGGTCAGCACCCCTTCTCGCATCAGGGCGACACCCCCGGCGAGCACCCAGTCGACGTTGGAGGTGTCCATGCCCCACACCACGGCACCGATGGGGTCGTTGATCGGCCAGATATTCGGTCGATCGGTGCGGAGGACCACGATGTCTGCCTGCTTTCCCACGTCCAACGACCCCGAGACAGCCCCGACGCCGACGGCCCGTGCCCCATCGACGGTGGCGAACCTGATCACCTCCCGGGTGGTGAGCAGATTGGCGAGGCCACCCTTTCCCGCGAGCTTGAGATCGAAGAGGGTGGCGTGTTGCACCGAGTTCATGGCACGCATCTGGGCGAAGATGTCACCGGGGGCGACCCGTTCGCTGTCGACGCCCAGACCGGGTCGAATGCCTCTGTCGATGAGATCCTGAATCGGGGGCATGCCCATGCCATCGGCCATCTCACTGGAGGGGGCCAACGACACTCCTGCTTTGTGAGTGGCTATGGCGTCGAGGTCGGCCTCATCCAGATGTGAGCAGTGGATCAGTGTCACGTCGTCCCCGAGCAAGCCTCGGGAGCCCAAGGCGGCCACGACGCCTTTCTCCGCTGGGTCTGCCCCGACATGGGTGTGGACCCGCATGCCTAGCTCGCGCGCGTTGGCGAAGTCTCGCGCCACCCGGTCGAGGCCGGATCCAACCGGATCACGAGGCCCATAGGCGATGGTCGTCGAGGAGTCGCCGGTCTTCGCCTGCAGGGCGGCGAGGCGACGGAGGCTGACCTTCTCATCGTCCTGACCTTCGAGCCATCCCGGCATGGCATGAACGAGGACGGTGCGCAGGCCGGCGTCGGCGTGGGCCTCCAGGGCGGCATCGACGTGATCGGATCCACTGCTGATGTCCGCCCAGTCGACCACCGTGGTGATCCCGGCCTCGATGGCTCCCAGGAGGCCGATGAGCGTTGCCGCGTAGACGTCCTCAGGCTGATAGCTCGGCCCGTACACATTCGAGGAGACCGCTAAACCCGATTCGTCGCCGCTCTCGCCCATGTTGCGAAACAGCGACTTCCACACGTGACGGTGGGTGTCCACGAAGCCCGGCATGACGATGGCGTGGGTGGCGTCGATCTGCTCGGCATCCCTTGCCCGCAGCCCGGCGCCAACCTCTGCTATCACGCCATTCTCGACGAGGACATCCGCCTCGGCGTGATTGGCCGTCCTCTGGCCCAGAGTGAGGACGAATCCTCCCTTGATCAGGTACTTGTCGCTCAACGACCCCTACCCGTGTCGACCGACTTGAGGACCGTCTCGTAGATACGATCCACCGATGGGACTGCCATGTCCTCGAGGGCTGCGGCGGCGGGGAGTGGGATATGTGGTGTGGTGATGCGGAGGCTGGGACCGTCGAGGTCCCAGAAGACCTCCTCGTCGACGATGGACACGAGCTCGGCCCCCCATCCGCAGAGCCTTGGGTTCTCCTCGACGGTGAAGAAGCGACCGGTCTTGGAGACTGAGGTGAGGAGAGCCCGTGTGTCCAGGGGCACCAGGGTGCGCACGTCGACCACTTCGACCGAGATCCCGTCGTTGGCGAGTCTCTCGGCTGCCTCGAGAGCGCGGGGGACCATGAGGGCCAGAGCGGCGATCGTGGCGTCGCTTCCCTCACGGACGACTTTGGCCTTGCCCAACTCATCCACGAGCTCGCCGTCGGGGATCTCGGCTTTGGAGGCCATCAGCGACTTGTGCTCGAGGAAGACGACCGGGTCGGGGTCGCGAATCGAGGCGGCGAGCAGGCCAACCACGTCTCCGGGGGTGGACGGGGCCACGACCTTGAGGCCGGGGATCATCATGCACCAGTTCTCCACCGACTGGGAGTGCTGGGCGCCGAACCGGGAGCCCCCGCCGTTGGCGGTGCGCACCACCATGGGAAAACTCACCTGGCCGTCAGTCATGTAGCGGCTCTTGGCGATCTCGTTGGCCAACATGTCGAAGCAGACCGCGATGAAGTCGGAGAACATGATCTCTGCGATGACGGGGACACCCGTCATGGCGGCTCCCATGGCTGCACCGAGAATGGCCTGTTCCGAGATAGGGGTGTCCCGGACCCGGTTGGGGCCGAACTCGTCGAGAAGCCCGACCGTGGTCTTGAAGACTCCTCCCGCCGCGGCGATGTCTTCTCCGAGCATCACAAGGGTCGGGTCGCGGCGCATCTCCTGGGCGATGGCGTAGGCCACCGCCTCCCGATAGCTCAGTTCCGCCATCGCGAGCCTCCGTCTGCCCACACCTCGGTCATCAGCGACGCCTCCCCCGGCTCGGCGCCGGACTTGGCGAACTCGGTGGCGGTGTCGACCGCCTGGGCCACCTCACGCTCGATGTGGCTGAGCTCGCTCTCGGGGGTCCCCAGAGAGAGAAGCCGATCGTGATACATCGGGATCGGGTCCCGGTTCTTCCACGCCTCGATCTCGGCTTCGGGGCGGTACTTCCCGGGGTCGGCTCGGGAATGGCCACCGGAGCGATAGGTGACTGCCTCCACCAGTGAAGGGCCGTCGCCGCGGCGGGCCTTGGCGAGGGCGTCGAGGGCGGTGATGAAGACGGCATCGGGGTCGTTGCCGTCGATGAGAATCGAGTCGAGCCCGTAGGCGGATGCCCGATCGGCGGCAGGGTTGGGCACGGCGGTGATGACGTCGATCGGCGTGTACTCCATGTACAAGTTGTTCTCACAGACGAACACGACGGGCAGATTCCAGATCTTCGCCATGTTGAGCGCCTCGTGGAACGCGCCGATGTTGGTGGTGCCGTCACCGAAGAAGGCCACAGCCACCTGGTCGGTTCCTCGCATCTGAGCCGACCACGCAGCCCCGTTGGCGATGCACAGATGGGCGCCGATGATGGCGTAGGAGCCCATCATCCCCTTCTTGGCGTCGGTGAGATGCATCGACCCGCCCTTGCCACCCAAGACACCGTTCTCCCGGCCCAGCAGCTCGGCCATCGCCGGGCCCATCTCCATGCCCCGGGCCAGGGAGTGGGCATGGCCCCGGTACGTGGCGAACGTGTAGTCGTCGGGCCGCATCGCCGTGCCGAATCCGGCGGCGATCGCCTCCATGCCCAGTGACAGGTGGCTGGTCCCCTTCACCAGGTTCTGCATGAACAGGTCGTAGGCCCGCTTCTCGAACTGGCGCAGCTCCTGGAGCTTGCGATACATGCCGAGACGGGTCCCCCGGTCGATGTCCGCCTGAGCCAAGGACGTGTCCACCGGTGCCGGCGGCCGGGGCTCTCGAAGGGCGTAGTCGTAACGCGGATCAGTAGGCATTGGCGACCATCAATTCCTCACAGGGGAACAGGGTGATCACCTTGGCCCCGTCCGCGGTCACCACCAGCTCCTCTTCTATCCGGGCCGCCGAGCGCCCGTCGGCGGCCGGCGCATAAGTCTCCAGGGCGAAGAGCATGCCCTCTTCGATCTCCACCGGGGTCTCCAGCGAGTTGAGCCTGCTGATGATGGGCCGCTCGTGGAGGCCGACACCGACACCGTGGCCGAACTGGAGCCCGAATGCATCCATCTCGTCCTCGAACCCGAACTCGTGGGCCTCCGGCCACACCTTGGCGATCTGATCGGTGGTGGCACCCGGCTTGACCAGTGCGATGGCGGCGTCCATCCACTCACGTGACTGCTTGAAGGCGTCCTTCTGAGCCTCGCTGGCGCGGCCCACGACGAAGGTCCGGTAGTAGCAGGTGCGATAACCGTTGAAGACATGGATGATGTCGAAGTAGGCCTGATCCCCGGGGCGGATCAGCCTGTCGCTGAACACGTGGGGATGAGGGCTGCACCGCTCCCCGGCGATGGAGTTGATGGCCTCGACGAACTCCGAGCCCATCTCGAAGAGCCTGGCATGGGCCAACCCGACCACGTCTGACTCGCGGACACCGGGCTTCAGCATCTCGAAGATGTCCTGATAGACCCCGTCGACCATCGCGCAAGCCTGGGTGAGCAGGGTTATCTCGTCGTCACTCTTTATCTCGCGGGCCCGCATCATCGCCTGCTGCCCGTCGACCACGGTCAGCCCGGCATCCTGCAAGGCGAGGAGCACCGAGGTCTCCGCCATGTCCACCCCGAGGCGCTCCCCCGCCACCCCGGCATCCTCGAGAGCACCCTTGATCTCGCGCACCGCCCTGTCATGAAGACCGGTCTCGGGGCCGATCGCACCCTGGAGCCCCGTGTTCCCCCCTATCGAGTTCTCACTGTCGTACATGTGCGGGAGCTGGAGCCGATGCGCCTTCGCCGCCGACCCGAAATCCCATACCTTGGGCCGGCCGTCCTTGGTCACCAAGGCCCACCGCTCGCCCTTGTTGAACGCCCAATAGCCGATCTGAGTCGCGGTGGCGTAGCGGATGTTGGAGGTCTCGAACAGGAGGACTGCTCCGAGATCGAACTGCTCGAGCATCTGGCGAACACGGGCCAGGCGATACTGGCGAAGCCGCTCGAAATCCACCCGACTCTCCCAATCCACACCCATCACACCCGGGGAGAAACTCGTGGCTACGGGGAACTCGGACATGATTCGCTCCTTGTCACTCATCGTCGGTCGTCGCCGCCTCGGCGGCGAGGGCATTCTCAAGGTACGCCCAGTCTCGGGCGAATCGATAGGAATGGCGCGGTGGCGGCTGAGGAGCCTGAGTCTCCAGCCAGCGCACTATGCCGTCCCCGATGTTGCGGAACTCGTGGACACAGCCGACTCCGGCCCAAGCCACGTCGCCGGGGCCTAGCTCGTATACGACGCCGTCGAAAGTGGCCTCGACATCGCCATCGAGGATCTGATAGGCCTCCTCGAGCGGATGGTCGTGAGCGCCGGCAAAGCCGCCTTGCTCGTACTGGACCATGAACATCGTCGACAGGTCTGCTCCCAGATCGGAGTCCACCATCATCTTGACGCTTATCCCGCTGT
>Ga0299913_10006594_pt1 | contig 10064 bp, 9 predicted proteins | sample RVTome_9_FD_201360 | JGI IMG/M metagenome (GOLD analysis project Ga0299913, IMG submission 201360) | Soil microbial communities from uranium-contaminated site in the Upper Colorado River Basin, Wyoming, United States - RVT155D38 (version 2) ... | reverse complement strand
GCATGAAGTCGGCTAGGACTCGCAGCGTGTCGGCCAGCTTGCCTCCGGTCTGGTGCTGAATCCGGATGGCTTCGACCGTCCAGCTGATGTCTCTGGATCCCACGCGCAGTGCCATGGCCTCCAGGGCTTCGAGCAGAGGACGTCCGACTCGAGTCTCGGCAACCACCCGCTTGAGCTCAATCGCCAGCGGAGGATCACCCTCCTCTCCTGCCAGCTCCATCGCCAGCAGCAGCGAGGAACCGGAGTCGAGAGACCCGGCCAGCAGCTGCAGAACGGCGGGAAGCTGGCCCTCGAGCGTCTGCAACCGCTTAGCGGCCTTCGACTTCATGTAGATCAGGCCGAAGAACGGAGTCACTGCCGCGACCACAAGCCCTGCGATAGCGGACTTGCTCAGCATCACGGTGATAATTCCGAAGAGTCCGCTGAAACAGGCGAGAACCGTCATGTACTCTCCCGCCTTGAGGGACGACCCCGCCTGGGTCAGCCTCTCGCGAAGCTTGCCGGCGGTCATGGTCGTTCCGAAGGCACGCTCAGCGTAGGCCCCGGCCTTCTCCATGAGATCGGACAGCGCCTCTGGAGACTTGGTGGGCTCCATCAGCTCGAACTCGAGGAGTTGCCTCAACTTCTCCCGGCGGTTTTTGCCGCCGAGCACTATCCCGTAGGCAACGACGATCAAGCCGATGCCCACCATTAGTGCGGCGATAGGAATCACGTCTATGCCCTCCTTCCGTTCACTGCGTTGACTGCGCGGATGTTGTCATCCGCGGTGGGGCGCAGCAGCTTCGGAGGAACGTTGACCCCTGCTTCCTGCAGCTTGTCGATGATCTTCGGGCGAAGACCGGTCGGGTGCAGTCTGCCCGTCGAACGAGCCGACTCCCGGCCGCCCTCGGCGAACGTGAACTTGTAGATGTCCTGAAGGGTGATGATGTCGCCCTCCATTCCCTGAACCTCCGAGATGTGCGTAACTCTCCGGCTGCCGTCGCCAAAGCGGTCGATGTGAATGATCACGTCGAGCGCCGAAGCGATCTGAGCGCGGATGGCCCTGAGCGGCAGGTCGTAGCCGGCCATCATGACCATGGTCTCCAAACGGGCCAGACCGTCCCGCGGGCTGTTGCAGTGCACCGTGGTGAGCGATCCTTCGTGACCGGTGTTCATGGCCTGGAGCATGTCGAGGGTCTCTGCCCCACGGACCTCACCGACGATGATTCGGTCGGGCCGCATACGCAGAGAGTTGCGGACCAGATCCCGAATGGTGATCTGGCCGGCGCCTTCGATGTTGGCAGGCCTGGCTTCGAGCGTGATCACGTGAGGCTGGTGCAGCCGAATTTCAGCTGCGTCCTCGATGGTCACAATGCGCTCGTCGTCAGACACGAACTCGGTCAACACGTTCAGCATGGTGGTTTTACCGGTACCGGTACCACCGGAGACCAGAACGTTGAGCTTGCCCCGCACGCAGGCCTCCAGGAACATCGCCGCGTCGAGCGTGATGGAACCGAAGTTGATCAGGTCCTTCATGCCGTAGGGCTCTGCCGGGAAACGCCTGATGGTGAGCGTTGGGGAGTGAACCGCCACCGGCGGGATGATCGCGTTGACACGGGACCCGTCGGGGAGCCGTGCGTCCACCATGGGGGAGGACTCGTCAATGCGCCGTCCAACCGATGCGACGATCTTCTCGATGATCTGGCGCAGATGGGCCTCGTCGCTGAAGGTGACGTCGACGTGAACCAGCTTGCCGTTACGCTCGATGTAGATGTCGTCGTAGGCGTTGCACATGATCTCAGTTAGTGACGGGTCCGCGAGCAGCTGCTCGAGGGGCCCATATCCAAGCAGGTCTGCGCTGACTTCTGCAGCGAACTTGGACCTCTGCGTGAGTGAAACCGAGACGCCGGCTCTCTCGAGTGCCTTGTCAAGGTTCTCGGAGACAACCGCCTTCAACTCTTCCGGCTTGGTCTTGGTGTAGAGCTTGGGGCCCAGCTCCTCGAGCAGGGCGTCCCGAACTCTGCGCTTCATCTGGCCCCAATCCTCGGTGCCAACCGGCCGCCGCTTCGGAGCCTTTCCGGGCCCTCGCGTGGCCTCTACTTCGATGAGTTCAACTCGGTCCGACAGTTTCATTTATTGCTTCCTTTCAATAACCGCGAAAACCAACCACGACGGGCTGAGGTGTCAGCTGTGGACCAGGGAAGAACTATCCGTGGCGCCGGGGGGACCAACTTGACGGCACCGGCAACCAGCTTCCTGGTGATTTCAGCATTCGGGTCGGCCATAAGCACCGGAACCCCCATGTTGATCGACCAGGACACCTGCTTTGCGTAAGGCAGAACCGCCGAGAACCCCTGCGGGTAGAGCGGCTCAACCTCTCTCAGGTCGATTCCGGTGCCGGACTCGGCCTTGTTTACAACCAGCGCCACCTGATCTGCGGGCAGGTTCAGCTTCTTGAGCGTCTCCAGGAAGATCCGCAGGTTCTTGAGCGAGGGCAGGTCCATGGTCGCCATGATGATCAGCGACTGGGACTGGTCGAACGCTGCAAGACAGGTCTCGTTGAGCGACGGAGGCGTGTCGACCACTATGTAGTCGAACTGAGTCCGGGCCGCTTGGAGAACCGCTGTGGTTTCCCGTGGCCCTACCCTGTCTCCGGTAACCGGGTCCTTTGGTGCACAAAGGACCTTGAAGCCGGCGCTGTGGTCGACGATGTAGTCACTGAGGGCGACAGAGATGTCCTCCTCAGTCACCAGCTCGGCGATCGTGCGCTTGGGACGAAGATGCAAGGAGATTGCCACTTCGCCGAACTGCAGGTCGAGGTCGACGAGCAGGACCTTTCCACCGGTGGCCTTGGACAGATAAGCAGCCAGGTTGGTGGCGTAGAAGGTCTTGCCGCATCCACCAGATGCCGAGGCAACGGTAAACACCCTTGCGAGGTTCAGGTTGCGGTTCTCGGCGTGCCTGGGAGCCGGAGCGAACACCGGAGCCGGAGCCGGGGGCGGAGGCGGCGTGTACACCGGAGCCGGAGCGGGAGCGGGAGCCTCGTGGACCACCACTCGCTCTTCGACCACCAGGTGCTCTTTCCGCAGGCCATCGGCAGTCTCCAGAGCCCTGGCCAGCCTTGTTTTGAGGCGTGCCTTGGTCGGGTTCTGGGGAATGATGTCGCTTGTCCCGCAGGCGGCGATCATGTTCGGCGACAGCGGTTTGCCGTTGTCGCAGAGCACTATCACAATCCGCGGGTCCTCCCTGTGGACCTGGGCCAGCCTTTTCAGGCCGGCTTCGGAGACCTCTCTCGGAGCGACAACGATGACGTCGGGCTCCTCCTGGATCGCAACCTCGAACACCTGAGTCGGCCGGTTGAGGCGAAAGACCTCAGGGGCTGGGTCGAGATCGACCGTGGCCCTGGCCAGCTCGGATGCGAATTCGCCGTTGCGGTCCAGCACGAGCAGCTTTGGGACGTGGTACTCGTAATCGTCGTGAGTATCGTCCTCGTCCGCAGCCACGCCCGCCCAAGCACCCAAACGGTGCTCTGAAGGCGCAGCAGGCGCCGAAGCCTGTACCGGGGCAGCAGGCTGCTCACGGTACGGCGCCTGACTCGGAACTCCGCTGGCCGCCCGAAGGCGAACACCGTAGTTGCCGAAGTACGCGTCGGCGGCTTTTGCCGATTCGGAAGAGCTGAACCCTCCCAGGGGCTTTGCCGTCGGGCCGATGGTGCTCGCGTTGCCGTTGCCGTTGCCGGCGGCGGGCGCCGGGCTCCCAGTTGAGGGAGCTCCGACATTGCCGGCGTTCACCGGGGCGGAAGCCCCAGTGAACGGCCACACGACTTTCTGTTGCTTGGCTCTTTGGGCCCCATTGGCAAGTGGATTGGCCATGTTGCCGAAGTCCCTATCCGCGGAGGCGGTGTGGACCCTGCCAGAGGCCATCTCACCGATCTCAGGCGCCGCAGGCGGCTGGGGAGGATTTACCTCCCTAGCCTTGCGGTGCCCACCGAACCATCCAGCGTTTGCTGGATGTGCCCGGCTAGCGTCGGCGTCGTTACGGCGTCTCATATCAGGGCAGTCCTGAAGGTACGTCCGTTGGAGACGACAGGAGCGTCACCGGGGTTGACAAGACCGAGCCAAATGCTGCCGTTCTCCTTGGCGAAGATAAGCTTCTCCGCCTGGTCCGGGGTCACTGCAACCGTGAGAAGGATCTCAGCGGTGGGAGACGACTGGCCGGCGGCTGCGGCTGCAGCTGCTTCCTCTTCGGTCGGGAGCTTGAGCTGGTTGGCAAGCACCTTGATGTTGCTCAATACCAGCTTGGTAACCACGGCGTCGGCCGGGTTGGTGACGCCCGGAAGGCCCTTGTACGTGACGTACACGTTGGTGTCCGAGCCGGGCTGTACGAAACGAGCCACACCCTGAGGGGTGCCGAGGTTGATCGTCACCGCGTTCTGGCCGGCCGGAATATCGAGGCCGCCGGTGCTGGAGACGTTGAACTGCGCGCTGGTGATGACCTGACCCTTGGCGATTGACTGAATCGAGCTCCTGCCCGTCAGCTGGCTGTCGCTGGTGATGGCCGAGGCCGGACGAACGTCAGCAGGAACGTTCTTCTGCTCGAGAGCGCCCGTCATGTCTTCCCAGCGAGTACCCATCGGGATGTCGCTGGTGGCTACAAATGCGGTACCGGTTCCGCCGGAAACTCCGGCGCCGGCCTTGACTCGACCTGCGTAAACAAAAACCAAAAGCATTCCGAGCAGCGCAACTGCGATGCCGCCCGCCACAACTGTTCCTGACCTCTTGTTGTTCATTTCCCTGCTCTCCTATTCCTCACGTCCCCGTGCAGAGACTGTGACTTCCCAAGGGGCCACGAACGTACCCCCGCCGAAAAACGCTCCTTTTACTGCGTTGGCAAAATCAGCCATAACGCCGTAATCCATTAGGTAAACCGCACTTACTTCGATCTGGGCCCCTGGCAAAACGTTGCGTGGATTGGGGTTGACCGTTATGTCAGCCAGAGCAACCTCCAAAGGCTGCGCCGAATCCACTACGAACTGCTTGACCTCAGTGGGTGAAGGGCGGCGGGTTAACCCGCCCGCACCGTCGGATCTGGGGTTGACGTCGACCCTGCTTGCGTACCTGACCCCATGGGAGACGGCCCGCTGCAGAACCATGTACTCGTACCCCGACTTGACGATCGGTGCCACGAAAGCGAGCAGAACCAGCATGATTGGCAGGATCAGCCCGAACTCCACCGCGGATGCCCCTTCCTCACCGCGCATACGCCTAAACATCGTTACTCCCTTCTCGCTCGTGCGTCGGCGGTTAGTTCGAGAGTGGCGCTGCCTTCGTCGCCGCTGCCTCCAAACAACGCGTTGCGCAACCCGCTCACTGCTCGACCTGCCGGGTTGGGCATGTCACAGCTCACGCTCAGCGTGAGCTGACCGTTAGGCGCGGGGTTGGCCGGGCTCAACGATCCGGTGCAGGCGCCGCTGCTGAACAAAGCCGTCTTGTCCAGCACTTTGCTCTGCACCTCGGCCGCCGTTGGATAGTGCCCCAGGTCCTTGTCTTTGATCGCGGCGTAGCGCACTCCCACCGACGCCGAGCGGGCCACCGATACCTGAGCTGCCAGTAAGAACAGCAGATAAAGGATCCCGAAGGCCATGAAGAAGAGCAGCGGGCCTACGAAGGCGAACTCGACAGCTTCGGCTCCCCGCTCATCTCTTCGCAGCTCAGTGAAACGGGCGACTTTGCTTCGCATCTTCCTCAGTCCTCCCATCACTTCACCAAGGTGGCCGTGAACAGGCCACGTGCTGCTGCAAGATCCGAAATTAGGTCGGGGTTGCTGATGTTGCCGTCCTCGAGGTTGTGGGCCGCTACCGCTACCACGTCCAGGGCCGGTATTTGAGTCGATAGCGGTACGCCGAGCACCGGCCCAAGCAGACTGAAGACCGGCCCAAGCAGACTCGATAGAGAGCTTGGGGTGGGCCCCTGCCGAATGACGAGAACCGCTTCGCCCGCAAGGTTGTCTATGTTCTGGCCGGCCCCCGCCGCGGATTGCTGCGCAGCGGTCAAAGCCCCGTTAATCAGGTCTCGACCCGATGGTGCCGGTCCGCTAGCAGGCGGGTTGTAGATATCGTCAATGTCCTGAACGAGCTTGGAGGACGATGACAGCAGGTTTTGGCACCCACTGAGACCCAGTCCACTCATCAGCGTGTTCAGCTGGCTGTTCAGCGATGCAGCGCCTGGGCCATTCAGAGCATTCATGATCGTCGGCTTGGTTGCCGCAAGGGCGGTGTTCAAGCTCACGCCCGTCAGACCCGGAGTATCGGGAAGAACGACCGCATTCTTCAGACGCCTCGCTGCGGTCGCCTCCACCTCCATCTGGATTCCGTTGCCGCCCGTGATAAGGGACATCAGCGGAGGATTGACGCCGCTCCTGACCTTGACGGTCATCTCAGGCGTAAGCAGCGCCGGCGACAACGCTTCCAGGTTCTTCACGGCATTAAGGACGCCCGTGACCTGGTTGATGGTCGCGTTGATATTGCCGAGTATCCCGCCGAGCAAAGGAAGGCTCAAAGCCCCTTGAAGCTGGGATATCAGGCCCGTAAGGCTGGAGGTGAGACTGTTGATACAACCGGTCAAAGGTGTTGCCAGGCCGTTGACTGCCGGATGTATCCTTCCGTCGCTCCAGGGAGCGTTCTGGCAGTACGTACCCCCGGCGAACGGATCTCCGGCCGAACCGTAGATGGTTATCAGTCGAGCGGAGCTGTTCTCCAGGTTGTTCTGCCCGTAGGCACATGCAACCGCCCGTGGGTCGGGCACGCCGCTAACCAGTGACTTGAGGGGTACATCGAGGCCGACATCGTCGGTCAGCGCGTATACCGGATTCATGTTGAGGCTCTCCAGGGCGACACCCGGGCGCAGCAAAGGTAGCGCAGCCGCACCGGCAAGTGCTGCCTGGTCGGCTGCCTTTTGCATCTCCCGGTTTGCGCCGTAGAGCGTGAAAACCAATATGCCACCCGCAGATAGGGTGAGCAGAGCAGTCATGACAATGGCGACGATCACTAAGACGGCGCCTTTCTCATCACGTGCTCGAATCTTTAACTTCATCGCCCTCCCTCCTAGTTTCGGGTTAGGGTTCCGGTCGAATAGTCGGTGAACTGCGTTCTAGACCTGGCTCACCGAAGAGTTTCGGTGGGCCAGGTCTATGAACTTGTGTCTAATTGGTGAGGCGGGTGTTGCTAGCTTCTAGGTGCCTCCCAGGGGAAGAACGTTGCCGAGCTCGCTCGTAACGCCCTGGAACAGCTGGTTCAGCTGGTCACCCAGGAGAACGACGGTGGCGATGATCGCTACTGCAATGAGGCCAACCATCAGGCCGTACTCGACTGCGGTGGCGCCTTCCTCACGGTCACGGAGCTGTGCCAGCTGGAAGTTGATCCAAAACATGATCTTCTGCATGGTGTGCAATTCCTTTCGTATCTGCTGCTCGATGGATACTTGAAACCTTGTGCTCTAGAGGAGCCCCAACCAGCATCTGGTTGTCGTCACCTCAGTTGTGCTGCAGGGCGATTCCGGAACCCTCTTTTGCGACGCTCTATCTATCGGCACGATTCCGAATTTTTTTAAAGGTTTTTCACAAGAAGTGGGCAAATGAACTCTCGGAGTGTTTACAGGAGAGAGCCTGGGGGCTCGGTAGCGTTTATCAGAACTGGCCCACCGAAATATGTTTCGGTGGGCCAGGTCTATGAACTTGTGTCTAATTGGTGAGGCGGGTGTTGCTTAGTGCTTACGGGGTGCCTCCGAGGGGAAGAACGTTGCCGAGCTCGCTGGTAACGCCCTGGAACAGCTGGTTCAGCTGCTCGCCCAGGAGAACGACGGTGGCGATGATCGCTACTGCAATGAGGCCAACCATCAGGCCGTACTCGACTGCGGTGGCGCCTTCCTCACGGTCACGAAGCTGTGCCAGCTGGAAGTTGATCCAAAACATGATCTTCTGCATGGTGTGCAATTCCTTTCGTGTCTGCTGCTCAACGGGCACTAAACCATTGCTCTGAAGGAGCCCCCAACCCGCCGTCGGTTGTAGTCACCCCCCTGTGCTGCCGGTCGATCCCGGGACCCCTGTTAGGACACCGCCTTATCTATCGGCACGATTCAGAATTTTTTAAAGTGTTTTTCACAAGAAGTGACGGTTGAACTCTGGGAGTGTTCATGGGTCGAAAGAAAAGGGGCCCATATAGGACTGGCCCACCGAAGGGATTCGGTGGGCCAGAGGTGTGGAACTGTGACTAGTTGGTGAAGCGGGTGTTGTTTAGTTGGTGCCTCCCAGCGGGAGAATGTTCCCCAGCTCGTTGGTGACGCCCTGGAACAGCTGGTTCAGCTGATCACCCAGGAGAACGACGGTGGCGATGATCGCTACTGCGATGAGACCAACCATCAGGCCGTACTCGACAGCGGTGGCGCCTTCCTCACGGTCACGAAGCTGTGCCAGCTGGAAGTCGATCCAAAACATGATGTTCTGCATGGTGCGCAATCCTTTCGTTTCTGCTGCTCGATGGGTACTTAAAACCTTGCGCTCTTGAGGAGCCCCAACCAGCCAAGGTTGTCGTCACTTCCTTGTCCTGCCTGGGCGATTCCGGAACCCTCATTTGGACGCCCTATCTATCGGCACAACTGCGTATTTTTTTAGACCCGATTTCACAAAGAGTGGGGATCAAACTCTCAGAGTGGTAGGCGGGAAACTGCCGGATGCGGATCGGGAGTAGAACGCGCTTTACGACTCAAAACGACGAGGTACTCCCTTCCGTGAGATCCACTACTAAACTGGCCGTAGAACCTCTTCCTTTTCTAGACCAGGAGTTAGCCATGGCCACCTACGCGACGCTTGTCACATCTCAGGGCGATATCAAAGTCGAGCTCTTCCCCGACACGGCACCGAAAACGGTCGCTAACTTTGTAGGGCTTGCAACCGGCGAGAGGGAGTGGACCCATCCGAGAACCGGGGAAAAGAAGAACGAGTCTCTCTACGCGGGCACCATTTTTCACAGGGTCATCCCGGACTTCATGATCCAGGGAGGCGATCCTTTGGGGCAGGGCATAGGGGGCCCCGGTTACAAGTTCGAGGATGAGTTCGGAGACGGCCGAAGCATGGACGGACCCGGCTATCTGGCGATGGCCAACTCGGGTCCCGGCACAAACGGGAGCCAGTTTTTCATCACGGTGGCTCCGACCACATGGCTGACGGGCAAGCACACGATCTTCGGCAAGGTGGTCGAGGGCCAGGACGTGGCCAACAAGATCTCCAGGGTGGCCACCGGGCGCGCCGATCGTCCCCTCGAAGATGTCGTGTTGAAAGAGGTGCTGATCACCGAGGAGTAGGTCATAGTTAGCCCGGCTCCCTCACTCAAAGGCCGGCAGCGCATGACCTCAGAGGACGAGAGCGAGGGCGGCGGGAGCCGGACTCGGCTCACCTCTCAAGGCACGGATGCCTCATTGACGTTGTTCGCCCTGCTCTGGGGTGCCGCCGCAATTTTTCACAATCTGGGACCGAGCGGCGTAGCCCTCGGGGTATTCGGCGATCCGACCCCACTCAAGGTGGGACAGGCGCTGCTGACTCTGGCCGCCCTCTGGTTGATCCTTCAGCCGAAAAGGCTTGCGCCGCTGGTAGTCCTGGCGATCCTGGGTCTGGTCTCCGCCTGGCTGGAAGCTCCCCGGCTGGGGAACCATTGGCTGCTTGCCGGGTTTGTAAATCTCGCCGTACTCGTTTCGCTGGCGATAGCCGGGCGCGCGGGCAGCTTCGACCGCCGGGCCTTCGCAAGCGCTCTTCTGCCCACCGCCCGTTGGTGTCTGATCGTCTTCTACTCTTTTGCCGCTTTCGCCAAGCTCAACTCCGCCTTCTTCGATACGGACGTCAGCTGCGGGGCCTTCTTTTTCGACGAAACCGCTCGTGGCTACGGGCTGCCCACGCCGATCGCCGTGGGTGCGGACGGTCTGGGTCGCCTGATTCCGGTCGGCGCTGCGCTGACCGAGCTATCGATTCCGGTGCTGCTGATCGGACGGCGTACCCGCGTGCTTGGGATTCTGGCGGGCCTGTTGTTTCACAGCTTC
>Ga0299913_10006593_pt1 | contig 10064 bp, 17 predicted proteins | sample RVTome_9_FD_201360 | JGI IMG/M metagenome (GOLD analysis project Ga0299913, IMG submission 201360) | Soil microbial communities from uranium-contaminated site in the Upper Colorado River Basin, Wyoming, United States - RVT155D38 (version 2) ... | reverse complement strand
GTCACTCCGGAGAAGGCCGCGGCCAAGACGAACGCCATGTACGGCAACTATCGCGACCTGTGCGGCATCACCGCGGCAGAGGCACGCCAGCCGCTGATCGACGTTCTGGAGTCGAAGGGTCTGCCGGTGTTCCTCACACGTGAGGAGCAGGAGGCGGCCCCGTCCGTCGACGCCATGGTCGTCACCAACACTGCGGCCTGACCGGGCTGTCGGTCGAGAGGAGCAGCGTGACGTCGCGTACTGAGTGCCGGATGAAGGCGGAGGCGCTGATCGGGCAGCTCTACGAAGGGGATGACCCGGAGGAGGAGCATTCGCCCGCGGAACGCATGGAGATCCTGATGGAGGCGCTGGTGCACGGCGTCCTCGCGATCAGCGCGCCGGACGTTCTCGACGAACTCGAAGACCGGACATAGCGGCAACCCGACCGGGCTGTCAGTGGAGAGGAGCATCATGAACAACATGACGGAGCAGCAGGCGTGTCCGGACTGTGGCACCCCAGTCGGGCATCTGCATGGCGAGGACTGCGATGTGGCGCGGTGTGCGCACACGGGCGGGCAGCGGCTGCAGTGCGACCACGACGACTGCAACACCACCTGGGTCGGCACGTGGCCCGGGGAAGCCGAGTGCGCCGAGTACGGCTGGTGGGCGGTCATGCAGGCGGGTGTCGGCTGGGTGCCGTGCACGCCTGACACTCCGGACGCACTGCCCGACTTGAACCGGCTCACCGACCCGCGGCACGCACGTTGGGACCAGGCCCTGCAGCGGTACGTGAGGGTGGAGGCCGCCTGATGGGTTACGCGTGCTACGAGGTGTACCGGAACGGCGAGAAGATCGACGCCGGGTACGGGGTTGAGGCCGTCTGTGAGGAGGACGGCTGCGCCGCGGGCATCGACCGGGGGCTGTATCACCTGTGCGGGAACATGCCAGGCGGTGACGAGTACGGGTGCGGCGGCTACTACTGCGGCGAGCACCTGTATCTCGGCTCCGGGGCGCCCGTCGACGAGGGCCTGTGCCGCCGATGCGACGCCCGATACAGGGCCGAGCACTGTGACTCGCTGGAGATGTCGCCGGACGCCATGGTCGTGACGTTCGCGTGAGCCCGTCCCGCCCGGGGTTAGCGGGCGGGACGGTCCGGCAACCGTACAGAAGCCTCGTCCGGATCGTCGGGCGGGGTTTCGTGCTGTGTGGCGGTGGTGGCGCGGGCCATCCACCGTTCGGCGCCGGGTGGGCGGACGGGGATGAGTGTGGGTGCGAGTCCGAGTGCGGTGCAGGCCCGGGTTAGAGCGTCGGCGCAGGCCTGCTTTGAGTCTTCGTGGATGGTGACGGTGAGAGGCATGACAGGAGTGTGGCGCGGCGGGGATCAACGGCGGGCCGAAATGCGCGAGTTGGTCGCAGGCGTACAACCAAGTGGGGAACAGATTGGTCTCACCGGTAACGGTGCGACATCTGGGGGCGTCCCTGACGATAGCCTCACGCATCACCACGCTCCGGGGGGACCCATGAACGTTCGTACCGCCTGCACAGCTCTAGCCGCCGCAGCGTGCCTCACACTCGGCGCCACTGCCTGCAGTTCGAGTAGCGACAGCGGCAGCAAGCCCAGCCCGTCGAAGGCCGGCAACGGTGGGGGAGGTTCGGCGGAGTCCGCCTGTAAGGCGGCGATGACCAAGCAGGTGGAGCGGCTCGCGACGGACCCCAACGCAGTCGAGGAGGATGCGGGTACGCCGAAGGAGTGCCGCAAGCTCCCGACCGACAGGATCAAGGCCCTGTCGGCGAAGGTCATGAAGGAGCAGACGGAGAAGGCCGCCCGGCCCAAGCCGCTCGGTACACCGCAGCTGACCGTGGGTTCCAGCGGCACCGGCAAACTGGAGGTCACCCCCACGACGGTCGTCTACACGGCCGAGGCGCAGCAGGAGACCAGCGAGAAGGGGACGTTCGCCGTGGTGACCGTGCAGGACAAGGCCACCGGCGACGTCGCAGCATCCGAGGAGCGCCTCGCCGGAGGCGGCGGGTGGCAGTGGGTCGCCAAGGACGGCACGGCGATCGAGTTCGCCAACACGTCGGCCGCACTCGGTGTGGGTACCGAGTCGTTCACCGGCGGCGGCGTCATCCAGGCCGGCACGAAGGTGTGGGATTCGCAGACGTTCGACCTGACGAAGCAGCAGGCGAAGGGCGGCACGCTGATGTACGTCGACGGCGGGGGCTCCGCCTACAAGTGGAAGATACCGTCCGACGATTCCGGTCCGCAGGCCGCGCAGGTCCGCAAGGAACTCGACTGAACCCTGTGTGCCGCGGCCCCGGTTGCGCCCCAGTGCCCGGGGCTGCTTTGCGTCTGAGCCGGGTTTGTCGGGCGGGTTGTGCACAATGGCGCTTGTACGCCCCTCACGTACCACATGCCTGCGAGGAGCCTCAGTGCCCATATCTGCCGCCTCCACTGACAGCCCCGACGGATACGAGTGGCCCACCTGCACAGGATGCGGCCGGCAACTGTGGCAGACCGAACTCGGCCGTGTCGCCTGCCGCCTGTGCGAGGAACGCGTCGACCTCGACCTGCGTGCTCTTCGCGGCCCGGACGGGCTGTACGTCCAACTCGCCTCCGCCTTGCGGCCCGGCGCCGGCGGCGACACCGGGGCGCGGGTGTCCGGCTCCCGCACCGCACCACTGCCGCTGCGCTTAGAGCCACTGTCGCTGTCGGCCCGTGGGGGAGTGGTGACCGTCCTCCAAACCTGGCTCATCGACTGGCATGAGCAGCTCGGCTACACCTACCCACGCTGGGAAGGCGGACTGCCCGAGCAGCTCGATCAGGCGACGCACCGGCTGCGGATGCTCCTGCCCTGGGCCGCGGAACGGCATCCGGCGTTCGGCGAGTTCACCACCGAGGTCGCGCACCTCACCCGCGCCTGCCGCCGACAGGTGACGGGGGAGAAACCCGAGCGCCGTATCTCCGTCGCCTGCCCGTGCGGGGCGATTCTGCGGGTCACCATCTCCACCCCCGGCGCCCGCTGCACCACATGCGGCGAACAGTACGCACGCGCCGACGTCCTCGGACTCCCCCTCGCCGAAAGGCGCATGGCCGCATGAGCGAGCTCGTCGAGTTCCTCCGAGCCCGCTACACCGAGGCGCGCGAGCGCGAAATGAGCCGACGCTCCATCCGCCCCGGCGCCTTCGGCGATATGGAAGTTGAGTTCGAGTACGAATTGGACGAACCCGAGACCATCCTCGTCGGCGGACATCCCTACCCGGCCGACAAGTTCTGGGAGCACGCCGGCGAGCCAGCAGCAGACCCCTTCGTGATCGCAGACCTCGACTCCAAACTGGCGCTCGTCGACGCGCTCGCCGAAGCCGACCCGCACAGCGGATACATCACCGCCACCTTCACCGCCGAAGACGCACTCCGCCTCCTCGCCAAACCCTTCGCCAACCACCCCGACTACAAGGCGGAATGAGGTGCTGAGGCTACGTGAGTGTCGGTGCTGGTCGGTAGAATTGGGGCATTCGAGACCCCGGCGACGGATGGTAGCCGCCCCGGGGCATGGCCGATCTACAGAGGAGATCGACATGGCCAAGCATGTCAGAGGCAGAACGATCGGGCAGAAGGCCTACAGCGTTCCGGGCATTGAGGGTCTCGGCGGTGACCGCATACCCCACTCGGACAAGGTGGCCGTGGACGACCCGGCGCGTTCAGGCATCTTGATCCTCCTGCACGAGATGGAGTCCGCGGGGGTTGAGATCGACGCCCAAGCTGTGGCTATAGCGACCAAGATGGGTCACTGGCGTCTTGCGAAGGTGTTACAGCGATGCCCCGTGCCTTCGGGAGACGTGCCCGTGCATCAGAAGAGCCCGAAGGAAGCGGGAGATCGGCAGACCTGGATCTACTACGTCCGCATCGGGAACCTGATCAAGATCGGAACGAGCATGGCGCTCGCCACTCGATTCCGCGCAATCAGGCCGAACGAAGTCCTCGCTCTCGTGCCCGGAGGAGAGCAGCGTGAGAACGAACTGCACTGGGAGTTCGCGCACTTAAGGGTGAACGGTGAGTACTTCCACCCCGGTGCCGCGCTGCAGAAGCACGTCCTTGCCCTGAGGGAAGAGTACGGGGTGCCCAGGTGGACGCAGTCCTTGGTCCCGGATGGGCTCGACTTCTTCCCGCTGGCCGTCACTTGACGTGCTGATCAGTGCGAACGTAACGTGTGTCTCACTAGAGCACTTGTGACTCACTGAGAGGCCGCCCCGCGAGGGCGGCCTTTCTGTGTATACGGGGAGGTGCAGTGCCCTTCCCGACGCTCATCACTGAGGACATGGCCGTCGCATACACCGGCCGCCCCGCCGCCACCATCCGACGGTGGGCCCACGAAGGGCGCATCCACCGGTACGGGCAAGGCCGTGGACGCGTCCGCTACAACCTGTGGGAGCTCCACTCCAAGACCGTCGACGAGTGGGACGACACCGTGACTCCTGGTGCGACGCCGGACATGCCCGAGGAACCCCGCGGCCGACTCGCCGCCTAGATACGCCCGCCTGTGGGGGCGGGTGCGGGAGGCGCCCCGCAAATGCGGTGTGGCGCCCCGCTGGTCCGCCCGGTGGATGAGGCAGACACCGGGCGGACCCACAACCATCAAACGCCCGCGCCTGATCCGCGCGGGAAGGAAGCCCCGGTCCCTCCAGGAGCCGGGGCTTCCACACATCCTGGAGACACACATGGCCGAACAAACGAGCACCCAGGTCATCGCTAGTCGCGTGAAGGAACTGCGCCAGCGCAAGGGATGGTCTCCGCGTGAGCTCGGCGAGCACCTGGCGGCAAGGACGGGTGAAACGGTCCGCTGGGACCGCTTCACCGTCGGCAACCTGGAGAACGGCAAGCGGCAGAACGTCACAGTGCAGGAACTGCTGGCGCTGGCGCGAGTGCTGGACGTCGCCCCGGTGCATCTGCTGGTGCCCGTCGATGAGGTCAGCGTGCAGATCTCCGCTGTTGAAGCTCGTCCCGCGTCCCTCGTGCGGGCCTGGGTTCGGGGCGAATACGCCCTGCCGGGAACGGATGAGCGGACGTACCGCGCTGAAGTCCCGCTGAGTGAGCTGTCGTCGCGCTCAGCGTGACCCCCAAAGTCGCACCCCCGCTTCCCCCTGAGGGGTGCTGCGGCTCGTCCTGCCACATCCCCCCGGTGGGGCGGGCCGCCCTGTTCGTTCCGCCGCCCGGTGACGTGGAAGGCCGGGATCGCTCACTCGCCTGGACTCGGGCGGCGGAACCCAACCCCACACCCGCAGGAGCCCGCGCCCATGGACAAGCAGGACACCGACAGCAACCTCATGGCGCACGCCCGCCGGGAACTCACTCTCGTCGGCGAAGACCCGTGGATCACCGACGGGCTATGCAAGGTAGTCGCAGCCTTTGCGGAGATGGGCCACAGCGGCTCGTCTGCCGCCCACGCAACCCACTACCTGAATAAGCTCCTTCGCTACGAGGCCCTAACGCCGCTCACCGACGACTCCGCTGAATGGATCGATCGGTCAGAGATCAGCGGAACCCCGCTCTGGCAGAACATCCGCGACTCGCGTGCCATGTCGACCGACGGGGGCAAGACATACACGCTTGTGGACGAGGAGCCGCTGGACAGCGAGAGCGGAAAGCCTGTGCACGTCTGTCAGCCCAAGGCGGTGGACGCCTGATGCCCCGCATCCAGATCCTCGAACTGCCTGAGCTCGTCAGAGACGACGGCCCGCCGTTCATGCTCATCATCGACCAAGTCGCGGAAGCCGACGCTGCCGAACTCAGCGAAGACCTCAACCGGCAGGCACTGGCAGCCGACGTGGGCGCCCGTACCGTCGCCGTGTTCCGCCAGACCATCGACATCCCCGACAACCAGGTCCCTGTCGACGCTGACGGCAACTACGCAGGCGGCCCGGTACAGGTGCAGGTGAAGGCCGACCTCAACGGGTTCCGCGCACAGGTCGAGCAGGCCATCGACGACGCCCGACGCCGCATCAACGCGGTACACCTCGAAGCCAACTGATCTCCCGCTGTCCGAGGGACCCGGGCCGGGCAGCGGGCCCTTCTGAATCACCGCCACTGAGCCCGCGTGGCGGGCATCCCATGCTGGAGGTCCGCCATGCCGAACATCGTTTTCAACCAGGCGTTGGGGCGCGTGGCGCACCTGGCAAGCCTGCCCGCCACCAACGACGGCCTCGTCGCCGTGCCGCTGGAAGCGACCGGGCTGGTCACCGACACGGTGATGCGCGATTACGACGACCTTGCCGCCCTCCTTGCCGGCGCCAGCAACGAGCAGACCACCATGGGCAGGAAGCCGCTGTCGGGCGTGACCGTCACCGTCGACGACACCAACGACAGGGTCGCCGTCGACTGCGCCGACATCACCTGGACTGCCGCCACCGGCAACGCTGTTGGCGCCCTGGTGATCTGCTACGACCCGGACACCACCGGCGGTACGGACGGCGACATCGTGCCGCTCACCAAACATGATCTGTCGCTCAGTCCAGACAGTTCGGACGTCACCGTGACGGTCACGGACCTCGCCCGTATGTCGAGCGCCGCCTGATGGCGTTGGATGCGACCGGGCGGGCGCGGGTTGCCGCGCAGTGGATGCGTGAGCTGCGGCTGCCGCTGTCCGGGATCACCAAGCCCGACATTGTTGCGGCGGTCGCCGCCACCGACGACTGGATCGACGCCAACCAGGCGTCGTTCAACCAGGCGTTGCCGCAGCCGTTCCGTTCCGCAGCGAACCTGGAGCTGAAGACCTTGCTCTTCTGCTACGTCGCCATGCGGCGTGCGAACCGGCTGCGGGCGGAGGAGGACGGCTGATGGCCAACGTCCGCCTCGACTTGGACCCGGAACAGGCGCAGTTCCTCGGTACGGCGTTCCCGCAGTTCGACAAGGTCAACGGCGCCAACTACCCCGTCAGCGGGCTGCGGTATGACGCCGCGGCGGATGAGGCAGCGTTCTGGAAGCTGGATTCGTTCGGCTACGGCTCCGGGAACCTGACGCTGGACATCCTGTGGCAGGCGGAGAACGCCACGAGCGGCGTGGTGCGTTGGGGCGCGTCCATCGCCGCCATCACCCCCGATGCCGACAGTCAGGACGTGACCACCGACGCGCTGACGACCGAGCAGACCGTCGACGACACCCACCTGGGCACCGTCGGCAAGCGGGTCCACAAGGCATCGATCACCATCTCCAACCTGGATGCCATCGCAGCCGAGGACGTCGTGTGGGTGCGGGTCCGCCGCATCGGCTCCAACGCCGCGGACACCCTCGCGAACGACGTGTGGATGTTGCAGGCGCGGTTGACGTACTCCGACACGTAGGAGGCCGTCGTGGCGGTCAGGTTCTCCGCGGATGACCAGGACTACACCGCCACCCTCAGCCTCGGCTCGCAGGGCGCCATGTCGGCGTGCTGCTGGATGAAGATGACCACCAGCCGGACGTGGTCGACGGCGATCTGTTTGGATGGCGGTACCAGTTCCACGCTGATCCTCCAGACCGGCGCCAGCTCCACCAACCTCGGCCTGTACGAGGATCCGACGGCAGGTTTTCGGGGCACGCAGCGCACCATCACCGTCGGCACCTGGTATTGGGCCGGCTTCTCGATCTCGGGTACGACGGGCACGTTCTACACCCGCGCCCACGCTGATGCGGCCGTCACGACCGCCGCGTTGACGGGGATCACCGCCACCCACACCATCACCACCCTCCGCCTCGGCGAGAGCGTGTGGGGCGGCGAGTGGCTCAACGGGTGCGTCACCGGTATCAAAGTCTGGAACGCCGCTCTCAGCCAGGCCGAGTTGGAAGCGGAGACCTGGCGGCACCGCCCGGCCCGTACCGCCAACCTCGTCGCCTGGTATCCGCTCACGAGGCCGGAGACGGCCGACTACAGCGGCAACGCCCGCACCCTCACCGGTGGCACCGGCGCCACACTGGAAGACGGCCCCGGCATCAGCTGGGGACCCGGACGCCCCCGCCGCGTGAAGAAGGCCACGGCCACCAGCATCGGCCTCACGCTGGCAGCGGAGACCGGTACGGCCCAGAGCTTCGGCCGGCGCAAGACCCGCACCGCCGGAACCGCGATTGCCACCGAGACGGCGCAGACGCTCGCCCGCCGCAAGACACGGACCCTCGCCGCGGCGACAGCAACCGAGGCTGCCCGGCCGCTCGTTGCGGCCAAGCGCACCACCCTCGGCGCCGCAACCACCCCGGAACAGGCGCGACCGCTCACCGCCACCAAGACGTACCCGCTCAACGCCGCGACCGCCACAGAGGCGGCGCAACCCCTCACCCCGGCTCTCGCCCTCGATACAGCCGAAGAGACCGGCGCGGCACGGTCGTTGACGGCACGCAAGACGGCCGCGCTCGACACAGCAGCCGGCAACGAGACCGCGCAGCCCGTCGCGTACAGCAAGACACTCGCCGTCGACACGGTGCTCGAGACGGCAACCGCCCGACAGGCCAGCGCCAGCAAGACGTTCGCTGTCGACGCGGCCGAGACCATCGACGCGGCCCGGCCGGTCGCCGCGGCCAAGAGGATTGCGCTCGGTCCGGCCACCGTCGAGGACACGGCGCAGCAAGTAGCGGCAGCCAAGACGGCGACCGTCCAGCCCGCGACGGAGACCAGTACCAGCCGTACAGCCGGGCACGCCAAGACCGCGACCCTCGCGACCGCCGAACACGTCGACACGGCCGGCACGCTCACCGCAGCCAAGACGACCACCCTCACACCGGCACAGCAGCCGGACACAGCGCGGCCGGTGACGGCGGCACGCCACTACCCGCTCAACGCCGCGGTCGACGACGAGACCGCACAGGCAGTCTCCGTCGGCAAACGGCACACGCTCGGGACCGCAGGCGCCGTCGAGGAGGCGCGGGAGCTCGGGCTCGCCGGCGGCATCAACCCCGCCACCGAAACCGCCAGCGCCCAACCCCTCGCCGTACACCGGCAGTACACCCTCGGCGCCGCGAACGGCATCGATGCCGGTGGTGTTCTCGCGGCGGTGCGGCGTCTCACCGTGGGCCCGGCCGACGGCAGCGACGAGGCCCAGCCGGTCGTTGCCGCGAAGACCGCCACGTTGGGCACCGCAGTCGAGCAGGACGGCGCCCAGCACATCGGCACCGCCTACCAGTTCGCCCTCGCCCCCGCGGCGACCGTCGGCACCGCACAGCCCCTGACGGCGGGCAAGCAGTACGCGCTCGGCACCGCCGAAGAAGCCGCCGGCGCACAGCCGTTGGCCACGGCAGGCGGCATCCGCGCAGCCGGCACCGTCGAGACCGCCCAGCCGCTCAGTGTCACCAAGACGACGACGCTCGGCACGGTCGAGGAGTCGAGCAGCGCGCAGCCCGCACATCAGGGCATGGTGCGGGTCCTCGGGGTCGCAGCCGTCATCGCCCAGCCACGGCCCCTCACCGTGGCCAAGCGGTACGCGCTCGCCACCGCTCAAGAGGTCGACGGGGCCGAGTCGTTCACCGGCACCGTCGGCGGCGGTGGATACGAGGTCAGCGAACCCATGTCCCGCTGGAGCACCTACGCGCACACCGAACGGTGGACCGCACCCGGCCTCACCGACCGGTGGACCACCACGCCCGCCGAGGACCGGAACGCCACCAGGCAACCGGCCGGACGCTGGGAGGTGGATGAGCCATCCAGCTCGCAGCTACCTCCAAAGAGTTCGTGATCGTCGGCGTACAGGCATCCGCCGACGGCGCCCCCATCAACCTCGCCATCCCGCCCCGGTTCGCGTTCCTCGCCGACGACGACAACCCGGCAGAAGACGAATGGCTCCCCGGCGAATGGGCGCCCGACGGACGCGCACACATCCTCATCGGCCCAGCAGGCGGCGAGATCACCCTCACCGCCGCCACCTACTGGATCTGGACCACCTGGGCAGCCGGGATCGAAGCCCCCGTCTACCGGTCCGGACGCCTCCGCATCTACTGACAGGAGGCGCCCCGTGCACTCGCCTTTGGACCAGATCCGCTGGGGCCTCGCCTACATCCGCGAACGCTACGGGCCGTCCAGCAGCCGGGAGCCGCGCTTCTACCTGTACGTCGACGGCGGCGAACTCCA
>Ga0299913_10006592_pt1 | contig 10066 bp, 22 predicted proteins | sample RVTome_9_FD_201360 | JGI IMG/M metagenome (GOLD analysis project Ga0299913, IMG submission 201360) | Soil microbial communities from uranium-contaminated site in the Upper Colorado River Basin, Wyoming, United States - RVT155D38 (version 2) ... | reverse complement strand
GGGTGCCGTACACCAGGAACGCCAGCTTGTGGGGGGTGGTCTCGGTGAGTGCAGGGTCGGGGAACTGAAGGGGCATGGGTGCCTCGCGTGGGGTCGCTAAAGGGGCCGAACGGCGGGGGTTCGGCCAAGGGGGTGGGGAGGCGGCAGGTGCTAGTGCCGCAACGTGAAGGGGTCGAACGGTTCGACCGGCTGGTGGAACTCCCGGAGCTGGGCTTCCACGGCGGCGATGTGGTCCAGGACGGTGGGGATGTTACGGAGGGTGCCCCGATCTTGTGCCAGCTCTCGGCATCGGGCGATGAGGCGGTCCCGGGCGTCCACCAGCTCCTCCACGGTGTTGCCGAAGGACTGGTGCCACTGGGCCTGCTCGGCCTTGGCCCGTTCGATGGTGAACCCTGACCGGGACACGGGCTTACGGCTGCGTTTGTGGTTGCCCTTGCGCCACACGGTGATCCCGGACACCCGGTGGATGTCGGTGGCCAGGGACTTCCAGGACGCCAGGGAGGGGGTGGCCCCGAACGTCAGGGCGTCCCCGGTGGGGGGCCACACGATGCGGGCGTGGGTTGTGCCGGTCCACCCGTCCCACTCCCAGCCCTTGTGCAGTGCTTCCCGTACGACCCGGCGCATGTCCGGGCACGTGATCCCACGTGTCGGGTCGCTCATCAGTCGTTGCTCTTCATAATCATTGCGGAGAGCATCTGCCCGAGGACGACTAGCGCCTGCTCCGCGGTGAATCCCTCCATGAGCAGAGCGTTGAACATGCCGTAGGCGTCACTGGCAACCGCGCGTTGGCTGGCGGTCGGTTCCTTCTTGGGGTTGTTCATCTTCTCTGTCCTCCCTCCCCCTGCCGCATGACGTTGCGGACGGCGGTCTCCCCGGTGGGGTCGGCGTAGGCCAGGAACCACGTCCGGAAGTCCGCGTCCGTTTGGCCGGACTGGATGAACATCCGGATCACCTTCTTCAGGTGTGACCCACACATGCGGATGTGGAGGTCCAGCAGAACCTTGTGCGCCTCACGGATCAGCACACGCTCCGATAGATAGTCAGCCTCCCGCTTTGCCCCGGGGGTGGGCCTGTCGTTTGCCTCAGTCACGAGGCCCACCGCGACGGTGGCGTCTGGCGTCGTCGCCGTAGGGCGATCTCCAGGTCCCTTGTGCGGCAGGCTTCCAGGGACAGCTCCGACTCCAGTTCCAGCAGGTGCCGGTGGTCCCAGGCCCAGGCCACGGCCAAGGCGATGTTGGCAGATGCCAGTGCCGCCAGGGCCATGCCGGGGTGCATCACGCGCCCCGCTCGGTGGACAGGGTGGCGATGAACTCGTTGAGGGAGGTCATCAACACCTGGCGGCGCTGGCCGATGTACCGGGACTCGATGTCACCCCGGTTGAGCAGCACGTAGATCTGGTTACGGGACAGCCCCAGGAGACGGGCGGCCTCCTGGGTGGACACGAGGACGGGCGACCTGTCGGCGGGGTCGTCGGACGTGATGGGGCGGGGCATGGGCATCTCCCGAGGAGCATCGGCTGGTGGACGAAGCGGTGCAGGGGAAGTGGCACACGCTTGTGCTGGCTCAGATGCAGGTGCAGGTGCAGGTTCAGGTGCTTGTGCTGGTTGGAGGTCGGGGTCCTCCGGTGGGGGAAGCACCGGTGCTCGGCCTTGTGTGACGCACGTTACAGAGCAGCCCCACATGGGACGCAACCCCGGGTCTATACCGGGTTTTCCCGGTGGGTACCCGGCCTGTCCACGGTGGCCGCAGGTGTGCCAACGTTGGGGCCACAACACCCGGTACGGGTCCGGGTGGTGATGACCTGCGGGAGGTCAAACCCCAATGCCACAAGGGAAACGCGTTCCAGTCCGGACGTTCCGCATGGAGGACGATCTGTGGGCCCGGGCCCAGGCTGCCGTCAAGTACCGCGGCGACCGGTACGTGTCCCATATCATTAGGGGGTTCCTCACGCAATACGTGGAGGACACCGAGAAGATGATGAGACGGGACAGTGCCTACCGGGCCCGGGTCCCGACCAACAGAGGAGCGAACCGCAATGACCGATCAAACCGCAAACCCCGGGGGTAAGGGGTTCCGGCCCACCGGGGCACCACCCCTGTACGCCCAGGACGGCCAGGGGTACGAGGCCACCGTCCACGCCCACTACTTCGTGGCCGGGTCCGACTGGCTGATCACCGAGTACGACCCCGACGACGACATCGCCTTCGGGTGGGCCTGCCTCAACGGGGACCGACAGATGGCCGAGCTGGGCTACGTGAGCCTTGCCGAACTGGAGGACCTCCAGGTTCCCGTGCGTGTGAGGATCAACGGCCAGGAGGGTGGCACGTTCTACCAGGGTGTCGAGCGGGACACCGGGTGGCCGGAGGGGTTGACCCTCACCGAGGGCATGGCCTTGCTGGACGAGAGGTCCGGTCGTGAGTGACCCCGAGCGTCACGACGAGGACGGGCGCGTGTTCAAGCTGGAGATCGCCGTGAACAACGACGACTTTCAGCAGGACCAGCCCGGGGAGCTGGGTCGGTGCATGGCCCAGGTCGCCGGGCAGCTTCAGGACCCGTCCCGGGAGACCGGGCGGGTGAAGGACACCAACGGCAACACCGTGGGTTCCTGGTGGTTCGAGGTGGACCGATGAGCAACCATCTGTGGTTGCCCATGCCCGGGGTCCCAGCCATGGGCCACATCAGCCCCCGAGGGTTCTGGCACCCCGGCAGCCCCGAGGGATGCGTCAAGTGCGAACCGGCCTCCCCGGAGAACGACGGCGAAGATGGGGGTGAGGAGCGATGACGATGGAGAACACGGCCAGCCTCCACGAGGACACGGTCCAACATGCCGATGACCACGTGGCCACGTACCACCCGAAGCGGAGGCGTGCCAGCAAGGGGCGGTCGTCCCGTGTGTCCACGTTGAAGGTGGACCCGGAGGTCATGTCCACGGCCAAGAAGCTGGTCCAGCAGCGTCCCGGCACGCACCTGCGGATCGTGGATGCAACCACGGTGATGGTGGAGAACGACTAACCACCCGAGCACAAAGAAGGCCCCCACCCGGGTTGACGGGTGGGGGCCTTTTCGTGGTCCCGGCGTACGGGAATGGGCGACCCTCCACGCGCACTCGGGATGTGCCATACGTGAAGGGCCGCGTCCACGGTGAAGACTCCCCGGGTGGCCAGAGGTGCGAACCAAACCGAACCAATCCCGAGGAGCCTTCGATGGGCAACAGTACGGCAGCTATACCGAAAGTTACTAGTACCCCCACTCCATCGCAGGACGACCAGCGCACGAGGGGCACAACGCAACCTCCTCACCGATCGACCAGCCGAGACGGCGTGCCGCGTCCTCCCATTCCTCGTACGAGCCATACGGGCCGGTGGAGTCGCCACAGGCGTCGCAGGTCAGCAGAACCTCCACCGGCCTCACTCCTCCATCCGGACTCGAATGCTGGTCCAGGGCGGAAGCTTGTCGCAACGGAGCTTCACCCCTTCCGCCCACACCACCGGCACCGGCTGGGTCGCCTCCCACACGTGCATTCCGTCCTCGTCGTAGCCGTCGTAGAACAGCTCCAACGGGAGCACGGTGCCGTCCGGGAGTTCTAGTCGGACGTTCTTCGGGGGCCGGGGACTCCTCAACCATTTCATCCCTTCTCCAGGCTGTCGTTGTGCAACTGGGCGATGTGCACGGCATGGTCACGGGCCACGAAGTCCGCAATGGCGATGCCGCCCTCATGGGGCGGGGGTTCCCCCTCAGGTTGGACACACCATCCGCCGATGGTGGTCTGAGCTGCCGCCTGCCATCGCACCTTCAACAGCTCCTCGGTGTTCCACTTCTTCACGGACCACCCTCCCCCGGTGCTCATACGAGGGTGTCCTGGTCAGACTCCCGTTGGCACAGGGACTCCGGGTCCACCTCCGGGTGGTCCCGGAACCATTCGCCCATCGGGGCCCCGTGCCGCTTGGGGAAGTGTGCGGCCAGGGCACGCTTGTTCTTGGACGGCCCATCGTGGGACCGGCTCAGGGAGCAGTCCTCCATAGGGCAATACATCGGCACTCCCTGTTCCGGGATGGCCCGGAGCGGCATGTGGGAGGTGGGTGCCTTCGGTGTGGCCGGGTCGCCGCGCTGGGCCAGGAAGTCGCCCAACGTCACCCCGTGAACCATCCGGATGTGGCGCTGCAACGCTTCCTTGTTGGGAAGGTCCTGGCGGTCACAGTCCGGGTAGGGGCACGGCCACTCCCCCTCGGGGTACGGCCCGTAGGCGCTCCGTGTGCGCGTGCTGGATCGGCGCTTGGCGGGGACGGGGGTTGACGCATCTGTACCGGTTGCGGCCCCATATTCCTCCAGCAGTTCACGGATCGGCTCGTAGAACTCCTTACGGTGGGGCTCGCACAACAGCATCACTTGCGGCTTGAAGCGTGCCAGGTCACCGAGGGCAAGGGTGACCTCCTCACCAGGGGTGTGGACGCCGTCCCGGTAGCAGGGGTCGCACCAGGCGTTGACAACTACTTCCTTGGGCATGAGGTCACTTCCTCGTGCGCTTAGGGGTGGCGGGCTTCTCGTCGTCCGGGTCGTCCACCACTTCAACAACCTTGCGGGACAGGATGTCGCTGGCCGTCAGCTCGTCTCCCAGGTCTTCGTCAATGCGCATTGCCCCTCTGGGGAGCAGGTACCCGTCCCGATAATCGGCCTTCCAACCGGTGGCCTTCCGGAGACCGTGGTCGGTCTTAATGAATTCCGCGGACCGGCGATTGCGGCAGTGGGAGCACTGCTCCACGACCTCGTAGAAGTCCCGGTGCTCCCAGACGGTGAAGGGGCCCCAGTTGTGGCGCTTCCTGGCGCGGCATGTCTTCTGCCCAGCTCGCCACTGGGCCATGGTCTCCCGGGTGAGTGACGGGTCACCGGGCAGGGGCTCGGTTGACTCCTCGTGTACGACCCGTAGTGCTTGTGCCATGTCGTTGTGCTCCTCGTGTTTGAGTGTTGGTTCCGAGTTTCCAATACACCCGAGCCCAGACGGCCCATTTTGGTTCGCTTCACTGGACTTGGTTGTTTGACCCTAGCCCGTTAACGGACCCATATGGGAGACCTGAACACGGTATGGGACGCAAAAACGGGGCCGGGTATATACCACCCGGCCCCGTTAAGGGGTCTGCGCGTCCTCAGGCCACGATCTGCGGGTCCCCCACCCCCTCCCCGGAGATACCCACCGGGGGCCCGGAGTGGAACCGCTCAGGGACGAGCGCCAGGGTTCCCCGTTTGTCCGTGGGCAGGACGTACACCCCCTCCGGGAAGGCACGGGCCACCATCGCCCGCTTCTGGGACATGTTGGCCTTGAGCCAATCCTGCGTGGCGTACCGACCGGCCTGGGCCGGGGACTCCTGGGCAGTCAACTCCCCGAGCTTGCTCCTCAACAGGGTCAACCTGTCGTCCAGGGGCTCCATGGCCGCCGTCACCCGGTCCATCCCCCACGTGGCCACCTTGGAGGCCAGGAGGTTGGCGTCCTCCTCCAGTTTCGAGACCTCGGCCTGGAGGCGCTGTCGTGCCTCCTCCACCTTCGCCGCGTGACGGGCCACACGGTCCACCTGTCGGGGGTCGGACAACCGACGCAGCACTGCCTTCTCCATCACCCTGTCGGCGAACCGCTGGTCGATGGTCAACGTGCCACACCCGCCCTTGCTGGGATCGCTCCCCGGGGCGTACTGGCACCAGTACTGCCGCCGCACCTCCCCGTCCGGGTAGGGGGACTGGCTCACCACGGGGCGTCCGTACAACTTGGCCCCACACTTGCCGCACCGGATGATCGCGGACAGGAGGTACACGGTGGCCGGTCGTCCCCGTTTCCTGGCCGAGAAGTGGAGCCGGACCCGGTCCCAGGTGTCACGGTCCAGGGCGGCCTCCCCATCCATAGTGTGGCCCAGGACCTTGCCGTCCACCTCGATGAGACCGGCGATGGACGGGGCCTGGAGCATCTGCCGCAACGACTGGCCGTTCCACCGTCCCCCCAGGACCGTGGTTAACCCACGGTCGTTGAGGTCCATGGCCACGGTGGACAGGGGCTCCCCGGTGAGCAGTCGTGCCGCGATGTCCCGGACGACCTCCCTTTCCTGGGCCAGTTGCTCGTCCGGCACGGGGACACGTGGGTCCCCTGCCTCCCACCCCTCCGGGTTGGGGAGGAACCCCGGACGGGCGTAACCCCGGTACGAGGCATTGGACTTGCCACGGTGGGCCTTGGCCACCTTGCCGCGGCGGGTCCGCTCACTGATCCTCATTGACTCCACCTCGGCGGCCAGGGCGTCGTCGTAGAAGTCCCGGAGGCCACGGGCCGTGGACAGGTCGTAACCCTCCTCGGAGTGACCGTAAGCGATGATGGCCCCCCTCTTGGCCACCTCGGCGATTCGTACGGCCTCCTTCATCTTCCGGGTGAACCGGTCCAGGTCGCGGACCCATACCCCGTGACTGGCCCCGGACTCCAGGCGTTCCATCACCTCGTTGAAGTCGGGACGGTCCACACTGGGGCTCCACCCGGACAGGGCGTGGTCCCGGTACACCTTGCCGAGCACGTATCCCTTGTGTGCGTTGGCCTTCAGCCACGCCCGACCCTGCTCCTCCTGTGCCTCAACCATCCTGAGGGTGCCGTCGTAGTCGCGGCTGATCCGGCAGTACAGGTCAATGATGATGACGGTCATGGGGTGGAGGTCGTCGGTCACGGTTCGCTCCTCTGTGGTGGGCCGATCCCCCAGGCTTACAGGGGTTCCGGCCCGGGTGTCCACCCTCATGCCACGACCACCCATGCCATCGTGACTTGCAGCAGGTGGTCGTAGTCGTCGGCGGTGGCCTCGGCGAAGTAGGCCCGGACCTCCTCGTTGGTGGCCCCTCCCCGGCGAAGGGCCCTCTGAACCAGGCCCAAGATGACGTAGGCGTTGCCGTCCTCGCCGCTCAACTGCACTTCAATGTCCGGGAACCGGACCTCGTGGTTACTCATGGTTCGCTCCTCTGTGGTTGTCCCCTGCCGGGTTGGCAGGGGTCGTGCTCGGCGGGGTTCCGGTGTGTCCCGTTACGGCCCGTAGGCCCCGAGCTGGTCGAGCTACCGGGTAGGCCGGACCACCAGACGAACGGTCCCGTACTCCACGTCCCAGTACTCAACCCCGGTGGTGGACAGGTCCGTGCCGATGATGGGCTCCCACGGGGTGTCCTCCCCGAGGTTCCTGGCCACCCATCCACGCATGTCCTCCTGGGCGTCGTCGGCGATCACCAGGTCCGGGGAGTCGATGTCCTCCAGGATTCCCCGCAGATCGGTGAGGGCGTCCTCAGGGAGTAGGTCCGTGGGGGTGGGGTCGGGGGTGGGGCAGATGCACTCCGTGGTCCCGTCGGCCAGGTACCCGTCGGCCATGGTCAGGGCCTCGTTCTTCTGGACGGCCACTCGGAAGTCGAAGTCGAGGCTGGACTCGAAGGCCGGTCCCTCTCCTCGCTGGCTGTGGCGTCGTAGCCAAGCGTCGCGGACCTCGTCCATGTCACGCAGGTTCTCGATGGCGGTGATCATGGCCTTGGCCAGGCAAGCCCGGGTGTGGCCTTGCTCCGGGGTCCTCTTGATCTCGTACATAGGTTCGCTCCTCTGGTGGTTGGTTGTGGTCACACGTTGACGGTTCGGTAAACCTCGTCGGCCCAGGCCTTGGCCTTGGCCAAGCTGGGGAAGGGCCTCCCCTCCAGGAGGAGGCCCCACGTGTAGGTGCTCACGTGCCAGTTCCCCGGGCCCGTACGGGTGGCGGTGGCCCGGAAGTCCAGGGCCTCCATGGTCTCCGTCTCGTAGCCGTCCCGGGTCCGGTGCCAGGTCAGGTTGCCCAGGTTGATGGGCTCGTGGCCTCGGGCGTTGGTCTCGTTCATGTGGTTCGCTCCTCTGGTGGGTTTGGGGTGTTTCCCCAGGTCAACCCCGGTTTTGGGGTGCCTTCGGCACCATCGTATAAAAATCGGTGCTCGTGGGGGCGGGTATCGAATTGTCTACGGTCCGTCCGGGGGTCCCAGCCACCTCCTGACCCCCCAACCCTAAACACCCCCCGCCCCGGGACTGCGCTCCCCTGTGCCGGACCACCACCCCAGGGCACGACAAAACCCCCCGTCCACCAGGGACGGGGGGCTCAGAATTGATAGTCCGGCTGCCGGGATTTCACCCGTTTTACAAGGTTTACAACCCCCGGGGCCGCACCCGGGTCCACCGCCGCCACACCAGCCACGACGCCACGGTCAGCTCCACCAGGAACGACACCCCAGTCAGGCAGATGTCAGTGCGCGTTACGTGATAGCTCATGTCGTCACATACTCCGCGAAGTGGAGGTGGTGGTCGGAGTGGATGCCCTTGGCCACGACCCACCGTTTCTCCTGGCGCACCAGGGAATCGCGAGTCCACACCAGCCGGTCGATGGACCGGGGGGCATCGTCGGTGAAGTACAGGCTGGACAGCAGGGGCCCGGGGTACCACCACTCCCGACGATTCTCCAGCCGTCCGTTGAAGTCGCCCCCCAGCAGGATCACGTCCCACTTCTCCCGGGACATCTGAGCGGCGGTGAAGGACACCACGTCGAGCCAGTACTGCCGGACGGCCCAGTCCTTCCATTCGTTGAGCCGTGGGCCGTATTTGTTGGGCTCCGGCTTGGTGGCCCCGGCAATCGGGTGGACGTTGATCCGCAGAACCTTCGTGCCGCATACGTTGTGCTCCAGGCCCACCCACGCAAAATCCCGGGCCGGGTTGAACTTCACCCGGGGGATGTTGACGCGGCGATGGACCTCCACCACCCCGGACTCTTTGGGGATGGGGGTCCATACCTTGCTGTCCCAGGAGATGGGGTTGCCGCAGTGGACCGGATCGAACAGGCCCCGTCCCGTGTCCCGGCAATGCTGAGTCAGCACACGCCTCGCCTTGTGACTGTCGGCCTCGGAGTACCCCACGATGGAGGCCCGGGAGGACACGGCCATGTCCGACAGCCACTTGGCCCGATCCAGGCGGAACAGGATGTTGTGTGCGCAGTCAGTGAATCGGGTCATGGTCTAAACTTCCGGGCGGTGCGGTAGCCCAACAGCAGAGGCAGCCTGACAATGGAGAGTCCCGCCAACAGCGTTCAAAGCGGCGGGTAGTGGGGGTATCGAATCCTCCCCGCACCACCCCTCTTTTCACGGCACATCCTTGGGCTTCTCCGGGATCGCGTACACCGTGAGCCCAGCCACCAGGCTGGCAACGAGCACGATCACCCAATCCAGCACCTTCATGGTGTCCAGGTCCGTCCGACCATGCACGGTGGCCAGGAACGCCGTCAGGCCAGCCAGGACGGCCACGATCACGGACTTAGTGACGGGGGTAGCGGCAGGTGCGTGGTGCGGCACGTGATGAGGCCTCTTGGGGTGCTCGGGTCTGGGGGTGGGAGGTGGGTAGCTCATCAGCATTTCTCCTTGAGTGCGGCAGCCCTGATAGCAGGCATGCGATTGCGGGTGGCATCACACGGACAGTCTTTGGCCGCGAACTTGGAGTGTGGGTCGTAGTCGAACGTGCGGAGGATGGCCCCCTCATCCACCATCGCCGCCAGCAGGCTGATGATCGCCTTCTCGGCTACCTCAGACAGCTCGTCGTTCGGCATCCCCAGCACGGCGATGGCCCGGGCCAGCTTGTTCTGGTCGTAGGAGTACCCCGGCACACGCCGGGTGTTGACGGTGTGGGTGCCCTTGGCGTCCAGGGGCATCCCCACCCCCACCATGCCGGTGACCATGTCCACCACGAAGTTGTAGGACACCCCGGACTTGAACCGCTCATAGCCAATGCGCTCGACGGTCTGCATGTCGGTCTTGAAGTCCCGGGTCAGGGGGCCGTGGTCCAGGGTCACGGTGATGTGCTGAACCACGGTGTCCACGGGGCTCCGCACCCGTCTGGTGCGGCGACGAATCGCGTATGTCACCCGACGTTTGGACCCCCAGTGCCCGTGATGGAGCACCGTGACACCACGGCGACGGGCATTGCGCACGACACGTTGCGTGATGGTGGCCATCATTCACACCTGTCCTTCGGCAGCTCGGGGAGGGGGTGGTCCTTGCGTTCCCGCTC
>Ga0299913_10006591_pt1 | contig 10067 bp, 8 predicted proteins | sample RVTome_9_FD_201360 | JGI IMG/M metagenome (GOLD analysis project Ga0299913, IMG submission 201360) | Soil microbial communities from uranium-contaminated site in the Upper Colorado River Basin, Wyoming, United States - RVT155D38 (version 2) ... | reverse complement strand
CCGAGCTTCAACCAGCTGCGCGAGTCGGATCACAGCCGGATCTCCTACAAGCGGGTCGCCAAGGCCGACGGCGAGGAGGTCGCGTACGACGACATCGTCAAGGGGTACGAGTACGCACGTGACCACTACGTGGTGTTCGACAAGGACGAGCTCGACGGCATGCGCCCCGCGTCGAGCAGGTCCATCGAGATCGAGCAGTTCGTCCCGCTCGAGCAGATCGACCCCATCTACTTCGACCGCACCTACTACCTGGCACCGGAGGCGTCGGGCGCGAAGGCCTACGCGCTGCTCGCCGAGGCGATGACCGATGGCGGCAGCGTCGCGGTGTGCCGCATCACCCTGCGCGACAAGGAGTACCTGGCCACACTGCGTCTGCTCCCCGGCCGCCCCGGCGCCCATGACGAGGCCGACGACGATGCGGAGGGCACGCCGGGCCCGCTGTTCGTGCTCGAGACCATGCACTGGCCAGACGAGATCCGCGCGTTCGACCTCGGCGAGGTGGACATCGACGAGATGCCCGAGCCCCGCGACAAGGAGGTCGAGATGGCCAAGCAGCTCATCGCGAGCCTCACCGAGGACTTCGACCCAACGCAGTACCGCGACACCTACCGCGAGCGGGTGCTGGAGGCGGTCGAGGCGAAGGTCGAGGGCCAGGAGGTCACCGTCACCGAGGAGGCCGAGGAGGAGGCGCCGGTCGTCGACCTCATGGCCGCGCTGCGCCAGTCGGTCGAGCGGGCCGAGGAGCGGCGCAAGCAGGAGGCCTCCTGATGCGCCTGCTCCTGGTCATCGCCTTCATCGTCGTCCCGCTGATCGAGCTCGGCATCATCATCCAGGTCGGCGACCTCATCGGTGCGGCGCCGACGATCCTGTTGCTGCTGGCCGTCTCGCTGGCCGGCGCCTGGCTGGTGCGGCGCGAGGGGACCCGCGCATGGGACAGGTTCACCGACGCGCTGCGCAGCGGTCGCGTGCCCGCCGACGAGGTGCTCGAGGGCGCCATGGTGCTGCTCGGCGGCGCGCTGCTGCTGACGCCGGGGTTCGCCACCGACGCGGTGGGCCTGCTGCTGATGGTGCCGCCGGTCCGTGCGCTGGTCGCATCGACGCTCCGGCACCGCCTGGGTGCCCGCTTCTCGGTGACCTCGCTGGGCGGGACGGCGGGGCGCCGTCCACCGCAGGCGCGGCGGCGTGACGACGTGGTCGACGTCGAGGTCGTCAACATCGAGCGCAGCAGCGACCGGGCCGGCTCCGGCACGCCCACACGCAACGGGGATATCCACAGCAACGGCGCCGGTTCCGCCTGATCCGCGCGCGCAGTACCTACGCTGCGCAGGTGTGATCCGCACACCGACGCAGCAGCGTGCGTGGGACGACCTGCTCGCTGTCCACCAGCCACGCCCGGCACCCGATCCCTCGTGGGTGCCGGGCCTGCGCGCGCGGGTCGACCGGGCCGCCGACCGGGCCGCGGGCCACCTCGCCGCGGACATGACGCTGCGGGTCAACAAGACGGCGCTCGACGCGCTGGACTGCGACGGCCGCTACCTGGACCTGCGCACCCAGCCCTTCATGTGGTCCGAGCGGCTGCTGGCCGGCAAGCTCGCCCACCGCGCGATCGAGCTCGACCACGCCGGCGGGTTCCAGCGGCCCGTCACCGAGCTCGTCACCCACGCCTGGATGGAGACCGCGACCGACCGCGGGTCGGCCGCCACCTTCGTCGCCGACCTGTGCGGCGTCGCGGCCGACAGCCTGCGTGGCACGGTGACGGAGCGCGTCATCACCTTCCGCGAGTCGTTCCCCGTGCTGCCCGCCTCGGCGGAGGTGCGCGCCGAGAAGCCCTATACCGTCCGGCTGGCGGGCGGCGCCGTCGAGCTGCGCGGCGTGCCCGACCTGGTGCTGGGCCGCGCCACGGCACGCGAGCGTCGCGTGCTGCTGGTCGACCTCAAGACCGGGAACCGCAGCGGCCGGCACCTGCACGACATGCGCTTCTACGCGCTGCTGGCGACGCTGGCCACCGGTGTCGCACCGTTCCGTGCGGCGACCTACTACCTCGACGAGGCGGCCTGGGAGCACGAGGACATCGAGCTGGAGCACCTCGAGGCCGCCGCCCGCACGGTCGCCGCGAAGGTCGAGCGGGCGGGGGAGCTGGTCGGTGCGCCGCCGCCGGCCGACCAGCTGCGCCTCGAGCCGGGCCCCGCGTGCCGCTGGTGCACGCGTTCGCCGGTGTGTCCGGTGAGCACCGCCGACCTCGACTGACCGCACGCGACCGGTACCGTGGCGGTCCACCGTCCGCGTCCGTGGCGGTGGACCGCAGCACCCGACGGGATCTCTGATCGATGCCTGAACTGTCCGAGGTCTTCGAGACCGCGCGCCGCCGCGTGGAGCAGCACCTGCTGGACCGCACCATCACCGGCGTCGCCTGCGACGACCCGCCGCCCCGGGAGCCCGCGCGAGAACCCGTTCCGCGCTGAGGCGGTGCCCCACACGCCAACGGCTGACTCCAACCGCATGGACCCCTGATGAGCACAGCAGCAGCCTTCTTCGATCTCGACCGCACCCTCATGTCCGGCAGCAGTGCCTACTACTTCGGCAAGGCCGCCTACCGCGAGGGCCTGCGCCCCTGGCACCGCATGCTCAGCGACGTCGCCGCCACGCTGGTCTTCCGCGCGTTCGGCGCCTCCGACGAGAAGTCCGAGGCTGTGCGCGACGCGATCCTCGAGAGCGTCGCCGGCAAGGCGGCCGCCGACCTGCACCGCATGGCGCCGGGGGTCATCGAGGAGATCCTCCCGCTGATCCGTCCCGAGGCGCAGGCCCTGCTCGACATGCACGAGGCCGCGGGTCGCGACGTCTACATCGTGTCGGCGAGCCCGGTCGAGATCGTCGGCGAGCTCGCACGGTCGCTGGGCATCGAGGGCGGTCTGGGCACCGTCAGCGAGATCGTCGACGGCGTCTACACGGGCCGGCTCGACGGGCCGTTCCTGTACGGCGAGGGCAAGGCGACCAAGATCCGCGAGATCGCCCAGCAGCGCGGCTACCCACTGCAGGCCTGCTACGCCTACAGCGACTCCGGCAGTGACCTGCCGATGATGCAGCTGGTGGGCAACCCGGTCGCGGTGAACCCCGACCGCGCGCTGCAGGCCGTGGCCCACCGCCGAGGCTGGCCCGTGGTGGAGTTCAACGCGACCATGCGCCGCCGCCGGCGCACGGCCCTGTCCGGGGGCTTCGGCGTGGTCGCCGCGACCGGTGGCTACGTGCTGGGCCGCGTCCACACCGAGCGGCAGGTGCGGCGCCTGCTCGACGAGACGACCAGCCGGCGGTGGCGGCGTCGTGGCTGACAGGCTGACGCTGACCTCGCCCTATCTCGATGTCCTCGAGGTGCAGCGGGCCGCGCTGGTCGGCGCGCTCGCGCCCGTGCTGACGGCGGACGACATCGAGGCCGCCCACCGTGAGAGCGCGCGGCTGTCGGTGCGGCTGGACGCCAGCCCACTCGAGGACGAGACCGCGGCGGCCGTCGACCGCGGCGAGGCCCCGGACCAGCCGATCCCCGGTGGGGTCCGCGACGGCGCGGGATGGGCGTCGACGCTGCGGCTGGAGGGCATGCCGACCCAGGACATCGCCGCCCTCGAGTACCGGGGCGTGCGCGCCGCGCAGGCTGACGAGGCGGGACTGGCCGCCGCCTTCTTCGACGCGCCGGTGGCCACGCTGGCGCGGGTGCAGCGTCACGTCGTCGCGGGGCTGATCGACGACGAGCGGCTGGGAGCCCTGCGCAGCACCACCCGGGCGGTGCACGACGGCGCGCAGGGGCGGGTCATCTTCCACGCGCCGCCGCCGGAGCGGCTGCCCGGCCTGCTGGCCGAGCTCGACGCGTGGGTGCGCACCGCACGCACGGGGCACGACCCGCTGGTCATCGCCGGTGTCGTGCACGGTCGGCTGCTGCACTGGCGGCCGTTCGAGGCCGGCAACGGGCGTGTGGCACGTCTGGCGTCGCGCATCGCCCTGCGGGCCAGCGGGGGCGATCCGTGGGGTGTGGCGGTGCCCGAGCGCGTGCTGGTACGCGATCCGCTGCGCTACGCGAGCGAGATCGCCGCGACCATCCGCCGGCGCACCGACCTGCGGCCCTGGAACGAGCGCGCGGCCGAGGCCGTGGTCGCGGCGTTGGAGCAGGACGCCCGTCGGCTTCGGCTGGCGCCTGAGGGCGTCGACGCGCGAGCAATGCGCGCCTGCGGCACGGTCGCCGCCGGCGACACGATCACCGTGCCGCAGGTGGCGGGGGCCGCGGGGCTCGGCCGCGGTGTCGCGCTGGCCCAGTGCAACCTGCTCTGCTGGGCGGGTTTGCTGCGCCGGGACATGGGCACCCATGGACTCAGGTATGTGCGGACGGCGACGGACGTGTCCGATCGGGCAGGAAGATCGAGCCCGAATGCCTGGCATTATCCGCCTGCAGTTGCATGCTCCGACCGTGGTAGGGGATAATCTACGATCGTGATAGGAGCCGGTGCACGGGGTAGGGCTCCGTGGCCAGGCGTCAGAGCCCTCAAGAGGAGAGCAAACGTGACCAAGCTTCGAAAGCACGCGGCAGCACTTGCGCTGGCCGGCATGCTCGCACTGTTCGGCACCGCCTGCGCGTCGGACGACGGCGGCGGCGAGAGCGAGACCGAGGCGGGAGCCAGCGAGCCGGCGGCAACGTCAGAGGCCGCCAGCTAACACCACTCTTCTGCCCGGCGGAAGCCGGTCCGCCAGTCGTTGGCGGAACCAGGCCCCGCCAAGATCTCGGTCCGCGGCCCTGGGCGCAACGTCGCGCCAAGGTCCGCGGAACGTCAATCAGCACAGGCCCCCAGCCGAATGGCGGGGGCCTGTCCCATTGCGGTGTGAGTCGCGCGACGGGATGTGACGTCACGCCATGTGGGCGCCACGCCAGGCACCGGGCGCGGCCCAACCGGTGACGGCAGTGGCCGGACACGGCGACCCGGCCGTCACGGCCGCAGCGCCTCGATCAGTTCTGCCCGCAGCGCGGACAGCTCGTCGCTCAGGCGGACCACGCGGCGGTGCCCGTCCTCGCCGAGCTGCGCGACCCCGTCGCGGCACCGTGCGGCGATGGTGTCGATGTCGTCGGCGTCACGGCACCGTCGGCCGTCGCGCATGACCGGCCCGAGCATGACGTGCCCGTCGTGCTGCTCGTGGTCGAGGCCCACGATGTCGCCTGTGACGGTCCGCCACACCTGCTTGCGGCCCGGGTTGGACGTCTTCTCGGGTGAGCCCGAGAGCTTGAGCGTCGGCCGGCCGTCGACCTCGGCCACCTTGTAGACGCCCGAGAACGTCGGATCGCTGCGCGCGGTCACCATCGCCGTGCCGACGCCGTACGCGTCGATCGGTGCACCGGCGTCCTCGAGCGCGGCGATGCTGCTCGCCTCCAGGTCACCCGAGGCGATGATGTCGACGTCGTGCAGGTCCGCGGCGTCGAGCTGTGCACGGGCGCCGCGCGACAGCTCGTCGAGGTCCCCCGAGTCGAGCCGGACCCCCCGCAGTCGGTGCCCGCGGTCGGCGAGCTCACGGGCGACGGTGATCGCGTTGGGCATGCCGAGCCCGAGCGTGTCGTAGGTGTCGACGAGCAGGACGCAGTCGGAGGGGAACACCTCGGCGTACGCCCGGAACGCCTCGAGCTCGTGCGGGAACGCCATGATCCACGAGTGGGCCTGGGTGCCCGACACCGTCAGGCCGAACCGCTGCGCGGCCTCGACGTTGGACGTGCCCGTGCAGCCGCCGATGATCGCGGCGCGGCTCGCCGTCAGCGCGCCGTTCGGACCGTGGGCACGCCGGGCGCCGAACTCCAGCACCGGCTTGCCGCGGGCCGCCTGCACGACCGCGAGCGCGTGACTGGCCACAAGCGACGCGTAGGCCACCCGGTTGATCAGCAGCGTCTCGACCCACTGGGCCTGCAGCAGCGGTCCGGTGACCCGCAGGAGCGGTTCGTTGCCGAAGACCGGTGTGCCCTCGGCGGTCGCAAGCACCTCACAGGCGAAGCGCTCGCTGCGCAGGCGGTCGAGGAACGACGCTGGCAGGTGGTCGAGCTCCGCGAGCCAGGCGATGTCGGCGTCGTCGAAGCGCAGGTCGTGCAGCTCGTCGACGACCTGTTCGACGCCGGCGAGCACGACCTGGTCGATGCCGCCCGGTGGGTGCCGGAAGAACAGGTCGAAGGTGGCGGGCACATCGGCCATGCCGGCGTCGACGTAGCCGGCCATCATCGTCAGCTCGTAGAAGTCGGTGAACAGCGCCCGGCTCACGACGCGATCGTCCGGTCGTGCGCCGGCGGGGGGGCCCGCATGCCCACGCTGGTCATGACGTCGCTCGCGCGTCGTCGCCGTCACCCGGCGTGGTCGGCGTCAGCAGGCCCAGCAGCTCGCTGCCGTACCGGCGGACCTTTGTCGCGCCCAGGCCGTGGACGGCGAGCAGCTCGGTGATCGACGTCGGGCGGGTCGCTGCCAGCTCGGTCAGGGTCCGGTCGTTGAACACGACGTACGGCGGCACCTCGTCACGACGGGCGCGTTCCAGCCGCCAGGCCCGCAGCTCGCCGGCGAGCCTGTCGTCGCCGGCCGGGGCCTTTCCTCTGCGTGCCGACCGGCTGCGTTGGCTGATGTCGTCGAGGAAGCGCGAGGGCCGGCGCTTGACGAGCTTGCCCGACCAGCCGGGACGCTGCTGGCTCCACGACATCCACAGGTGCCGGCGCGCCCGCGTCATGCCGACGTACAGCAGCCGCCGCTCCTCGGCGAGGTCCTCGGTGGTCACCGCGTACGAGATCGGCACCATGCCCTCCTCGAGGCCGACCAGGCACACGGCGTCGAACTCGCTGCCCTTGGCCTTGTGCAGCGTCAGCAGCGTGACGGCTGGGCGCGTGGGATGGGCACCACCGGACGTGCGCGCCCGCTCGGCGAGCTCGCGCACCACGCCGGCCAGGTCGATGCCGTCGTGCTCATCGACGATGCGGGTCACGAGCTCGTGCAGCGCCGACAGGTTGCGCCAGCGCTGGCGGGCCGCCTGGCCGCTCGGCTCGCGCCGAGGGTGCCAGCTCAACCGCTCGCGCAGCAGCTGCTCGACGACGCGCTCGGGGGAGCGGGTGCCTCCCGGGCGCGTACCCGGCCGGGGTGGAGGTGCCCCGGCCGGTGCCGGGGGATGGTCGACCGCCTGGCGGATCGCCTGCAGCGCCTGGCGGACCTCGGAGCGATCGAAGAAGCTGCGGTCGCCGTGCACGCGAGCTGGCACACCGGCGCGCTCGAACGCCTCCTCCCACGCCTGGGTCTGGCTGTTGGTGCGGACGCACACAGCGATCTCACCGACCGGGACGCCGTCGTCGATGAGCTCACGGATCCAGTCCAGCGTCCGGGCGCGCTCGACGGTGTCGTCGTCGAAGGCCATCAGCGCCGGGCGGGGGCCCTCGTCGACCTGGGCGCGCAGCTGCTTGGCGTCGGGCCACCCGGCCCGCAGCAGGCGGTTCGCCGCGTCGAGCACGGGCTCGGTCGACCGGTAGTTGTCGGTCAGCGTGACCACTGTGGCGTCGGGGAACGTCGCCGTGAAGTCCAGGAGGTACTCGCTGGTCGCGCCCGAGAAGCTGTAGATGGTCTGATCGGGGTCACCCACCACGCACAGCTCGTCGCGGTCGCCCAGCCAACGTCGCAGCAGCCGCCACTGCGCCGTGTTGACGTCCTGGAACTCGTCGACGGTGAAGAACCTGTAGCGGTCGCGCACCTCGGCCGCCACCGCCTCGTCGGTCATCAGCTCGGCGGCGAGGTGGAGCATGTCGTCGAAGTCGATCAGACCCCGCTCGGACTTGACCGCTTCGTACCGCGCGTAGACCGCCGCCATCTGCGACGGCGGCAGCGGGGCGTCGCGGTGGCGGGCGACCTGCTCGTAGTGCTCGGGCGCGACCAGGCGCGCCTTTGCCCACTCGATCTCGGCCGCGAGGTCCGAGGCCTCGACGCCCTCCGACCGCGCGAGCGGCAGCAGCAGCGGCACCTTGCGGTCCAGCACCTCCGGCAGCGGCGTCTCGTACGCGCGCGGCCAGAAGTAGCGGATCTGGGCGAACGCCGCGGCGTGGAACGTGGTCGCGCGCACGCGGCCATCGATGCCCATGCGGTTCAGCCGCGCCTTGAGCTCGCTCGCCGCACGCTCGGTGAAGGTCATCGCCAGCACCTGGTCGGCGCGGGCGACGCCGCTGTGGATCTGGTTGGCGATCCGGTGGGTGATGGTGCGCGTCTTGCCACTGCCGGCGCCGGCGATGATGCACACGGGGCCACGCGTGGCGCGGACGGCGGCCGCCTGGTCCGGCGACAGGCCGGCGGTCGGCGGATCGGCACGGGTGGGCGCGTCGGCCACGGTGTTCGAGCTCGGAGGCATGTGGCTCGCAGCCTAGAGGCTCAGGCGGTCGGGGCGGCGGCGCCGTCGTCGGCGAGCTGTGCACGCAGGGCCTCGGGCGATGTCACCGGCAGCTCGCACGCGAAGTGGTGGCAGACGTAGGCCGTGGGCCGCCCGTCGCGCAGGGGGCGGTCGCGCAGGAGTTCGACGGTCGGGGCGTCAGGGTCGGCGTCACCCACGGCGAGGACGGCCCCGGGCCGCCACCGGGCCCGGTAGGCGTCGACCAACGCGTCGCGCTCGGGTGACGGCGCACCGACCACAGCGACCTCCGTGGACGGCGCGATGTGGCGCTCGATCGCGCACAGCAGCTGGCCGAAGGCCAGGGGCATGCGTGCCGCCGCGGCGGCCAGCGCCGTGATGGTGGCGGTGGCGGCGTCGGCGTGTGCCCGGTCGCCGGTCAGCGCTGCGAGCCGCAGGTGCACATCGGCCATCACGCTGCTCGACGATGGGATCGCGTTGTCGAGCAGCTCGCGGGGTCGGGCGATCAGCTGCTCGCCGTCGGCGGCCGTCGTGAAGTAGGTGCCGTCGTCGTCGCGGAAGCGTGCGTCGGCGTCGGCGGCCAGGCGCACCGCCCAGTCGAGCCACTGCGGGTCGTGGCCCGCCTCGTACAGGTCGAGCAGGCCCTGTGCCAGGAAGGTCACGTCCTCGGCGAACGCAGGGATGCCGGCGCCGTGGCCGGGGGCCCAGCGGTGCAGCAGGCGCGCCTCGTCGTCGATCATCGTCGTCGTGATGAACCGGGCCGTGCGGCCCGCGGCGGCGATCCAGGTGGGACGGTCCAGCGCCGCGCCGGCAGTCGCGAGCGCGCCGAGCGTCAGCGCGTTCCAGCTGACCAGCACCTTGTCGTCGGTCGCCGGCGGCACCCGCGTCGCGCGGACGGTCGCCAGCTCATGGCGCAGGCGCAGTCGCTCGGCCAGCACCTCGTCGTCCTCCGGCATGGTGGCCGTCTCGTGGATGATCGACGTGCCGTCCGGGATGTGCCCGTGCGGGTCGTTGACGTTGCCCCGCACCGTCACGCCCCACCGCGCGGCCCACGTCGCAGGATCGACCCCGGCCGCGCGCGCGGCCGCTGTGAACTCCTCGTGGGTCCACACGTAGTACTTGCCCTCCTGGCCCTCCGAGTCGGCGTCCATCGCGCACGCGAAGCCGCCGGCGTCGTTCGCCAGGTCCTCGAACAGCCACGCGACGGTCTCGTCGGCCACACGGGCGAACCGGGGGTTGCCCGTGACCTGCGCCGCGTGCGTGCAGGTGCGCAGCAGCAGGGCGTTGTCGTAGAGCATCTTCTCGAAGTGGGGGACCTGCCACCGGCGGTCGGTCGCGTAGCGGGCGAAGCCCCCGCCCACGTGGTCATAGATGCCGCCGCGTGACATCGCCGTCAGCGTCAGGGTGGCCGCCTCGAGCGCTGGACCGTGCCCGGTGCGCTGGGCATGTGCCAGCAGGAAGTCGAGCACCATCGCCTGCGGGAACTTCGGTGCCGATCCGAACCCACCCTCGTGGCGGTCCCACTGCGCGACCACCGCCTCCGCGGCGGCGCGGGCGAGCTCGTCGCTGGCGTCACCGGTGGCCGCGGGGCTGGCCGACACCGCCCGCAGGCGCTCGCTGAGCTGGCGGCCGGCGTCGTCGACACGGTCGCGCTGGTTGCGCCAGATGTCGGCGACCGACACCAGTACGCG
>Ga0299913_10006590_pt1 | contig 10070 bp, 7 predicted proteins | sample RVTome_9_FD_201360 | JGI IMG/M metagenome (GOLD analysis project Ga0299913, IMG submission 201360) | Soil microbial communities from uranium-contaminated site in the Upper Colorado River Basin, Wyoming, United States - RVT155D38 (version 2) ... | reverse complement strand
GCCCGAGCCAGATCGCCATCGGCAGGGTGGCGAAGAGGCCGAACAGGAAGGCCGGCCCGATCGGCGCCCAGAGGCCGAGCTCGGCGAGGCCGGCCCCGAACGGCAGCTTGTGGATCCATGCGATGCCGACGAGCACCAGGGCGATCGCGAGAATCGGCTGGACCAGCCAGCCGACGACCGCCGGCAGCCGGGAGAGCGCCTCGAGGTCGTAGATCAGGTAGGAGAGCGCCAGGACCGCGACGAGCAGGCCGAGCGTGAGCAGCGCGATCCGGCCCGGCGTGCCCGCCGCGGCCGGGGCGGTCCGGCCTGGCGGAGGGGCCGCTTCGGCAGCAGGACGACCCGCCGGCGGCGCGGTCGCCGGGGTCGTCGAAGATCGGGTCGTCGGGGTGGGCTTCGCCTCGGGCCGGGCGCTCTTCGGGTCGGTCATCGGCTCCTCCTCTGCGGATCGCGAGTCTCCGCGTACGACGGCTCGCCACCCCTGTCTGCGAGCGGCATGCCAGAGAAACGCGCGTCCTCAGCCGGCGAGCCGGTCCCAGTCCTCGTCGGGGGCCTCGACGGCGATCGAGAGCCCCCCGTCCGAGCCGGCGAAGACCGGGTCGTCGACCCGGCGCACCTTGCCGCCGCCGAGCTGGCCGAGCTCGGCCTCGAGCCGCTTGTCGAGGCCACGGATCAGGGCACTGCCGCCGGCGAGGATCACGTTGTGGCGCACCCGCTCCTGGTACTCGGGGTCGACGCGGGAGAGCAGGTCGAACATCGTCTCGACGACCGGCGGCAGGAGCGCCTCGCACGCCTGGCGGATCGGCTCGGTGACGTCGATCTCGGTCGGCCGGCCGGACACCGGGACGGTCACCTTCACCGGCTTCGGCGGGTCGCCGACGAAGCTGTAGGCCTCCTTCCAGGCGCGCACCATGTGGACGGTGAAGCTCGCCTCGGGGTGGCGCTCGCGGATCAGCAGCTCGAGCTGCTCGTCGAGCCAGTCGCCGGCGGTCGTCAGGGTGCGCTGGTCCTCCTCGGTGGGGAGCCGCCCGCGCATGACGCAGAAGTCCGCGGTGCCGGCGCCGATGTCGATGATCATGCTGTGCAGCAGCGCCTCGAGCCCGTAGGCGACGGCGAACGGCTCGGAGACGATGATCAGCGAGTCGACGAGGTCGGACATCGCCTTGCGCAGGCTCTGCTTGTTGACCCGGAGCGACGCCGCCGGCACGCCGACGACCGCCCGCACCTTGCCGCCGTTGCGGCTCTCGGGCCCGGCGCCGGCGAGCACCAGCAGGTGGCGCAGGAGCTCGCGCACCGCCTCCTCGTCGCGGGTCGAGCCCTCCTTGATCAACCCCTCCTCGAGCGGCCGGTGGAGCTCGAGCATGGTGCGGTTGTCGAGCGCGTCGCGGCCGACGAGCACCTCCCGCTTGAGCACCTTGCGGGCCACCATGTCCGCCGGCCAGCCGACGTAGCTCTCGACGACGTGCCGCTCGCCGTTCGACGCGGTGATCGAGCTCCGCGACGTCCCCAGGTCGATCCCCACCTTCAGCGGCTCCGCGGGTGAATCCTTGCTCATGAGTCGGTCCCCCGAGCGGCCGGCGCCCCAGCGAGGCTCTCGGCGTAGCTCTCGATGCCCGAGGCGAGCGCCTCGGCGATGTATTGGCGATAGAGCGGCCTGGCCAGGAGCTCCGCCTCCTGCCGGTTGGAGAGGCAGGAGACTTCGGCCAGGACCGCCGGCATGTCGGTCCTCATCAGGACGATGAACGGCGCGGTCTTCACCCCGCGGTCCTCGACCGCCGGGTTCACCGTGCGCAGCGAGCGCAGGAGCGAGCGCTGGATCGCCCGCGCGGCGCCCTCGGAGCTGGCGCCCCGCAGGTCGGCGTAGAGGTCGTCGAGGAGCTCGCGCAGGTCGGCCATCGCGAAGCCGGAGCCGCGGTTCTCGGCCGCGGCGAGGCGGCCGAGCACCGGGTCGTCGGTCGTCCCGAGGTAGTAGGTCTCGACCCCGCGCACCCCCTGGTTCTCGATCCAGTTGACGTGGATCGAGACGAAGAGATCCGCGCCCGCCCCGTTGGCGAACCGCGCCCGCTCCTCGAGGCTCATCGCGACGTCCTCGGTGCGGGTCATCCGGACGTCGAACCCCACGCCCGCGAGCTCTTCGGCGAGCCGCCGCGCGATGTCCAGGGTGAGGTCTTTTTCGACCAGCCCCGAGGGTGTCGTGGTCCCCACGTTCGCCCCGCCGTGACCCGGGTCGAGGACGATCCGCTCGACGGCGAGCGGGAAGACCTCCGGGCCGACCGCACCCAGGGCGGACGCCGGGAGCCGGTCGGCCGACCCGGCGGCCGGCGCGAGGGCGTCTACGGCGAGCGGCGGGCCCGGCCCGGCGGCCGAGGCCGCGCCCTGCCAGGTCGGGACGTGAGAGGCGGCGAACACGGCGAGCGGCGGCAGCACGACCGCCGCCAACCGCAGCGCCCGGGGCAGCCGCCGTCGGCCGCGGCGGCGGGGCGGGCGGCCGCGGATCTCGTCGAGGTTCGTCTCGACCACCTCGTCGAGCAGCCGGCGCTTGAGCCGCGAGGTGCGGCCGGAGCGCGACGGTGCGGGGCGCTCCCAGGCGACGGTCAACGGACCGCCTCCTCGAAGCTGACCCGCAGCCGCCCCCCGGCCTCGTCGAGGCCGGCGAACCGTACCGAGCCCCCGGTGAGGTCGAAGACCACGTGCAGCTCGCTCGGCCCACGCTCCGCGTGGAGCCCGGTGCGGATGCGCTCGACCAGGCGGCCGCCGACCTCGACCCGGCCGCGGGCGAAGGGCTCCTCGACGCCCGGGATGCGCAGCACCAGCCGGGGCTTGCCGCCGCCGATCGTGAAGTGGCTCACCGCGGCGGGGTCGAGGGGGACGTCGGCCCAGATCAGGAAGTCGGTGCGGTCCCCGCGGTCCGACCAGGTGATGTCGCGGACCTGTCGCGCGGGGGGCGCCGCGGCGGGCCGGGAGGCCGCAGCCCGCTCGCCGCCCACGGGCTCCGCCGCACCGCGGGCCGCGGGCTCGGGGCTCGGCGTGGCGGCGAGGTCCGCGGCGGTCGCCGCGCCGGCGAGCTCCGAGGGCTCGGCCGCTCCGTCCGAGCCGGCGTCGCCGCCGCCGAGCCCCTCGCCCGACGCCGCGCCCGAGAGGCCCGGCCCGCGGCCCTGGACCGAGGGGTCGAGCTCCTCGGGCATCAGGAGGATCTGGCTCCCCGGCCCGCCCTCCCCGGCCTCGGCGGTGGCGCCGCCCCCGAGCCAGCGGTCACGGCTCAGGTACGCGCCGGCGCCCAGCAGGAAGACGAGGACGACGGCCACGGCGAGACCACGGCCGATCCGGCGCCGGCGGCGGGCCGCACCGCCCGTCGAGGGCTCGGCCGGCGACGGGGCGCCCGACGATGCCTGCGCGGGGGGCGGCGGCACGAAGATGGTCTCGCCCGCCAGCTCGTCGTCCCGGTCGTCGTCCGGCTCCGCGTCCGCCTCGTCCCCGTCGGGCCCGGCGGACGGGGCGGCCGAGGCGTCGGTCGCCACCCAGCGCGGGCCGGTCGGGGTGGCGCTCCACGGCGTCGCGATCTCCCAGGGCGCGGCGGGCGCCGGCGCGGTCTCGGCTTCGGGCGCCGGAGTCGCTTCGGATCCGCTCGCTTCCGCGGTGGGCCTCTCGTCGAGGCCGTCGACCGCGACTCCCTCCGCGGCCGACGTGACCGGCCCGGGAGCACCCGGGTGGGTCCCCTCGAGCGGCGGCGGCGCGGACCACTGCGGCCGTGCCAGCTCGCCGGGCTCCTCGAGGGGGAGCTCGGCGCCCGCCGCGGACCGCGCCGCCGCGGCGTCCTCGAGGTCGAGGGTCGGCTCGCCCTGCTTGGCCCGCCGCTCGACGACCTTGAAGATCAGCTCCCGGCTGCCCGCCGTCAGCTCGAGGAACCGCAGCCCCATCCCGGCCGGGCGGCCCGGCCCCTCGTCCTCCTCCCGCACCCAGATCACCTTGCCGGTGCCGCGGATCAGCTCGTAGCCGTCGTCGAGCCGGAACTCGATCGGCACCACCGTGCCCACCGGCGGCACGGTCCGGGTCTTGACGAACATGCCGCCCAGCGACAGGTCGGCCGAGTGCTCCTCGACGAAGCCGCGGAAGCGGTCGAACTCGAACCGCACCGCGGTCTCGTACGGGACCCGTCGGAAGATGCGCGGCGACACGTGAACGGTCGAGATGGATACCTCCCGGGAAACGCTTCGATGCTAGCGCATACGGCGGCGGGCTTCAGCGCGACCCGCCGCCGGGAGGCTCGGGAGTGGGCGCGGGCCGGTGCCCGGCCGCCGCCGCGAGGTGGGCCTCGAGCCGGCCCTCGAGCGCGGCCCGGTACGGCGCCTGGAGCCAGACCGCCTCGTTCAGCCGGTCGACCGCGCCCCCGAGCTCGCGCTCCTCGCGCTCGAGCGGCAGCTCCTCGGCGGCCCGCTCGGCGGCCTCGCCGCCCCCCGCCCGAGCTCCCGCGGCGGCCGCCCGCGCCTGCGACGCCCGCCGGCCGAGCCGGGCGCCGGCCGCGGCCACGGCCGACCGGCTGCCGCCCAGGGCGCCACGGACCGCCCGGGTGAGCGGCCGCGTGTCGGTGCCGGCGATCGTCGCCTCGATCGCGCGGCGGAGCCGCCGCGCCGAGTCCCGGTCGACCCGCCCGTCCGGCGTGCTGCCGAGGGCGCCCCGGGCCAGGCCGTGCCGCAGCAGGTAGGTCTCGTGGAACAGCGCCGAGGCCGCGTCGACCGCCTCGTGGATGGCGAGGACGAACACCAGCTTGCGGAAGATCTTCTTGATCAGGTAGAGCGGCAGCGTGACCAGCGAGCCGACGACCGCCCGCCGCAGGCAGCCGCCGGTCGTCTCGAGCCCGGCGAGCACCTCGACGTCGCCCGGGGTCGGCTCGAAGCCGTGCTCGCGGAGGAGATCGGCCATCGCCCGCCGCCGGACCAGGCTCTCGGCCCAGTCGTCGAGCAGCGGCACCGGGATCAGCTCGCAGGCGCCGGCGAGGATCGACACCAGGGAGAGGCCGCGCAGCCCCGCCTCGCCCGGCTCCGCCGCCGGCGCCGTCGTCTCCGTCCGCTCGCTCATCGCCCCTCGCGCTCCTCCGTTCCGGTCCGCGGACGATGCAAGTCCCGCCCCAGCCCGCGCCGGCTTCGCCGCCGACCGCCGCGAGGTGGGTCGCCCACCCTCCGCCGCGAACCCCGGCGCTCCGCAGACGTACGCATAAGATGAGCCGGCGGAGCCCATGATGACCGAGAAGCGCCCTCCTTCCGCCCTCCTCGCGCTGGGGTTCCTGGCCTTCGCGCTGGCGGCGCTGTCGATCGTCGACATGTACCTCCCCCGCCCCTACGACGGGGTGGTCCTCGAGGCCGATCGGCCCGGCCAGCTCCGGGTGCTCTCGGTGGTCCCCGGCTCGGGGGCGGCCCGCGCCGGCATCCGGCCCGGCGACGAGATCGTCGGCATCGGGCGGGCGCTGCTCGGCTCGAAGGCCGAGGCGGCGGCGATCCTCAACGACCACGAGATCGGCGAGGCCGTGCCCTACCTGGTGCGCGGGGCCGGCGACGGCGGGCTGCGCGAGCTGCCGCTCGAGCTAGGCCGCCGCCAGATCGGCGACACCTCGTACCTCTACGCCTGCGTCCTCGGCTTCAGCTTCTTCTTCACCGGCCTGTTCGTGCTCTTCCACCAGCCACGCCTGCGGGCGGCACACGTCTTCTTCCTGCTCTGCTCGCTCTTCCTGGTCCTGCTCGTCTGCCGCCTGCGCCCGGCCTCCTACTCGTGGGTCGACCACTTCGTCCTGCGCACCGGCACCGCCGCCCTGGTGCTCCTGCCCGCCGCCTTCCTCCACTTCTTCCTCATCTTCCCGCGCCCGGTCTGGGACGGCCGGCTGGGCGAGACGCTAGGGCGGCTGCGCAGCCGGCGGGCGTGGACGGCTCTCCTGGCCGCCGTCTACCTCGTGCCGGCCGCCGTCTTCGCCGCGGGGGCGGGGCCGATCCCGGCGCTCGGCCGGGCCGGCCGGTCGATCAGCGGCGCACCGGTCGCCACCTGGTGGGTCCTCGCCGCCTGGGTGCTCCTGGGCCTCGCGATCCTGACCTGGAACTGGGCGAAGCTCCCCGAGTCCGAGGAGCGCCGGGGGGCCGCCCTGGTCCTCGCCGGCTCGGTCCTCGGGCTCCTCCCCTTCCTGGTGCTGGCGGTCGGCTTCCCGTCGTTCCTCCACACCGAGGAGCTGATCTTCTACGGCGTCGTCCCACTGGCCCTCGTGCCGCTGACCTTCGCCTACGCGATCATCCGCTTCCAGCTCATGAAGGTGCGGGTGATCCTGCGCAAGAGCCTGCTCTACACCGGGACGACGGCGCTGGTCACCGTCGTCTACGCCCTGGCGATCGTCTCGTTCAACGCGCTCTTCCAGGGCACCGGCCTCGCCCGCTCGGCCTACTTCCCGCTGGTCTTCGCGCTCGCCATCGTCCTGCTGTTCGAGCCGCTCCGCCGGCGCATCCAGGGGCCGATGGACCGCTTCTTCTTCGCCGACCGCACCCGGCTCCAGCAGGCGATGGTGGAGATGGGCCGCGCCTTCACCGGCCGGCTGGACCCGGCCGAGGTGGTCCGCGACCTCGTCGAGGAGCTGCCGCGGCTGCTCGGGCTGCGCTTCGCCGCCCTCTACCTCGCCCGCGGCGAGCGGCTCGAGCGGGTCGCGGGCCCCGACGCGCTGCCGGACGAGCTCGAGATGCCCGGCGCGCTGCGCCGCCACCTTGAGCGGCGCGGCTCGCTGTCGCGCCTCGACGACCTCTCGCTGCTGCGCCTGCGGGCGCCCGCCGTCGACCGGCTCGCCTCGCGCCTGGCCGAGGCCGGGGTCGAGGTCGTCGGCACCCTGGACTCGACCCGCCGCCGGGTCGGCATGGTGCTGCTGTCCGAGAAGGCCTCCCGGGTCGCGCTGGAGAGCGAGGAGCTCGAGCTTCTCCGCGGCCTCCTCCACCAGGCCTCGATCGCGCTCGAGACGAGCTTGCTGCTCGAGGAGCGCGCGCGGCAGGCCGAGCTCGAGCGGGACCTCGAGATCGCCTCGACCATCCAGGCGTCGCTTCTCCCCACGGGGCTCGAGCTCGGCCCGGAGTGGCGGGTCGCCGCCGCTTGCCGGCCGGCCCGCCACGTCGGCGGCGACTTCTATGCCGCCCTGCCCGGCCCCGACGGCCGTGCCCGCGCGCTGGTCTACGGCGACGTCTCCGGCAAGTCGGTCCCCGGCGCGCTGATGATGATGGCCGCCTCCGAGGTCCTCCACTCCCTCGCCCTGTCGCACGAGGACCCGGAGGAGATCTTCCGCCTCGCCAACCGCCGTCTCTACGAGATCGGCGAGCGCTCCTTCGTCGCCGCCGGCTACTTCGCACCGTCCAACGGCCACGGCACCCTGCGATACGTTCTCGCCGGCCAGCCCCAGCCGCTCAAGCGGGACGCGGCGGGCGAGGTCGCCGAGCTGCCCTTCGCCGAGCACCGGATGCCGCTCGGCGCCCTGGCGGCGGGCGGCCACCGCGCGCTCGAGACCTCGGTCGGCCCGGGCGAGCTCGTCCTCGCCTACTCCGACGGCGTCGTCGAGGCCACCGCGCCCGACGGCGAGCTGTTCGGCGACGGCCGGCTGACCGAGGTGCTCCGCGCCGCGCCCGCCGACCCGCAGGGCGTGGTCGACGCGGTGCTCGCCGCCGTCGACGACTTCACCCGGGGCGCCGAGCCCTACGACGACCTGACGCTGCTCGCCATCGGCCGCCTGCCCGGCGCCGGCGGCCCCGGCGGAGGAGGTCCCCGATGAAGCTCCTGATCGTCCTCGTCCTCGTCGCCGCCCTCGCCGTCGGCGGGGTGCTCCTCGCCCGCCACGAGAGCGAGAGCCCCGAGTGGACCACCGACTCCCCCGCCGCCGCCGCCGCGTTCGAAGAGGCGATCGCCGCCCGCCAGAAGCTGTACGGCTCCGAGGCCCTCGCCCACCTCGAGCAGGCGCTCGCGCTCGATCCCGACTTCGTCATGCCGCGCCTCGAGCTGATCCAGCTCCGCCGGCTCGGAGTCGTCGACCGGGAGCGCGTCGGCGAGCTCGTCGAGGAGCTGAAGCAGGTCGACCTCGACCGCCTCAACCCCCGGGAGCGCCTGCTCGTGCGCTACTATCTGGCCGAGATCGATCGCGACAGGGAGCGGGCCGCGGCGCTGCTCGAGGAGTACCTGGCCGAACGGCCGGACGACCCCTACGCCGTGGCGCTGAAGTGCCAGCGCCTCTGGGGCGCCGAGGAGGCCGGCGAGGCCGAGGCCTGCTACCGCCGGCTGATCGAGCTCGAGCCGAACTGGGTGGAGGCGCAGAACCACTTGGGATACCTGGCGATGGGGCGTGGCGACTTCGCCGACGCCGAGGAGCAGTTCGAGATCTACCGCTACATCGCGCCGGACCAGGCGAACCCGCACGACTCGCTCGGCGAGCTGCTGCTGGTCGTCGGCCGCTGGGAGGAGGCGGAGGCCGAGTTCCGCCGGGCGCTGGAGCTGCGGCCGGACTTCTGCGCCTCGTGGCTGCACCTGGCCGACCTCTCGCTGCTCGAAGGCGACCCCGCGGAGGCCGCCGAGATCGTCGCCGACGCGCGGCAGGCCGGCGGCTGCCCCTCGGCCGAGCTGACCATGTTCGAGTGCAAGGTGGGCGTGATGCGGGGCGTCGCCGAGAGCTGGCAGGCGGCCTACGAGGCGGCCGTCGCCTGCGACGAGCTCTACGGGCAGTCCGAGGTCTTCGCCATGCGCGCCGCGGTGGCCACCGGCCACACCGAGCTGGCCGACGAGCTCCAGGCCAAGCACGAGAAGCGGGCCGCCGAGTACGGGGGCCACAGCCCGATGCTCGACCACCTGGTCGGCGCCCGCCGGCTCCAGGAGGGCGACCCCGCCGCGGCGGTGGAGCGTTTCCGCGCCGCCGACGCGCACTTGAGGTACTTCGGCGCCGGCGACGCGGTCTTCAAGCTCTACAACCGCCTCCTCCTCGCCGACGCGCTCGCCGCGGCCGGCCGCCCCGAGGAGGCCGCCGCGCTCCGGGCCGAGGTCCGCGAGGTCAACCCGCTGCTGGCCGATCTCGCGCCGCCGGCCGCGGTCGCGAGCGGCTCCGCGGCGGCCGGCGCCGGCGGCTCCCGGGAGGCCCCTTCCGCCCCGTGATCACCGCCATCGGGAGCAAGAAGGGTGGCGTCGGCAAGACGACCACGGCGGTGAATCTCGCCGCGGCGGTGGCCGAAGTGGGCCACCGCGTGCTGCTCGTCGATCTCGACAGTCAGGCCTCGGCGTCGCTCTCGCTGGGGGTCGACCGCGCGCATCTCGCCCCGTCGGTCGCCGACGTCCTCTTCTGGCAGATGCCCGCCCTCGAGGCGATCCGCCGCACCTCGGTCCCCCGGCTCGATCTGCTCACCGCCTCGGCCGACCTGGTCCGCGCCGACGTCGAGCTCGGCGCCTACCGCCACGGCGAGCGCCGGCTGCGATCGGTCCTCGAAGGCCCCGCCCTCCAGTACGACCACGTCTTCCTCGACTGCCCGCCGGGGCTCTCGCTCGTCCCGGTCAACGCCCTCGCCGCGGCGGACGCTCTCCTCGTCCCGATCGAGCCTCAGTTTCTCGCCCTCGCCGGTGTCCAGTCGATGCTCGCCGCGGCCGAGCGCGTCCGCGCCTCGTACAACCGCAATCTCGGTCTCCTCGGCATCCTCCTCACCCGGGTCGACTACCGGACCCGCGACACGCGCATGAACGTCGAGCGCATCCGCGCCGAGCACGGCCCCCGCGTCATGGGCGTCGAGGTCCGCATCAACATCCGCCTCGCCGAAGCCCCCGCCGCCGCCCAGACCATCTTCCAGTACGACCCGACCGCCACCGGCGCCGGGGCGTACCGGCTGGTCGCGGAGGAGTTCCTGATGCGGGCGAAACGGCTGGCGGAGCGGCCGCCGGAGCCGATCGAGGTGGGTGCGGTCCGGTAGAGCTGGGCGGGGCCGGGCCGGAGTACCGCACGCGGAGCGGCGGGGCGGGCCGGGAGGGGTGCCGTCCGGGGAACGTCGCCACTTGCTTGGCGGCTGAGGGGCGGTGCCGACTCGGCGCGAGCCCGG
>Ga0299913_10006589_pt1 | contig 10071 bp, 8 predicted proteins | sample RVTome_9_FD_201360 | JGI IMG/M metagenome (GOLD analysis project Ga0299913, IMG submission 201360) | Soil microbial communities from uranium-contaminated site in the Upper Colorado River Basin, Wyoming, United States - RVT155D38 (version 2) ... | reverse complement strand
CCGTCCCCGGAGGGTGCCTCCGCACGCCAGCCGTGCGCGAACGCCACGATCCGCACCGCCGCCAGGTGGCCGGGCTCGCCCAGCCGGAGGCCGGCCTCCTCCAGCGCGCCGTGCAGCTCGGTGAGCGAGACCGGGGCGCCGAACGGAGCGGCGTCCGCGGCCTCGCCGCGGGCCGCCCGCACCACCGCCTCGCGCGACCCGTAGCCGAACATGTCCGCGCCCTCCGGCCGCACCAGCGCCGCCGCTCCATGGCCGTCCTCGCCCGGCGGCAGCACCAGGTCCGCGCGGCCGCGGACGACGGCGAACGGGCGGCCGCCGAGCTTGCCCTGGGCCAGCTCGGCCAGGCCGGCGATCTCGTCCGCGACCGCGGGCGCCGTGACTTCCAGCTCGTTGCCGTGCGCGTCGATCCGGCCGGCGTACCCCTCGGCGACCAGGATTCCTGCGGCGCCGATCGCGATGTCGGTCTGGCCCTCCCGCCAGGCTCGCCCGGCGGTGTCGGTGACGACGACCCCGACGTTGCGCCCGGTGCGTGCAGCGATGGCGGCGCGGATCCGGCGGGCCGATCCGTCGGGGTCCTCGGGCAGCAGCACCACCGAGCCGCGGGCCACGTTGGAGGCGTCGATCCCGCCGGCCGCGAGGGTCAACCCGTGCCGGGTCCGCACGATCGTGGTCGGTCCGCGTCGGGCCACCACCCGCACGGTCTGCCCGGGGAGCAGATCGTCGCGCTCGCCCACGACCACCCGGCCCTCGGCCTTGCCGACGACCTTGCTGGTCACCGCCACGATCTCGCCGTCGGCGAGGTCCACCAGCGGCAGCAGCAGGCCGACCAGGTCGTCGCCCGCACCGACATCCGGCACCCCCTCCGGGGCGTACGCCGACACCTCAGCCACCTGACGTCACCAACCGGACCGCGGCGGCCGCCATCTCCGCGGTGGCGTCGTGGTCGGTCATCATCAGGGGTACGGCGGCACACGCGATCCCCGCGGCCTGCACGGCCTCCACGGCGTCGGCGTCGCGCTCGTCGACCAGCCAGCCGTCCAGGACCCCACCGGCCGAGCGGGCGCCGTAGTGCAGCCCCACCGCCGCGGCGCTGACCTCGACCCCGATGGAGGTGAGCATCTGCTCGGCCATCCCGCGCACGTGCGCGCCGCCCACGATGGGGGAGAGCCCCACGACCGGCGCCCCGGTCGCGACCAGCGCCTCCCGCAGCCGTGGCACCCCCAGGATCGTGCCGATGGACACGACCGGGTTCGAGGGCGGCAGGATCACCAGGTCAGCGTCGGTGATCGCGTCGATCACGCCCGGCGCCGGCGCGGAGTCGTCGAGGCCGACGACCACCACGGCCTCGGCGGGCACCTCGGCGCGGAGCCGCACCCAGTACTCCTGGAAGTGCACCACCCGCCGGCCGCTGGGCGAGTCCGGGTCGGGGATCGCCACGTGGGTCTCCACCCGGTCGTCGGTCATCGGCAACAGCCGGACGCCGTTGCCAAGAATCGGGAAGAGCCAGCGCCGGCACAGCGCCTCCGTGACGTCGGAGAGCGAATAGCCCGCGTCCAGCATCTGGGTGCGCACCAGGTGGGTGCCGATGTCGCGGTCACCGAGGCCGAACCAGGTCGGCTCCACGCCGTACGCCGCCAGCTCCTCCTTGACGCCCCAGGTCTCGTTGCGCCGGCCCCACCCGCGCTCGAGGTCGATGCCGTCGCCGAGGGTGTACATCACCGTGTCCAGGTCGGGGCACACCTTGAGCCCGTGGACCCAGATGTCGTCCGCGGTGTTCGCGATGACGGTGATCTCCGCGTCGGCGGCCACCCCGGGCAGCCGGCCGGACGCGAGGGCGTGGCGCAGACCCTGCAGGAAACGGGCCCCGCCCATCCCGCCGGAGAGCACGGTGAGTTTGTCCATGGCGCGTACTCTGCCCGGTCACGCCTGGGCCCGCGGCGCCGGGCTGGTCTGGCCCATACCAGATCAAGGCTTGACTATCGGGGTACGACAGGCGTGTAATTCCCACAGTGTTGTTCGTCGTCGATGGGGTACAGGACCAGCGGCAACGGACCAGGGTCGAAATGAAGGGTCGAAAGGGGCGGTGGCGATGAGGGAGCTCTTCCTGATCGAGCCGGACGCCGAGGACGTGGGTTGGCAGGACCGCGCGCTGTGCGCGCAGACCGACCCGGAGGCGTTCTTTCCGGAGAAGGGTGGGTCCACGAGGGAGGCCAAGAAGGTCTGCCTCACGTGTGAGGTGCGCGACGAGTGCCTGGAGTCCGCGCTGATGAACGACGAGCGTTTCGGGATCTGGGGCGGTCTCTCCGAACGGGAGCGCCGCAAGCTGAAGAAGCGCGCCGTCTGACCTGGTAGCACCAGGCCTCTCGGCGAGGAGTGCCCCGGCCGCTTCGGCCGGGGCTCCTTGCTTTTCTCGGGCCATGGCTAGGGTTGCGGATCGTGCCAGATCCCTTCCCCACTGTCGCCGCGCTGCTGGTCAGCCATGACGGCGCGCGCTGGCTGCCCGCCGTGATCGCCGGCATCCAGGCGCAGACGGTCCCACTCACCCGGGTGGTCGCTGTCGACACGGGCAGCAAGGACGAGAGCGCCGACCTGCTGGAGCGGGCGTTCGGGGACGTGCACCGGGTCTCGGGCGCCACCGGCTACCCCGCGGCCGTCGAGATCGGCCTGGAGCGGCTGCGGGACTCGGGACCGGACTGCGAGTGGGTCTGGCTGCTGCACGACGACGCCAACCCCGATCCCGGGGCGCTGGCCGCGCTGCTCGCGGTGGCCCGGGAGCACCCGGAGGCCGACATCCTCGGCCCCAAGCTGCGCGAGTGGCCCTCGCTGCGCCGGCTCCTGGAGATCGGGGTGACGATCTCCGGCACCGGCCGCCGGGAGACCGGCCTGGAGCGCGGCGAGTACGACCAGGGGCAGCACGACGAGGTGCGCGCCGTCCTCGCCGTGAACACCGCCGGCATGCTCGTCCGGCGGAGGGTGCTCGAGAAACTCGGCGGCTTCGACCACCAGCTGCCTATCTTCGGCAACGACGTCGACTTCGGCTGGCGGGCGGCGGCTGCCGGCCACACGACCATGGTGGTGCCGGAGGCGGTGGTCTTCCACGCCGAGGCGGCGCACCGCGGCACCCGCCGGACCCCGTTGACGGGTCGGCACACCCACTACCAGGAGCGCCGGGCCGCGCTCTACACGCTGCTGGTCAACTCCCGCACCTGGGCGCTGCCCCTCCAAGCGGTCCGGCTGGCCCTCGGGACGGTGCTGCGGATGATCGGCTTCCTGCTGGTCCGCTCGGTCGGCGAGGCGCTCGACGACCTCGCTGCGCTCGTGTCGCTCTACTCCCGACCGGGCGAGATCATCGCGGCGCGGCGCCGGCGTCGGGGCCGGCAGACCGCCGACCCGGACGACGTACGCCGTCTGCTGCCGCCGCGGTGGGTGCCCTACCGGCACGGCCTCGACTTCGTCAGCGACCTGGCCGCCGCCGTCACCAACCAGGCCGCCGACGTGGCCGAGCGCCGGCGCGCCGCCGCCGCCGCGCGTGACCCGTCGTCGATGGCCGCCCGGCGGCAGACCGCGCTCGACGACGAGGACGAGTACCTCGACACCGGCCTGGTAGCCCGGTTCTTCACGAACCCGGTCGCCGTCACGATCGGCATCTTCGTGCTCGTCGCGCTGATCGCAGCCCGGGCCGGCTACGGCGACGCGACCGGGGGCGGCCTCTCGCCGGTCCCCGACTCGGCCCGCGACTGGTGGCGGCTGCACCTGGAGTCCTGGCACCCACTGGGGCTCGGCACCGACGTGCCGGCGCCCGCCTACCTGCTCCCGCTGGCCCTTCTGGGGTCCCTGCTGGGCACCACCTGGGCGGTCTCGGCCGCGCTCGTGCTGGCGGTGCCTGTCGCGCTCTGGGGCGCGTGGCGGTTCCTCCGGGTGGTGGGACGCCTGGTGAGCCCGCAGGGCGCCTCCCGGTGGCTGCTGCTGTGGGGCTCGACGACGTACGCCCTGGCGCCGGTCGCGGCGGGTGCCTGGGGCGACGGACGACTGGGACCGGTGGTCTCGGGGGCACTGCTGCCCTGGCTCGCCCATGCCGCCCTCGGCTTCGCCGACCCCGACCCGGACCGGCGCTGGCGGGCCGCCTGGCGGGCGGGAGCGCTGCTCGCCCTGGTCGCGGCGTTCAGTCCGGTGGCCTGGCTGTTCGGCCTGACCCTCGGGCTGGTCGTGCTCGCCGCCGCCTTCCGGATCCTCCCGGGCGCCTTCGCGGACCGGTCGGTGTGGGGTCCGCCGGCGACCGCCGTCGGAGTCGTGCCGGTGCTGCTCGCTCCCTGGTGGCTGCCCGCGGTGCTCAGCGGGGCCGGTGCGGGGCTGGTGCTCGACGTGGGCCGGCTCCCCACGCCCTCCGTGGACACGCTCGACCTGCTCGCCGGGCGGCTGGCCGGGCTCGGCGCGCCCTGGTGGGTGGGGATCGTGCTCGCAGTGCTGGCCCTCGCCGCGCTGGTCCCGAGTGCCACCAGGGTCCCGGTGCTGGTCTGCTGGGTGGTGGCCACGGTCGCCGGCGTGCTCGCCGCCGTGCTCGGCAACGTGACGCTGTCACTGGCCGCGACCGACTCCCAGGCGGGCGTCGCCTTCCTGGTGCTCGTCCTGCAGGCCTGCTTCGTGACGGCCGCGGTGATCGCCGCGCAACGAGCCGACCTTCGTCGGATCGACGCCCGCGCCAGCGTCCCGGTCGCCGTCGTGGTGCTCGCCGCCGCGCTCGTGCCGCTGATCGGACTCGGGTGGTGGCTCTCCGGTGCCGACGAGCAGCTCGCGGACGACGGTGACGCCGGCATCCCGGCGTACATGGTGCAGCGCGCGGAGACCGGCCCGGAGCACGGGATCCTGGTGATCCGCGGCGACGTCGAGGAGGGGCTGAGCTACACGGTGCGCCGCGGTGAGGGGGTGACCCTCGGCGAGGACGAGATCATCGGCCTGGCGGACGAGGACGCGGCGTTCACCACGGCCGTGCGGGCCCTCACCTCGCGGCCGACGCCGGCGGTCGTGGCGAGGCTGGCCGACCGGGGGATCGAGTACGTCGTGCTGCCCGCGCCCGCGGACGGGTCGGTCGCGGCCGCGCTGGACGCGACCGGCGGCCTGGTCCAGGCGAGTGCCGAGGACCGCGCGACCCGGGCCTGGCAGGTCAACCGCCAGCTCGATCCCGATGCGGTCGACGGCCCGCGGTCCTGGCTGCGGATCCTGCTCCTGGTCGTGCAGACCCTCGCCCTGGTGGTCGTGCTGGTGCTGTGCCTGCCCACACTGCGAGCGAGGCGAGCCGAATGAGCACTCCGGGACGAAGGACCGCCCAGGTGCGCGGCCGCCGCGTCGACGTCACCGTGCTGCTGGCCGTGGGACTGCCGCTGCTCGCGATCCTGGCGGCGCTGCTGGTTGCGCCCGGGGACACCGAGCGGCCCGGCGCGCCTCCCGAGGAGACGGCGCTCACCCGCGCCACCGTCATCTGCCCCTCGGGGGACCCGGGGGCCGTGGTGGCGTCCGACTCCGATGCGTCCGGTGAGGTCAACGTGCGGCAGGGCCGCCGGGAGGGTGGGGTCGAGCTGTCCCCGCTGCGCCCCGCCGAGGTCCCCACGCGCAGGTCACCGGTGGTCGTCACCGCGGACGGTGACCTCGCGCCCGGCCTGCTGGCCGGACGGTTCGGGTCCCCGCTGGTCGCCCCGGAGTGCCGGGCTCCGGCCTTCGACGAGTGGTTCACCGGCGTCGGCGCCGGCGCCAAGCACTCCTCGGTGCTCGAGCTGGTCAACCCCGACGCGGGCCCGGCGGTGGTCGACGCGATCGCCTACGGACGCAGCGGTCCGGTCGACGCGGAGGCCCTGCGGGGGGTCGCCGTGCCCGGCCGTTCGGTGGTCCGGATCGACCTCGCCCAGCGGGTGCCGCACTCCGGCGACCTCGCACTGCACCTGACGACGTCCCGCGGCCGCGTGTCCGCCGCTGTCCTGGACCGGTACGACGAGCTCGGCGCCGGGGCCTCGGCCACCGACTACCTGCCCTCGCAGCCCGCCCCCTCCACGTCCAACCTGCTGCTCGGCCTTCCCGAGGGCCGGGGCCGGCGCTCGCTGCTGCTGGCCAATCCGGGGGAGACCGAGGCACGGGCGTCGATCAAGGTCGTCACCGAGGACGCGGTCTTCGCCGCCGTCGGCACGAAGGATGTCGTGGTGCCGCCGCAGGGCGTGAAGAGGGTCTCGATCAGCTCGCTCCTGGAGGGCCCGAACGCCGCTGACGCGCTCGGCCTGCTGGTCGAGTCGAGCACGCCGGTGACCGCCAGCGCCCGGCTCTTCGTGGACGGCGACCTGACGCACCTCGGGCCGACCGAGACGTTCGACGAGACCTCGCTGGTGGTCGCGCCGGGGCGGAAGCGGCTGCTGCTCGGCGGCGCCACCGGGGCCGGCGCAGTGCGGGTCGCCGCCCGCGACGCCGGCGGGGACGTCGTGCTCGAGAAGCGGGTCGAGGTGGTGGCCGACCGCGGTGCCGCGCTCGACCTTCCCGAGGAAGCCGTGCTGCTCACCGTGTCCACCAGCGGCACCGCCATCGGCGGCTCGGTGCTGGCCACCGGCGACGGGTCGGCGGTGCTGCGGCTGCGGGCGCTCCAGCGCAGCGGGCTGATCGCCGACGTACGCCCCGGGTTGCCCTGAGGGAACTCAGTCCTCCGGCCCGGGGTAGCGCGGGTCGACCTGGTGCGGGTCGATCCCGAGCAGCTCGGCCACCTGCTCCACGATGACGGTCACGACCAGCTGCTCCAGGTCGTCGCGGGTGGCACTGCGGTGCTCGATCGGGCGCCGGAAAACCACAAGCCGGGTCGGCTTCGCCCCCGAGCCACGGACCAGCGAGGCCAGCGGCACCCGGTCGGTGTCCCAGTCGTCGGGGATCTGGGGGGCGTCCTCGACGGCGTACTCGACCAGTCCCAGGTGCTGCTGCCAGCGCTCGTCGAGCTCGGTGACGACGTCGAGCACCAATGCGTCGAAGCGTTCCCGCCGGGTCCGCAGTTCGGGGGTGCCGGGGTCCCGGGGCCGCACGGCAGGTCCGCGCATGCCCCGTCCCCGCCGATCCCGCGTCCGCCGTCTGCCCACGGCCGCGAGCCTAAACGGGTCGGGCCGGACCGCGGGGTACCGTCGGCCGCGTGAGTCTCGCCCGGCGCTGTTCGCGTACCCCCTGCGGCCGTCAGGCCATCAACACCCTGACGTACGTCTACGCCGACCAGACCGCCGTTCTCGGGCCGCTCTCCACGTTCGCCGAGCCGCACGCCTACGACCTGTGCGAGCTGCACAGCGAGCGACTCTCCGCTCCGCGGGGGTGGGAGGTGCTGCGGCTGGCGCCCGACCGCGCGACCCAGGGTCCTTCCGAGGACGACCTGTTGGCACTCGCCGACGCCGTCCGCGAGGCCGGCCGCCCGGTCCCGCCGCCGCGGGTGGACCCGGGGGCCGAGACCGGGCGCGAGACGACCCGCCGGGGTCACCTCCGGGTGCTGAGCACCGACTGACGGGTGGGCTTGTCCAGCCACTAGGGTCGGTCGCATGGCCGACACCCTCGACCCGGCGAACGTGCATGCGATCTTCAAGGCGTACGACGTCCGCGGCATCGTCCCCGACCAGCTCGACGAGGATCTCGCCCGCGCGACCGGCAGGGCCTACGTCGAGGTCGTGGGCAGCGACCGGGTGATCGTCGGTCACGACATGCGCCCGAGCTCGCCCGGACTGGCCGGCGCCTTCGCCGTTGGAGCGACCGCGGCCGGCGCCGACGTGACGATGATCGGGCTGGCCTCCACCGACCAGCTCTACTTCGCCTCCGGGCACCTCGACGTCCCCGGTGCGATGTTCACCGCGAGCCACAACCCCGCGCAGTACAACGGGATCAAGATGTGCCGCGCCCAGGCCTCGCCGATCGGGCTCGAGTCCGGGCTCGCCGAGATCCGCGACCGGGCGCTGGGGGCCGCGCGGGAGCCCAGCGGGCGCGCCGGGTCGATCTCCGAGCACGACGTCCTCGGCGCCTACGCGGCCCACCTGCTCTCGCTGGCCCCGGTTCACGGCCGGCGGCTCAAGATCGTGATCGACGCCGGCAACGGGATGGCCGGCCACACCGCGCCCGCCGTCTTCGAGCGGCTGGGCGACGGCGTCGAGGTGGTGGCCCTGTACTTCGAGCTCGACGGCACCTTCCCGAACCACGAGGCGAACCCGATCGAGCCGGAGAACCTTGCCGACCTCCAGAAGGCGGTCCTCGCGGAAGGGGCCGACGCGGGCCTGGCGTTCGACGGTGACGCCGACCGGTGCTTCGTGGTCGACGAGAACGGGCGCGCCGTCTCGCCGTCGACCCTGACCGCCCTGATCGCGGCCCGCGAGCTGCTCAAGGAGCCGGGGGCGACCGTGATCCACAACCTGATCACCAGCCGGGCGGTCCCGGAGATCGTCGCCGAGCTGGGCGGGAAGCCGGTGCGTACCCGGGTCGGGCACTCGTTCATCAAGGCCACCATGGCCGAGACCGGCGCGATCTTCGGCGGTGAGCACAGCGGGCACTTCTACTTCCGGGACTTCTGGCGCGCCGACTCCGGCATGCTGGCCGCGCTGCACACGCTGGCCGCGCTCGCCGAGACCGACCGGCCGTTGTCCGGGCTGCTGGCGGAGTACGAGCGCTACCCGATGAGCGGCGAGATCAACTCCGAGGTAGCCGACCAGGCGGCCGTGATCGAGGAGCTCGAGGCGACGTACGCCGGCAGCGACCGCGTGACCACCGACCGTCTGGACGGTCTCACGGTGAGCCACCCCGACTGGACGTTCAACGTGCGGCCGTCCAACACCGAGCCGCTCCTGCGCCTCAACGTCGAGGGCAGGGGCGAGGCGACCATGACGGCGACCCGCGACGACGTGCTCGCCCTGATCCGGAAGGACCGGTGAAGAAACGCATGAGCAACGTCGAGCTCGACCCGCAGCTGCTGGAGATCATCGTCTGCCCCGCGTGCCGCGCCGACCTCGACCTCGTCGAGGCCGGCGAGACCCTTCGAGACGGCTCCTCCGTCGCCTCCTCAGGAACCACCGCCGAGCTGGTCTGCCGCGGCTGCGGCCTGGCCTACCCGGTGCGCGACAACATCCCGGTGCTGCTCGTCGACGAAGCACGCAAGCCCGGCTAGGGCGAATGCGATGACCTGGTTCGACGAGACCCGGCTCGACAACGAGAGCGCCCTCGGATCCGCCGACCTGCGGCTGCGGACCCTGGCCGAGTCGGGGGCACGGGTACGCCGTGAGGCGAGCGAGGCCGCCGAGGCGACCGTGGACGCCGTCGCCCGTGCCCAGGACACCCGTCCGCGTGCGGTGATCGCCGCGGGTCCGGACTCCCGGCTGCTGCGGGCCGTGCTCGAGCCGTGGTGCCCGGTCCCGTTCGTGGCCTGGCCCTCGCCCGCCCTGCCCGGCTGGGCCGGCAGCCTCGACCTCGTCGTGGTGCTCGCACCCGACGGCTCCGACTCCGGCACCGCGTCGGCCGTGGCCGAGGCGGTACGCCGTGGCTGCCAGGTCGTCGTCGCCTGTCCTCCCGGCTCCGCCGTGGCCGAGCACGCGGCCGGACGGTGGAGCACCATCCTGCCGACCGCCACCCGCGACCAGCTGGCCACAGCGGTGGTGATGCTGCGGTTCCTGGACCGGATCGGCATCGGCCCGAGCGCCGACCCGGATGAGGTGGCCGACGCCCTCGACGCCGTCGCCACCGCGTGCTCCCCCCTCCGCGACATCGCCGTCAACCCGGCCAAGGTGCTGGCGATCTCGCTGGCCGACGCCAACCCGCTCGTGTGGGGCGGGTCGGTGCTCGCCGCCCGCGCCGCCCGGCGGGTCGCCGAGTCGATCCGTCGCTCCAGTGGCCGGACCGCGCTGGCCGGCGACGCCGAGCATCTCCTCCCGGTGATCGAGGCGGCCCGGCCGCGCGACGTGTTCGACGACCCGGTGGCCGAGGGCGGCGGCGAGCGGCGTCCGGTGCTGGTGATCCTCGAGGACGGTGCGGAGGACCCGGTCGTCCGCGAGCAGCGCGGCCGGCTGAAGGCGGCCGCCGACGCGAGATCGG
>Ga0299913_10006588_pt1 | contig 10071 bp, 8 predicted proteins | sample RVTome_9_FD_201360 | JGI IMG/M metagenome (GOLD analysis project Ga0299913, IMG submission 201360) | Soil microbial communities from uranium-contaminated site in the Upper Colorado River Basin, Wyoming, United States - RVT155D38 (version 2) ... | reverse complement strand
TAGTCACCGCGGTCTGGACGACCCGGCCCCGCATCCATCGCGCGGAGCGGGCCACGGTCCACCCCCTGGGCGAAGACTTCTATCAGGTCCTCCTCCGATATGGGTTCATGGAAGAACCAGATGTCCCCAAGGCCCTGGGAGACATCGCCTTGGCTGAGTTCGGATTCGACCCGATGGACGCGGTCTACGTCATCGGCAAGGAGACCGTGATGCCCACCGGGGAAAACCTCCGATACCGGTTGCGTGACCGGCTGTTCGCCCTCATGCATCGCAACGCCACCAACGCGGCCGACTTCTTCAACCTGCCCAGCCAGCGAGTCATCGAGGTGGGGTCTCGGGTCAAGCTCTAGGGATATAGGCAGCCTGCGCCTTCTCGATGACCTCGAGAGCATCAGAGGCTTCACGCCACCCCTTCACCGCGGTCTTCTTGTCCTCCAGGTCCTTGTAGATGGCGAAGAAGTGCTCCAGCTCGCGAAGGAGATGGGCGGGAACGTCGCCGAGGCTCTCCGCATCCCTCCACACCGGGTCGCCGGTGGGTGCCCCGAGGATCTTGTGGTCCTCCTTGCCCTGGTCCTCCATGACGAACAGACCGATCGGCTTGATGCGGATCCGGCAGCCGGGAAAGGTGGGCTCGGTGACCAGGGCCAGGGCGTCGAGCGGGTCGTCGTCTGCGGCCAGGGTCTGGGGGATGAACCCGTAGTCGGCGGGATAGCGGGTGGCGGTGAACAGCATGCGATCGAGGTAGATCTGACCCGTCTCGTGATCCATCTCGTACTTGTTACGACTCCCCTTGGGGATCTCCACCACCATGTCGACGATCATCGGGCCAGGCTACCGGTGACCCGAACCGTCTCAGACACTTCTGTGTCTAAAAACCGGGGCTAGAGCCCGGTAATCCTCACAGACGGGCTCGCCTAGCCTTAGCGGCTCGATGCCCCAGTTCCACTACGAGCCGCTTAGCCATCTCGACGCCTCCTTCCTGGCATTGGAGACCCGGGACAGCCACATGCACGTGGCCGGAGTGGCCCTCTTCGACGCCTCCCCCCTGAAGCACGAAGACGGCGGGATCGACATGGCCCGGATCAAGGACCACATCCGTTCCAAGCTCCAATACCTCCCTCGATACCGGCAACGTCTGGAGTGGGTGCCCCTGGACCGTCGTCCGGTCTGGGTGGATGACTCCGCCTTCAACTTCGACTACCACGTCAGGCACACCTCGCTGCCCCGTCCCGGTAGTGACCGCCAGCTAAAGGATCTGGCCGGGCGGATCGTCTCAACCAAGCTCGACCGGCACAAGCCGCTCTGGGAGCTGTGGGTAGTCGAAGGCGTGAGCGAGGACCGGTTCGCCATCATCGCCAAGCTCCACCACTGCATGATCGACGGGCTCTCCGGAGTCGACCTGACCAGCGTCCTGTTGAACGTCGCACCGGTGTCGGACATGGAGGCGGCGCCTGAGTGGGCCCCCCGCCCGACGCCGACCCCGGGCCAGCTCGCCGTCGCCGAGTCGGCGCGGCTCACCCGGCGTCTCATCGACGGGCTATCCGACCTGAGCGAGGCCCTGGGCGAGGGAGCGGATCTCGCCGAGCGCGTAGTGGACAAGTCGATGGCGGCCGTCAGCTCGTTGCGCTCCGGCTGGCTGTCCGCCTCGGACCGCACTCCGCTAAACCCCGAGATCGGGCCGAACCGACGCTTCGACTGGACCGAGCTCGACCTCGGAAGGGTGAAGCGGGTCAAGCAGGCTCTCGGCGGCTCGGTGAACGACGTCGTGCTCGCGGTCACCGCGGGAGCCATCCGGCGCTTCCTCGTCGAGCGCCGCGATTTCGACCCCTCGGGGACCGACTTCCGGGTGATGAACCCGGTGTCGACCAGAGACTCCTCGCAGTCGGTGAGACCGGGAAACCAGGTGGCGATGTGGCTGATCGACCTGCCCATCGACGACCCCGATCCGCTGAGCCGCCTCCTGAAGATCACCGAGAGCACGAATCGCCTCAAGATGACCAAGCAGGCGATGGGGGCCGCCACCCTGGTCGAGTTGAGCGCGGGCACGCCGATCACACTGCTCTCGCTGGCGAGCAGACTGGTCGGGCCCAAGATCAGGCCATTCAACATGACGGTGACCAACATTCCCGGGCCGCAGTTCCCCATGTACCTGCTCGAGTCCCAGATGCTGGCCAACTACCCGATGGTGCCGCTATGGGCGCAGCACGGACTCGGAGTCGCCCTGTTCTCCTACGACGGGCGGCTCCTCTGGGGTATCCAGGCCGACTACGACAGCATTCCCGACACCGAGGCCCTGGTCACAGCGATTCACGAGGCCTTCGACGAGTTGGAGGCTCTTGCCCAGTCTGACTGAGCAGGCACCCCGGTCGGATCGGAGGACTCTCACCGCGGCTCTCGCCGGCGCGGTGATCATCTCCTTCTCAGCCATCTTCTTCGCGCTGTCCGGGGCCGACCCGGTCACCGGGGCTTTCTTCCGAACCGCCTACGCGCTCCCCGCCCTGGCCCTCATCTGGCTGGCCCGGCGCCCGCCGGGTGGGCGACACCGCCGGGCTCGCCTCGTGGGGTTGGGCGCGGGGCTGGCCCTCGGCCTCGACATCGTCTTCTGGCACACCGCCATCGACCTGATCGGGACCGGGCTGGCGACGCTGCTCGCCAACACCCAGGTCGTGCTGGTAGGGGTGATCGCCTGGCTGATCCTCGGCGAGCGCCCACGCAAACAGCTGTTCTGGGCAATTCCCGTGATCCTCGTCGGGGTTGCCATGGTCTCCGGGGTGGGTCAGGGTGACGCCTTCGGGACCAACCCGATCGCCGGGACAGGCCTCGCTCTCCTCGCCGCCCTCTTCTACGCGCTGTTCCTGCTCGGCTTCCGACAGTCCAACACGACCGGCACATCAGCGGCCGGCCCACTGATGGAGGCGACGGCGGGCGCCATGGGCGCAACCGTCGTGGTTGGTCTGCTCTGGACCGGGATCGACCTGACCTTCTCCTGGCCGGCGCACCGCTGGTTGCTCGCTTTGGCGCTCGGGGCCCAGGTCCTCGGCTGGCTCCTCATCGGTTACGCCCTCCCGCGTCTTCCCGCTGTCGAGACCGCCACGGTCATCCTCATCCAGCCCGCCCTGACCATGTTCTGGGGGGTGCTGATCTTCGGGGAACGGCCCTCCGTCCTGCAGACATTGGGCGCGATCGTGGTCCTGGGTGGAGTGGGCTATGTCGCCCTGAACCGCGCCGGGGTGGCCGCGGAGACGGACGCGTTGGTCAGCGGGCCAGGATGACGACAACCAAACGCCCAAGAGGACCGTCGACCACCGACACCCCGACCCGGTCGTAGGAAGCCAGCGATAGCTCGGCATATCCGGTGGGAGATTCCACCATGCCGTCGAATGACGCCAGGGCGGTGCTCGCCAGGGCGATCGTCTGACCACATTGCGCCACCCGCAGACCCGCCGACATGATCGGTGTGGCGCAGTCGCTTCGGGCGAGGGTGCCGCTGGTGTAGGCCTCGGCCGCCTTGTTCTCGGCGACCACGGTCAGGGCCTCGCTGGGTTGGAGGGCGCGGGCGCCGACACCGGCCCGAAATTCATTGATCTCGACGATTACCCGCTCCGCCTCCAGCCTCACCTGGCGGATCTCTTCGGGAGCAGCCGGAGGGATGGTGAGCGTCTCATCTCCTTCGGGGACCGCCCGACTGTCACCGAAGACCTCCTGGATGGCGGCCAGCGCCGCCATCACGTTGTCCCCGGCCAGTGTCTCGAAGACTGTCTGGGGCAGGGCGCCGGGACCGGCGATGGCGGACACCACGGTGGAATCCTCGAAGCTCTGCTCCCATCCATCGGGAAGCGGCATCGCCCGGGCCACGTTGGCCAGCACCACGACCACGGCAATGCCCCAGCCCATGGCCACGGCGGCTCCTCCCAAACGGTTGACCAGAGTCAGCCCTGGGAGGCTCATCATCCTGGTGAGGTAGTTCGCCGCCACCCCCATCGCCACGCCGAAGAGGATGAAGAGGGCGACGCCCCCTCCCACCCTCGCCACCTCCGGAGTCACCCCGAAACTGTCCGTGAGGAAATCGCCGAAGGGCCTGCTCAGCCGGAAAGCGATGAACAGCCCGGCAACCAACCCCACCAGGTCGAGGATCTCCCGGATCATCCCTCGCAGCCAGCCCCGCGTGAGCAGACCGGCGAGGAACAAACCCAGGATGAAATCGAACATCGGGCCAGGGCCCTCCTTCGGGAGCGCCGCCCCTGACGACGACCAAGGTAACCGGGATCAGCCCGTTTCCGGCGGACCTTGATATGAACCGAACTACCTCCGGTAGTTAGGCCCACATACGGGACGAACCGCCCGAAGAAATGTCGAAGCGGTTCCCAGGTCGCTTTCTCGAGGTAGTTAGGCCCACATACGGGCCTAACTACCGGAGGTTCGGCGGACCTTGATCGGTGACTCGGATTCGCATCCGCTTGTTCGCCTTGCCCTTCGACTCGGTCTTGACCACGTCGATGGTGCCGACCTCCAGTGTGGAGTTGACATGGGTGCCCCCGTCCGCCTGCCGGTCGAGACCGACGATGTCGACCACTCGTATCTCCTCGACCCACTCGGGGATGAGATTCACCTTGGTACGGATGAGATCCGGGTCCTTGAGCGCCTCCTCCCTGGCCATGAGGAGGACCTCGGTGGGGTATCCCCTCACCAACTCCTCGTTGAGCTTGCGCTCCACCTCACGACCGAATTCCACCGAGATGCCGTCGAGCTCGAAATCCATACGGGCCTCGCCCGGAGTCATGTTCCCCCCGGTGACCTTGGCCCCGAAGTCCCGGAAGACGACACCGGAGAGCGCGTGCAGCGCGGTGTGGGTCCTCATGGTGAGGTAGCGGCGATGCCAGTCGATGACACCCTCGACAGATGTGCCCGGATCGGGCAGGATCGCCCCGGCCTCGACGAGATGGAAAGGCTTCCCATCCCTGCGGATGGTGTCGATGACATCGACAGAGCCGTCTTCCCACGCGATCGACCCGACATCCCCGGGCTGTCCGCCGCCCCGGGCATAGAACACGGTTCGATCGAGGAAGACGCCGTCCTCGGCCACCTCCAGCACCTGGCCCTCGGCCCGGGCCAGATAGGAGTCCTTGCCCGCCAGTTCCTCGATCGGACCCTGTCCTGCCATGCCCCGGACCCTACCGGGTGGTCAGTCGGAGGAAACCGAGCTGTCCGACGCCGCCTCGGCACTCGCCGGTCGGCGCCGCAGTCTCCAGACAAGCCAAATGACCAAGGGCACCCAGAAGAAGGGGAGGAGGGCGCCGAGCACGAGCACGAAGATCTGGCCGAGGCGGATCAGGAGCTCCCAACTCGCCTCCAGCCCCTCCGTGAAGCTGGGGATGCCGCCGGGATCGACGGCCTGAACGAACATGGTCACCGTGGCGGCAGCAGGCCGACCCGAGAGCTCATTGCCCTCCTCGTCGACCGGCGTCGCGGTCACCTGGGTCTGGGTCCGCACACTCCTCTCGGTGATCACCTCGGCGGCGACGACGATGGACTCGCCGGGCTCCAAGGTGGCGTCAGTGTCGCCGAACACTGCGATCAGGTCCTCGCTTTCGATGTCCAGGACGGGATCCCGCACATCGAACCCGGTGAGAAGAGTGTCGCCGCTGTTGAGAATCTCGAAGCAAACGGTGACTTCGGCGTTCTGGTCCACAGTGAGATCACCGCGGCCGGGACAGGACAGCCCATCGTCATGACCCAGATAGGCGGTCACCTGGACGCCCAGCCCCGGCCTGGTGGCGGCCTCGTCGAGGGCGAGGACGATGGTGGCCAGCGCCACCTGGTCCTGGAGGGTCCTCAGCTGGCCGCGAAGGGTCTCCAACTGAGTCTCCCGCTCCAACAGCTCGTTCTCGAGGTCGACGATGTCCTCGATGTCGGTGGCCTGCTCCAGCAAGGTGCGCAGACGCTGCACACTGGCGGTCGCGGTGTTGATCCGGCTCTCCAGATCCACGATGCGCTCGGTGACGTCGCTGGCCGAGACGTTCTGGGACCGGAGCTCACCGATGGAGCCGAGGGCGGTGAGAGCGGCCTGGAAGTCCTGCGGGGCGACCTTGAACGTGAGGATGCTGCGCGGCTCGGGTGACCCCGTCGTCTGCTGGCCGAAGAGGAATCCGCCCATGCGCTCGATGATTCGGGTGGCTTCCTGGCCGGCTGCGGCCACGTCGGTGACCGAGACGTTGAGATCGGCGGTGAAGATGATGTCACGGCCGATCTCGGAGGTCTGCAGAGCCACCGGGGTGATCCCCCCGGAGCCGAGATCGTCCTCATCTCCGGACGGCTCGGGCGCCGCCCCGTCACCGGCGTCACTGGCCGGCGTGGTGGTGTCCGAGGCCTCCTCGCCGAGGCCGGCGTCGTCACCAGCCAAACCCCCGGCGATCTCGGAGAACGTCTCTGAAGCGTCACCGCCGCCGGCTGAGCAAGCCGTCAACACCAGCATCGCGGCCAACGCAGCCGGCAACCAGCTTCTGACTCTCCGCGACCAGGATCTCCTCATATTCACACCTCCGTCTCCGATTAGACGGCGCCCTGGAAAGATCGGTTCCCCGACGTTCCAACTGGAGCGCGCCACGCTTACGAGCCGGTGAGGGGAATAATCCCGACCGCTTCGACCGATCGGCTCCTGAGCACGGTGGTCACCGCCTCTGACTCGACGTCGACGACCACGACACCTCGGAAATGGAGGATGGCCACGAAGCGCGAGTCGGAGCTCCAGGTCAGATCGGGGTCGTCCCCGGGGGCTTCGACGCTCCTCAGCACGCTCCCGTCCGCGGCATCGACCACGAGAAGACCCTGATCGCCGCGCACTGCGATCAGAGAACGGTCCGGAGAGAATTCGGCGTTCCTCACCGCGCCCACCGCGTCGGTGTCGGTGTCGTGCCGGCTAACACCGCCTCCCGCGCTCACCAGCATCAACTCATCATCGAAGGCCACAATCCAGCCCGACGGATGGGAGCCGAATGCCGCCCCGTCGAGGACAGCGCGATGCTCCCCCCCGCTGTTGTAGAGGATCATCTGGTTGGCGACCGGGTCCCATACGACGAATCCCCACTCTCCCCATGCACTAACCATCGCCAACGGGTCGAGCCCGTCGACGACCTGGGTGGGACGGCGATCGGAGTAGACCAGCCACAAGGACACCTCCCCGTCGAGGACCCGGGTATATGCGAGCTCTCCCGCCTTCGAGTCGTGCCAGGCGAAACTGGTTACCCCCGACACGAGGGGGACGAATGAGGAGGCGATCCCCACCGAGAGAAGACTCCCCTCCTGATCGGGGACGAAAGTGGTGGCAGCCAACCACCTCCCCGAGATGTCGAAGCGGGCCGTCCCAAACCCTCCGGTGGGAAGAGGGCGCTCCACCGGCGACCCACCCACCGGCCAGAGGAGATGGGTGAGGCTCCGGCCCTCGGTCTCCAGCATGGCCACCATCGCGTCGGGAAAGCCGTCCACCACCTCCCCGATCCCGCGGATATCCGGGGCGGTGTCTTCGGGCGGTGTGTTTGTGACGCCCACGACATCCGCGGTGGTGGCCGTTGGCGTGGTGACCCCCGTCGACGTCAAGAACACCACCGCCACACCGAGCCCCACGGCGAACCCGAGGGCGAAGAGCAGCCAATTGCTCCCGGGAGGCACGGCGGCAGGTCGCTCCGACGCATCGCCGTCCACCACGCGCACCTGCTCGGTCATGGTGAAACGCTAGACCCTGCGGCGGTTTGTGGGCTCTCGGTGTGACGAAACCTGCAGGCCTGTATAGAGTTCGCCGTCATGGGCAGGGCTATCCGCCCGGTCCCATTTCTAAATCGGAGGAAGGAACCAAATGAAGAACAAGAGGAGCATGCGCTTGGTCGCAGCTCTCGGAGCGCTCGCCCTCGTCGCCGCGGCATGTGGCGACGGCGCCGCCGATGGTGGCGATTTCGAGCCCGGTCCACTTGGGGCCGTCGAAATCGGGCCGGACGACCCGGTAGAGATCAGATCGCTGGAGGCGATCAGCGGCGAGGTCGCATTCCTCGGCATCCCCAGCGAAAACGCCACTCGCATGGCAGTCGAGGACTACGGCGACATCCTGGGTCACCAGATCAACCTGGGCCAGGGTCTCGACGACCTGTGCTCGGCCGATGGTGGACAGGCCGCGGCCCAGACCATCGTGTCCGACGAGCAGGTAGTCGGTGTGATCGGAACCTCGTGCTCCGGTGCCGCCCAGGCCGCCGCGCCCCTGATCAGCGATGCCGGAATGGTCATGATCTCCCCGGCGAACACCTCGCCGAGCTTGACCTCCGACCTGGAGGGCAACGCCGGTGACAACAACTTCCCGGGCTACTACCGGACGGCACACAACGACCTGTTCCAGGGTCAGGCGGCCGCCAACTTCGTGTTCAACGAGTTGGGGCTGACCAAGGTGGCGCTGATCCACGACGGCGACCCCTACACCAACGGCCTCACCAACGCCTTCCAAGGCGCCTTCGAGGAGCTGGGCGGCGAGGTCGTGGTCCATACCGCGGTCTCCGTGGGTCAGACCGATCTGGTTCCCGTGCTCACCGAGGTGGCTGCCGGCGATCCCGAGTTGATCTTCTTCCCGATCTTCCCGGATCCGGGCATTGCATTGGTTCAGCAGGTCAGAGGGGTTTCTGGCCTCGAAGACGTGGTGCTGATGGCCGCTGACGGCCTGAGCGTGACCAACTTCATGAATGAGCCGGAGACGGAGGGAATGTACTTCTCTGGCCCGGACACCCGTCTCGCCGAGAACACCAACGCGGTGACTGGTTTGACAGGTGCGGAGTTCCTGGAGCAATATCTGGCCGAGTTCGGCGAGCCGCCGTCGGCCGACTTCTGGGGTCACGGCTACGACGCCACCATCATGTTGTTGCAGGCGATCGAGAACGTGGCGGTCCAGGATGGCGACACCCTGTTCATCGATCGTCAGGCGCTTCGTGACGAGCTCTACGCGACCTCCGGGTTCGAGGGACTCATCGGCACGATCAACTGCGACGAGTTCGGGGACTGTGGCTCACAACAGGTCGTCGTCTTCCAGCACACCAATCTGGACGACCATCAGGCCTCCAAAGCCAACATCCTCTACGAGTTCGATGGCGAGATCTGAGCCGATCTCTAGCTCGTAACTGAGTAATCGAGACCCCGGCCCGCACGGGCCGGGGTCTCGCTTTAAAGTGCCTGACTCTCCGTGACCGTCACCGCACCACCGCAGCAACAAGAGAAGGAGCCCCCTCCGAAGAAGGCCCGTCGCTTCCGGTTCAACTGGGTCGACGGCTTCCTCTGGTTCATCCGCGTCTTCGCCATCGTGGTCATCGTGGTGGGGATCACCGGCTCGATCCAGAACTTCCTCACCGACGCGCCCGGGACCCCGTCCGTCGCCCAGTGGCGCGACCTCTTCATCTCCTCGCTGAGCACCGGGTTCATGTACGGGCTCATTGCCCTGGGCTACTCGATGGTTTACGGCGTCCTCGGCTTCATCAACTTCGCCCACGGCGAGGTCTTCATGAGCGGCACCCTGGTCGGGCTGGTGATCGCCACCGTGCTCTTTCGCAACGGGTTCTGGGACGCCAACCCCTGGGCATCCCTGCTGATCATCCTCCTCGTGGCAATGCTGGTCTCCACGGGCATCGCCGTTCTCACCGAGAGGATCGCCTACCGGCCTCTGCGCGGGGCCCCGAGACTGATCCCCCTCATCACATCCATCGGAGTCTCCTTCTTCCTCCAGTACGCCATGGCCGGGATCTTCGGGGTAGCAATAAAGACCTATCCCCCGCCCCCGGGCGGGCTCAACGCGGACGTGATGGTCTTTGGCATCCCCATCCAGGGAACCAAGCTGTTGGTCATCGGGGTGGCCGTAGTCGCCATGGCCGCCCTCTGGTACTTCGTCACCCGCACCAAGACCGGCCGCGCCATGCGAGCGGTCGCCGAGGACAAAGAGATCGCCGGTCTGATGGGGATCAACGTGGACCGGACCATCGTGGTCACCTTCGCCGTCGGCGGCGCCATGGCCGGTGTGGCCGGTCTGCTCTGGGCCCTTCTCTTCCGTGC
>Ga0299913_10006587_pt1 | contig 10071 bp, 9 predicted proteins | sample RVTome_9_FD_201360 | JGI IMG/M metagenome (GOLD analysis project Ga0299913, IMG submission 201360) | Soil microbial communities from uranium-contaminated site in the Upper Colorado River Basin, Wyoming, United States - RVT155D38 (version 2) ... | reverse complement strand
GATGAGACCTCATCGCTTGCCCCGCCGCACCTGCTCGGGGACCTCCTCGAGTGACATCATCGTCCTCTCCTCCCCGGCGCGGACATCGACCTGCTCGCCCTCGCCGAGAACGATCGTGACCGGTGCTCCGGAACGGTTGGCCGAGCGGAACTGGGCCTTCACCGAGCGCCCCTCCGTGTCGAAGTCCACGGCCAGGCCGGCGGCGCGGAGCCGGGATGCGGCGGCGTGAGCAGGGGCCGCACCGACCTCGGACACCAGGTAGACGTCGATGCCGGCACCTTGGAAAGCCCCGACCGACAGGACGATCCGCTCCAACCCGAGAGCGAGCCCGACTCCGGGCGCGGGCCTCCCTCCAATCGTCTCGGCGAGGCCGTCGTAGCGCCCGCCCCCGCCCACCGCGTCCTGGGCGGCGTCCAACTCGGTGCCGATGTACTCGAAGGCGGTCCGGGTGTAGTAGTCGAGACCCCTTACCAGCCTGGGATCGACCATGTAGGGGACACCAACGGCGGACAACCCGGACTTGACGGCTTCGAAATGGTCGGCACACTCCGAGCAGAGACGATCCGACATGCTGGGGGCGTCCGCCAGCCGTGGCCCGTCTCGGGTCGAATCGAGGATGCGTAGAGGATTTCGGTCGATCAGCTCGCGCGATTCCGCACTCAGATCCTCCTCCCTGTCGCGCATGAACTGGCGGAGCTCGACCAGATAGGCGGGCCGGCAGTCACGACAGCCGAGGCTGTTGAGCCTGATCTCCAACCCGGGCACTCCGATCGCGGCCAGATACCGGAAGCCGAGCTCGACCACCTCGACATCGGCCATCGGACCTTCCACGTCCAGGTACTCCACACCGAGTTGCCAGAACTGGCGGTAACGGCCCCTCTGGGGACGTTCATACCGGAACATCGGCCCCGAGTAGGCGCCCTTCCAGGCGCCCTGGCCCCCACTTCCCAGGTAGGCGCGAACAACACCGGCCGTCCCCTCCGGCCGAAGTGTGATCGACCGCCCCCCTTTGTCGGTGAAGGTGTACATCTGGCGATTGACCACCTCCGTGGTTTCCCCCACGCCACGCTCGAAGAGGTCGGTGGCTTCGAATATCGGCGTCATGACCAGGGGATACCCGAACCGGGCGCACCAAAGCTCCCATTCCGCCAGTAACACGCGCCAAACCGCGGGATCGCCCACCGTCTGGGTGGACCCCGCGACCACGTCGTAGGTGCCCTTGGGAGGTTGGAAGCTCATGGAGACGGATTGAGGGTAATGGTTGGGATGGGTTTGCCCGTTGTCCGTTCAGCTCCGGGCCATCACGACCACATGTCACGGAATGGGTTGGTCGCCCGTTCCCTTCCGATGGTGGTCTCTGGACCGTGGCCCGGGAGAACCCTCACTGTGTCTGGGAGGGTCATCACCTGCTCGGCCATCGATCGGGCCAGGGCTGTCCCGTCACCACCGGGAAGATCGAACCGTCCGATCGACCCGGCAAAGAGCTGGTCACCGGAGAACAAGGTGCCTTCGGACTCGAGATAGAAACAGCAGTGACCCGGCGTGTGGCCCGGGGTGTGCCTGACCTCGACCTCGAAATCCCCGATCTCCAGGGTCTCGCCCCCGGCCAGCGGCCGAAAGCCCGTCGGCAGCTCGTAGGATCCGGGTGGCGCCATCCCGAACATCGCGCTCAGCTGCGCCTCGGGGTGGAGGGTGAGGAAGTCGTCATCCGGATGCACGTAGACCTCGGCCCCGGTTTGGGACTCCAGGTATCCGGCTCCCCCGCTGTGGTCGACATGCCCGTGGGTGAGCAGCAACGCAGCAACCGACAGGTCGCGCTCCGCCAGCACCGCCCCGATCAGCTCGGGCTCCGGCGGCGCATCCACTACCAGAGCGAGGCTGCCTGGGCCTTCGGCGATCACGTAGGCGTTGGTCGCGGCCACCCAGGCCGGAATCGGGATGATCGACATCTAGGACGCCGGGTCGTTGGCGAGACGGAAGGCCGTGAACACACCGTCGACCCCGCGCAGGTCGGAGAGGAGCCGGGGCAGCTGCGACCGGTCGGACAACTCCACCTCGTAGCGGAGTACCGCCACTTTGTCGTCGCCAACCTGAGTCGACGAGGCGGTGATGTTGGCTCCTGTGTCGCTGACCATCGCGGTCACATCACGCAAGAGCCTGGTGCGGTCCAACGCCTCCACCTGGATCCACACCACGAAGGCGCCGTCGTCCTCGGCCAGCCAGGACACCTCCACCGAGCGCTCACGTCTGTCGGCCAGCGCTTCGACGTTGGTGCAATCGGCACGGTGGACAGACACTCCCCGGCCCACCGTGACATAGCCGACGATCTGATCCCCTGGCACGGCCGAGCAGCACTGGGCCAGGCTCACCAGCATGTCGTTCTGACCTTCGACCACGAGAGGGGCATTGTCCCGCGGCTTGCGCCGCTTGGGGACGAAGAGATCATCGTCGCCCGTCTCGGGGGCGATCAGACGATGAAGGCGAGATGAGACCGAATCCAACGAGATGGTCCCGTTGCCGACGGCGACATAGAAGGCATCGAGCCCGTCCTGCCCGAGGTCGGTGGCGATCTTCTCGAGATAGGCCTCACGTTGCGATGCAGGAACCGCGACCGCCTCTTTCTTGATCAGTGCGGCGACGGAGTCCTTCCCGTCGGCGAGGGCGTGCTCGCGTCGTTCCCGGGTGAACCAGTGTTTGATCTTCGATTTGGCCCGCCCGGTCCGGACGAATCCCAACCAGTCGCGGCTTGGCGCCGCTTCGGGAGACCTCGAAGTCAGCACTTCGACGATGTCTCCCGACTGGAGCCGGGTCGACAACGGCATCAGCCGACCGTTGACGCGAGCTCCCACACATCGGTGGCCGACCTCGGTGTGGACCGAATAGGCGAAGTCGATCGCGGTTGCCCCTGCCGGCAGAGACTTGACGTCTCCTCCAGGGGTGAGGACAAAGACCTCGTCCTGGTACAGATCCATCTTCAGGTTGGCGAGAAACTCCTCGGGGTCGTCGTCGGGCTCGGGGGACGGAAGTTGGAACTTGGGCAGCTCCCCGGCATCGCCTTCCTTGTATCGCCAGTGCGCGGCAATCCCCGACTCGGCGAGCCCGTGCATCTCCCGCGTCCTGATCTGCACTTCGAGCGGCTTCCCGTCGGGACCGATGACCGTGGTGTGCAGCGACTGGTACAGATTGATCTTGGGCATCGCCACGTAGTCCTTGAACCTCCCCGTCACCGGCACCCAATGACTGTGCACCAGCCCGAGCGCGGCGTAACAGTCGCGGGCCGAGTCGGCGATGATGCGGATCCCGATCAGGTCATGGATGTCCTCGAAGGGCCGGTTCTGCTCGACCATCTTCCGGTAGATCGAGTAGGGGTGCTTGGGGCGCCCCGAGATCTCGGCCTCGATCCCGGCCTCGGTGAGCACTGCCCCGACCTCGGCGACCATTCTCTTGATGAACGCCTCACGCCCAGGCGCCTTCTGGGCGAGCTTGTCCAAGATCTCGCCGTGCGGGCCTGGATAGAGGATGGCGAAGCAGCGATCCTCCAGTTCATGCTTGATCTCCTGCACCCCCAGCCGATGTGCGAGTGGTGCGTAGACGTCGAGGGTCTCCCGCGCCACACGGCGCTGTTTCTCCTCGCGGAGCGCGTGGGTGGTCCGGATGTTGTGGAGACGATCGAGCAGCTTGATGATCAACACTCGGACGTCCTGAGCCATGGCGATGACCATCTTGCGGATGGTGGCCGCCTGCGCCTCCTCGCGGTTGGAGAAGCGGACACGGTCCAGCTTGGTGACGCCGTCGATCATCGACGCTATCTCGGAGCCGAATTGAGCGGTCAGATCGCCGATCGTCAGCGAGGTGTCCTCGACAGTGTCGTGTAACAACGCGGCGGCAACGGCATCTTGGTCGAGGCCGTACTCGGCGACCATCCGGGCGACCGTCAACGGGTGGGAGATGAAGGGGTCACCGGTCTTCCGCACCTGGTCGCGGTGGGCCTCGGCGGCCACCTCGTAAGCGCGCTTGAGAAGATCGACGTCCCCGTTGGGGTGGTGTCGGGTGAACTCCTCGAGGACGGCTTCGATCGTCGCCGTCTCGGTCAGCTCAGTCGTAGGAGAGGAGGGCATTGACACGGACACCATCCAATTGTTCCACTCCGTCGAGAAACGCCAGTTCGATGAACACCGAGAAGCCCACCACGTCGGCTCCGAGCCGGCGGAGCAAGCGGACGGCAGCGGCCGCCGTTCCTCCGGTGGCGATCACATCATCCACGACCAGGACTTTCTCGCCCTCATGGGCCGCATCGGTGTGTATCTCGAGAGCGTCGGTCCCGTATTCGAGCGTGTATTCCTCGCGCATCGTCTCATACGGCAGCTTCCCCGGTTTGCGAATCGGGATGAATCCGGCGCCGAGCCGCCCCGCAACCGGTGTCGCCAAGGTGAAGCCGCGGGCTTCGATACCGGCCACCTTGGTCACGCCCAGGTCGCGAAAAGGATCGGCCATCGCCTCGACGAGGGCGGCAAACGCCGCATGGTCCGCCAGGACCGGGGAAATGTCCTTGAAGACGATTCCGGGCTCGGGGAAGTCTGGAATGTCTCTGACCAGGGCGGAGAAATCGCTCACAGCGGAGAGTCTACGGCCGTGTCAGCTCTTGCCCGACTTCACCCGTCTCGCCACCCAGTCCGCCCGTTCCACCCACAGGTCCTCTGTTTCCTTCCAAACCGCCAGGAGTGGGGCCGCGACAGTGACCGACGAATAAGTCCCGGCCGCGATCCCGACGAACAGCGCAAGGGCGAAGTCGAGCAGGGTCGATGCGCCCAGGATGAACGAGCCGACGAACAGGATGCTGCCCACCGGCAGCAGGGACGTCAGTGAGGTGTACAACGACCTGCCCAGCACCAGGTTCATCGCCCGGTTCACGATGTCCCCATACGTCATCTTGTCCTCGGCGTCCACCAGCTCGCTGACCTTGTCAAAGACCACAACCGTGTCGTAGAGCGAATAGCCGAGAATGGTGAGCACCGCCACCACCGTGGCCGGGGTCACGTTGAAACCCGTGAGCGAATAGACACCTACGGTGATCAACAGGTCGTGGATGAGGGCCGCGATCCCGGCGAGCGCCATCTTGAACTCGAGCCTCCAGCTGATAAATAGGATCACGACACCGATGAACACGGCGAGGGCCGTGAGAGACCGGCGGAGAACCAAAGACCCGAACTCGGGTCCAACGGTCTGGGCCGAGATATCGGAACGATCGGAGCCGGTCACTACGGAGAGAGCGTCGGCCGCGGAGTCCGCCTCGTCTTCATCCAGCTCGCCCATCGTCACCCGGACCGCCTCACCGTCGTCGAGCATCTGGATGACCGCTCCGCCGATCCCGGCGTCGTCCATGGCCGACCTGACATCGGCCACATCCGCACCCGCAGGGTTGTCGGCGCGCATCTCGGCGCCCCCGACAAACTCGATGCCCAGGTTGAGCTGTCTCACTCCGAGGCTCGCGATTGATATCGCCAACAGGACTCCGGAGATGATGAACCATCTCCGTCTGTTGCCGACGAAGTCGATCTGAGTCTCTCCACGGTTGAGACGGCCCCAGGTGCTCATCGCGCCGCCCCCTCTATGGAGAACCTGCCTCCGGTGCCCAACGCGGAGTCCGCCAAGAGACCCACCGCTCGCTTGGTGAAGAACCTCGCCACGAAGATGTCGAGGACGGTGGCAATGCCCAGTGAGATGGCGAATCCTTTCACCGCTCCCACCGCCAAGACCCAGAGCAAGCTCGCCGCAAGAAGGCTGACCGTGTCAGCGGTGAGGATGGTCCGGAAGGCACGGGTGAATCCTTCCCTGGCCGCGTCGGCAACCGCGTAACCCGCTCGGAGGTTCTCTTTGACGCGTTCGAAATACACGATGTAGCTGTCTGCGGTTATCCCCACCGACACGATGATCCCGGTGACTCCGGCCAGGGTCAATGTGACGCCGAGGGCTCTCCCGAACAACCCAAAAAGGGCAATGAGGGTCGCCCCGAAGACGGTGAGCCCCACGATGGCGACGATGCCGAGCGCCCGGTAGACGATCAGCAGCACGATCGCCACCAGGATGAGCCCGGCCACGCCCGCCAGTATCCCCGCCTGCAATGAGTCGGCGCCGAGGGTCCCCGAGACCTTGTTCACCTCAGAGACCTCGAACTCGACCGGCAGGGCTCCATAGCGGAGGACGCTGGCCAGCTGGTTCGCCTCGTCCTGGGCCCCATCTCCCTGACCGGTGGTGATGGTTGCCTGACCTCCCGAGATCCCGGTCTCGGGGGAAACGTCCGGGTTGACGGCCGGCGCAGAGACCACGTCACCGTCGAGAACGATCGCGATCTGGCGACGCGGGTCCCCCACCGGGAAGGCGGCCGCGAGCGCTGTGACCGAGGCGAACTTTCCTGCCCCTTCACCGGTGAGCTCCAGATTGACGCCCCAGACGGCCGAATTGGGCTCGAAGAAGGGGACGGCATCCGACACGTCGGCGCCTTCGAGGGCGGCAGGGCCGACGTCGAGCACCTCGGACCCGAATTGGGCGTCCGAATAGAGGAGCCACGCTTCGTCGGCGTTGATGTCGTCGTCGACGGTCAACCCGGTCTCGTCGTCGATGTTCTCGGTGCCGGTCCCGGCGAGCGGGCCGATCTCACCGGGAACGGCATCGAACACGGGCCGGAAGGAAAGGATCCCGGTCTGACCAACGACTTCGATGGCAAGCTGCTCATCCTCGACTCCGGGGAGCTGGACCACGACGATCTCATCGCCCGATTGCTGAATCGTGGGCTCTTGGACGTTCCCGAAGCCCTCGATGCGTCGGGTCATGATGTCGATGGCGACCTCGATGGCCTCGCCAGTGGTCCCCTCCTCTGCGGAGAGGATGACCTCGGTGCCACCCTGGAGGTCGAGCCCGAGCTTTGGGGTCAACCCGGATGCGACGGCCGCGGCGAGGCCTCCCCAGGCGATGGCGAGCACCACGAGGAGCCCGACGATCCGTCGGGCCATATCAGGTCTCGACGGGCTCGTCTGCGGCCGACCCGATGGCGCGCCTGGTCACCCGCAATTTGCCCTCTTCGACCTTGAGAACGACCTCGTCCCCGTCGATCGAGAGAATCCGGCCCTTGATCCCGCCGATGGTCCTGACGTCTTGACCCACCTCGAGTGACTGGATCAGCTGCTGCTGCTTCTTGGTCCGTTGCCGTTGCGGGCGGATGATGAAAAGCCAGAACACGGCGACCATCAGGCCCAGGAAGATGAGGGACGTGAAACCGCCCGCACCGCCTCCTTCTTGGGCTATGACGAACTGATCCACAAATCCTCCGAGCAGCTACTGGGACAGCCGATGAGATTAGGCCTCGACGGGCGGGTACGGCGAACCACGCCGGGAGCGGACCTCCCTGATGAGATGATCGAGGCTCCCCGAGACGATCGCGGCCCGAACATCGCGGAGGAGCTGCAACGTGTAGTGGACATTGTGAATCGACAACAGGCGGTGCGCAGAGATCTCGTTCATCCGATAGAGGTGGCGAAGATAGCTGCGGGTGTAACGGGCGCACGTCATGCAGGCGCACCCAGGCTCCAACGGGGCGTCGTCGAGCTCGTACCGCCGGCTCTTGATGGAGATGTCGCCGGCACCGGTCACAACCTTGCCGTGCCGGGCCAGCCGGGTCGGCAGCACACAGTCGAACACGTCTGCCCCTCGTGCGATCGCATCGAGGATGCCGTCGGTGTCCCCCAGACCCATGACGTACCGGGGCTTGCCTTCGGGGAGCTCCGACACCGTGGCTTCCAGTGCCAGGTTGCGCTCGGACCGGCTCTCTCCAACCGAGAGCCCTCCGATGCCGAAGCCGGGAAACCCGAGGTCGGCGGTGGCTCTTGCGGAGATCACTCGAAGATCGGGGTCCACCCCTCCCTGGACGATCCCGAACAACGCCTGATCCGGCCTGCTGTGGGCATCCCGGCACCTCTCCGCCCAGCGCAATGTTCGCTCCATCTCCGCGAGGACCCTGGCCCTTTCGGCAGGGAGCGCGATACAGACGTCGAGGACCATGGCGATGTCGGCCCCGATCTGCTCCTGGGCGCTCACCGCCTGCTCCGGCGTCAGGCTGAGGACGGAGCCGTCGTAGACGGACTTGAAGGTCGCCCCTTCCTCTGAGATCTCGGGGTCCAGCGAGAAGATCTGATAGCCGCCGGAATCGGTGAGCGTCGGGCGGTTCCATCCCATGAACGAGGCCACACCACCCATCTTCGCGATGACTCCCGCTCCCGGCCTCAGCATCAGGTGATAGGTGTTGGACAGGACGAGCTCGGCCCCGAGTGTCTCGAGATCTTCGCTGGACAGGGCCTTGACCGCCGCCCGGGTTCCCACCGGCATAAAGAGCGGTGTGGCGACTCGCCCGTGCGGAGTGTCGAGCCATCCGGCTCGGGCCGCCCCGTCGGTCGCTTCCGCGGTCCAGGTGATCGAGGTCATCGTTCCCTCTCACAGAGCATCGCGTCTCCGAACGAGAGGAACCGGTATCCCGATTCGAGGGCGTGACGGTAGACGTCCCGCCAGCCTTCGCCCATGAAGCCGGCGATCATCGCGATGAGAGTCGAGCCGGGCACATGGAAGTTGGTGACCATCAGGTCGACGACGGTAAACGGAGATCCCGGGCGTAGGAACAGGTCCGTTTCCATGACTCCGCTTGCCACGAGACCGTCGGGGCGACCGAGTGACTCCAGCGTCCGGGTGGTGGTGGTGCCGATGGCCACCACCCTGCCGCCTCTCCCTCTGGCCTCCTCGACTGCCTCGGCGGTCTCGACCGGGACCGAGCACCATTCGGTGTGCATCCGGTGATCGTCGGTGTCGTCGACGGCTATCGGTCGGAAAGTGTCGATTCCCACATGGAGATCGACATGGGCCAGGGACACTCCTCTCCGCACCAGCCCGTCCACCACGCGTGAGGTGAAATGGAGCCCCGCCGTCGGCGCCGCGGCGGAGCCGGGGACCCGGGCGAACATGGTCTGGTAGCGCTCGTCATCGTCGAGGGTTCCATGGAAATAGGGCGGCAAGGGCATCTCGCCGACACGGTCGAAGAGCGCTTCGAGGTCGGTGGCGGCCACCTCCATCCTGACCACCCCGTCGCGGGGCCCGTCGATGACGGTAAATGCGGTCTCTCCCACCTCGACGACCGTGCCCGGTCGGATCCGACGGGCGGGACGGATCATCGACGTCCAGGTCCCGTCTTCGTTGCCACCCAGGATCAACAGCTCCACCTGGCCGCCGCTCCCCGCCTTGACCCCGCTGAGCCGGGCCCGACGCACTCTGGTGTCGTTGACCACGACCAGGTCGCCGGGCTCGAGGAGGGCGGGCAACTCGGTGAAGATGTGATCCGTCATCGTCCTGGTATCGAGCAGCCGGGCGGAATCACGAGGCTCCGCCGCGGTCTGGGCGATGGCGGAGTAGGGCAGGTCGTATTTGAGGTCGTCGACCCTCATGGCCGCCGAGGCTAGATCAGAGACTGCTGTGGGCTCTCGGGCGGGGCCACCCCGAGATGCTGATACGCGCCACTGGTTGCGATCCGCCCCCGGGGCGTCCGTTTCAGCAGCCCCGATTGGAGCAGGAAAGGCTCATAGGCATCTTCCACCGTCTCCGGCTCCTCACCCACCGCGATGGAGAGCGTCGACAAGCCAACCGGCCCTCCGCCGAACTTGTGGACCAGTGACTCGAGGATGGCGCGATCCACCTTGTCGAGACCGAGACTGTCGACTTCGTACACCTCGAGAGCTTCCTCGGCGGTGCCCATGTCGATTACCCCCGACGCCCTGGCCACCGCATAGTCGCGGACCCTGGCCAGCAGCCGATTGGCGATTCGGGGTGTCGACCTGCTCCGGCCGGCAATCAGCGTCGCGGCGTCGTCGTCGATCCTGATGTCGAGGATCCCGGCCGACCGCCGGACGATGACTCCCAACTCGTCTGCTGCGTAGTAGTCGAGTTTTTCCTCGATCCCGAACCGGTCTCGCAGCGGTGCGGTGACCTTTCCCTTGCGGGTGGTTGCGCCGATGAGGGTGAACCGGGGCAGGTCGA
>Ga0299913_10006586_pt1 | contig 10071 bp, 7 predicted proteins | sample RVTome_9_FD_201360 | JGI IMG/M metagenome (GOLD analysis project Ga0299913, IMG submission 201360) | Soil microbial communities from uranium-contaminated site in the Upper Colorado River Basin, Wyoming, United States - RVT155D38 (version 2) ... | reverse complement strand
TGGGCGGGCGCGAGCTCCTGGAGCCGGGCTCCGGCTAGGAGGGCGCCACGACGCGCACCTCGATCACGCCACCGCACGCCTGGCCGCGCGTCTGGCCCATCGTCGCGGTGGTGGCGTACCTGGCGCTGTTCGTCGGCTACGCGTGGTTCACGCGCGCCCTGGTCGGCGACATCCGCGAGGATACCGAGCGTCTGGCGACCCTGTACGCCCGTGCGCTCCGGATCAGCTCCGCGGAGGAGGCCCAGCTGCTCCTGTTCGAGGAGGTGATCCAGAGCTTCCCGTACCCGGTGATCCTCACCGACGAGCTCGGCAACCCGACCGCCTTCAAGAACCTCGACCTCGACATCGAGAGCCAGACGGGCCCCTGGAACCCGGCCCAGCGGCTCGCCCTGCGCCAGGAGGCCGCGCGCATGGACCGGATCTCCGATCCGTACCCCGTGCTGGACGAGAGCGGCGCGGTGATCCAGCGGATCCACGTGGCCGAGGCCGGCACGATCACGCTGCTTCGCTATCTCCCCTACATCCAGGCGCTGGGGCTGGCCGCCATCGGCCTGATCGCCTTCTGGCTGATCCGCTACAACCTGCGCGTCCAGCGCAGCCAGATCTGGGTCGCGATGGCGCGCGAGAGCGCGCATCAGCTGGGCACGCCGATCTCGTCGCTCTACGGCTGGGTGGAGCTCCTCAAGGCCGAGCGGACGGCGGTGGTCCCGGCGGGCGGCGACGCGGCCGGCGACGATCGCCCCGAGGTCGACACCACGTCCGCGCTGGCGGCGATGGAGCAGGACCTCGACCGCCTGACCAAGGTCGCGAACCGCTTCGAGCTGATCGGCCGGAACCCGCAGCTCGCCCCGCTCGATCTCCAGAGCGTGGTGCGGGACCTCGAGGAGTACTGCCGTGTGCGGCTGCCGCGGCGCGGCCGGGCGATCCGCCTCACCACCCATTTCGAGCCGGTGCCGAAGGTCGACGCGAACCGCACGCTGCTGGAATGGGCGCTCGAGAACCTGGTCAAGAACGCCGTCGACGCGCTGGAATCGAGGGGCGGGAGGATCGCGCTCAAGCTGGCCGCGGGCGCGACGCCCGGTACCGTGATCATCGAGGTCTCCGACGACGGACCGGGCATTCCGTGGGCCCTGCGGAAGCGGATCTTCGAGACCGGCGTCTCGACCAAGCCGCAGGGGTGGGGCGTCGGTCTCTCGCTCGCCCGCCGCATCGTGGAGGAGAACCACGGGGGGTCGCTCGAGCTGATGAGCGCCGAGCCCGGCGCGGGAACGACGTTCCGGGTCACGCTGGCGGCCAGCCAGGCCGAAGCGCCTCAGGGAGCCGGCGCGTGAGCGAGATGCTCGAGCGGCTCAACCCGGCCCAACGCGAGGCGGTGGCGCACGGGCCCGGCCCGCTGCTCGTCCTGGCCGGCGCCGGGAGCGGCAAGACCCGCGTCCTCACGCATCGGATCGCGTGGATGATCGTCCACCACGGCGTCGCCCCGCGTCACATCCTCGCAGTCACGTTCACGAACAAGGCGGCGGGCGAGATGAAGGAGCGCGTGCTCACCCTCCTGGCCGACCGGGTGGAGGGGATCCAGGGCCTGTGGATCGGCACCTTTCATTCCGTCTGCGCGCGCATCCTGCGGCAGATCGCCGATCGCTTCGACTACCCACGGGCGTTCACGATCTACGACGGGGACGACACGCTCCAGCTGCTGAAGCAGGTCATGGACGGGATGAGCTGGTCGATCGGCTCGCTGGACGCCTACGGCCTGCGCGGCCGGATCTCCGACGCCAAAAACCGGCTCCTCTCGCCCGATCAGTACGCCGCGCTCCACCACGGCCACGTCGAGGAAGCGGTCGCGGAGGCGTACCGCCGCTACCAGTCGACGCTGCGCTCCAATCGCGCGTTCGACTTCGACGACCTGCTCATGCAGACGGTCGTCAAGCTGCGGGAGGACGAGGCGCTGCTGGCGTCCTTCCGGCGCAAGTTCCGCCACGTGCTCGTGGATGAGTACCAGGACACCAACCACGCGCAATACCAGTTCATCAAGCTGCTCACCGAGGAGCATCGCTCGATCACGGTGGTGGGCGACGACGACCAGTCGATCTACGGCTGGAGGGGCGCGGACATCCGCAACATCCTGTCGTTCGAGGACGACTTCCCGGAAGCGGTCTCGATCCGGCTAGAGCAGAACTACCGCTCGACCGGGCGCATCCTCGATGCCGCGCACGCGATCGTCGAGAAGAACCGCGAGCGCAAGCCTAAGAAGCTGTGGACCGAGCGCGAGCCCGGCGAGCCGCTGATCGTCCACGGAGCCGCCGACGCCGAGAGCGAGGCCGACTGGGTTGGGCGGACGATCCAGTCCCTCCAGCGCGAGGGCCGCTCCGCGAGCGACGTGGCGGTGCTGTATCGCACGAACTCGCAGTCGCGCGCGCTCGAGGAGGGGATGCGCCGGCGCGGGCTGCCGTACGTGATCGTGGGCGGCACCCGATTCTACGAGCGGCAGGAGGTCAAGGACGCGGTCGCGTACCTGCGGATCCTCGCCAACCCCGCCGACGACTGGTCGACGAGCCGGGTGCTGGGGGTCCCGAAGCGTGGCATCGGCCCGGTGACGATCCGGGCGCTCGAGGAGATCGCCCACCAGCGCGGCGCCGGCCTGTCGGGAGCGTTGAATGACCCCGCGCTGCTCCTCCAGGTGAATGCGCCCACCGGGGCGGGCCTGCAGGACCTGGCCGGCCTGCTGGACGAGTTCCGCGCCCGGGCGGCCGTGGAGCCCGCCGGAAAGTGGGTCACGGAGTACTTCGAGAAAGCGGGGCTGATCGCGCACTACCGCGCGCTCAAGGACCCGCGCCGGGAGGACCGGCTCGAGAACCTGTACGAGCTGGTGGCCGGCGTGCAGACCTTCAGCGAGGAGCGGCGGACGCCGCCCGGGGAAGGCGACCTGGCGGAGTTCCTCGAGCAGGTGAGCCTCTTGACCGACCTCGACACGGCCGCGCTGGGCGGCGGGGTGGTCACGCTCATGACGCTCCACAACGCCAAGGGGCTCGAGTTCCCGATCGTGTTCCTGGCCGGGTGCGAGGAGAACCTGTTCCCGCTGTCGCGCGCGCTCGAGTCCCCGCGCGAGTACGAGGAGGAGCGAAGGCTGTTCTACGTGGGCCTGACGCGGGCCAAGGACCGGGTCTACCTGAGCTACGCGCACGAGCGCTACCGCTGGGGCCAGAGCACGGTGGCGGGCCCGTCGCCGTTTCTGGCCGAGCTTCCCGAGGACCTCGTCCAGTGGGAGGAGGAGCCGCTCAGCCGCTGGGGCGGCTGGCACGGCCGCCGCACCTCGTTCGGCTTCGGGGGCGGTGGCGGCTCTGCCGGCCAGGCCAGCGGCGCCTCGGCGTGGGACACGGTCGCGGTCGACGACCCCCCGGGCGACTCCGTCGAGCCGGACGAGGTCACCGACCTCGCTCCCGCCTTCCGGCCGGGCGAGCGGGTGGCCCACCGGGAGTTCGGGCCGGGGACGATCAAAGCGGTTAGCGGGGCCGGGCGCGACCTCAAGGTGACGGTCCGGTTCGACCGCGCGGGAGAGAAGCGGCTCGTGGCCCGGTTCGCCCGCCTGGAGCGGGAATGGTGAAGCACCTTTCGGGGCACGACTCTTGCCGTTATCGTGCAGGCGCCAGGCGACTCCGGTCAGGGTTCCCCCACACTTTGGCGCGAAGGAGCGGAAGATTACCGTGACGATGCCGGAACGGAATTCGGAGGCCGAGCCCAGGCTGAACCCCCAGATGGCGATCGAGCTCATCCTCGCCCGGCAGCTGATCAGCTACCTGGACGTGCCGATCTTCCTCGTCGACCCCCAGGGTGAGCTCCTCTACTACAACGAGCCCGCCGAGGCGGTCCTGGGGATCCGGTTCGAGGAAACCGGCAGGATGCCCATGGACGAGTGGTCGCGGGTGTTCATCCCGACGCTCGCCAACGGCACTCCGATCGAGCCTGAGAACCTCCCACTGGTCGTGGCGCTGCGCGACGGGCGCCCTGCCTCTGCCGAGTTCTACATCGAAGGCATGGACGACGGCCAGCGCAAGGTGAACGTGATCGGCATACCCGTCATCGGCCTCGCCGGCAAGCGCCTCGGCGCCCTCGCCATCCTGTGGGAGGTCGAATAGCCGTCATCGTCACCCCGTGGGGCACGCGGGGCTCGCTGTCCGCGCCCGGCCCGGAGACCGCCCGCTACGGCGGCAACACCGCCTGCGTGGAGGTGTGGGCCGACGACGGCACCCTGGTGGTCCTCGACGCCGGCACCGGCATCCGTCGTCTGGGCGTCTCGCTGGCCGAGGCCCCGCGGATGGAGAACCATCCCCGGCGAATCGACGTCCTCCTCACCCACCTCCACATGGACCACATCCAGGGGTTGGGGTTCTTCGGGCCGCTCTACGATTCGAGCATGGAGATCCACATCTGGGGACCCGCCCGGTCCGAGTTCCCGCTTCGGAAGCGGCTATCCCGGTATCTGTCGCCGCCCTTATTCCCGGTCCATCTGCGGAGCCTGCCCTGCAAGCTCTTCCTCCACGAGGTGCCCAAGGAAGAGCTGGTGGTCGGAGCGCTGCGCGTGACCTCGGCGTTCGTGTGCCATCCCGGGCCCACGGTCGGCTTCCGGATCGAGAGCGCCGACGGCGTGATCGCCTATCTGCCGGATCACGAGCCGGCCCTCGGCGTGAAGGACTTCCCGGGGAGTCCGCAATGGACCTCGGGCTACGCGCTCGCCAGGGACGCGGACCTTCTGATCCACGACGCCCAGTACACCGACGCGGAATACGCGACGCACGTGGGGTGGGGCCACAGCTCGATCAGTCAGGTGGTGGCCTTCGCCCAACTCGCCGGCGCGCGGCACGCGGTCCTGTTCCACCACGATCCGGTCCGAGAGGACGACGAGCTGGAAGCGATGCTGGCGGAGTCGGAAGCGAAGAATTTCGGGTCGAGCGTGGCGGTGTCGATCGCAGCCGAGGAGCGGAGCTACACGCTCGATCGCGGCAAGCTCCAGGTCGCTCCGCTGCTCATTCCCGTCTGAGACCCTTCATCCGGATCACCCCTTGCCGGCCCTCCTCGGCCAGAGCGACGACCTCGGGGTCGGGCGAATCGAACGCGTTCACGAACTCCTCGTACGCCGCCAGCGCCTTCTCGCGGTCGCCGAGACCTTCGTAGATCTTCCCGAGCTCGAGCTGGGGCAACGGGGTGTTCGTGATCGATTCGAAATAGGGTGCCGCCTCCGCGGGGCGCCCCAGGTCGATGAGGAGCTCCGCGGTCCACCACCCGATCGTCATGTTGACGATCCACTCTCCCAACTGTCCCGCAATTCGGGGGCGGACAGCCTGGAGCTTCCGCAGCGCCTCCTCTTGGCGGCCGGCGCGCAGGTCCTGATACGCCTCGAACGCCTCCACCATCGCGTTCGTCATGCCAGCCGCGGTCGAGTCGCTGCTGTCGAGCTGGCGGGCGCCCAGACTCTCTATCCGGCGGACCAGGGCCGCGCTCTCCGCGGGCCGGTCACGGTCCAGCGCCCAGACCGCGGCGAGGAACAGCGAGGACGCATCCATCGAGTCGACGGCGCCGGGCGCCAGGGCCCGGTCCATTGCATCGGGTGGCAGGGGGATCCCCTGCACGGTGAACCAGTACGCGGCGTAGCCGTCCCAGTGGGGTCGGATGTCCGGATCCTCGAGCGCCTCGAGCCCGGCGCGCATCCGCCCGCGACCCAGGCGCGCCCAGGCCGAGATGACCGGCCCCCAGTTCGCCCCCGTGGCACGCCGTCCCTGGATCTCGGCCAGCCGCTCCTGGACCGGCAGGAAGCGATGGCCCCAGAGCTGGGCATTGAAGAGGCCGAATGGCCCGACCGTCGACGTCGTATCGAGCGCGGCCCAGGCGCGCTCGGCGGCCGCCGAGTCCGCGTAGGCAATCTGCCAGGCCATCCGGGCGCGGGTGATGTACACGCTCTGCGGGGCCAGAAGCGCCAGCGAGTCGGTGAACGCGCGTGCCCGCGCGCTGTCGTCGTGCACGCTGAAGGCCAGATCGGAGCGGTGGATCCAGGCCGGCGCGAAGCCAGGATCGAGCTGGAGCGCGCGGCCGAACGCCGCGCCGGACTCCTCCCGCTTCAGGTTCAGCATGTCGTTGTAGTGGTAAATCACCTCACCGAGCGTGTACCAGGCTTCGGGATCGTCGGGATAGCGCCGGGTCGCGAGCCGGGCGAGCTCGAGACCATCGAGCGTCCCGCGCTGGAGGGCGAGCTCGGTTCGGACGAGCAGCGCCTCGCGCTCGGGAAGCCGATCGGCGAACCGCGCCGCCCGCTCGATTGCTCCAGTCGCGAGCTCGCTGGTGATCGACTCCGCCCAGCCGTAGGAGGTCGAGAGCCGAAATAGTGCGAGTGCGAACGTCGAGTCCGCCTCGACGGCTCGTTCGTAGGCGGGCACCGCGGCCTGGAAGTCCCCGCGCCGGTAGAGGACTTCGCCCTCCATGAACGCCTTGAGCGCGGGGAGAGAGCTCGTGGTGGCGCGGGCCAGGTTGACGCCGCCGGCAGCACCGGGATCCCCGCCGATCGCGCGCAGGATCTCGATCGAGAGCCGGTCGACGAGCATGAACACGCTGTCCTGGGCGCCTTCCACGGTCCCCGAACCCAGCTTGCGGCCTCCTTCCACTTCGTACACATCGGCGGAGAGCCGGACGCCGTCCCCGATCGAGACCACGCTGCCCAACAGCGCAAAGCGCGCTCCGGCCTTGCGGCCCACGTCCAGCGCCGTTTCGAGGTCGGGATCTTGTTCGCCGGCGACCTCGCGCCAGCGGGCGAGCACGGTCCGGCTGTCGATAGCCCGCAGATCGCCCGCGCCGTCGAGGTTCGTCGACAGGAGATCGACCATCCCCTCCCGCCACTCGTCCAGCCCGGCGCCCTGCACCGAGAAGGGGAGCACCGCCAGACCCGGGGCGGCCTCTGCGACCGCCTCGTCCGGGCTGAAACTCCGCCCGCGATCCTTGATCACGACGTAAAGGCCAGCCAGGCCGAAGAGGAGCGAGAACGCGAACACGCCCCCGGCGATCGCGCGGCTCCAGGTCAGGTCGGGGAGACGTCCCCGGGCCAGCGAGCGCCCGGCGTCGCCGAGCGCGAGGTCCCACGCCCCGGGGGCTCCGCCCGCACGCACACGGGGTCGCGTCTGGACCCACGCGGTCGCGGTCACGATGACGAGGCCGACGAGGAGGAGCCCGAGCGCGACCGGTGCCAGCCAGTCCGGCAGGCCGAACGACTCGATGAGCGCGCCGGTCAGCTGGACGACGATCCAGGACGCGACGAGGTAGGCGAAGACGACCACTGGGAGGGCCGCCCCCCCCAGCTTCGCGAGAAGCCGCCCGTCGCGGAGGTCCGGGTCGGTGTCTGCGGGAATCCGTGCCCACGTTGCCGCTACTGCGGGGTCCATCTGCGCCGCGTAGGCCTCCACCGGCCCGTCGATTCCCTTCAGCGTCCGGGCTCCCAGCGCCTGGAACGAGAACTCGGGGCGGGGCTTGAGCTGGCGCCACACCTCGCCGCTGACCAGGACCTGTCCCGGCTCGGCGGCGGCCTGGAGCCTCGAGGCGACGTTGATCCCGTCGCCGTACAAGTCGCCGTCCTCGCTGGCCACCACGTCGCCGACGTGGACGCCGATCCGGAGGTCGTGCGCGGCGTGCCGCTCGACTCCGCTGCGCTCGGCGAACGCTTGCCGGACCGCAACGGCGGCGCGCACTGCGGAATCCGTGCTCGGGAACTCGGCCAGCGCGCCGTCGCCGAGGAACTTGATAACCCGGCCTCCGCCCGCGGGGACGGTCTCGCGGCAAATGGCCTGGAGGAGCCGCACCACAGCGACTGCCTCTCCCTCGTTCTCGGACATGAGTCGGCTGTAGCCGACCACGTCGGCGAACCACACGGCCGCGAGCCGATGGGTAAGACCTGCCACCAAACACCTGGCTCTCATTTTCGGGAAAGTGGGGAAGACCCTGCTAATGAAGATCGATCGCCGTCCCCTGACGAGCAAGCCGGAGAAGCCCCGCCGGGAGACCGGCGAGGGCTGGACTCACTGGCTGTCGGGCCCGTACACCTCAGGCACGATCGTCTGCTCCTCGAACGGGGTCCGTTCGTACTTCTTCTTGGTCTTTGCTCTGGGCCGGGGCGGCAGGTCGGTCTTCGGGATGGCCGTCAGGTCCTCGTAGGGGATCTGCTTCAGCAGGTGCGCGATGCAGTTGAGTCGGGCGTGCTTCTTGACGTCGGCGTCCACGACGTACCACGGCGCCTGCGGGATGTCGGTATGGAGGAACATCTCGTCCTTGGCGCGCGAGTATTCCAGCCATCTGGATCGCGCTTCCAGGTCCATCGGGCTCAGCTTCCAGCGCTTCAGCGGATCGTTCATCCGCGCCTGGAACCGCCTTTCCTGCTCGTCCTCGCTCACCGAGAACCAGTACTTGATCAGGATGATTCCGTCGCGGATCAGCATCTGCTCGAACTCGGGGCACGCGCGCAGGAACTCCTGGTACTCCTCCTCCGTGCAGTACCCCATGACGCGCTCGACACCGGCGCGGTTGTACCAGCTTCGATCGAAGAGAGTCATCTCACCGGCAGCGGGAAGATGGGCCGCGTAGCGCTGGAAGTACCACTGCGAGCGCTCCCGCTTGGTGGGGGCGGGTAGCGCGACGACTCGCACGATGCGTGGGTTGAGCCGCTCGACGATTCGCTTGATCACTCCGCCCTTGCCGGCCGTGTCCCGTCCCTCGAACACGACGACCACCTTCAGGCCCTCGTGCCGGATCCACTCCTGCAGCTTGGCGAGCTCGAGCTGGAGTCGGGCAAGCTCGCGTTCGTAGACCTTGTTTCGGATCTTGGTCCTTGGCTCGCCGTCCTTTTTCTTCTCTTTCTTCGGCTTGCGTTCATTCTTCGATCCTATTCCCGTGGCAGGGGACCCGTCGTCGATACGGATTCGGCCGTCGTCTTCCATCCGGATAGCCTCAAAAGCGGGTCGGGTACTTATCGAAAGGGATTAGAGAATCGGGCGTGAGGAACGGAAAGTCAAATCGGATCGAGGGGGCGCTAGGAGGCGGAGAAGCCGGTCAGGACCGTCCCGATTCTGGACTTCAAGTCCTCGTGCACCTCGAGGATCGAGCGGTCGCCGTCGATTCGTTCGATCGAGAAGCGAGTCATGAGCGGCTCGAATTGCTTGCGCATCTCCTCCTGGAACAGCATGAAGCTCTGAAACCAGTCGCGCGCCAGGCCGAGATCCATCCCGGATTCCCAGTAGTCGAGCTTTCCCCGGGAGGAGAGCGTCCGGTCGAGAATGTTCTCGGCGGAAGTATCGAGCAGGTAGACCGCATCGGGAATGACGGCCATCGAGTATAGGGGTTCCAGCCACTCGTAGGGGGCGCCCCTGGCCATGTCCCTGGCCATTAAGGTGTAGATGTACCTGTCGGCGAGTACAACCGAGCCGGCACGCAAGGCCGGCAGGATGCGGTTCTCGAGCTGGTCATAGAAGTCGGTCGCGTAGAACAGCGCCATCGTTCGCGGGCTCATGACATTCCCGTTCTTGGCCTGCTCGAGCTCGTTGGCGACCAGCTTGCTGCGCTTGAGTCCCATCTGCTCGACCGCGAAGCCCAGCTGCTCGAGCCAGCGGGACAGGAGCCAGATCTGGGTCGAGCGGCCGGAAGAATCGGGACCTTCCACCACGATCAGTAGACCTCCCAGCTCTTCCATGTCGATGCTGGGGATCGTGTGGCGGTACGACGAATGGCTCACCATTCGCCCTCCGCGTCGATCAGGTCCTCCTCGAAGACGGGCGGAGGTATGCCGTACTGGTCGTGAACCACGTGCTCGATATGGGAGGGATACGCGCTCAGCTCGATCCGCTCCTGGACGAGCTTCCGGGCGGCCTGCTGTTGCTGGTGAATGGGCAAGGTGGCGTCCATGGAGACGAACCCGAACTCGTCGACCATCTCGGCGTAGTTCCGCGTGATCCGATCCTGGAAGATGCGGAAGCCCTCGCGGAGGTCCAGAGAGAGCCCGAGGTCCATACCGGCCTCGAAGTAGTTCGGCTCCTTGCGCGACTT